>Ga0136846_1235260_pt1 | contig 14358 bp, 13 predicted proteins | sample HopSoiMetagenom2_FD_96841 | JGI IMG/M metagenome (GOLD analysis project Ga0136846, IMG submission 96841) | Grasslands soil microbial communities from Hopland, California, USA - 2 Assembly 2016 (version 4) | ecosystem: Environmental > Terrestrial > Soil > Grasslands | place: USA: Hopland...
GGGCGGGCTGCGTGGGCCGCGCGGACGGCGGCGTCCACCTCCTGCGCCGTGGCCTCGACCGCGACCTGCTCCCGCTGCTTCCCGGTACGGGGGTCGACACTCCAGACTGGTGCTGCTGCCACCGGGGGTCCCTCCAGATTGTGTTGCCATGTGTGGTGCGTATTTTCAGCGCCATTCACCAAGCCCGTTCGATATGCTGAACAGCGTCTGTGGTGGTGAATATGCTGTTGGAGACTATTTCGCGTCGAACGAAGGGGTCAAGGCGATGTCGGCAGTCGAGACAGGCGGCGGGGCGCAGGTCAAGTCGGCGGTGCGGACCGTTGAGCTGCTGGAATACTTCGCCGGACGTCCCGGCATGCACTCCCTGGCGTCGGTCCAGGAGGCCGTCGGCTACCCCAAGTCCAGCCTCTACATGCTGCTGCGTACGCTCGTCGACCTCGGCTGGATCGAGACCGATGCTACGGGTACGCGGTACGGCATCGGCGTAAGGGCGCTGCTGGTCGGCACCTCGTACATCGACGGTGACGAGGTTGTCGCGGTGGCCCGCCCGACCCTCGACCGGCTCTCCGACGACACGACGGAGACCATCCACCTGGCCCGGCTCGACGGCACGAACGTCGTCTACCTCGCCACCCGGCAGTCGCAGCACTACCTGCGCCCCTTCACCCGCGTCGGCCGCCGGCTGCCCGCCCACTCGACCTCCCTCGGCAAGGCGCTGCTGGCCACCCACACCGACGAGCAGGTCCGCAAGCTGCTCCCGGAGACGCTGCCCGCGCTGACCGAGCACACGATCACCGACCGGGAGAAGCTCATAGAGGAGCTGCGGCTGGTGCGTGAGCAGGGTTTCGCGGTGGACCGCGAGGAGAACACGCTGGGGCTGCGCTGCTTCGGTGTGGCCGTCCCGTACCGCACGCCCGCGCGGGACGCCATCAGCTGCTCGGTGCCGGTCGCCCGGCTCACCCCGGCCCACGAACAGCTGGTCAAGGACGCCCTGTTCGACGCACGTGACCGGCTGACCCTGGCCACCCGGAGGCTCTGAGCGATGCGGTACTCCGCTTCCATGGACGTCGTGCTCCGCGCGGTCCACGACAGTGACCTGCCCGTCTTCTTCCGGCAGACGAACGACCCCGAATCGCTGCGGATGGCCGCGTTCACGGCGAAGGACCCCACCGACCGGGACGCCTTCGAGGCCCACTGGGAGCGGATCCGTGCCGCGCCGGACGTGCTGCCGCGCACGGTCCTGGTCGACGGTGACGTGGTGGGCAGCGCGGCGGTGTACGGCGAGCCGGGCTCACGCGAGGTGACGTACTGGATCGACCGCGCCTACTGGGGGCGCGGTATCGCGACGGCCGCCCTGCGCGCGCTCGTCGCCGAGGTCCCGGAGCGTCCGCTGCACGCGCGTGCCGCCGCCGACAACGCGGGCTCCCTGCGGGTCCTGGAGAAGTGCGGTTTCCGCGTGTCCGGGCACGACCGGGGGTACGCGCAGGCGCGCGGCACGGAGATCGACGAGGTCCTGCTGACGCTGGAGGCGTGACCGTCGTACGACGGCACGGGTGTCCCTTGCAGCACACGAACACGCGGATGTCCGGGGCGCCGGTGGGCGGCAAGCGGGGTGCAGGGTGACCTTGGTGCCCGCGCCCGCTGTCCCACGCGGCGGAGCCGCACATCGATGCAGCCCGCGCCCCTGTCGAGGGCGCGGGGCTGTCCGGCTCGGCGACTACTTCGTACCCAGGAGCTGCTCGATCGGATCGATCGCGAAGTAGATCAGGAACAGGGCGGTCGTGCCCCACAGGAGCCAGTGGACCTCCTTGGCCTTGCCGAGGACCGACTTGATCAGGACGAAGGCGACGAAGCCCGCGCCGATGCCGCTGGTTATGGAGTACGTGAAGGGCATCACGGCGATCGTCAGGAACGCGGGGATGGCGATCTCGTACTTGTCCCAGTCGATCTGCTTGACCTGGGTCATCATCAGGAAGCCGACCGCGACCAGGGCGGGGGCGGCGGCCTGCATCGGGACGATCGTCAGGATCGGCGTCAGGAAGAGCGCGCAGGCGAACAGGCCGCCGGTGATCAGGTTGGCGAAGCCGGTGCGCGCGCCCTCGCCGACGCCCGCCGCCGACTCGATGAACGAGGTCGCCGAGGACGAGGAGCTCGCGCCGCCCGCCACCGCCGCCGCGCCGTCGATGAGCAGCACGCGGCCGAGGTTCGGGACCTTGCCCTCCTCGTCCAGCAGGCCGGCCTCGGCGGTGATGCCGACGACGGTGCCCATGGTGTCGAAGAAGTCCGACAGGATCAGGGTGAAGATCAGCAGGACGACGGTGATCACCGTGGTCTCGCCGAACGCGCCGAACAGGCTGAAGTGGCCGATCAGACCGAAGTCGGGGGTGGCCGCGATCTTGTCGGGCCAGGCCGGCGTGGTCAGGCCCCAGCTCTTGACGTCGGCGACCGAGTTGATGATCAGCGCGAGGAGGGTCATCGTGACGATGCTGATCAGGATCGCGCCCCTCACCTTCCGCGCGAGCAGACCGATGGTCAGCAGGACGCCGAGGCAGAAGACCAGGACGGGCCAGCCGCTGAGGCTGCCGGTGGCGCCGAGCTGCACGGGGATGGTGGAGTGCGCGGCGTCCGGGATACGGCTGACGAAACCGGCGTCCACGAAGCCGATGAAGGCGATGAACAGGCCGATGCCCACGCCGATCGCCGCTTTGAGCGGCGCCGGGATGGCGTGCATGATCGCCTCTCTGAGGCCGGTCACCACGAGGACGCAGATCACCACACCCTCGAGGACGACCAGACCCATCGCGTCGTCCCAGCTCATCAGCGGGGCGATCTGGAAGGCGACCACCGCGTTGAGGCCGAGGCCCGCGGCGAGGGCGAGCGGGAGGTTGCCGCCGACGCCCATGATGATCGTCATCACCGCGGCCACCAGGGCGGTGGCGGTGACGAGCTGGACGCTGTCGAGCTGGTGGCCGAACTTGTCCTTGGCGCTGCCCAGGACGATGGGATTCAGGACAAGGATGTAGGCCATTGTGAAGAACGTGGCGAAGCCGCCGCGTACTTCACGGGCGAAGGTGGACCCCCGTTCGGAGATCTTGAAGAAGCCGTCGACGCTGTTCGTCGCGGGGGGCGCGGCGACAGGTCTGTCGGCCACCTTCTGTGGTTCGGACATGGCGGATACTCCTCGTTACCTGTTGATCTGTGTGCGGGTGCAGGCTGGATTGTTCCGGTGTTGAACGGTTCTCAGGTTTTCTCCGTGTTACAGAATCAGGATCGACCAGCCATACGGCACTCGAAGAACCGTACGGCAGCCTGATACTCTCTCGGCTCTCGCGCCAAACGATCACCACGTCTTCACCGGCGCACCACAGTGGCCGTGTGCGCAGGCGCCCGACTTCGGTCGACAGCCGCCGCCGGCCTGGGAAAACTCCGTGACTTTAAGGGGGACAGGTCGCCCGTGGGCACTGTCGTCGACGACGCAGCCTCCGTGGAGTTCCATGCCTTCTTCGAGCGGCACTACGCCGAACTCGCCCGGCTGGCCCACCTGCTGACGGGTGAGGCGGACGCCGCCGACGACCTGGCGGCGGACGCGTTGCTCGCGCTGTGGAACCGCTGGGACCGGGTGCGGGCCGCCGATCACCCGGTGGCGTACGCGCGTGGAGTGGTCGCGAATCTGGCCAAGACCCGTATCCGCAGCGCGGTCCGGGAGCGCCGGAGGATCTCCCTGTTCTGGTCGCAACGAGAAGAGAAGACGGAGAATCCCGACATACCAGGCGTCGTCGATGTTCAGACGGCCCTGCGCAAACTGCCGTTCCGCAAGAGGGCATGTGTGGTACTTCGCCACGCTTTCGACCTCTCGGAGAAGGACACGGCGCTTGCTCTGGGAGTTACTGTCGGTACGGTTAAGAGCCAGACGTCCAAGGGAATGGCCGAACTGCAGCGGCTCCTTGGCGCCGACAAAAACCCGCTTCGAATGCGTACTCCTGTGCGCACCACCGGTGGAACGGGAGGGACGAACCGATGAGGACGCTGCACGACGAGCTGCGTGCCGGGCTGCGCGAGACGGCCGAGGCATACGTGCCCGACCGCGCGCGCATCCTCGCGCGGGTCGAGCGCGGCATGGCCGCCGGTCCCGAGGAGAAGCGTCGCTCGCGGCGCCGGGCGAGCCGTCCGCCGCTGCTGGCCTGGGCCCGGGTCGCGGGTGCCACCGCCGCCGTGTCCGGGATCCTCGCGATGGGCGGGTACGCGCTGGCCTCCGTGGTGAAGAGCGACGAGACCCCCGCCGATCCGACCGTCTCGGTCTCACCGCTGCCGACCCCCTCACCGGACGCGACCAGCCGGGCGCCGATCCAGCCGGCTCCGCAACCGTCCGGCCGCAACACCAAGGACGACGAGCCGAGTTCGGCGCCGACGCCCACGCCCACGCCCACGCCGAAAGCCTCGAACACAGCGCCTGTGCCTGTCGGCAAGGCCGAGGACGGGCCCTTGTGGTCCGGCGGTTCGATCGATCCGCACAGCAACGAATTCTGGGCGCAGAGCGACCTCACCATCAAGACCACCGCGCAACTCACCGCCCTCACGGTCGAGTTGAAGGTCGCCAAAACCGAGGGAGTCAACTCCACGGGTGCGTGGCGGGCGCTTCCGGTAGACGACTTCGCGCTGACGGTCACCGAGCGCGACGGCTTCCTGGTCTACACGTGGGTGCTCAAGGCGGGCCGCTCGGTCCAGCCGGGTGAGTGGGTGTTCGCGGGGCAGTACAACCACGCGCGCGGCGTTCGGGACACGAGGGGCGACACGTACACGGTGACGGCCGAAGCGGGGGGCAAAAAGCTCTCCGTGCAGGGCGGCTTCGCAGGCCAGGACGGCAAGAACCCGTCCGCCGACGGCGATTCGTGACGGCGTAACCCCAACTCGTAAAAAAATTCGGCGGCCTCGGCAACCCTTTCCGCAGCGGTGGCGACCAGGAGACGTACACGTCTCCTCGCCACCCCAGGGAGCCCGGTCCATGAGCACACGAGTCGAACAGCGCGTCCGCCCCCGCCGTCGGGTCACCGGACGACGTGCGGCGATCGCCGGCACCGCCACCTTGCCGACGGCCGGTCTTCCAGAAAGTGGTCACCGGCACCCGGGGCACGGCCGGCGTCCACCGCGCCGGCTCGCGCATGTGCTTCGGCGGCAGTGCCTCGTGAGAGGGCCACGACACCCGGTCGTGGCCCTCTTCGCGTGCCCAGCGGACGCGGCGCCGAGCCGCCAGATCCTTCTGTGCGGTGCGTCTGTGCGATACGTCTGTGCGGTACGTCAGTTCATGGTCGACCCGATGGCCGTGGAGCCCACCGTCAGGAAGGTGGTCGCCGGCAGCGCCCCGTCGGCCCGCCGGGCGCCGTAGGCGGTGGTCGCGTCCGTCGACTTCAGCGCCGGCGTGGGGACGCCGCCGTCCCAGTTGTTGGCCGCCGAGACGGCGGACGCGCCCAGCTTGGACAGGGCGCCCTTGTTGCCCACCGAGAGGTTCCTCGCGAGCCGTGCCGTGCCGGTGGCGAAGAAGAAGCCGGTGCGGGCGTTGCCGTACGCGGTGTTGCGGTCGAGGACGATCGCGCCGGTGTTGGAGTTCTCCGTGAAGCCGTGCAGGTTGTTGTCCCAGGCCGCGTTGTTGTTGACGACATGCGCGACCGACGCGCCTCCGCCGCCCAGCTTGAAGCCGTTGCCGTTGCCCTCGAACGCGGAGTCGTGCCAGCGGTTCCTGCCGTTGCCGAAGGCCCAGGTGTGCTCGATGGTGACGGGGGTGGAGAACTGCCAGAGGTCGATCCCGTCATCCGCGTTGTCGTAGAGGCGCGCCCCGGTGATCCTGTTGCCGGTGCCGGAGCCGAACTTGATGGCCAGACCGTCGGCGTTCCGGCCATGGCCCGCCGGGTCGTAGTTGAGGTAACTGTCCAGGTTCTGCACGAGGTTGTCGCTGGTGCCGTCGCCGCGCAGGGTGAACCCGGAGTCGCCGTTGCGCGCGGTGACGAGGTTTCGGAAGATCCCGCCGACGGACGAGGTGACGACGAGGCCCTGGGCCGGGGAGTTCTGGAAGGTGAGGTTCTGGACGGTCCAGTGGTCGCCGTCTATCCCGGCCAGCCAGGAGCCGGCGGGCAGCTTGGAACCGTCGATCCGCACCTTTTCGGTGCCGTACGCCTGGAGGGTGATCGGCGCCGAACTCGTGCCGTCCGCCGTCGACTTGAGCATGGCCGTCGGATAGTAGGTGCCGGCACGCACCTGGATGACGCTGCCCGCCGCCGCGCTGCGCACCGCGGCCTCCAGCTGGGCGGTGCTGGACACCGTGACCGTGGCGGCGGCAGCGCTCGCTCCGTCGGTCGAGAGGCCGCGGTACACACCGCCCGCACCGGAGGCGAGGGCCACCGCCGCGGCGATGGAAAGGGTGCGGGTTCTGCGGTGACGGCCGGTGCCGATGCGCACGGAGCGTTCCTTTCTCGGGGCTGAGCTGTGGTGGTCCCAGGGCGTGAACCGGGCTGCGGCCTTGATGAGGGGGGGGTCGCAGCCCGGCTCTGCTCTCTTGTCGCCACCCGGCCGAAAAGGGTTGCCGTGGTCCGTACGAAAGGACCCTCAGTTCGTCGCCGAAGCGGTCCAGGGGGCGCCCAGCTCGGAGTAGAGGGAGAGGGTGTCGGCGACCGCGGCGACGAGGCCCTCGATGCCGGGGACCACTCGTCGGCGGGTCTCCCCGGGGGCGAACTCCCATACAGCTGAAGGGAGTTCGGCCGGGTCAGGGGCCTGCCGGATCGCCTCGACGACCCGCATGAAGGCGCCCGTCTCGTCGGGCGCGACCAGCAGTTCGGCGCCCTCGGTGAGGTGGTCGACGAGGTTCTCCAGCAGGTCGGTGAGGTCGTACTCGTACTCCTCCGGGTCGTGTCCCATGCGCTGGAGGAGCACGCGGTCCTGCTTGTACCAGAAGGTGATCCGGCCGCCGGTGCCGTGCACGAGGACGTACGGGTCGTCCGGGTGCTCGGCGCACAGGGTGGCGGCGACGGTGACCGGAATGCCGTTCACCGTGGAGACGCGGACGCACGAGGTGTCGTCGGACTCGATGTCGTTGGCGCGCAGCAACTCGGTCTCGATGCCCGTGACGTCCTCGGCGCGGGTGGCGCCGCTGAGGGCGAGGCCGGTGGCGACGGCGTGCGCGAGCGGGTTGGTGAGGGCGCCGTCGATGACGTCCACACCGTTCAGCCTGCGCTTGCCGGCCCAGGGCGCGCGCCGGTAGTACGCCTCGTCGCGCGCCCACGCGCCGGCCCCGCCGACGCCGGTGACGGTGCCGATGGCGCCCTTGGCGATCAGTTCCCGGATCGCGGGCACGGCGTGCGAGCCCAGCGACTGGAACCCAATCTGGCAGGCGACCCCGGCCGCCGCGACCCCGTCGGCCATCCGCCGGAACTCCGCGTACGACGGCGCCGGCGGCTTCTCCAGCAGCAGGTGCACGCCCTTGGCGGCGGCGATGAGCACGAGGTCGGTGTGGGTGGGGATCGGGGTGCAGATCACGGCGACGGCGGCGCCCGTGGAGTCGAGGAGGGCGCCGAAGTCGGCGGACTGCTCGGGCGTGCCGAGGCCCTCCAGTTCCTCGTCGGTCAGCGGGGTCAGCTCGCAGACGCCTGCCAGCCGGACGAGTCCCTTGTCCTGGAGCCGGCGGATGTTCGCGAGATGCCACTGCCCGTGTCCGCGCGCTCCCGCGAGCACCACCGGAACGGGAGTGGCCGGACGAGTGGGTGCCATCGGTGTCGTGTTCATGTGCGCCTCCCTGCGCCGGCGCCGCGAACCACCTCTCGGTCGGCCGTACCGGCGCTGATCTTTGTGTGCAGGGTAGGCGTCCGGCCGACGTCGACTGTTTCCCGGCGCTCATGGCGGACTGGCGTTCATGGCGGACTGGCTGGAGTTGGGGCTACGCGATCAGATGAGCTTCGTGGTGCCTTCGTACGCGCTGTCGGTGGGCCCGCCGAAGACGGCGGCGGCGCGGTCGGTGGCCCCGTCGACGGTGAGCGTGGGACCGACATGGGTGACGAGCAGGGAGCCGGCCCCCTTCGCGTACGCGCCCGCGTCCTCCGGTGTCAGATGCACCTGTTCGCCGTCGCCGTCGTCATGCCGGTCGATGTCCGCCTCGCACAGGAACAGGTCGGCGCCCCGGGCGAGTTCGGCGAGCGCGTCGCAGGGTCCGGTGTCACCGGAGTACGCGAAGACCTTGCCCTGCGACTCGGCGCGCAGCCCGTACGCCTCGACGCCGTGCGAGACGGCACGCGTCGTGAGGCGCAGGTTCCAGTGGCGGACGGTGTGGCCGTCGTACAGCGGCCTGAAGTCGAGGATCCCGCTGAGGAAGCGGAGGTTGGACTGGCCGAAGAACCCCGCGATCCGGAGGGCGCACTCGCGGGGCGCGTAGACGGGGATCGGTGCGGGTGGGGTGAGCCCGCCGAACGCGAAGCCGTAGACGGCGGCGAGCAGGTCGGCGATGTGATCGGCGTGCAGGTGGGAGATCCAGATCGCGGTGAGGCGGGCGGGGTCGGTGTGCCGTTGCAGCTCCGCGAAGGTGCCGGGGCCGGCGTCCACCCACACCTCGGCGCCGCCGCCCCGCAGCAGATAGCCGGAGCAGGGGCGTCCGGGTGCCGGGTGCGGAGAGGCCGTGCCGAGGACGGTGAGGCTCAGGGGCATGCCCGGAGCGTACGGGGCGGCGCGGGCGGGCGTACGGGGATTGGCCTGCCGTGCGGGCGGGGGCTACCGTCCGCTCGCGGTCACGCCGTGGTCCACCTGGGATTCCGACCGCTGAGCCCGATCACCCGGTCCAGCAGCGGTGCGTCGTCCGGCACGGGAACGACCGGGCCGAAGATGCCGGCGCCGCCGCTCTGCTCGACCGCTGCGGCCAGGAAGCCGTGGGCCGCCTCCACGGCGGCCGGATCGGGCTCGTACTCCTGGCCGGTGGCGCGGGCCAGATCCCAGCCGTGGACGACGAGTTCGTCGACCGCGACGGCTGCGGCGACCGCGCCCGGCAGGGGCACACCACCCGCGCGGGTCTCGCCGGTCCAGGCGGCCGGGTCGCGCCAGGCGTCGGCGAGGTCGTCGAGCGCCTTGGGCAGGGTCTCGCGCCAGTCGGCCGCGATGTCCGGCACGACGGAGCCCGGGCTGGTGTCCGTCGTCGCACCGAGGTCCTTGCGGGCGGCGTCACGGAAGGCGACGGCCAGCCCGGCGACATGCCCGAGCAGATGGCGCACGGCGTACTCCGGACACGGCGTCCGGGCCGCGAGCTGCTCGTCGGTCACCCGCTACGCGAGCCGGGCCACCGTCCGGGCCTGCGGTCCGAGGTCCAGGATCGTCTGGTCGGTCATCGGTCTCTCCTCAGCGTGGTCGGTCCTACGGGTGCAGACCGCCGCCGTACGCGAAACTCATCGGCCGCCCCTTCCCGACCGCGCTTCTAAGGCACCTTCCCGATCTCCGCGCCCACCCCTTAGCCCCACGATGACCAGGCATGACGACGCGAAAGACAACGCAAAAGACAACTCGCGAGACGACTCGGAACCGGCCCCTGGTCCGGGTGCTGCGCGACCGCGACGCCGGGCTCCTTCTCGCCGGGGCCGTGGTCTCCGGCTTCGGTACGTCGGCGCTGTGGCTGGCGTCCGGGATCTGGGTCAAGGACCTCACCGGCTCGGACGGCCTGGCCGCGCTCTGTCTGTTCGCGATGTGGGCCCCGAGCCTGGCGGGCACGCTGCTGGGCACCCTGGCCGACCGGGCCCGCCGCAAGCCGCTCCTGATCCGCACGAACCTGACCCTGGCGGCCCTGCTTCCGGCCCTGCTCACGGTCGGCTCCGCGGGCCGCGTGTGGATCCTCTTCGCCGTCCTGGTGCTGTACGGCGCGGTGGGCGTCGTCCAGGACGCGGCCGAGGCGGCCCTGGTCGCGACGGCTGTCGACGCGTCCCTGCTGGGCGACTTCAACGGCCTGCGCATGACGGCGAACGAGGGTATGAAACTGGTCGCCCCGCTGGCCGGCGCGGGGCTCTACGCGGCGTACGGCGGCCCGAGCGTGGCGCTCCTGGACGCCGTCACGTTCGCCCTCGCCGCCCTCCTGTACGCCTGTCTGCGCGTCCGCGAGAGCACCCCGGCGCCCCCGGCGACCGGCCGGCGCACCCGGACCGCCGAGGGCGCCGCCTTCCTGTGGCGGCACGACCGGCTGCGCCCTCTCGTCCTGGCGGGCGGCACCACGATGCTCCTGTCGGGCCTCGGCTCCGCCACCCTCTACGCCGTCATCGAGGGGCTGGGCCACTCCCCCGCGTACGCCGGTCCGCTGTACGTCCTCCAGGGCGCCGGGTCGGTGGCGGTCGGCCTGGCCTCCGGCCCGCTGCTGCGGCGCCTCGGGGAGCGCCGGTTCGCGGCGTACGGGATCGCCCTGACCGGCGCCGCCATGGCGCTGCGGGCGGTCCCGGCCGACCTCGCGGTGCTCGGCTCCGGCGTGGCCGCCGGGACGGGGCTGCCGTGCGTCCTGATCGCGGGCCTCACCGCCGTACAGCGGGAAACCCCGAAGGAGCTGCTCGGCCGTACGGCGGCGACCGCCAACACCCTGATGTTCGCGCCCACGGCCATCGGTCTGGCCGTGGGCGCGGCGCTGGTCGAGCTCGTCGACCACCGCCTGCTGCTCGCGTCGTGCGCCCTCGCTCTGCTGCTGACCTCGGTCGCCCTGTCTCAGCGCCGGGCGAGCGCGTCCCGTACCGCGTCCAGGTCGGCGTCGGATGCCAACCCGGCGTGATAGAGCCGCAGTTCGGTGGCTCCGAGGCCGGCCGCGCGCTTCGCGTCCGCCGCGAGGGTGCCTGGGCTGCCGCCCATCCCGGAGACCACGACGAAGTTGGCGGCCAGGACAGCGCCGCTGCCGCTCGCGCCGCCCGCCTCCGCGAACGGCGTCAGCAGGCCCGCCCCGCCGGTGCACGGCACCACCACACCGTCCGCGACGGACAGGATGTGCGCGGGGTCCACGCCGGGGTTGGCGCCGACGTGGTAAGAGACGGGGTCGGCGTGCAGCAGTACCTGGAAGCCGGCCGGGGCGGCAGCCCGGACCGCCGCGACGGCCGCCTCCTGGAGCGTGCGGGCCGTTTCCTCGCGCCACGCGCGCGTGAGGCCCGCTTTCTCGTCGCCGAGGGCCTTCTCGACCCCGGCCCATCCCCCGTGATCCGGCTCGCCGCGCCAGAGCGGCTCCAGCGCGGCGCGTACGGTCGCCGCCAGCTCGTCGGGGTCCAGGCCCTGACCGTCGTAGCCCGCCCGGCAGGAGGGGCAGAAGCAGAGGGCCATCAGGTACTGGCCGGCGTCGCCGAGCCCGATGGCGCCGGTCTTGTCGTGGGCGTGTAGATGCGTGAGTCCGTACCAGCCGAGGGACTCCAGTTCCGTACCGCGCGCGCCGGGCCGGACGGCGGCCTCGGCGGCGAGATCGACGAGGTACGCGCGCGTGGCGGGCTGTGCGATGCAGGGCGCCCACGGGTAGCGGTCCCCGTAGGCGTTGACCACGGAGGTGTCCGGATGCTCGGCGCCCAGGCGGGAGCTGTGCGCGAGGACGACCCAGGTGTGCACGTCGAGGCCCGCGCCGGTGAGGGCGGCGGAGGCCTCGCCGTACGCGTCACCGGGGGCCCAGGATCCGGCGGCGTAGGGCCGCAGTTCGCGGCCCGTCCAGCGGTCGTCGGTGGGGTAGAGCACGGCCGCGTGCTCGGCGGTGACGATGCGGTGGCGCGGGTGGCGGGGGGTCAACGCGCGCGTGGAGTGGTACGCGGAGGCGAGGGTCACCTGTTCCATGCCGAGCGCGGCGATCCGCCGGGCGGCGTCGGGGTCGCCGTTGACGTCCCAGGGGTAGACGAACGCGGACGCCTTCACATGCTCTCCTCGGACTCGGACTCGGACTCGGACTCGGACTCGGGATCAGCTTCTGCCCCCGTACCCACCACGCCCGGCCCCACCCCGAGCAGTGCGTGGCCGCGCTCCACGAGCCGCGCGAGCTGCTTCACATGCTCCTCGGCCGGCTCGTGCAGCGGTGGCCGGACCTCCCCGACGTCGAGCCCGGTCTGCCGGACCCCGGCCTTGACCAGGGAGACGGCGTATCCGCGCCCCTGCGCCCGCAGCTCGACGAACGGCCGGTAGAAGCCGTCCACGAGCCGGTTCACGGTCTCGTCGTCGCCGGTGTCGAGCGCCCGGTGGAAGGCGAGCGCGATCTCGGGCGCGAAGCAGAAGACGGCCGACGAGTAGAGGCCGACACCGATGGCGCGGTAGGCGAGGCCGGTCAGTTCCGCGGTCGGCAGCCCGTTGAAGTACAGGAAGTCGCCGGGCACCTCGGTGCGTACAGCACTCACGATCCGCTGCATCAGGTCCAGGTCGCCGAGCCCGTCCTTGAGCCCGATGATCCCCTCGGTGCGCGCCAGTTCGACGACGGTCCCGGGCGTGAACACGGCGTTGTCACGCTGGTAGACGATGACCGGCAGGGCGGTGGCCGCGGCCAGCTCCCGGTAGTGCCGCAGCAGTCCCTCCTGCCCGGCCACCACCAGATACGGCGGCATGGCGAGCAGCCCGTCGGCCCCGGCCTCCTGGGCGAGACGCGCGAAACGTACGGCGAGTGCGGTGCCGTATCCGGCGCCCGCGACCACGGGTACGCGCCCGGCGGTCTCCTCCACCGCCGCCCGTACGCAGTCCTGGAACTCCTCGGGTGTCAGCGCGTGGAACTCCCCGGTTCCGCACACCGCGAAGACGGCCGCGGCCCCCGCCTCCACGCCCCGGCGCACATGCGTGCGGTAGACGTCGAGGTCGAGCGAGCCGTCGGGGCCGTAGGCGGTGACGGGGAAGAACAGCGGACCGCTCGGGACAGTGAGTCGCGTGGCAAGGTCGGCGGCGAGGGGGGCTGGCGTCACGGGGGCTCTCCCTGGGGCATGCAGTCGTGCACGCTTCTGATTCACGTCTACATTTCTGAACAGATTCACGCTAAGGGCCCACCGCGTGGCGGGTCAAGCCGACCAACGGCCAACCAGGGGAAAGAATCCGCAGGTCTACGTCACCCGCGTCACACTTGACGGCACAGACCACCCCTCCCTAGCGTGTCCACGGATGTGAATTCCGTACACGCACACGGTTGCCGCATCAAGGAGACCCCGCCAGGAGCCCCAAGGAGACCCGAGGATGCCCGCTCCCCGCACCGTTCTGCTCACCGGCGCCGCCGGCGGACTCGGCACCCTGATGCGGGACCTGCTCCCGTCCTACGGCTACGAGCTGCGCCTGTTCGACCTGCACCCCATCGAGGGCGAACCGGACGCGATCACCGCGGACCTCGCCGACAGGGCGGCGCTGCGCGAGGCCATGCGGGGCGTCGACGCGATCGTCCACCTCGCGGGCATCTCCCTGGAATCGACGTTCGAGAAGATCCTCAAGGCGAACATCGAGGGCACGTACAACCTGTACGAGGCCGCACGCGAAGAGGGTGTCGGGCGCGTCGTCTTCGCCTCCTCGAACCACGCGGTGGGCTTCACCCCCCGCCCCCAGGGCTCCGATCCGCTGATCCCGGTGGACACCCCGCGCCGCCCGGACACCTTCTACGGCCTCTCCAAGTCCTTCGGCGAGGATCTGGCCCAGCTCTACTGGGACAAACACGGCCTCGAGACCGTCTCCGTCCGCATCGGCTCCTGCTTCCCCGAGCCGACCAGCGTGCGCATGCTGTCCCTGTGGATGAGCCCCGCCGACGGCGCCCGCCTCTTCCACGCGGCCCTGACCGCCGAGGACGTCGGCCACACCGTTGTCTACGGCTCGTCCGCCAACACCCGCCTGTGGTGGGACCTGACCACCGCGCGGGCGCTCGGCTACGAACCACAGGACGACTCCGAACCGTACGCCGCGAAACTCATCGCCGAACAGGGCGAACTCCAGAGCGACAACGAGGCCCACGCCTACCTGGGCGGCCAGTTCGTCACGGACCCCCCGATCTGGCCCCACTGACCAATCGGACACCGACCGGACGGCCCGCCGCCCCATTCGGGCAGGCGAACACACCCGGCTGCCGCAAGCCTGGAACGGGCGCGGCAGCGCCCTTCCAGGGGCGCGGGGAACTGCGCGACCAGCCACAACGGGCCCGCGGCCACCACCCGTTCGCCGCATCTATCCAGCCCAGGCCCAGCCACCTCAGCCCGTCCGGCGTTTGAGGACGAGGCCCCTTCAGGGCCGACAGCGGGGTCTGGGGCGGCAGCCCCAGAAGGATGGGACGGGTAAGGACGGCGGGGGCGAAAAACCCCTGGGCCAACCCCACCCCACCCCCCTACCATCCACCCATGCCCCGCCCCACCGGCTTCGCCTACACCCACCACCCCGACGGCACAGTAAAGA
>Ga0136846_1237976_pt1 | contig 14358 bp, 10 predicted proteins | sample HopSoiMetagenom2_FD_96841 | JGI IMG/M metagenome (GOLD analysis project Ga0136846, IMG submission 96841) | Grasslands soil microbial communities from Hopland, California, USA - 2 Assembly 2016 (version 4) | ecosystem: Environmental > Terrestrial > Soil > Grasslands | place: USA: Hopland...
GAGAATAATTAGCGATAGTGGCGCAGTCTCAGTTTATTCTCCATCACGACCATGTCAGATAGGCACATGGCGGCGGCGTAGAGGATCGGGCTCATGAACCCAAACGCGGCGAGCGGGATGCCGATGGCATTATAAAAGAAAGCCCAGAAAAGATTTTGCCGGATGGTTCGCAACGTGGCGCGGGCCAGGCCAAGGCTTTCGGGGACGGCGTCAATCTCGGACTTAAGAAGAATGATGTCGGCGGCTTCGCGGGCGATATCGCTGGCGCGACTGACGGCGATTCCGAGATCCGCCTGCTCGAGCGCGGGAGCGTCGTTGATGCCGTCGCCGACGAACGCGACACGTTCACCTTGTTGCTGAAGCTTTTGCACCATCGCCGCTTTTTGTTCGGGCCGAACTTCGGCAAAAACATTCTCGGCGGGGATTCCTGCCATCCGGGCAATGCTCGACGCGGTGAGCGAATTGTCGCCGGTAATCAAGTAAGTCTTGAGTCCCTGGCTCTGAAGGTTTTGGACAATACCCTGAGTACCGGGTTTGAGTGTGTCTTTCAACGCGAACAAAACCACGAGTTTAGTGTCGGCGCTCAGGCCGACGATGGACGCACCTTGTGCGGACCATTTTTCAATGAAAGCTTGGCCGGGCGCGAGGTCCGCGCCCGTTTCGGAAAGCCAACGCAGCGAGCCGAGCCGGAGAATCGACCCGCTGTTTATGAAGGCCACTGGTTGCGCGAGTTGCGCTTCGATACCCGAGCCGTGGATTTCTTTCAGGTTTTCAAATTTCAATGTCGGGTTGCCTCCCGCGGCGATTGCCTGGCTTAAGGGATGGGTCGAGTGCGCGGCGAGCGCCGCGGCCGCAGCAACCGAACCCTCACTGTGTACACGAAGGCCATCGAGGGAGGGAAGAGGGTGAACCGTAGTCTGGTTTTGGAGCATTCGAGCGGTCTGAGCATCAGTGTGCAAAGCAGAATCCGAGCAACAGCAATGAACGCCTGCTGCATCTTTTGATACCGGTGCTGATGCCGGGGGGATTTGAGTTTGCGATAGACTGACTGACTGGTCCCCTCTCCCTTTCATAAGGGGAGAGGGCCAGGGTGAGGGGTTGTTTTTATAGTCTGCCGATGAGGTCACTGCATTTTCGCCGCCGCGATCTCCATCCCAGATCCCCACGACCGACGGCTTGCCGAGGGTGAGTGTGCCGGTCTTATCGAACAGCACGGCTGTCACCTCGCCGGCTTTTTCCAGCGCGAGCCCATCGCGAATCAGGATGCCGCGTTCGGCGGCAGCATTGGAGCCGGCCATAATCGCGGCGGGCGTCGCCAAACCCATCGCACATGGGCAGGCAATAATCAGCACCGATGCAGAAATGATGAACGCCGCGGCCAAAGGACTAGCCGGCACATGCCCATGCCACAGAAATCTGCCGAGCAACTCGTGAATGTGACGCGCGGACTCAGGCGCCAATCCCCACCATAATCCGGCTGCGACCGCAATCGCGACGACGATGGGCACAAAAACATTGCTGACCTTGTCGGCAAGGCGCTGGATATTTGCCCGGCTCACTTGCGCGCGCTCGACGGTGGCAATGATGTGCGCCAGGGCGGTCTCCTGTCCGGTGGCAGTGACGCGCGCCACGAGCCTTCCACTGGAGTTGATGGTCCCGGCGTAAAGCTGGCTGCCCGCGCTCTTCTCCACGGGCAGGGATTCGCCGGTGAGCATCGATTCGTCGATGACCGAATTGCCTGCTACAACTGCGGCATCCGTGGGGACTCTATCGCCGGGCCGCAAGACGATCTGCTGAGCCGGGCGCAATTCGCTGACTGGAACCTGCTCTTCTTTACCATCCGGCTGCAAACGGCGCGCCATCGCTGGAGTCAGGTCAAGCAGCTTCCGTAAGGTGCTGGACGCGCGCACGCTGACGCGTGACTCGATCCAATGTCCGGCACTGATTAACGTGATAATTGCGGCGGCCTCCATGAAATAAAGGTGGCCGCCCGCTCCAGTCAGCAACGCCCACGTGCTAAAGCCAAAAGACGTCGTCGAGCCAAGCGCGACCAGTGTATCCATGCTAGAACTGCCTTGTTTGAGTTGTCGCCACGCGCCAGCGTAAAATCTTGCGCCGGCGAAAACCTGCACTACAGCAGCCAACCCGAAAGAAAACCATGGAAACCAGGCCGTCGCTCCCAGGCCCATAACCCATTCGCCGACCATGAGAATGGCAGTTGCCGGCACACCGAGTAAAAGGTTCAGCCGCCAACCGGCGAGGATGCTCTCGCCCGGCTGGTGGGAATGGGCTTGAAGTACGGCCGCGCCAAAACCTGCTTGCTCAACGGCGGCGACCACAGCGCGCGTGTCTTCCGTTGCCGGACGCCAGCGGACACTAGCTTGTTGCGCATCGAGGCTGACGTTCACTCTCTCCACCCCCGGCACACTTTGCAAGGCTTCCAGCACGTGCCGGGCGCAATTGGCGCACGTCATGCCGGAGATGGACAGCTCAGTGACCTTTGGGTCGGCTGAGCCTTCCTGGCTCTGTTCAGTCCGTTCGATTGTTGGTGCCTCGGGCATGCAATGGCCTCCCCGAAGCTACGCCAGATTTGCGGCACTGGCTAGCACACGCAACCTCGTTGAAGCCTGAAACGGCGCGAAGCGTCTTGGAGTGCGGCTGTCCTCTGCCGCTTCGCGCCATTTAGTCTGGCGTCATCGGGTGTAATGTCGCGTTTGCTCGACTGCCTCATGTAGCGGCGTGGTGGGCACGGCACCAGTCCAAATTTTAAGTTTGCCGCATTTGACGATGCGGCCGCAAGGAGCCGTCCCCGCTTCCAGGACGATGCGTCCAAGAGTTGCGGAGACAAGCAGTTTATGGTTGTGCGAAAAGCCGGCCGCCCGCAGCAACTCGCGCGTAAGCACGATCCGGTTTGAAGCATCCATTTCGACCGTCTTTTTCATGACCTTACTATGGCGTGGCTATGGCGCATGGGCAAACCAGTGGGCTGGCCGCGATTACGCAATCAGTGAGAGTCCAAGAGCGCCGCGAAGCGAAGGCCGCGGGTGCTGATCCGGAGTTCCTGGAACCCAAACTGTTCGAGAACGGCTTCATAGATTGCCGAGCCGGTGAGGATGACGTCCGCGCGATTTTTCGGCAGGCCCTCGATTTCTTTGCGCTCTTTCAAAGGCAGGCTCCACAGCTTTTCGACATGATGATGAAGCCGCGCGAGGCTAATGCGCGTCGCTTCGAGCTTTTCGCGATCGAATTTGATCAGCCGCGCTTCCATCGCCCCAAGGATGCTGGAGGTACCGCCGGTGGCAACCAACTGCACCTGGCCCTCGTGCGTTTTCAACTCCTGCCGCAGAGCAGTTTCGATTTTTGGTTTCACCCTGCTCTGCAAGAACGCTTTCAACCAGCGGCGGCAGCCGACCAGCTCATCCGCGCTGGGCGGATCCCCCGGTTTCAATGTTTCCAGCAAGCGCACGGTGCCGAGGGGAAAACTTTCTCGAAAATGCTTTTCGTGTCCCCGGCCCACAATGAATTCGGCGCTGCCACCGCCAACATCCAGCACGAGCAACGGCACCTCAGCCAGAGCCGGATCGGTCGTGATGCCCTGAAAAACAAGATCGGCTTCCTGTTCCCCGGAGATGATCTCGACCTTCAAATTGGAGCTGCGCTCAATGGCCAAGGTAAGCTCCCGGGCGTTGACGGCGTCGCGGGCGGCACTCGTCGCAATGAGCCGGATGGAGGCGGCCTGTTCATCGCGCGCTTTGGCAGCGAACTCGGCCACGGCCAAGGCGGTTTGTTCGATTGGTCCTGGTTGCAGCTGATGCGACACGTAAAATCCCTGCCCCAATCGGGTCTGATGGCTCTGCTCTCGCACCGGCTGGATCGCGCCATCGGTGATGTCAGCCACCAACAACTTAATAGAGTTGGTGCCGATATCTATAACGGCGCGGCGGACTGGCTTCATGGAATAGCCAGACTATGCGGGTTGGGAATAAAAGATCAAGGGGCACAATGTTACAACCGGAAGGCGCATGCACGGCGAGCGGGCAAGTCATCACGATTAACCCGAAGGGCCACCCGGCAACCCCTGCCCCTTAACTGGTTTCTGGTGCGGCCAGGCCCATGCACCGTGCAATGCTGCAATTTTTTTGGGAATCTAACTTTAGAAAATTACAATGAAACCATTAATCTGGTGTTGGAGCGCGCCGCACTGCGAACTTTCAAAACGCCTGCGCAAAAAGCATTTCGAAATCCGCGCTCGTAACCGGGCGGGGATTAAATTGAGCTGTCCATTGCCGGGCTGCTTCAGAGGCCAGCATGGGGAGATCACTTTCTTTCACATCGCACAATCGGAGCGAGGCAGGCAGGCCGGCCAGATTCAACAGCGACGACAAGAGGTTGGGCAATTGCTCGGCGTCCTCGCCGGCAAGTTCCGAATAGGCGCGCGCTGTGCCCGGCTCGGCTTTGTTGAAGCGCACGACGTGCGGAAGCATCAGACCCACGGCATGACCGTGCACAATTCCAAAGTGAGCCGTGAGTGGATTGGCGGCTGAATGAGCAGCGCCCAGCATGCTGTTTTCGATGGCCATGCCCGCCCAGGCCGCGCCCAATAACATTTGGCCGCGCGCTTCTATGTCGTTCGGATTAGCGAGCACTTTCGGAAGCGCGTTGATGGTGAGACGAAAAGCGGCGTGGGAAAAAACGAGCGAGAGGGCAGTGCGCCTGGTCGTGACGGCTGTTTCGACGGCATGGGAGATCGCATCAATGCCGCTGCACGCGGTCACACGTTGCGGTTGCGATACGGTGAGCGCAGGATCCAGCAGGGCAATTTTCGCGGCGGCTTTGGGATCCCCGCAGGCCATTTTTTGATGGGTTTTCTCTTCCGTTATCAGGGCGAAAGATTGGCATTCGCTGCCGGTCCCGCCGGTCGTCGGGATCGCTATGAGCGGCAGCATCGGCGAGTGGGCTTTGCCAATGCCGAGGTAATCCTGCATGCGGCCGCCGTTAGTCAGGATGAAATTGCACCCTTTTGCAGTATCCATGCTGCTGCCGCCGCCGAGTCCAATGATCAGGTTTATGGGCGCCGAACGCGCGACGGCGACGCACTTGTCGACGCAACTTGTCGAAGGGTTTTCCTCCACCTGCTCGAAGCAAACCACCGTTAATCCCGCCGACCTCAGCAAACCGGTGAGCCGTTCAGCGTGACCTGCCTTCACAATGCCGGGATCGGTAACGAGTAGAACGGTTTTTCCCTGAAGCTCTTTAGCAAGTTCGCCGACCCGCTCAACCGCATTGACCCCGAAGACAATGCGCGTGCGCGGACGATAATCAAACGTGGCCGTGGCGGGCGGAAGAACGTCGGCGTCGTGCTCCATGCTCAGGCCATTTCGATCGCCCGGCGGCGATAGAGAAACTCGAAGAGATTGCCCTCGTGCGGTTGGTCCCAGGAAATGCGCATGGTGGGGATTGGACCGAGGTTCAATCGGTCTATCAGCGGGCAATCGAGCAAAGCTTCGCGAAAGGCGGGGTCATTCGTGATCGCGGTAACGACCAGTGATGGACCGATTTGTTTCAACATGTCAGCCTGGGGCACCTGCACGACACTGGCGTAGGGGCAGAGAAATTCGCGATTGGCGAGCGGATGAGTGAAGGAATCGCAAAGCACGATAGTGGGGCGCAAATAAAGGCCGCCCTCGAATTCGGTTTTGCGAGGGCCGTTGCGATATTTGGCGGTGACATCGTTCGCGCCCGGAGTCCGCAAACCCTCTTCCAGCATGGCATCAATGCCATTGGCCATGGCCGGGTTGGCAAACGCGGAAAGTTTCGCATTTTCGTCCCGCGCCGGCAGCGGGCTCACCGGTCCGAGTTTTTGGGCGAGCGCATCCGCAATCTCCGAAGCGTATTTGGGGACCACGACTGCGGACGCATTGATGCAACTGCGCCCACCATTCTCGGAGATGGAGGAGACAATGAGGTCAATGTGATCCGGCCATTTTTCGATTTGATCTTCGCCGATGATAATTTTGGAAAAACCAGGTCCGTGGATTTGAATCGCGGGATTGCCGGCGTATTGCGCCGTCGTCGTTTTATCGCCGAACACGAGCGCCCGGCCGCAGGTTCGGAGGATTTCGCCCGCACCTTCATGGTCGGCGGGATAAAAGCTGAAAGCCTCGGCAGGGCAACCCGCGGCGATGAAAGCCTGGATCAGGCGATAAGGCGTCAGCGGTTCTTCGCGGCCCGGTTTGATGACGACGGGAATTTTGAGGGCAATGGCGGGAAGCCAAAGCGAATTGACGGCGGGTGAATTGCTCGGCATCACCAACCCTAACGAATTGGTCGCTGGAAAGAAGCTGATGCGCGCGCCGTTTTGCTCGCCAAACCCGCGATCGAGCAGATTGATATCGAGTCCGCGCGTAAGGCCGTTGAGCACCAGCCGCATGTTGGTCAGCGCCTGGCCGATCTTGGTCATGTTACGCTTCACCATCACATAGGGAAGACCGCTGGTTGCCGAGAGCGTTTCGGTGTATTCGGCCGGTGATTGCAGGTGTCCATGATCGCCGAGGGGTAACTGTTCATTCTGGAAGAGCTCCGCGGCGCGGGCGCAGATATCGAGCAGCTTTTCGGTAGGGACTTGCTTCAAGGCGGCGCGCGATTCACCAATGCGCGCGAGGTCTTTGCGGATGATGCCGGCATTGACCTGGCTGACCCTGGCCAGAACGGTGCCGTTGCGACAATCCTTCAAATCTGCCTGTTCGAGGCTGGCGTAAGGCTTGCCTCGGCGCAGTGCGGGAAGATGGGGTAAGGCGTGAGACATGCAGCTTTTTTTACGTTCGGGGCAGCTAACTCTTCAAGGCTTTCGTCACGCTCTCAGTATACGCCCTCGACGATGTTTTTCTCCATCGCACCGAACGGCCGAACTTCGCCGACGCCGTCCCAGGCATAAGGCGGGCGGGGACGGCAGCGAATGGCCTCATCGCGCTCTAGAAAACGTGGGAGGAACAGCTCGCGTGTGAGCGTGGTCAACTCGACGCGGCCCCACGCGTCGTACTCCACAGGTTGGTAAGTCTGGTTTGGATTGACGACGCGCAGCACTGCGCGGGGTTGCGGGGCGTAGTAGGTGATGGAGTATTTGTCCTCAGGTCGCAGCGGCGCGCTGGCGGCCAAGCCCATCAACGTATTGCCGTAGGTTGGGTAAAATCCGATGCGGCCTTCGAGCACTTCCTCGCAGATAAAACGCACGCTCTGGGGCGACATGGTTGTGCCGCCGCAAAAAACGCCGCGAATGCCTGCTTCGTAAAGATTCACTTTTTCGCCCAGCGCTTCGAGCAATTTTGGAGTCGTAAAAAGCCCGGCGATTTTGCGGTGCTTGAGAATCGTGACCGCCTGCTCGATGACGTGGTCCATGTACGCCCGTGCCTGGTCAAAATGCTTGTTTGCGATCACTTTTTTGACCCACCGCGGATCAAGGTCCACGAAGTAGCAGGGACTGCCACGAAAATTCGCCAGGTGTTCGATGGCGAGGCGGAGCCGCCGCGGGCCAGTGGGTCCGACCATCAACCATGCCTGGCCGCGTGGAAAATGTTCGTCCGAGATTTTTGAGGAGAATTCTTCGTAATCGGTTTTATAATCATCCCAGCCAATTCGTTGTTTGGGCATGCCGGTCGTTCCCCCCGTTTCAAAAATGTTGTAAGGGCGGCCCTTGTATTTGGCCGGAACCCAGACGTCCGGTTGCAGATCTCGCAGCCATTCGTCCTGGAAATGCGGAAATACGGAGACGAGGTCGGCAAAGCTCCTGACCTTTTGCCGCGGGTCAAGGCCGGCCTTTTTGGCCCAATCGAGCCAGAACGGGCAGCCGGTTTCCGGCGAGAAATGCCACTGAATAATCACCCGCAGGTGCGCGTCGAGTTGGTCCTGGGCGGATTTGGGATCGCTTTCAGTCGGATTCATCGAACGAATGTTAATAACCCAAAATTAATTGAAGGCAAGATTGTTCCTGAGAGTCTTTACGGCACAGCAGGAAGATGCAGGTTTGCGAGAACCATAAGCCGGCGTAAATTTTGCAAGCCCGTGCGGTTCAGCTGTAGCGCAATAACGGTTGCCCGCCCTGTTGAACTCTTGCCGATCATCATTGTTGCGTCGGCGGACCAGGCAAAGTGAACGCTCCAACGCTGACGTCTTGGATTGAACAAACCGACGAGCTTTCTCGTGGCGGGATCCCTGGCTTCGGTTCTTGCTGCCTTGTGGCCATTACAACCCTGGCATGAAAGTGCAAGATTCTCTTGCGAATGGGAGCCTGCTTTGCTTCGAGGCACGATATGCTCGGCGGAGAAGGGGGCAGGCGTCAGACCGGCAGGCGTTAAGCAGTACTCACATCGGAATTTGGCGCGTTCGGCGACTGCTCGGCGCGCAAGAGCGCCGGGACGCTCAGCCATACGCGGCTTCTTGCAATCCCATCTCGTCCATTAATTCACCGACAGTCGTTTCCCTCAGGGCGGCCAATTCCATGAGTGCTTGCAATCGAGCGGCTCCCTGACGTTCGAGTTCGTCGCACAGCAGCAATAACTCGCGGTGCTCCTTTTTCGTCAAGGTTCCTTGCCGCAATCTGTCCTGCAGGCAATTGAGGCGTGAAATTTGTTCAGGAGCTAACCCGTGATTAATTTTCTTCAGTAATTTCGATTCTGTGTCTGACAATACGGTGCCTTGCTTCTGCAATCGCAGCAAGGTTGCATGCTCGACCACCTTTTCAAGCTGTCGAGCTGTCAAAGTCTTCAAATCGCTCAGCATCTTGCTGGGCGTCAATCTTGATTTAGCAGTTGCGCTGCGCATAACCTAAACTTGCCATGAAGAGAAACCAGCGTCAACGAGTGGCTCGACAGGAACAGCGCATAAGTCGCACACCATGCCACAGAGGTGCTGCAAAAAAACGTCCACGAATGACTCGCGAACTGGCAGAGACACGCGCCGTGGGAAACCCAAACGCTCCAATGTTCGACGGAACTGCCTTTTAGTATCGTTAAAAAAGTGACTAGGAAGTCACTGCTGCCGCAACAGGCTCGGACTTTGGTTGAGAAAAGTATTTATCAATGGTCCGCTGGCTTGGAGGTTGCGTAACGAGCGAACCGAGCAGCATGCAAAGCGCCGAGCCGAACACCATCGGCACAACCGTCATGTAGCCGTTCCAAAAGCTTACATCGCCGCGCGGGTTGAGGAACAACACCTTGATCGCGTCTTTGCCCTGGCCGATTTTCCAGATGATGTCACCGGGATGACCCGAGTTTTGAAGGATGGCGAAATAAATCAGGCAGGCAGCGGTAAAGAGCGTTGCCGCGAGCGCGCCCCATTTGGTGCTGCGTTTCCAGAACAGGGCCGCCACCATGATAGGAGCCATGGCCGCGAACCCCGAAAATGCATAGCGGACCGCGATTTCGAAGATGCCTTGCTTGTCCTTCAACTTCAGCGCGACCACGTAGGCGGCTATCGTCACGATGACGATGAAGGCGCGCGCGAAATGGACCGCGCCGCGTTCGCCATATTTTTCGCGGCCACCGTAGTGCTGGTAGATGTCCTTGGTGAACATCGTGCTGAGGGCCAGAACCTGGTGGGCGTCAGAACCTATGACGGCAGAAATGATGCCTGCGCCGAGGATTCCGGCGAGCCAGGCTGGAGCATACTTTTGGAGCATGAGCAGCAGGACACCGTCAGGGTCGGCGACTTTGTCGAGCGTGGCCGCGCCGAGCACTCCGAGAAAGACACAGGGGAGCCAAATCAGCAATATCGCCAGCGGATACAGCACGACCGTGCGGCGGAAGGCAGTCACTTTGCGCGCTGAGAAGCACATGATGGCCATGTGCGGAAACATGATGCTTGAGAGCGGTATGAGCGTGTAACTCCAGAACGCCTGCGGCGGCATTTTTTCACGCGTGACGAGGGCGCTGGTTTTCGCCTCGCCGGCGAGTTTGGAAATGTATTCGCCGAAACTGAGCGGCAAAGAATGGCTGATGGTTATCACCGCCACCGCGCCGAAACACAGGAAAAGCGTCGTTTGCAAAATGTTGACCCAGACGGTTCCGCGCATGCCGCCCAGGAAAACTCCCATGGTAACGACAACCGCAACTATCGCGCATCCTACATGGTAAGGGATTAACGGAGCCTTCGAGAGATCCGAGTGGGAGATTTGCGCGAGGACAGTGCCGCCGCCCATGATGCTAATGATCATGTAAGGGACGAGCATCGCGGCGCTGAGCGCAAAGATGATGGTGCCGATGGCGTTGCATTCCCAACGGTCGCGGAAAAAGGCGACTTGGGTTTGATGGCCAAACCTTTTGCCGATGGCCCAGAGGCGGGTTCCGATGAGGAAAATGGTCAGGGGAATGACCAGCCCCGAAGAGGAAGCCATCAAGCCGTAAATGCCGATTCCCTGCCGATACGCCTGGCCGGAGCTGCCGAGTATCGCGAACGCAGTCATGTTGGTCGCGAACAGGGAAAGAAAGAAAACCATCTCGCCGACCGAGCGGTTCGCCAGAAAGAAATCCTCAGTGTTGGTCTTGCCGCGCCGAAAGGCGATGCTGCCGATGACAGCGATGACTAGGAGATAGAGCAGGATGACGATGACAGGGAGCATGCGAACTCAGTGCTCCGGCTCATCGTCGCGCGGCTTGTCAGACTCCGGCTGCACATCTTCCAAGTGCTTTGGCCAGGCGAATTTCACCAGCAGCGCCATCAAAAACGCCGCTGCTATGGAATAACCCGCATGATAAGCGAGGCCGATGGGTAGAAAGCCCAGCACCAAAGGATGGGTCTGTTTCCAATTCCAAAAATCCTGATGCAGAATGTAAAAAACCAGCACCAGCAAGGTCAGCAGAAATGCCTTGAGCTTCATGAAATGATAATTCGAAGCATCGTCAGCCAGTCTGGCCAAGTAAAGTTTTATCAATCAAGGCTTAAGCGTGCCGGGAGCAGTCGGGCTGCCCGCAAAAGCGAACAAGTGGGAATTTGAAGAAATATAAAGCACTCCGTTGGCAGCCACCGGCGTTGAGTAAACCGGAGCGCCCAGGTTGGTTTCGCTAAGAACTTTTTTCTCTTTACTAGCTTCGAATACGACCAAACCGCCATCCTCGTCTCCGACATAGACTTTGCCGTCCGCCACCAGGGTAGAGCCCCAGATGTGCGCCTTCATGTCGTGAGTCCAGTAAAGCTTGCCGGTTTCGGCATCGAGACAATGCACGTAACCTGAAAAATCGCCGATAAAAAGCAGTCCTTCGGGAGTGATGGAAGCGGTTGAGAGGCTGCGATGAATCTTGTCGTAGGACCAAATCTTTCCCGTCTTCGTGATGTCGCCCGTTTTGGTTGCATCTATGCAGGTCAAATTTCCGACGCCTTCGCCGTGTTCCGGATCCTGGCCGACGGCGATGTAAATGCGATTTTTCCACAGCACAGGCGTAGCATTGATTTCGCTGGGCCCTTCCGGATCGGGGTATTTGAACTTTTTGCGCTCGGGCGGGTTGCAATCATACCACCAGACCTTTTTAAGATAGTTTGCGTCGCCTTCTTTGACCGGCTTGGTGTCAAAGGCGTAACAAACTCCATCACCGCCACCGTAGAAAACGTATTGCTTGCCGTTGACGGCGCCAGCCGAAGGCGAACTCCACAGGCCGTGAAAAATGCGCGGGCCAATCTTTGCGTCATCTTCGCCAATCAATTCACCAGTCTTTTTGTCGAGGGCAATCAGGCTCGGCGCATTGGGCGAGGGAATATTGGAATGTCCCCAGTCCTGGCCATTCGACGTATTTACATAAACGACGTCGCCGACAATCAGCGGAGCGCAATCCGAGGCGTTATGGGGAAAGACACCGAGCTCATCAATCATGTCGTAGCGCCAGATGATGTCGCCATCTTTCGGGCCCGGCTCGATCGGCGGAGCGGGACGTTCGGTCGGCTTTCCTTTGTCCAGAATAACATCTTTGACGACGTATTTTGCTTCATCCTTGAAGGGGCCGTCGTTGCCGTTGGCCATGCCGTTAACATCGAGGCAAAGCACTTCGCAACGGCTGCTGACGACATACACGCGGTCGTTTTCGATCGTGGGCGAGGAGAGCAGACCCAGGGCCTCCCAATCGTTGACCTTGCCGGAAGCCAGTTTTGGCACGACCTGTTGCCACGCTAACTCACCGGTCTTTTCGTCAAAACACATCAGGATGCTGCGATCGCCTAGATGCCGCTTGTCGCGCGGGCTTTCATTGTTGGTGCCGATGAAAACCTTGCCTTTGGCGACGGTGACGTTGCCGTAGCTTTGCGAACCGAGTTTGACGACCCACTTCAGGTTCAAAATGTTCGCCGGATCCACATCATCGGTTCCGGGCTTGAACTTGATTTCGCCGTTTTTGTCCTTCGTAAAATGGTCGGGCAAACCTTTGGCCGGAGAATACATGTTGCGCGTCGTGGCACCACCCCATTGAGGCCAATCCTCGGCGGAGGCGGAAAAATAGGCGACACCAAGCGCAACACAACAAATCAGTTTGGAATTCATTTCTTTGGTCCTCTTTGACAAAAATTGGCGTTTCAGCAGAAATCAGTCGGGTATGACATCAACGTTGTCAATATAGACCCGCATATCCTGCGGCGAAAACCCGAATAAACCAGGTGAACCGGTCGTGTGCGCCGTTTGATGCGGGACCTCGATGGTCCATTTCTCCGGCTCGGGTTCGTCTTTTTTCCACGCTTTAGCACGCACCACTCCGGAATTATCCGGCTTCGTATCCACGCGCACTTTCAAGCGGTACCAGACATTGGGCGACCACTTGAAATCCTCGGCCACGCGCAAACGTTCCTGGTTGGAATTGACTTCGATTTTTTGTTCGTTGCCCTTGAGGACAACCAGGTAATGCTGATTGATCAGCCCGACTTCGGACATCTTCCGGCGGTTGCCATCGCTCATCACGTCAGCCTGGATGGTATAATTCTTCATTTCCGGCGTGCCGATGAAAACCATCGCGCGCTGGAAGAATTTGTTATCAGTGGTTTTGGCCATGACCTTGTTGCCTTCGCGGTCACGGACGTCGAATTTGAAACGCGCGCCGATCCACGGCAGTGGAGGATAAGCGAAAAGCGTCCCTTCAACGTTCGTCTCGGTAAGGGAAAACGCCTCGAAGTCCTGCTTGAAGGGGATGTTGGGCATGACCCGGCCGCGGATATAACCTTTCAAATCGCCCAGGGTGGCTTCGAATGCTCCCGCTGAGAGCACATGTTCCGGCCCGGCTTGCAGATCGCCTTCAGCGTTAAAGGCGCCTTTCATCGTCGCCTTAACTTTGGCCGTGGGAGGAATGTAACTGGCCCACTTCACTTGTTTGGGCGAGATATTTTCATCTACGGTGAATCCGTCCGCATCGAGCGACCGAACACGGAAAGTCGCCAATTCTCCCGGATGCAACAGCACTTCGGAGGGGATGATCTGAAGCTGGGCGGGTTTGCCGGGCTTGGGCCATGGCTTTTCCTCCGGCGGCGCGGGCGGGGAGGTGTCCCCCTTGTTGCCCCAGCAATATAGATGGCGGGTGGTTTGCAGATAAAGTTTGCCGTTCCAGGCTACCGGTGTTCCGAAGCAGCGGCCATCCAGCTCGGCGTGGCAGATGATTTCACCCTTAGCTTCGCCCGGATTGATGATGTAAAATGCGCCTTTGGTCCCCGCCGCTGATTCGGGAGTGTCACTTGCGCCTGCTGGTGTTTCGGCCCCTGGTTCTCGCAAAGCTCGCGCCGCGTTGGCGGCTTTGGTGGCCGGGTCGTCCAGAATGGGAACATAAAGTTTGCCATCGGCGAAGAAGGGACAACTATTCCGTTGCTCGATGCCGAGCTTCAAACTCCATTTGACCTTTCCGTTGGTTGCATTCACCGCGTGCAGATCGCCCTTTTCCGCGACCATATAAATCGTATCTCCGACCAGGATCGGAGAACTGGTTGAGGAGGAAATATTGTCCGCCCACAACTCCACGTCTTTCCGTTCGACAACGACCGGCCCTGCGGCGGCATTGGTCGGCATCACATTGGGGATCTTCATGGCGACCATTTGGCCCAGTTCGTAAGGGGTGCCATAAATCGCAATTACTTTGTCGTTATTGTGCAGCAGCACCGTGGCGTTGATGCCGGCGCGGAAGAGGTTGACCCGCCAAATCGGGTCGCCCGTGCGGGCATTGACGCAAACGACACTGCCATCACCGACCGCGGCGAAGAATACACGTTTGCCCTGATGCCAGCCGAATTGCGGATGCGAGAAGGAATTGTCGCGCGGTGGTCCGCCGGGGTTGGAGGTCCACACCAGTTGGCCGGTCTTTTTATCGAAAGCGTAAAAGCGATCACCCGCCGGACCATTTGCGCCCC
>Ga0136846_1217198_pt1 | contig 14357 bp, 14 predicted proteins | sample HopSoiMetagenom2_FD_96841 | JGI IMG/M metagenome (GOLD analysis project Ga0136846, IMG submission 96841) | Grasslands soil microbial communities from Hopland, California, USA - 2 Assembly 2016 (version 4) | ecosystem: Environmental > Terrestrial > Soil > Grasslands | place: USA: Hopland...
CGTTCCGCGGCGTTCCACTCGGGATGGTCTCATCCCAATAGCGCATGACATCGTATAAAACGCGGCCGTACACACTGCCGGTCAGACCGCGCATATGCTCGACGAAGTGTCGGAAGAGCGATGGATCAGGCGCAAATTCCTGGTGGTCGACGTAGCCATCCAAGGATTGGTTCATTGCAAAGACGAGCCTCGCCATTTCCGCAAGCCTTCATTCAGGGTAGATCAGCCATGTTTGCGCACTGCTGGCCAGTGATTAGAAGTCGACTTGTCTCTTGTTATTACTGCGGCGCGCGGCCGCTGCGTCGACGGCCGCAAGTACCCTATCGAAGCGTTCGCATAACTCGTCTCGCCACTCCCTGCCGGCATTCGTGAAAACGTAGAGTTCGTTTTCTTGGATCGCCCTTAGGGTCTGAGCCGCAACATCGGCAGGGTCGATTCCGGCCTGTGCGAGTTCGGCTTGTCGCGCGACATGCTTGCCGGCAGGACTCGCAGGATCGATGTGCAGCTTACCATAGCGTTGTTGTCTGTTGCGCGCGCTGTCCGAGATACGGGTTCGCACGAATCCTGGACAGACGATAGTGACGCCGATTCCAAGTGGGGCAATCTGCTTCGCGAGCCCTTCCGACATGTTGACCACCGCGAATTTGCTCGCCGAGTACGGGCTCAGTCCCATGCCGCTGTTCAGCCCTGCCATGGAAGCAGTATTGACGAAGTGGCCGCCTTCGCCGTGCGAACGGATTTGTGGCAAGAAGGTTCGAATGCCGTGCAGGACTCCCATCACGTTGACATCGAGGACCCATCGCCACGTATCGAGCGAGATGTCGTCGATGCCGCTTCCTCCCGCGACGCCGGCATTGTTGCAGACGACATGAACGTTGCCGAATGAGGCATACGTCTCCTTGGCTGCATATTCTACGGCCACCGGATCGCTGACATCGCACGCAACGCCCCGAACATCCGATCCAAATCCGCGCATCTTCTCGACGGCCTTTGCCAAAGCGTCAGTTTCGATATCAGCGAGCATGACCCTCATGCCCGCTTGCGCGAAAGCTTGTCCCAGCGCGAGGCCGATGCCGCTCGCCTCGCCGGTCACAAACGCGGTCTTGCCCCGAAGGTTTTGCATGTTCTCCTCTAGAAGAGTTTCGCACTAGTCTGAGCGAGCGAGCTTTCGATCCAAGTTGGTCATTCGCGGCGAGCTGGGGGTGCCGCGATCTTCATCACAAGTCGGTTTGCTCGGACAGCACTAAGGCGTCGTCGACCTCAATCCCAAGATACCGCACGGTGCTTTCGAGTTTAGCGTGGCCGAGCAGGAGCTGGCACGCCCGAAGGTTGCCCGTTCGCTTGTAGACGAGTGCGACCTTAGTCCGGCGCAAGCTGTGGGTGCCATAGGCTGCTGGATCAAGACCCGTCAGAGCCACCCAGTCGTCAACGAGCCGACCGTACTGCCGCGTTGTGATATGTTCGCCGACGTGGCTACGGCTTGGAAACAGCCAATCGCTTGATCGCAAACCGCGCTTTGCTAACCATACCGCGAGTGCCTCTCGGGTTGGATCGGTTAACTCGAACGGCACGGGTCGGCCAGTCTTCTGTTGAAAGACGCTGCTGCGCAGCCGAACGGAGTCACCGAGGTAGATGTCCGACACGCGCGACTTTACGAGATCGCACCCCCGCAGCTTGCTGTCGATCGCGATATTGAACATCGCGAGATCCCGGACGCGGCCGTCGTGCCGAAGGCGTGTGCGAATGGCCCAGATGTGCTTGGGCTTGAGCGGCGGCTTGGGGCCGATGATCTGGCCGTGGTTCCACCAAACGCGTGGCCTTGTTTGCGCTGTTGTCATAGTGAGCTCCTTTCGGAGCTGACATGCTGATGCCGTCCGGCTTCGCGGGCGAGTCGCTGGTGCGCCATGAACTGACATTGGCGTGGCGCCGTAAAGCAGACATCGATCGCTCAGGACCGGCAACATTGCGTCAGCCGGAGCTCCGCCCGATTGAGCACCTCTGATATCAAATTTTGACGCGGGCGGGCGCGGCGATCGGGAGGTGATGATGTTTAAGGGACGACGGCGAAGAACAGAAAAGCCGCGAAGATAACTAGGTGCACGACACCCTGCAGCAATGTCGTGCGCCCAGTTCCTAACGTAATGACCGCAACCAGCAGCGTCAGCGCTAGGAGTACGGCCTCTTTGGCATCCAGGCCGAGGGTCAGGCGCTCGTTCAGAAGGATGGAGACCGTCGCAACCGCCGGGATAGTTAGACCGATGCTTGCCAGTGCGGACCCCAGGGCTAGGTTCATGCTAGTCTGTAGGCGGTTGGCTCTTGCGGCTCGCAATGCGGCAAGGCTCTCCGGCATGAGCACGAGCGCCGCAACGAGAATGCCCACCACGGCTTTTGGCGAGCCGAGCGCTGCTACCCAGGTTTCTAATGTGGGCGAAAGCGCCTTTGCTAACCCGACGATGGCAACCAGCGTGGCAACCAGAACAAACAAGCTGAGGAAGGCTTGGGCCGAGGAGGGTGGAGCTGCGTGCACTTCTTCGTCGCCGCCGTCCGGCACCAAGAAGTAATCGCGATGGCGTACCGTCTGAAAGAAGACAAATGATCCATATAGAACTAATGATGCACAGGCTGCGAACGCCAGTTGCGATGTGGCGAATATAGGTCCTGGCGTGCTTGTAGTCAGGTTAGGCACGAGGAGCGTGAGCACAGTTAGGGCGGCAAGCACGGCCAACGCAGCAAGTGCGCTCTCAAGCTGAAAGCCCTGCTCCCGATGTCGAATACCACCAAACAGCAGGCACACTCCTACAACGCCATTACAAATGATCATCACAGCTGCGAACACAGTGTCACGAGCCAAATCGGACTTGTCCCCCGGGGCGGCTAACATCAGCGAAACGATCAACCCCGTTTCAATCACAGTCACCGCCAGAGCAAGGGTCAACGTACCGTAGGGTTCGCCCACGCGATGGGCAATGATCTCCGCATGATAGACGGCGGCGAACACGGCTGCGATCAACGCGACCCCTGCCGGCAGTGCGAAGAGACCACGCAGTTCAACGAAGACCGAAATTCCGAACATGACGAGGGCGGCAAGTGGCCACGCCCATGCCCACCAGGGCATCTGTCCCTTGATCATAACGAAAGCCTTTGCGGAGAGCCTCGCAGGTTGATAGCTAGATAAGCCATGCCAGGGAGCCGGAGCAAACCCGACGGGCGCCGAGCCTGGTTAAGGCTATGCACGAGTGACCCTTGTGCTCCGAGGAACACTTCGAGTGCGCCCTGCCGATTTCAGCAGCCGTCGAGGTCGGGCGTGTTCGAATGCCAAAGGCCGATCTGCCTTTGCACATTTACGATCAAAACCGATCGATTGGCGTAGCTGAGTTCTGTGCAGATCGGTGAAGGACTATGTCATCGCACTGGAACGGAAGTGCTCATCTTTTACGTTCACCGCCCATCAGGAAGCGGAATGCCCGAAAGCGGACACGGTGAACGTCGGCAATGGTTCAGCACAGACATAACGCCTGCTCACAACGTGGGCTTCCACGCGTGAGGGCCTATTCATTCGGGGCGCAGGGACCAATCCGGTTCAGACTCCTCTTCCGCCGCTGTTATCAAGTAGCGCACCATGAGAGGTCGAAATTTCCGGGACGAACATTCGTGAAGCACTCTAAGACGATGATCCGGTTGCATCTGCCTCAAGTTGGTCCCGAAACCACACTGCGCGAAAGCCTTTGGTGTCCTCCCATCGCCGCCGGCGCTTAAACCCCAGTTTACGTAGTGTCATGCCCAACTCAAAGGGATGCGCATGGCCGCGGAATCGCCCGCGCAGACTAGCTCGCATGGCGCTTAAGGATACGCCTTCAGCTTGTATCTCAGATGGAATCATTTTCAGAAGACGGGCCAGCCTGGCCTCAAGCGGCATCAGGCGTTCGCGAAACAGGTTGCGGGGGCGTTTGAAGGGAAGCTGCGCTACGAATTCCACCTCGCGCGAAGGCGTCCACGTCTGCTTCGCCCGGAACCCTTCCTGCAGACGTGAATGGCTGGTCACGCGCGCCGATGTTGGTCACGCGCTGGGTTTCGCCGCTTCCCGGAAGGCCGACGTCCGGCCCCCCAATCACGAGGCTCTGACTAGTAGCTTTTCTGGATCCTCTGCTTGTTCAACTGTTTCATTGCGAAGCGTTGCGCGTAGCCGAGCCTCATCGAGCTCACCCTCCCATTTAGCCACGACGATAGTAGCTACTCCGGTCCCAAGGAAGTTCGTGAGGGCGCGGGCCTCCGACATAAAGCGGTCTATTCCAAAGATTAGTGCAATGGCTGCTATCGGAATATGACTCACCGAACCCAGAGTGGCCGAAAGCACAATAAATCCACTACCCGTAACCGCGGTCGCGCCTTTCGAGGTCAGCAGCAGCACTGCCAAAATGCCCAGTTGCTGCCATATGGATAGCTCTGTGTTCGTCGCTTGGGCCAGAAAGATGGCTGCCATAGTGAGATAGATGCATGTCCCGTCCAAATTGAAAGAGTAGCCCGTCGGGATGACCAGACCCACTACTGATTCGCTGCAGCCCAGGTTTTCCATTTTTGCCATGAACCTTGGCAAAACCGGCTCAGAAGAGGAGAACCCGAAGACAAGCAGCAGCTCTTCTCGAAGGTATTTGATAAAGCTCAGGATGCTGAATCCTGCCGCCCATGAAATCGCACCCAACACAACGAATATGAACAGCAGGCAGGTCGTATAGAAAGACAACATGAATTGTCCGAGTGAAAATATGGTGCCGACACCGTACTTTCCGATTGTGAACGCCATCGCTCCAAAGGCTCCAATCGGCGCAAGGCGCATGACAAGTCCAATCAATCTAAATAGAATCTGTTGCGCACTTTCGATTACGACAAAAACTGGTTTGCTCTTTTCGCCCAGCAGCTGCATCGCGAAAGCGAAGAGGACGGCGAAAAACAAGACCTGAAGGGTGTCCCCGGTGGCGAATGCGCCAACGATTGTGTTTGGAATAATATCCAGAAGATGAGCAATTGCGCTCTGTTTCTGTGCCTTTGTTGCGTATTCCGCAACCATTTTTGGATCGAGAGTCCCCGGATCGACGTTCATGCCGACGCCTGGACGCCAAATATTCACAACCAAAAGACCAACAATGAGCGCCAGAGTGGTTACTGCCTCAAAATAGAGAATTGCCTTGAGCCCTACTCTCCCGACCTTCTTCATGTCTTGCATACTGGCAATGCCGTGGACTACAGTACAAAAAATGATCGGAGCAATTGCCATCTTTATCATTTTAATAAGCGCATCGCCCAGGGGTTTCATGCTTTCTCCAATGTGCGGATACAGCACACCCAAAATCGCGCCTAGGGCAATCGCAATCAGGACCTGGAAGTACAGGTGGTGGTACCATGGCTTACGTCGCGGAGGAGCGGAAGCGAGGTCTACGTCAGAGCGGGTTGTTACCATCTTTGGACTCCTAGGCGCGGTATTGCTGGCCACCGATTCGGCCTGACAGCAGCTAGGCTGCTCGGGATGGCTCCTCCCCCACCGCCGCTGCAAAGTTCGTGAAGAATTGGTCGGCCATCTTTTTGGCTACGCCGTCGACGATTCTAGAACCAAGCTGCGCAATCTTCCCGCCGACTTGCGCTTCTACATCGTAGGTAAGCTTTGTTCCTGGCCCCGCCGCTTCGAGAGCCACCACCGCGCCCCCTTTGGCGAATCCAGCGATGCCGCCCTCTCCTTCTCCGGAAATCCGATAACCATTGGGCGGATCGATGTCGCTTAGAGTAACTTTGCCTTTAAAGTTTGCCGAGATGGGACCGACCTTTACCTTTGCTACCGCCTGCATTTCATTCTCAGATAGCTTGTCCAGACTTTGGCATCCCGGAATGCACGTTTTGAGCACTTCCGGATCGTTCAATTTAGCCCAGACAACATCACGGTTGGCGGGCAGCCCAACTTCACCCTTCATCGTCATCGCCATCGTTCTTCCTCCCTGGCTTGTAGCGGTGGCCTCTGCGGATGAGTGATTAAATCAGTGTAGGGACAGTAGCTTGGAGACTAGGCCCCCATTGATCATCTCTCGTTCCGATGAGGAGAACTTCGTTTCCTCCACGATCTTTTTCGGAGAGAGGTCCCCGATAGGAAAAGGCATATCCGATCCCATCATAATGCGATCCGGTCCGACTATGTCCGCCAAGAACCGAAGCGCACGGCTGTCCTGTAGAATTGTATCGTAGTAGAGGGCATGTAAGGCCGCGTCTGGATCACCGAGTTTGGTCTTGTCGAGCTCGTAGTTGCGACGAAGCCGGCCAAGAACATAGGGAAGACCCGCGCCACCGATGCCGGCAACAATTTTGGCATTCGAATACCGGGTCACGTGACCTGAATAAATGATGCGAGAGATGGCAATGAGCGTGTCTGTTATTCGCCCGACTGCGTTTGCCATCCCATAATCGTGCACGCGATCGTCGCCACTCTCAAATACGGGATGGATGAACACCATAGAACCCGTGTCGTTGGCTGCCTCCCAGAAGGGCGCGAGGGAGGGATCGTCTAAGACGCCACCCTTGCCCTTGGGCTGAGTTCCGATCATTGCTCCTTTAAAGCCGGCGGCATGCGCGTCGCGAAGGACCTTGCCGGCTCTCTCGCCGTCTTGAAGCGGCACGGTCGCAAGCGGAATGAAGCGCCCCTCCTTTTGAGCACCCTCGAGGAGATGTAAGTTGATCAACTCGGCCCAACGCGTGCCCTCCTCTGGAGGTAGCTCGTTGCCGAACATGTCAAGCCAGCCTCCGACGACTTGACGATCGATTTTGTTCTCGTCCATCCACTTCAAACGCGCTGGAATGTCGCTTAATGGCTTCGACACCGGCCGCGTCGGCTTCCCGCCGGCAAATGAGAAACCGAAACCGGCTCCCTGATCTACGAGCCGGAGCGACGGAAATTGTTGCGCCTTGGCGCGAACCGCTTCCAGAAGGGGCGGAGGTACAAGGTGGGCGTGGCAGTCGATGATCATCCCCGGTTCCCTACTGCGAGTGTCCGGGGGCGGATTCAGCGACCGCGTCGCTTATCCTGGACGCTCGGATGGGCAATTTATCGAACCAAATCCCGAGTGGCCTCACCGCATCGTTTATTGCACCTGAAACCGCCGCAGGCGCGCCGAGATAACCGCACTCGCCCGAGCCCTTTTGCCCGAGAACTGTCAGAGGCGATGGTGTGCAGTGATGAACCATTTCCACATGCGGGACCTCGTGCGAGGAAGGCAAAAGGTAGTCCATAAAGCTGCCAGTGAGGAACTGGCCTTCTTCGTCGTACACGAACTCCTCCAGAAGGCTCGCGCCGATTCCGTGAGCGATACCTCCGAGCGTCATTCCCTTTACGATGTGGGGATTGATTATCGTGCCACAATCGTGCCCGATGATGTACCGTCGGATTTCAGGTTTGCCTAAGATCGGGTCGAGCGAAAGCAGAATGAGGTGGCATTCGAAGGAATAGGCCGGATACATCTGTATGCGGCTGTTTTCGGCCAGTTTGCCTCCGCCGGGCACCTGCATCACATACTCTGAATTGAGACCTGGACGCGTCCCCTCGGGAAGCGAATGATGGTGTCGGTGCGCGATGTTGACGAGTTCGGCCAATTCGAGGCGCTTGCCTGTAGCGTTGTCGCTCACAGCTCCCGCGGAATAGGTAACGCCGTCCCCTTCCCGGCCAAAGTAGCGACAGGCGAGATCGATCACCTTGCTTTTGATGATCTGAGCAGCGTGAAAAGCAGCACCTCCCAGCATGATAGCCATTCGGCTGCCGACCGGAGAATTGCTGGGCAAGGAGGCAAGGGTATCCGGGCGCACGACACGAATTCGGTCCGGGTCGATTTCCAAAACCTCCCCTACGACAGTGGCAACCAGTGTTTCATGTCCCTGCCCAGATGAAGTCGTGTGCATCGTCGCGGTTATGAAGCCCAGCCCGTCGACATTGATGCGGCAGGACTCCATCCACGTAGTCGTCGTGTTTTTCTCGTTGAGCAGAGGTTCGAACGCGGAGTTTCCGCCGCTTGGCTCTAAGCACGCGGCTATGCCGATGCCGGCGAGCAGGCCGGACTTCCGCAGGCGGTCACGTTCCTCGAGCAACTCACCATAGTTCGCATGCGCTAATACCTTGTCTAAAACGGTGTGGTAGTCCCCGCTGTCGTAACGGGTTCCGCTCGGAATGAGATACGGAAACTGTTCCTTGCGTATGAAGTTGCGACGTCGCATCTCGATGCGGTCGAGCCCACATTCGGCTGCGACCTTGTCCATCATAGTTTCGATCGCGTAGTTCGTGGGCGACTGTCCAAATCCACGCACGGCTTCTTCGGGCGCCTTGTTTGTTGTCACGGAGATGGCTTGATACTGCACGCTCTTAATCTGATAGGGGCCAACGATAGCACCAATCGGCTTCCCAAGCTGGAAGGGCGCCCGTCCCGCATAAGCACCTGCATTATCCAGCGCGCGCATCTTCATGGAATGAACAATCCCGGCATCCGTGAACGCAACCTCCACGTCGAATATCCGCTCCGGCCCGTGCGCGTCGCCTGCCCGCATGTTCTCGAGCCGATCTTCGATGAGACGTACTGGGCGGCCCAGTCTGCGAGCGAGGTGCGAAACGAGCACCGTATGTTTGATGCCACGCTTCACCCCGTAGCTTCCGCCAACGTCCACGTCCTGGTGAACGCGGACGCAATTTAGTGGAATGCGCAGAGACCTGGCGATCTGATCAGAGTATTTTGGCATCTGGATCGATGCCCAAACGTCCAGAATCTCTCGCCACGGATCCCATTTCGCGAGTACGCCGAACGTTTCTATCGGAACCGTCGAGTTTCGGCCCCAGGTGACCCGAAACTTTAGGTGTCGGGGATTTTCGGCGAAGTGCCGATCGACCTCGCCCCATACGAACGTCCGATCGAGAAGCACGTTCGATCCATGGCCCGGGTGCACGGGGGGCGATTGAGGCTCGTAAGCGCGCTCTGGATTGATGACGTGCGGCAGCGGGTCGTATTCCACCTGCACGAGTTCCACCGCGTCTTCTGCAACGGCTCGCGTTTCGGCGACAACGGCCGCAACCCACTCGCCCGCGTACCGCGTCTGCCCAACCGCAAGCGGAAAGCGACGCACATGCGGAGTATCCAACCCGTTCATCAGCGGGTCGACTGCGCCGGAAAGCTCTTCGCCGGTTAGAACGTAATGAACGCCGGGAAGTGCCAGCGCTTCAGCACTGTCGATCGCGATGATTTTCGCCGCTGGATGCGGGGAAGGAACAAGCGCGACATGAAGCATTTCGCGTGCGGGGACGTCGGCGACGTAGGTGCCTCGACCCACAACGAAACGGCGGTCCTCACGTACGCGGCGAGTGGTTGAGACGTAGCGAAAGTTTCCTTGCGCAGTCATGGCTTCCCCTCGTGCGGCAGGTCATATCCCGCGGCTTTGATGATGCCTCGTTCGGGTTCATCCTCGGGCGCGACGATATCGGCGTGGACCATGGTTGGTTCTGCCGAAATCGAATCCGAAAGGTTTCGGCCTCGTAGCCGTTCAGCTGCCAGCTCTATCGCTTCAATGATCTGCCCATATCCCGTGCAGCGGCAGATGTTTCCAGAGATGGCGTCGACGATCTCGGCACGCGACGGATTTGGATTCCGTTTGAGAAGTGCGTGGCCGGTCAGCACCATGCCCGGCGTACAAAAACCGCACTGCATGCCGTGCGTTTCGCAAAAGGCGTCTTGCAGGATGCTGAGTTCCCCGGGGCCCGGGGCTACTCCTTCGATCGTTGTGATTTGATACCCGTCGGCCTGGACCGCGAACAAAAGGCAAGAGCGTATCGGCGCGTCATCGACCAGAACCGTACACGCCCCGCAAACGCCGTGCTCGCATCCTGCATGCGTTCCCGTCAGCGCACAATCTTCGCGCAATGCGTCAAGAAGAGTTTTGCGCGGCTCGACGTCCACCACGTGGTCGGTACCATTCACCTGGAGCTCTACATTCATTGAGCCTCTCCCCCGCCCTGGAGCGCTCCATCGATCGCATCGCGCATCGCTCTTTGGGCAAGGCTGATTGCCAGCCGGCGGCGATAACTTGCGCTGGCGTGGATGTCAGACCTGAGATCGAATCCGTCACAGGCATCACCGACCGCCTCGGCAACTATGGCCGGGAGGCTTGTTGCACGCAGGTCCTTCCCGATTATAGAGTCGAGCGATATCCGAACGGGACGGTCGCTAAGCCCGCCAAGGCCAAGTACAATATTCAGACACTTATCGTCGTCGTCCGCTGCAAGCTGCACGGCCGCCGAAGCATAGGCAAAATCGCTTTTGCGAGCGCTGATCTCGTGGAACCCTACTCCTAGGCGGCCTTTCGGCCACACTGGAAATCGGAGTTCCTTGACGCAGAAGCCAGGCTCGAGCGCCGTGCTCATCGCCCCGAGAAAGAAATCGTCAGCAGGAAGCACCTTTTCTTCTTCGCGAGACTGGATGACGATTCTTGCGCCGAGTGTGGCTGCGACCAGGGGAATCTCCGCGGAAGGATCTGCGTTCGCAACCGAACCGCCGACCGTTCCTCGATTCCGAGTTGGCTGGTGGCCTACCCAGGGCAAGGCCTTGGCAAGCAACGGCAAATCTGACGCCACAAGCGCGGATCTCTCAGCTTCTACCTGCCGCGTCGTCGCACCGAGAATGAGAAATCCGTTCGCGCGCCCGATTCCCGTGAGTTCCGGCAGGCGTAGAATGTCCACCAGGATCGTAGGTCGCGCGAGGCGCATAGCCAGCATCGGTACGAGCGTTTGCCCGCCGGCGATCGGCAACGCATCCTCATCATCGGCCAGAATTGAGCAGGCCTCCAAGAGACTGCTGGGCCTAACATACTCGAAGGGAGCTGCTTTCATTTTCGCCTCGTCCGGTCAACCTTTGCTAACGCGCCCTTCTGAACGCGGCCGAGATGGGTTCATTGGAGCTGGAGACCCGACCATGCTGGAGAAAGCACCGTCACGGTTTGTTGCCGCAATAACGGACCTTCTGCCTCACTGGCGGCCTTCACGGCCTTCCACTCAGGATCTGCGCCGAACGACGCCCACGATTTCTGCCGCGCTTCCTCGCTGGCGAATCGAGTTAAATAGGTGAGCTTGCCGTCCTCTACAGGCGAGACAAACGCGCCGACGAGCTCGATGCCATGACGAGGCATTCGCGGAATAACTTCGTTCTTGAAGCGCGACCGCATCGCGTCCGCCTTCCCCTCGACCGCCTCATAGACGCGGATTTCATAGATCACTTGTGCGCTCCACCCGTGCACGCTCCCTTCCCGCAAGCCTTTCTTTTGCGTGACAAGACAATGGCCGCCAAAAATGGGACGTCAAGAGGTTTTGTCATAGTGCAATGCAGCAGATGTCCCCAAGAAAGGTCAAGGTGTGGCGTGATTGCGCCATGAATTGCTTCGCTTACGCGCGATTGCCGGATATTGTGATCAGATGTACTAGAACATTGCAGGCCAGAACTCCTGGTTGCCAGGCTGAAATGATTCGTCCAGAGACGCCGTCCCAAATGTCCGTTTGGTCTCCAAAGCTGGGTAAAAATGAGCGACCCCGCTATCTCGCGATAGTGCTTGCGCTTGAGGCCGATATTGCCGCCGGTTCAATAGTCGCCGGCACCCGTTTACCGGCGCAACGAGAGCTAGCCGAGATTCTTGGTGTAAGTGTTGGCACAATTACCAAGGCGTATTCTGAGGCCGAGCGGCGCGGACTCGTAGCTGGTGAAATCGGTCGCGGAACTTACGTTAAGGGCTCACCTTCATCGCGGCGCTCGAGCAAGATTGTCAATCTGGCACTGAACGTCGCACCTCCCACTGGCGAAGCCCAGTTTATTGCAGGTGCGATGAGTGCAGTTCTCCAACGAGGTTATTTAGGCGATCTTCTCGACTATTCACCTCATCAAGGACGTCGGGAGCATCGCGAAGCAATATCCGCTTGGCTTTCTCGTTTCGAATTAGCGCTTGAACCTGCAAACGTAGTTGTAACCCATGGGGCTCAACACGGGATGCTGATTGCGCTCAGCCTCGTGGCGAAACCTAACGACACGATACTCACAGAGTGCTTCACATATTCGGGCATCGCGGCCCTTGCAGCTTACACTCCCTACCGCCTCTATGGCGTGGAAATGGATGCGGGAGGGCTGCTTCCGGACGCTCTCGATCGTGCATTTTCGAGGACGGGCGCGCGTGTCCTGTACACGATGCCGACGTTCCAAACACCGACCAATGCCATTCTGTCCCCTGAGCGTCGCGAAGCGATTGGGGCGGTGCTGCGAAGGCATAATGCATATGTAATCGAGGACGATGTGTACGGCTTTCTTCACCCCGAGCCTCTGAAGCCGATTTCGATGGAAATGCCCGAGCGTGCATTCTACATCACGAGTTTCGCGAAATCTGTGGCACCGGGACTGCGCGTTGGAGCGGCAGTAATACCGATTGCATATCGGGACGGAATTGCCAATGCGTTACGGGCGACGAGCTGGATGGCTGCTCCGATTACCGCAGAGATTCTGGCGCAACTCATCCGCACGGGAGATCTGGCTCGTCTCGTCAGCCTCAAGCGCGCAGAAGCAAGCCGCCGTACCGAGCTTGCAGCTCGGATACTCCCGCTCAAGACTCCGCATGATCGCATCCCGTCCTTCCATGTTTGGCTGCCGGTCGGAGACGAGGGCTCTTTGGCCGGTTTGGTCAGCAAGGTCGGTCTGCACGGCGTTAGCATGGCTCCTCCGACATACGTTGCGCCGGAAAGAGGGACTCCATCGGGGATCCGCTTGTGCCTCGGAGCGCCCGACTCAATCGACGAATTGCAATCAGCCTTGGAGATAGTTTCCGAGGCACTCAAAAGCGAGGACCCGCTTGCCACCCTTTGAACCCGCTCCTTCGACAGCTGGACTCGCACATGCCCGGCACGGGTCGAGACGCGCCTCTCTGCCGTGAACGATCTGAGCTGGCTTTTAGGTGCCGGCTTTGTCGCCGGAAGCATGAACGCGCTGGCTGGGGGCGGTTCTTTTATCTCGCTGCCGGCCCTCATTGCGGTCGGGATTCCTTCGGTCGAGGCAAACGCGTCGAGCACCGTGGCCCTGTATCCAGGTTCGGTGGCGAGTACCTTGGCTTACTGGAACGGCATGACACCTGTCGCAGGTGTCGCGCGACGCACGCTTCTTATCGTCACGCTCGTTGGTGGCCTGATAGGGAGTGTGTTGCTGCTTTCCACGCCCTCGTCGAGCTTTGATTTCCTTCTTCCTTGGCTGCTTTTGTTTTCGACGATCACGCTCGCTTCCGGCAGAACTGCCGGCACCTTTCTTAGACGATTTTACCGGGTCGGGAACACTACCGTTGTGGCGGGACAGTTTGTAATTGGCGTGTATGGTGGCTACTTTGGTGGTGCCGTCGGGATAATCATGGTTGCTCTCTGGGCGCTTGCCGGAGAGTTTGAACTCAAGAACCTGAACGCGCCTCGCGCCATGCTTGCGACGGCGGCGAACACAATGGCCGTCGTGACGTTCGTTGTCGCCGGCGCGGTGCAGTGGCTCCCCACTCTGACAATGTTGCTCGGCGGTACCGTCGGTAGCTATACAGGCGCTCGAATCGGCCGCAGCCTCTCTCCGCGCACGGTACGTGCCTTAACGCTGCTCTTCGCCTCCGGAATTACCGCTGCGTTTTTTATCCGAGCGTATTGGGAACGAATTTAGAATGTGGAGATGGCAGGTGAAGCCGCGACTTCATTGATCAGCCCCACATCCGAAAGAGCTGCGAGATATTGCCAGCAGGCCAGGACGGCGGGACCAAGCGAAGCGCTCGATACGCGAAAGCTTAAGGCGGAAGGAAGTAAGGGCCGCGCTCGTGCGATCTATGCTGTCACCAACTCACCCCGTCGGCTCCTCCACACCGACGGGGTTTTTGTTCTTACTAGCGTGGCTGGTGCGCATACCTCCCTGCTAACGTGCGGGCTTGTAGACCTGGTTGACCTTTTCAACTTTCTTCAATGCTTCTATTCCTTGGGTCCCGCTCAGCAGCGGGGTTGTCTTTCCCGACTTAATCGCGCCGCCCGCGACCACTGCCAGAGCAATAGCCGACATACTCTCAATGTCCGGAACGTCGGCAATGAAGACGGCGTCATATTCGCCGAGGCATAGCCACCCGGCAACGAATTTTCCGCCCGCGGCCTCACATACCTTGCGGCCAACTGTTTCGATCCGATTTTCAGGATTTTTGATCTGCGCAGCCCAAGACTCGGATGTGTATGCGAATTGATACATAAAGAGCGCCATGACCGTACTCCTCATGATGGCAAACCGTCCGTTGCAAAGAACCGACGTCGCCTC
>Ga0136846_1238747_pt1 | contig 14357 bp, 10 predicted proteins | sample HopSoiMetagenom2_FD_96841 | JGI IMG/M metagenome (GOLD analysis project Ga0136846, IMG submission 96841) | Grasslands soil microbial communities from Hopland, California, USA - 2 Assembly 2016 (version 4) | ecosystem: Environmental > Terrestrial > Soil > Grasslands | place: USA: Hopland...
GCGCGTCCGGGCATAGGCGCCGCAAGCGCGAGGACGAACACGACAGGGACGATCATGGCTATTCGCATGGGCTCCTCCCTATCGCATGAAGAACTGGCCGGACGGATGATTCGAGCCGTGAATGTTCTGATGACAGTTCATACACGACCGCCCGAACATGCGGTTGCTCTTCTTCACCGTAATGGCGTTGTTGTCGTAAATGCTCGACGGATGGCTTGATGCGATGTGACACCGCTGGCAGAGCATCGGCATCCGGACGGCGAGCATCCGGTCGTTGGACGAGCCGTGCGGATCGTGGCAGGTGGTGCAGTTCTCCCTGACGGGCGCGTGCTCCCACAGCACGGGCCCGCGCATCTCCGCGTGACAGCTGTAGCAGGTTTCGTTCACGGAACTGCCGACCTTGAGCGCCTTCACGTTGCTGATCGATCCGTGCGGGTTATGGCACGACGAGCACGACATCTTGCCCTCGCGCACCGGCATGTGCGCGACTGCGCGTTCGGTCTTCGCGACCTGCAGCCGGTGACACGTCGCGCACAACTGGGTCTCGGTCGCCTTCACGAGCTGGTGGGAGGCGGCCTTCGGGCTGTGCACGCTGTGGCAGGTGATGCAGGACAGATCCCGCCGTTCGTGCGTACTCCCCTCCCACCCCGCGTGCTCGCCGCGGTTGTGGCAGGACAGGCACGTCTGGTTGATTTCGCCTGACTTGATTTCCCCGAACTTCCGGATATGTCCCTTCGCATCGTCGTCCACGTGCGCCTGGCCCGGCCCATGGCAGCTCTCGCAACCCTGCGTGGCCTCCGGCGAGCGCGGGTTCTTCGCCTGCGCGTGCGGCGTTCCCTTGAGCGTTTGCGCCTTGTCGTCGTGGCAGGCGAGACACGTGTCGCTGCCGACGTAGCCGGCCGCGGCGGGCGGCGGCGCCTGCGCGCGAGAGGGCTGCGAACCAAAATACATGGCGGCGCCGCACACGAGCGCCGCGGCCAGCCATAGTCGATGCTGCACGACCATCCTCCATCGTCGCGATCCGGCAGTCATCGCGGCGTCATCCGCACTTCGCGGGTCGGAAACATTTTTAATCGGGTGTCCATTCTAGGCCCCGCGGGCAAGAACGCTGTACGCAAATCGAAAAAGTGTCGGAAATCCGCCAGCCGCATCACCGCAATGCCATGCGGAAGTTCGCCCGCTCGTATGCAGCCGGGTCGGGTATCCGCTCGAGGCTCATGTTGCCGCGCATCTCGCGGAGCGAGCCCCACTCGTTCTCCTGCATCCACGACTCGATCTCGCGTCGGACAGTCTGCAAGTGGGTGGGCCCGTGGCGAAGGAGGGCGGAAACGAGCTGGGTCGCATGCGCGCCGGCCATCGTCGCCTTGATGACGTCGAGGCCGGTGTGGATGCCGCCGGTGATGGCAATCGACGCCTTGATCCGTCCGGCCAGCGCCGCGGCGCCGCGCAGGCGCATCGGCAGCTCCGACGAATCGGACAGCGGCATCGTGCGAACGACCTCGAGCTCCGTGACGTCGATGTCAATCCGGTGAAATCGCGTGAACATGACCAGCCCGTCGGCGCCCGCCTGGTCGAGCTGGCTCGCGAAATGGGCGAACGCGGTGAGCAGCGGGGCCATCTTGATGGCCACCGGGATTCGCACGCTGCGCTTGACCTCGCGCACGATCTCGATGGCCCGGCGCTCGACGTCGGCGGCGCTCAACGACATGTCGCTGGCCGCGTGGTAGATGTGCAGCTCGAGCCCGTCAGCGCCAGCCTGCTCGAGCAGGCGGGCGTAGCTGATCCACCCGCCCGGCGTGACGCCGTTCAGCGAGGCCATCACGGGGATGCGGACGGCCGCCTTGACCCGGCGGAGGTGCTCGAGGTACTCGTCGGGCCCGAGCGCCATCGTGGGTTCGGGCGCGAACGTTTCCGCTTCGGCAAACGAGTCGCTGTGCGTTTCCGAGTTGAAGAACTCTTCCATCTGCTCGCCGGTGATCTCTTCCTCGTAGAGCGAGCGCAGCACGAGCAGGCCGGCTCCCGCGTCCTCGAGCGCCTTCACGACGTCGAGGTCATCGCCGAGCGGCCCCGCGCCGACAATCAATGGATGCGGCAGGCGCATCCCGAGATAGGTAGTCGTGAGATCCATTACTCCTCCTTCGACCCGGCGGGCGCCGATACCGCCGCGACGATGGGCGCTTCGGCCTCCGGCTCGATGATCGGCACCGTGATGCCCGCGAGCTGCTGGTAGACCGCATAGCGCCGCTGGGCGGCGGCCGTCGACTCGGCGACGAAGGCCTTGTAGCGGGCCGGGTCGGCGCGCTCGACCATGCGGAAACGGGATTCGTTGCGCAGGTAGTCGGACACCTTGGCCTTGGGCGGACCGTAGTCGAGATGGAGCGGCGGCTGTCCCTTCTCGACTCGCCTCGGATCGAAGCGATACAGCGGCCAGACGCCGGAATCCACCGCCAGCTTCTGCTGCGACGCGCCGTTCGCCATGTCGTACCCATGAGCGATGCAGTGGCTGTAGGCGATGATCAACGACGGACCGTGGTACGACTCGGCTTCGAGGAAAGCCTGCGTCGTCTGCGCCATCTTGGCGCCGAAGGCGACCTTCGCGACGTAGACGTGCCCGTACATGTTGGCCAGCAGGCCGAGATCCTTCTTGCCAACCGTCTTGCCGGCGGTGGCGAACTTGGCGGCCGCACCGAGAGGCGTGGCCTTGGACGCCTGGCCGCCGGTGTTCGAGTAGACCTCGGTGTCCATGACGAGGATGTTGACGTCGCGCCGGTTGGCCAGCACGTGGTCGAGGCCCCCGTACCCGATGTCGTACGCCCAGCCGTCCCCGCCGATGAGCCACACGCTCTTCTTCACCAGGTAGTCGGCGAGCGTCTCGAGCCGGCGTCCTTCCGGCGATTGCCTGGTGCCGAGTTGACGCCGCAGTTCGACGACGCGCGCACGCTGCGCGGCGATGCCCGTTTCATTCGATTGATCGGCGTCGAGAATGGCCGTCGCGAGGCCGTCGCCAATCTGCTGCGCCAGGTGCTGGACGAGGGCGCGTGCGGCGCCGACGTGGCCGTCGAGTGCGAGGCGGAATCCGAATCCGAACTCCGCGTTGTCTTCGAAGAGCGAGTTGGACCACGCCGGCCCTCTCCCGTCCCGGTTCGTCGTGTACGGCGTCGTCGGCAGGTTGCCGCCATAGATAGAGGAGCACCCCGTCGCGTTGGCGATCAGCAGCCGGTCGCCGAACAACTGGGTGAGCAGCTTGAGATACGGCGTTTCGCCGCAGCCCGCGCAGGCCCCCGAATACTCGAACAGCGGCTCGAGGAATTGCGAGCCCTTGTGATCGAGCTTGGGGATCGTCGTCCGATCGACCTCGGGCAAGTTGAGGAAGAAGTCGTAATTGGCGCGCTCGGGTTCCCGAAGCGGCGCCTGCGGGTGCATGTCGATCGCCTTGTGTTTCGGGTTCGTCCGATCCTTGGCAGGACAGACGTTGACGCACAGGTTGCAGCCCGTGCAGTCCTCGGGCGCGACCTGAATCGTGAAGCGCTGGCCCTTGTATTCGTTGCCCTTGTACAGCGTGGACTTGAACGTTTCGGGCGCGCCCGGCAGCGCGCTCTCGTCGTAGACCTTCGCGCGAATGGCCGCGTGCGGGCAGACCAGCGCGCACTGATTGCACTGGATGCAGATCTTGGAGTCCCAGACGGGAATCTCGAGCGCGAGGTTGCGCTTCTCCCATTTCGCCGAGGCGACCGGCCAGGTGCCGTCGACCGGAAACGCGCTGACGGGAAGCAGATCGCCCTTTCCCGCCAGGATCACGGACGTCACTTTCTGCACGAAGTCCGGGGCCCGTTCCGACACCAGTGGCGGCCGGCGGTACGTGGCGCTCACCTTGCCGGGGACGGGAATCTCGTGCAGCTGCGCCAGCGCCTGATCCACGACCTCGCAATTCCGGCGTACGACCTCGGGCCCGCGCTTGCCGTACGTCTTCTCGATGGCTTTCTTGATGTACTTGATCGCTTCGTCGGCCGGCAGCAGGCCGGAAATCGCAAAGAAGCACGTCTGCATGATCGTGTTGATGCGGGTGCCCATCCCGGCGCGCTTCGCCAGTTCGTAGGCGTCGATCGCGAAGAAGCGGACCTTGCGCTCGATGATCTGTTCCTGCAGCTCCTGCGGGAGATGGCTCCAGACCTCGTCGGCTGCAAAGGGCGCGTTGAGCAGGAACGCGGCGCCATCCGAGGCGTGCTCGAGCAGGTCGATCTTGTCGACGAATTCAAACTGGTGGCACGCGACGAACCTCGCACGGTTGACGAGGTACGCCGACCGGATCGGCCGTTTGCTCGTGCGCAGGTGCGAGACGGTGATGGCGCCGGATTTCTTGGAATCGTAGACGAAGTACCCCTGCGCGTACAGGTCCGTTTCCTGGCCGATGATTTTGATCGAATTCTTGTTCGCGCCGACGGTCCCGTCGGAGCCGAGCCCGTAGAACACCGAGCCTGACGCGTCCGCCGACTCGGTCTGGAACGCGGGGTCCCACGTGAGCGACGTATGCGTCACGTCGTCGATGATGCCGACCGTGAAGTGGCGTTTGGGATTGGCCTTGTTGATCTCGTCGAAGACGGCCTTGACCATCGCCGGCGTGAATTCCTTCGATGACAGGCCGTAGCGGCCGGCGATGATCCGCGGCGGGACCGTCAACGGGGAGACGCCTTCGGCGTGCGCTTCGGCCAGCGCCGTCACGACGTCCAGATACAGCGGATCGCCGGGCGCGCCGGGCTCCTTCGTGCGATCGAGGACGACCAGGCTCCGCACCGTCTTCGGCAGGGCGGCGAGGAACGCCGCGCGCGCGAATGGCCGGTACAGCCGCACTTTCAGCACGCCGACTTTTTCGCCGCGGCCGGTCAGGTGCTCGACGGCCTCGTGCGCCGTTTCGGCGCCCGATCCCATCATCACGATCACGCGGTCGGCGGCTGGATCGCCGACGTACTCGAACAGGTTGTAGCGCCGGCCGGTCAAGTCGGCGAACGACCGCATCGTGCGTTCGACGATCTCGGGGCAGACATCGTAGAAGCGGTTCGCCGCTTCGCGCGCCTGGAAGAAGACGTCGGGGTTCTGCGCCGTGCCGCGAAGCACCGGGCGATCCGGCGTCAATCCGCGGCTGCGATGCGCGTGCACCAACGGCTCGGAGATGAGCGCGCGCAGATCGTCGTCGGTGAGCTCCTCGATCTTCGCGACTTCGTGGGACGTCCGGAAACCGTCGAAGAAGTGCAGGAATGGAAGGCGCGTCTCGAGGGTCGCCGCGTGCGCCACCGCCGCCATGTCGTGCGCTTCCTGGACCGAATTCGAGCACAGGAGCGCGAACCCGGTCTGGCGGCAGGCCATGACGTCCTGGTGGTCGCCGAAGATCGACAGCGCGTGGGTCGCCAGCGTGCGGGCAGCGACGTGCATCACGAACGGCGTCAGCTCGCCGGCGATCTTGTACATGTTGGGGATCATCAGCAGCAGGCCCTGCGACGCAGTGAACGTCGTCGCCAGCGATCCCGCCTGCAGTGCGCCGTGCACCGCGCCGGCGGCCCCCGCTTCCGACTGCATCTGGGCGACCTCCGGGACCGCGCCCCAGAGGTTGGGTACCTGCCGGCTCGACCACTCGTCGCAGAGCTCGGCCATGTTGCTGCTCGGCGTGATCGGGTAAATGGCGATCGACTCGCTCGCGCGATACGCAACCGACGCGGCTGCTTCGTTTCCGTCCACCATCATTCGCCGCCTGCTCGCCATATCTCCTCCGGTTCCGGTCAGGACGCTTTCAGGGCCAGCCCCAGCTGCAGGCCGGTCTGGCGCGCGATCATCAGTTCTTCGTTCGTTGGAATCACCCACACGGAGACGCGGCTCCGTGGCAGCGAGATCCGCAGGCTGTGGCGAGCGTTGGCTTCCAGATCCAGGTCGATCCCGAGCCACGCGGACGCGTCACAGATACGTCGGCGGATCTCGGTCGAGCGCTCGCCGATGCCGGCGGTGAAGACCAGCGCGTCGATTCCGCGAATCGTGGAGGCCAGCGCGCCGATCTCCTTCGTCGCGCGATAGACGAAATAGTCGACGGCGAGGCGCGCGGCCGGATCGGAGCTCGCCAGCAGATCGCGCATGTCGTTGCTGATCCCGGACAGGCCGACGAGCCCCGACTTCTTGTAGAGCGTGGCCTCGACCTCCTTCGACGACATCCCCAGTTGCTGGAAGAGGTACAGGACCACGCCCGGGTCGAGGGCGCCCGGCCGGGTGCCCATGCAGAGACCATCGAGCGCCGTGAACCCGAAGCTGCTGTCGATGCTGCGGCCGCCGATCATCGCGCACATGCTCGCGCCGCTTCCGAGATGCGCGACGATGACGCGGGATGCGGCGATGTCCGGCGCCATCCGCGGCAGCGCAGAGGCGATGTATTCGTACGACAAGCCGTGAAATCCGTACCGCTGGACGCCGGCGCGGCGAATCTCGATGGGCAGCGGCACCACGTCGGCGACCGCCTGGTGCCCGCGATGAAACGCGGTGTCGAAGCACGCGACCTGCGGCACGCCAGGAAGCCGTTCCGCGACGGCATCGATTGCCGCCAGGTTGTGCGGCTGGTGCAGGGGCGCGAGGGGGATCAACGTCCGCAGGTCCGCAAGCACCTGCGGGGTAATCACCACGGGCGCAGCGTACGACGCGCCGCCGTGCACGACACGATGGCCCACGCCGAGAACGCGCCCCCCGTGAAAGCGCGCACGGAGCCACGACGCCAGCGCTTCGAGAGCCCCGCGCGCGTCAGACACGCTGGCGTCGAGTTGCCGATCGTCAAGCGCTTCTCCGGCATCGTCGCGCGCGGAAAACCGCGGCGCAGTCCCGATGCCTTCGATCTGGCCGCGGGCCTCGAGGCGCCACGCGTCGGCGTCCGACGCCCGATAGACGCAGAACTTGAGGCTCGATGATCCGGCGTTGAGCACCAGGAGAAAGCCGGCGTCAGCCACGGCTGGATCCTCGGCGTGCGTGCGCCACGAGCACCGCGACCGCGCAGCTCGCGATGCGCGAGCGGACGCTGTCGGCGCGGCTCGTCAAGATGATCGGCACGCGCGTGCCGAGCACAAGCCCGGCGCTGTCCGCGTTGGCGAGGAAGATGAGCTGTTTGGCGAGGATGTTGCCGGCTTCGAGATCGGGGGCCACGAGAATGTCGGGATCGCCTGCCACCTCCGACACGATCCCTTTGATCCGCGCCGCCTGGGCGCTGATGGCGTTGTCGAACGCGAGCGGTCCGTCCAGGAGGCCGCCGGTGATTTGCCCGCGATCGGCCATCTTGCACAGCGCCGCGGCGTCGATCGTCGCCGGCATCTTCGAGTTGATCGTTTCGACAGCGGCGAGAATCGCCACCTTGGGCCGGGCGATGCCGAGCGAAATCGCGAGATCGATCGCGTTCTGGCAGATGTCGGCCTTGTCCTCGAGCGCGGGCGCCAGGTTGATGGCGGCGTCGGTGACCACGAGGACTTTGTGATACGTCGGCACGTCCATGATGAACACGTGGCTGATCCGCCGGCCGGTGCGTAGACCCGTCTCCCGCGCGACCACGGCGCCGAGCAGCTCGTCGGTGTGCAGGCTCCCCTTCATGAGAATTTCAGCCTGTCCCTGACGCACGAGCTCCACCGCCTTCGCGGCAGCCGCATGACTGTGCGGCACGTCGACGATCGGCAGCCCTTTGATATCGATCGCGTGCGCCTTCGCGATCTCGCGGATCTTGGCCTCCGGCCCGACCAGCGTCGGCGCGATCAGTCCCTTCGCGCCAGCCTCCACCGCGCCGGACAGCGCCGTCTCCTCGCATGGATGCGCCACCGCAGTGGGCACCGGCTCGAGGCTCCGGCATCGCTCCAGCAGCAGCTCGTACTTGCCGGTTCCGGGATGTGTGCTCACGATTGATGCTCCGTCGCCGGAACCGGGCGTTGAACGGCCGACCCGGTTTCCTTCAGGAGAAACGTCAGAACAATCGCCAGCCCGATGCCGTACATCAGGGGCTGGAAGGCGGTCTGATAGTGTTCGAGCCTCGCGGTCCCGCCGCCAATCGCGGCCAGAATCCACCCGAAGACGGGGCCGAGCAGCGCGCTGAACGTGAAGTTGAGGAAATTCACGACGCCGGTCGCAGTGCCGCTCACCCCCGGCGGGTTCGCTTCCTTGATGACCGTATACGGCAGCATCGCCGCCCCGCTCGCCAGACCTGCCACGAGCCCGGGCAGGTACGGCGGCAGGCTGCCGGTGGGCGCGTACAGAATCAGCGCGAAGCAGGCGAGCAGGACGACGGCGCCGGCCAGGATCACCGGTTTGCGCCGGCCCATTCGATCGGAGGCCCAGCCGAGCAGCGGGCAGCCGATGATCCAGCCGAGCGGAACGGTCGCCGAACGCACGACGGCCGACGCGTAGTCGACACCCCGGGCGTCCTGCAGATACCGGACGCCCCAGATCATGTCGAAGATCGTCGTCGGGATGAACAGCAGGCCGGCAATCGCTCCGCACAGAATCGACTGCGGATTCCGGAACACCTGCCCCAGGGCGCCGGCCGCCCCGCGCAGCCAGTCGTCGCGGCGCTCGGATCGAGGCGATTCCGGGAGGAGCACGAACAACAACACGCTGATCGCCAGGCCGAGGATGCCCATCCCGGCCCAGAACCCGCGCACGGACACACCCGATGCCATCAGGGGGCCGACGGCGAACTGGCCCGCGGAACCGCCGGCCATCCCGAACATCTGCGTCGCCCCGATCAGTGTCGCAGCACGCGAGGCCGGAAAGTTGGTCGTCGCGATATACGCGGCTCCCACGAGCGCGAAGACACCGCCCGCACCCTGCAGGAATCGCCCGACGTTGGCGGCATCACGGCTGCCCGACGCAAACAGCAGCGCGCCCACGCCGACGGTCGCCGCGCCGAGCGGCACGATGCGGCGCGGGCCGAGCCGGTCCATGGCCGCGCCGGCGATCAGGCTGAACGGCGAATACCCGTAGTAGAACAGCCCTGCCATCGACGCGACGCCTGCCACGCCGAGGCCGAAAGTCTCGGACAACTGCGGCATCATCACCGCCGGCGCCGAGCGGAGCGTGTACTGATAGAAGTAATACACGGCCGTCAGCAGCCACGCGAGCGCCGCCGTCCTGGCACCGAGAGCCGCTTTGTTCTCGTTCAACAGAACACCCGCCGGCCGACGCGCCGTAACTCAATGGTCATCGGACTCGCACCGGAAAAGAGACTCAGTACTGGGTGAAGAGCCGCTGCAGATCCGCCGCGTTGCGCTGTTTCAGCAGCGCCAGCCGCAGCAGCACGCGCGCCTTCTGCGGGTTGTGTTCCATCGCCGCCACGAATCCAAGCTTGTCATCGTCGAGCTCCACGTTGCGGCCGATGACGCCGGTGGTCACACGGGAGGAGCGGACACAGGCGACGCCGTTCTTCGCGTGCTTCGCGAGCGTTTTCACCGCGGCTTCCGTGAGGTTGCCGTTGCCGACGCCCGCGACGACAATGCCCTTGGCGCCGGCCGCGACGGCGGCATCGATGAGCGCGCCATCCATGTTCTCGTAAGCCATGACGATGTCGACCCGCGGCAGCTGCGTGACACCCGCGACCGAGAACTCCGAATCGGCCGTGTGACGTCCCACCGGCCCACGGTAGAACTCGACGGTGCCGTACGCGACCGTGCCGATGAGGCCCGACAACGGCGAGAGAAACGTCTGTACCGCCGTCGTGCTCGTCTTCGTCAGCGACGCCGCGCCGTGAATCCAGTCGTTGGCGACCACGAGTACGCCGCGACCCGCGGCGTCCTTGCTGGCCGCCACCGCGACGGCGTTGTAGAAGTTCAGCGGTCCGTCCGCGGACAGCGCCGTCGACGGACGCATCGCCGCCGTCAACACCACCGGCTTGCGCGACTTGACAACGAGGTTGAGGAAATAGGCCGTTTCCTCGATCGTGTCGGTGCCGTGCGTGATCACCACGCCCGCCACGTCGTTCTGGGCGGTCAATTCGTTGATGCGCGTGGCCAGCTTCAGCCAGACCGCATCGTTCATATCCTGCGAGCCGATGTTCGAGATCTGCTCGCCCCGCAGCACGGCGAGCTTCTTGGCCTGCGGCACTGCGGCGAGCAGCTGCTGCACGCCGACCTGCCCGGAGGTGTACGCGGCCTGCACGTCGCTTCCTGCCGCGCCGGCGATCGTGCCGCCGGTCGCCAGCACGACCACGGTAGGCAGCGCGGTCTTCGCCGGGGCCGCGGCCTGTGCCGAGGTGGTGCCGGGCACGGCGACGACCAGCACGAGTGCGATAAGCCCGAGGAGCGATGCCGGCCGGTGTTCGAACTGATTCCGCATGATCAACCTTTCCTGTATGAGTACGTTGCCTATCGAAGAACGAATCTGAGCCACGGCGTGCCGACGACGAGGTAGATGAGCATCGTGCACGCGGTTGAGACGGCGCCGAGGCGGTACAGATCCCGCTGCGACAGGAATCCACTGCCCGCGAACAGGAGATTCGCGCTCGAGCCCTGCGGCGTGATCGCCGCAAAGTAATTCGTCGCGAACAGCAGCTGAAACGCGAGCGGCGCCGCCGGCACTCCAAGTTTCACGCCGACATCGAGGAACACGCCGAAGAGCGCGAGGAGGTGAGCCGTCTGGCTGACGAACACGTAATGCAGCAGCACGTAAGCCGCGAGCAGCGCGAAGCCCGCCACCACCGGCGATAAACCGCCCATCGCTTCGGCGAGACGCTGCCCGAGGAATCCCATGAACCCGAGCTCGTTGAGCTGGCTGCTCAGGGTGAAGAGCACGGCGAACCAGATGAACGTGGCGAGCACGTCGCCCTCGTGCCTGATGTCCTCGAGCGTCAGCACACCCGACGCGAGCAGGCCGCCGAGGCCCAGAAAGGCGACGGCCGTCGAGTCCAGCCCCAGCGACGCGGCCGACGCCCAGAGCGACACCATGCCGGCGAACGCGACCAGCACGACGATTTCGTCACGACGGAGCGGACCGAGCCTGGCGAGCGCGAGGCGTGCCGCCGCCGGCGCCTCGGGCGTCGAGGTCAGCTCCGGGGAAATGATCCGGTACAGGACGAGCGGCATCAGCACGATGCCCGCAATCGTCGGCACCGATGCGGCCAGCAGCCAGGAACCGAACCCGATCTCGACACCGAATCGTTTCGCGATCTCCGCCCCCATCGGATTGGCCGCCATCGCGGTCAGCCAGAGCGCGGAGGACAGGCTCAGGCTCACGATGCCCGAGAACATCAGGAAGCTTCCGAGACGACGCCGGCTGTCGTCGCCCGGCTTCGCCCCCGCCGCATCGGCAAGCGAGAACGCAAGGGGGAATATGACGCCCGAACGCGCCGTGTTGCTCGGGAAGGCCGGCGCGATCAGTCCGTCCACGAGGAAGATGCTGTACGACAATCCCAGCGTCGATCGGCCGAATCGGCTCACAAGGAGGTGGCCGATCCGTGCGCCGAGACCGCACTTCACGACGGAGCGCGCCACCAGGAAGGCGAGCACGATGAGGAGAATGGTGCCGTTGGCGAAACCCGCATACGCCTTTGCCGGCGAGAGCAGCCCGCTCAGCACGGCGGCCGCAACGGCGATGACCGACGCCGTCAGAATCGGCAGCGCGTTGGCCACGACAAAGACGATGGCGCCGGCGAAGAGGGCGAAGAGCCTCCAGGCCTGGATCGTCAGGCCCTCTGGCGGCGGCACGAACCACGTAACGAGGATGACGGCGGTAATCATGGCGGGTGCCACGAACCGCCCTCGCCCGGCGGGCGCTGTCACGGCGTTCCTTTCCGCAACCGTCCGCGGAGGTCGACCGCGCGCCCCTGCACGACATCGTCGAGATCCTGGGCGACGTACTGCCACGTCAGCGAATAATCGCCTGTCACGCCGGCGTACTGTCCGCTGCCGCCGGTGATCGTGCCCACCACGCGGCGACCGGTGGCGACGGGTTCGCCTTTCAACTCGCTGAAGATGTGATCGCCGCGCGCGTCCGTCCACACGGCCCGCCCGACGCTGAGGTTCTGCCCATCGTCGAACGCGATCGCCTCGCCGAGCATCCCGCCGCCGAGATCCTTCGTCGCGAGTACGACCGCGCCAGACAAGTGGACGATGGCCGCGGAATGACCGGCTCCGGTGGGAAGGGTCTGACGGGGTCCGCGCGCGGACCACGTCCCGGCAAATGTCCGCCAGCCGGCGGCTGCGGTCCCGGCCTGCGGCGCTCCGCCTGCACCGAGAAGCGCCGGCGCCGAAAGCACCGCAAGAACCCCGATGGCGGCCCGTATCATGCGGGACGGCCCTGTCCTGTCATCGCCATGGGATCGAGCACTTCGGCGATCTGCTGCTCGGTCAGGATTTTCCGCTCACGGATGATTTCGAGGATGCCGCGGCCCGTCTTCTGCGCCTCGGCGGCCAGCTCCGTGGAGCGGTCGTAACCGATGACGGGGTTCAGCGCCGTGACCGTGCCGATGCTGTATTCGACGTAATGGCGGCACACCTCTGGGTTCGCCGTAATGCCGTCGATGCAGTGCACTTGCAGCGTCCGCGCCGCGTTGATGAACATCGTCTGCGCCTCAAAGATACACGCCGCCATCACCGGCTCGAACACGTTCAGCTGCAGCTGCCCGGCTTCGGCGGCCATGGTGACGGTCTGATCGCTGCCGATGACGCGGAAGCACACCATGTTCACGACTTCCGGAATGACGGGGTTCACCTTCCCGGGCATGATGGAGGAGCCCGGCTGCTTCGGGGGCAGGTTGATCTCGCGCAGGCCGCACCGCGGCCCGGACGACAGCAGGCGAAGATCGTTGCAGACCTTCGAGAGTTTGATCGCCAGGCTCTTCATGCACGAGGAATACAGGACGTACGATTGCGTATCCTGCGTCGCTTCGATCAGGTCGTCAGCGAGATAAACCGGCATCCCGGTGATCGTGGCCAGGTGCGCCGTGCATTTCGGCCCGTAGCCGACCGGCGCGTTGAGGCCCGTGCCGATGGCCGTCGCGCCCATGTTGACTTCACACAGCACGCGCTGCACGGCGTCGAGCGCGCGCACCTCTCCGGCCAGCGTTTCGCCGAAGGCCCTGAACTCCTGGCCGAGCGTCATGGGCACCGCATCCTGCAGCTGGGTGCGGCCCATCTTCAGAATCTTGTCGAATTCCAGCGCTTTGGCTTTGAACGAGCCGATCAGCTGGTTGATCTCCGCCACCATGCGCACGTTGCCGAGCGCCATTCCGACGTGAAGAGCCGTCGGGTACGCGTCGTTGGTGGACTGGGACGCGTTCACGTGATCGTGCGGATCGCAATGCTTGTATTCGCCTTTCCGGTGCCCCATGAGCTCGAGCGCGCGGTTGGCGATGACCTCGTTGGCGTTCATGTTGGTGGACGTGCCGGCGCCACCCTGGAAGACGTCGAGCCGGAATTGATCGTGGAGCTTCCCGTCAATGAGTTCCCTGCACGCGCCTTCGATGCCTTTGATGATGTCTGCGCTGAACTGGCCGCACTCGTGGTTGGCGCGAGCGGCGGCCATTTTCACCATGGCCAGGGCCTTGATGAAGTCCGGATAGAGCTGGAGCTCCACGCCGGAAATATGGAAGTTGTCGAGGCCGCGCGCCGTCTGTACGCCGTAATAGGCGTCGGCAGGCACCGCTTTCTCGCCAAGCAGATCGCGCTCGAGACGGGTCGGGTGATCGGACATGGCAGACTCCTGTTCAGGCGAGCGCGCTCGCGTCGGCCGCCGGTACCCCGGTGCCTTTGTGTACCCGAGTGAAGATTGCAATCCGCTTGCCTCTGGGGGAGGTCCGTCACGCCGACGTCACAGTCGGTTCTGGCAGGAGGAATCGTGGGGATTACGCGGCCATCAGAAGGAAATATCGCCGAAAACCACAGCCCGTTGTGAGGAATTGACGACGGACGGTCGTGGGATTGGGATCACGTCCGGGGCGCCGGGCCGTGGGCCACCTCCGAAATCTCGGAATCCCTCCGATATCGAGGAGAGTCCAGGGGTGGGGCACACCGGCCTGTGAATCGCTCCAGCGTGTCTCAGATCATTCGAGACACGCTGGAGCGCTGGAAATCAATCGCGCAATGATCGCGCTTCTGACCTCACGGCCGATGATTGAGGGGCGAGTCGGAGCCAGCTCCCCACTGTAGCGGGAAATAGGTCGTGTAGTTGGTGCTCGACTTCAGGATCCACCACGTCCCCGTCGAGGGCCGGAAGATTGCGACATCAGTCTTGCCGTCCCCATCGTAGTCGCCCGGCACCGTGATGTCCGTATCGAGGCCCCACGTCTGCGAGAAGTAGCTCGTGTAGTTGGTGCTCGACTTCAGGATCCACCACGTCCCCGTCGAGGGCCGGAAGATCGCGAC
>Ga0136846_1224621_pt1 | contig 14356 bp, 12 predicted proteins | sample HopSoiMetagenom2_FD_96841 | JGI IMG/M metagenome (GOLD analysis project Ga0136846, IMG submission 96841) | Grasslands soil microbial communities from Hopland, California, USA - 2 Assembly 2016 (version 4) | ecosystem: Environmental > Terrestrial > Soil > Grasslands | place: USA: Hopland...
CCTTGCGGACGAGCCGGGTCAGGAAGATCGCGCGCCGCGCGAAGAGCGTCCCGGCGACCGCGAGCGCCGCAGCCAGGGCCAGTGCGCCGGCGAGGGTCTCTATGACCCCCGGGCCTTCCTCAGCTCGGCGGTGATCGCCGGCACGACCTCGTGCAGGTCGCCGACCACCGCGTAGTCGGCGTGGCTGAAGATCGTCGCCTCGGGATCGGCGTTGATCGCAAGCAGCTTCTTCGCGCCCTTACAGCCGGCGATGTGCTGCGTCGCGCCGCTGATCCCGCACGCGATGTAGAGGTCCGGCGAGACCTTCGTGCCGGTCTGGCCGACCTGGTCGGTATGCGGCCTCCACCCCGCGCTCGTGACGACGCGGGAGCAGCCGACGGCGCCTTCGAGCAGCGCCGCGAGCTCTTCGAGGATCGCGAAGCCCTCGCTCGAACCGACGCCGCGGCCGCCCGAGACGACGACCTTCGCGTCCGCCAACGACACCTTGCCGCCTGTGTCCGGGGCGATGCGCGCGACGACGCGAACGGCGCGGCAGTGAGGAGCAAGCGCTCCGCGTCGATGCGCGCGTCTTCGAGCAGCGTGCCGCCCCAGCGCTGTCGGGTCACCTCGTTTCCGCGCACGTCCGCGACATTCGCAGCGAACGGCAAGTCGAGCTGCGCGGCGACGTGTGCGATCACCTCGTTGCCCCGATCCGAGCCCGGCCCGACGAGAGCGTCCCAGTCGCGCGACGCGAGCTCGCGCGCCCACGCCGCCGGTGCGTATGGACCGTCGAACCGAACCGCGGTTGTGCTCCCGAGCTGCTGCGCGAGCGTGATCGCCTGCAGCGAGAGCTCGTCGTCCGGCTCGACGAATGCGAGGACGCTCATGCGACGCCCAGCTTCTGCATCACCTCGACCACTGCCGGCGCCGCATCGGGGCCGCGGCCGAGGATCTCCGCCTGCTTGCCTTGCCCCTCGGGGACGACGAGGCGGAGCTTCTCCAGCCTCGACGGCGGACGCTCGACCGCGCGCGTGTCGACCGGCTTGCGGTTCGCACGCAGCTTCGCCGGCACGGACGGGTAACGCGGCAGGTTAAGCCCCTCCTTCACCGTCACGACGGCGGGCAGCGGCACGTCGTACACGTCGCGACCGCCCGGCACTTCCTGTTCACAGCGCGCACGCCCGTCGGCGATTGCGATCCCCTTGAGCCCGGTCACGACTGGAAGGCCGAGCGCGTACGCGATGCGGATGCCGACCTGGTAGTTGCCGGCATCGGCCGACTCGTTGCCGAACACGAGCAGGTCGAACGGCTCCTCCCCGCAGATCGCCTCGAGCAGCGCGGCTGCCGTCGCCTGCGCGTCCCACTCCTCGTCCGAGACGAGATGGATCCCGCGGTCGGCGCCGATCGCCATGCACTCGCGGAGTTGCTCCTCCGCCTCCGCCGGCCCGAGCGTGAGCACGACGACCTCGCCCCCTCGAGCCTCGACGATGCGCACCGCCTCCTCGACGCCGCACTCCTCGTGCGGCGAGATCGTGAACCCGAGATGGCGCGTCTGGATCGCCTGCGCGTCCTCGGTCAGCACCATCCGCCCGCCGGTGATCGGCACGCGCTTGACCGCGACGAGGATCCTCACGAGCGTACCCGCGTATTCTCGGGGTCGAAGACCGGCGTCGCGTCGTTCATCACGACCGTCGCCGGATACGGCTCGCCGAGGTACTCGACGAGCAGCTCCTCGCCGATCGCGGCATGCTCGGGCGGGAGGTAGCTCATGAGGATGTGCTTGCCGATCGACGGGCCCGCGCCGGCGCTCGTCACGTACGAGCGGCGGCCGCGCGCGTCGACGAGCGGGCGGCCCTGCTTCGACAGCACGGGCTCGCGGCCGAGCATGTACCGCTTCGTCCCGGTCTTCGAGGTGTGGTCGTCGACGGTCAACGTGCACAGGACGGCGGCGGGCGGCTGCTCGCGGTGGCCGACGTGCGCCTCCTTGCCGACGAAGTCAGGCGTCTTGACGCGCCCCCAGGCCATTCCGGCCTCGACGACGTCGTAATCGCCGTCGAGCTCGAAGCCGAACGCGCGGTAGCACTTCTCGAGCCGGCCGGTCGTCCCGTACACGCCGATCCCGGCCGGGACGACGCCGTGCGGCTCGCCGGCCTCCCAGACGAGATCCCACAGCTTCGCGCCCTGCTCGATCGGCACGTAGAGCTCCCAGCCGAGCTCGCCGACGTACGAGATGCGGGACGCGAGCACGCGGAGCGAGTCGAGCTCGATCGTCCGGCACGTCGCGAACGAGAATGCCTCGTGTGAGACGTCCGCGGACGTGAGCGCCGCGAGGATGTCGCGTGCACGCGGCCCCCACAGCCCGAGCGTCGCGTACGCCGACGTCAGGTCGGTGATCTGGGCGCTGCCGTCGGCGGGAAGGTGGTCGGCGTACCACTTGAGGTCGGCCATGCCGTGGGCGCCGCCGGTCACGACACGGAAGCGCTCGTCGCCGAGCTTCATCACGGTGAGGTCGCTCTTGAACGTGCCGCTCGGCGAGAGCACGGGTGTGTACACGACCTTGCCGTCCGCGACCTTCAGCTGACGCATCGAGACCCGCTGCACGACGTCGAGCGCACCCGGCCCCGTGACGTCGAAGATGCAGAAGGCGCTGAGGTCGAACATCGCGGCGCGGTCGCGCATCGCGAGGTGCTCGGCGTTGATGATCGGCGACCACCAGCGCACGTCCCACTCGGCCTCCCGGCGCGTGATGCGGTCGCCGAACTCGTCGAGGAGCTTCGCGTTCGACTCGTACCAGTGCGGCCGCTCCCACCCTGCAGTCTCGAAGAACACCGCCCCGAGCTCCCGCTCGCGCGCGTGGAACGGCGAGAGCCGCACGTCCCGGTTCGACTCCCACTGCTCCGCGGGATGCACGATCCCGTAGGTCTTGTTGAACCCTTCTGCGGCGCGCGCCCGGACGTGCTGTCGCGACCGCTGATGCTCGTAGAAACGCGCGATGTCCGACGACTGCAGGTCGATCTCGGGCTCGCCGTGCGTCATCCACGCCGCGAGCGACTTGCCGACGCCGGGCCCCTCCTTGACCCAGACCGCCGCCGCCGACCACAGCCCCTTCACCTCGGGCGTCTCGCCCAGGAGCGGGAGCCCGTCGGGTGTGAGCGAGAGGAGGCCGTTGATCGCGTACTTGATGCCGACAGACTCGTCGTTCAGCACCTCGGGGATCAACTCGAGCGCGTCCTCGAGCTGCTGCTCGAAGTCCTTCTCCGTGAACGGGAACTCGGTCGGCGACAGCGCCGCCTCCTCGTTCGACGGAATGTCTTCGGGGTCGTGCAGGATCGGGCGGTGGGCGTACGAGCCGATCTCGAGCCCGCTCCCGTCTTGCCGCTCGTACATGTTCGTGTCCATGTCGCGGACGATCGGGAACTCGATGACGCCTTTCGTGTCCTTGAAGTGCGGGACGGGCCCGACGTCGATCATCTGGTGCACCGCCGGGGTGAGCGGGATCGACGCGCCGGCCATCGCCGCGATCCGCGGGCTCCACACGCCGCAGCAGACGACGATCGTGTCGGTCTCGATCTCGCCGCGCGTGGTCGTGAGGCCCCGAACACGTCCCCGCTCGACGACGACGTCGAGCACTTCCGTGTTCGCGAAGATGCGGAGGGCGCCTTTCTCCTGCGCGCGCTCCCGCGCGATCGTGCCGAACCGGAGGGAGTCGACGATCCCGACGGACTCGGTATAGAACCCGCCGACGATCGCCGATTCCTCCAGGTAGGGCACGAGCGCCTTGACCTCTGCGGGCGTGAGCAGCGAGACGTCGTCGATGCCCCAGGCCTTCGCGGACGAGATCCGGCGGCCGAACTCCTGCATGCGCTCCTCGGTTCGTGCGACCTCGATGCCGCCGCTGCGCGTGAACACGCCCGTCTCTTTGTACTGGCGCACGGATTCGAGGGTGAGCTGCGTCATCTCCTTCGAGTGGTCGACCGGGAAGATGAAGTTCGAGGCGTGGCCGGTCGAGCCGCCGGGGTTCGGGAGCGGCCCTTTGTCGAGGAGGACGAGGTCGGTCCAGCCGAGCTCGGCGAGGTGGTACGCGAGGCTGTTCCCGACGATGCCGGCGCCGATCACGACTGCCCGGGCAGTCGTCGGCCACTGGTATGCCTCTGCCATACGACTGATATATCACGTTACTGGAGCAGGAGCACCTGGCGCATCGTGTCCTCGAAGCGGTCGACGTGCTCGCGCATGCGCTGCGCGGCCGCCTCGCCCATTCCGCGCGCGATCGCCTCGAGGACGCTGTGGTGCTCCTCGACCGCGTCGCGCAGCGTGGAGGTCTTGTCCAGCGCCATCATCCAGATCCGGAGCGCGAGCGCGTAGTACTCCTCCAGGGTCTCTTCGAGGAAGTCGTTGTGGGCGCTCCGGTAGATCGTGCGGTGGATCCGCTCGTCGAGGTCGATGAGGACGCGGTCGCTCCGGCGCCGCCGCGACTCCAGCTCCTCCAGCAGCGCCCAGATCTCGTCGAGATCCGCCTGCGTCGCGCGTTCCGCCGCCAGGCGCGCCGCCTCCGGCTCGAGCACGACGCGAACCTCGCAGAGCCGCGCCAGGTCCCGCACGTCCACGGTCGTCACGAACATGCCGCGGCGCGGGAAGACCTCGACGAGCTTCTCCTGCGCGAGCTGCCGCAGCGCCTCGCGGATCGGCGTGCGGCCGATCCCGAGTCGATCCGTCAGGTCGCGCTCGCTGATCGGGTCCCCGGGCGCGTACTCGAGCGACACGATCAACTCGCGGATTGCGTAATAGGCCTGGTCCGCAAGGGAGGCTATCTCGCCGTCGGCCGGCGCCAGGAGCCGCGCCGTACCGGGCCTAGTCACACAGATATATTAGTCGTATCCTGCGCGTCGACCATCGACCGAAAGGACGAACGTGGACACGACGATGCCGTCGTCTCTCCGGATCGCGCAGGAGGCGAAGCTCCGCCCGATCACGGAGATCGCAGCGGCCGCCGGCCTGCTCGACGACGAAGTCGAGCCGTACGGGCGCTACAAGGCGAAGGTCGACCTCGCGGTGCTCGATCGCCTCGCGACGAAGCGCGACGGCAAGTTGATCGACGTCACCGCGATCACGCCGACCAGGGCCGGCGAAGGCAAGACGACGACGTCGGTCTCGCTGACGCAGGGGCTCGGGCACATCGGCAAGCAGGTCGCCCTGTGTCTCCGCGAGGCGTCGCTCGGCCCCGTGTTCGGGATCAAGGGCGGCGCGGCCGGGGGCGGCTACACGCAGGTAGTGCCGATGGAGGACCTGAACCTCCACTTCACGGGCGACATCCATGCGATCGGCGCCGCGAACAACCTGCTCGCGGCGATGCTCGAGGCGCACCTCCTGCACGGCAACAAGCTCGGCATCGACCCGCTGACGATCAGTTGGCGGCGCTGCATCGACATCAACGACCGCGCGCTGCGCGACGTCGTCATCGGGCTCGGCGGCAAGGCGAACGGCTACACGCGCCAGACCGGCTTCGACATCACCGCCGCATCGGAGGTGATGGCGATCGCCGCCGTGGCGGCCGACCTCCAGGACCTGCGGCACCGGCTTGGTGCGATCACGGTCGGCAACACGTACGACGGCGAGTCGGTGACCGCCGAGCAGCTGCAGGCAGCGGGCGCGATGGCGGTGCTGCTGAAGGAGACGATCAAGCCGAACCTCGTGCAGACGCTCGAGGGCCAACCGGCCTTCGTGCACTGCGGCCCGTTCGCGAACATCGCGCACGGCAACAACTCCGTCGTCGCCGACCGCGTCGCGCTGAAGATCGCCGACTACGTCGTGACGGAGAGCGGCTTCGGCTCCGACATGGGCATGGAGAAGTTCTTCGACATCGTCTGCCGGCTGGGCAACCTGCGGCCGGACGCCGTCGTCCTGGTCGCGACGGTCAAGGCGTTGAAGCACCACGCGCGAGACCCGGAGGGCGGGCTCGACGCGATCGAGACCGGCGGCGCCAACCTCGCCCGCCATCTTGGGATCGTCCGCGAGTTCGGGCTCAACGCCGTCGTCGCGGTGAACCGCTTCCCGACGGACTCCGACGAGGAGATCGAGCTCGTCCGGCGGATCGGCCTAGAGCACGGCGCCTACGCCGCGGAGGTGAACGACGGCTTCTCCCGCGGCGGCGCCGGCGCGGCCGCGCTGGCCGAGGCGGCGGTCGCGGCTGCGGAGGAATCTTCCTCGTTCGACTACCTCTATCCGCTGGACGCCCCGATCGAGGACAAGATTGAGACGATTGCAAAACGTGCCTACGGGGCCGACGGGGTCTTCCTTCAGCCCGCCGCACGCGCAAAGATCCAGTTGTTCAACAAGGCCGGGCTCGACACCCTGCCGATCTGCATGGCCAAGACCCACCTTTCCCTCTCGCACGACCCGTCGCTCGGGAACGCCCCCACCGGCTTCACCGTCGGCGTGCGCGACCTGCGCGCGTATACCGGCGCCGGCTGGATCGTCGCCCTCTGCGGGGACATGCAGACGATGCCCGGCCTCGGCCGGAACCCCGCCGCCTTCGAGGTGGACATCGACGACCACGGGGAGACGGTTGGCCTCTTCTGACGGCAACGGGCACGACCCGCTGATCCGGGCGGAAGGGATCTGGAAGATCTTCGGCAAGAACGCGGCCAAGGTCATGGGCACCGCCGACGTCGACCTGTCGCGGGCCGAGCTGCGCGAGAAGACCGGCTGCGTCGCGGCCGTGCGCGACGTCTCGTTCGACGTGTACCCCGGTGAGGTCTTCGTCGTCATGGGCCTTTCGGGATCAGGCAAGTCCACGCTCGTCCGTACGCTGATCCGCCTGATCGAGCCGACCGCCGGCCGCGTCGAGATCGACGGTCGCGACGTCACCGCCGCCAGCCGGGACGAGCTCCTGCAGCTGCGGCGGCACACGTCCTCGATGGTCTTCCAGCACTTCGGGCTGCTCGCGCACCGGACCGTGCTCGACAACGTCGCGTTCGGGCTCGAGGTGCAGGGCGTCGCCAAGGGCGAGCGCCACGCGCGCGCGAGGGACGTGCTGCGCCTGGTCGGGCTCGAGGACGCGGCGGGCCAGTTCCCTGACGAGCTGTCCGGCGGCATGCAGCAGCGGGTCGGCCTCGCGCGCGCCTTCGCCGTCGACCCGAAGGTGATGCTGTACGACGAGCCGTTCAGCGCCCTCGATCCGCTGATCCGGCGCGACATGCAGGACGAGGTGATCAGGTTGCAGCACGAGACCGGGAAGACGATGGTGTTCATCACGCACGACCTGCCGGAGGCGCTGCGCCTCGGCGACCGCATCGCGATCATGCGCGACGGCCGCGTCGTGCAGCTCGGAACCCCGGAAGACCTCGTGGGCTCGCCCGCCGACGACTACGTCGCGAACTTCGTGCGCGACATCCCGCGGAGCCACGTCCTGACGCTGCGGTGGATCATGCGCGATCCCGAGCCCGGCGAGGAGGACGGTCCGACGCTCGACGTCGCAACGACGGTGAAGAGGGCCGTGCCGCTGATCGCGAACAGCCCCCGCCCCGTCTGCGCCGTCGAGGACGGCACGATCGTCGGCGTCGTCGACAAGTCCGCGGTCCTCACCGCGATCGCCGGCGAGGGCGAATAGTTAGAGGCTTGATATGGGTTTCCGGCAAGCACCTCAACCCACATCAAGCCTCTAATGGCCGTCGCCGAAGCCGCCCAGCGAATCCCGCGCGCGCTGCCGGCGCCGTGGTGGCGGGGTCGGCGGGGCGCGCTCGTGCTCGTCGTCCTCGGCATGATCGTCGGCTACCTCGGCTGGAAGACCGAGGCGCCGTGGCCCGCGTGGCTGACGTGGAACTCGCTCGTGCCGCACCTCGACCACTTCCAGGTCTGGCTCAGCAACAACCGCAACGTGCCCGACCCGAACATCGCGTTCAGGATCTTCAACGGCTTCTCGAACTTCCTCGACCAGCTCGTCGCGTGGTTCATCAGCTTCTTCCACAAGCTGACCTGGGCGGGCACGGTCGTGCTCGGAACGCTCGTCGTGCTCCGCTTCGGCGGTCGCCGGGCGGCGCTCGGCGTGCTCGCGGCGTTTGCGAGCTTCGCGCTGCTGGGGCTGTGGGAGGAGTCGGTCGAGACGTTCTCGCTCGTGTTCGCGGCCGTCGGGCTCTCGCTGCTCGTGGGCCTGCCGGTCGGCGTGCTCGCCGGACGCTCGTGGCGCTTCAACAAGGCGATCACGCCCGTGCTCGACGCGATGCAGATCGTCCCGGCGTTCGCGTACCTGATGCCGGTCGTGATCCTCTTCTCAGTCGGTCCCGGCGCGGCCGTCGTGACGACGATGATCTACGCGATCCCACCGGCGATCCGCATCACCGGGCTCGGCATTCGCGGCGTCCCCGGGAACACCGTCGAAGCGGCGACTGCGCTCGGCTCCACGCGCCGGCAGGTGCTGACGAAAGTCCAGCTGCCGCTCGCGCGGCGCATGTTGCTGCTGGGCGTCAACCAGACGATCCTGTTCGCGCTCTCGATGGTCGTGATCGCCGGCCTGATCGGCGGCCAGGGCCTCGGCGACGCGGTGACGAACGGCCTCTACACGGACCCGGTGATGGCGATCTTCGCGGGCGCCGCGATCGTGATCATGGCGATCGCGCTCGACCGCTCCACCGAGGCGATGGCGAACCGCACCGACCCGGCGCACCGTCACCTCACCGCAGCGAAGTCCCGTCGCCTCCGCCTCTATACGGCCGCGTGCGCAGGCACCGTCCTGCTGACCGTGCTCGTCGCCCACCTGGTCGGCGCCTCGGCCGCCTGGTCGCGCTGGACGGCGCAGGACTGGCTGCGCACGTACGTGCAGAAGGCGCTCGACTATGTCCAGGACCCGAGCACGTTCCTGTTCCAGCACATCACCAACCCGATCGGGAACTTCCTGGTCCAGCACGGGATCACGCCGCTCCGCAACTTCTTCATCGAGATGCCGTGGCCCGTGACGGTCGCCGGGCTCGTCCTGATCGCGTTCCTGCTGAGCGGCCTCCGCCCCGCGCTGGTCGCGCTCGCGATGCTGTTCGTCTGCGGATTCGTGGGCGAGTGGCCGAACTCGATGGGCACGTTCGCGCAGGTCCTCGTCGCGACGGTCCTGACGGTCATCGTCGGCTTCGTCTTCGGCGTCTGGGCCGCCGAGAGCCGGCGGGTCGCACGCGTGCTGCGGCCGATCAACGACGTGCTGCAAACACTGCCCCAGCTCGTCTACATCATCCCGTTCATCTACCTGATGCCGGTCTCGGGCGTGCCGGGGATCGTGGCGGCGGTCCTGTATGCGGCGCCCGTGATGATCCGGCTCGTGCAGCGCGGGATCGAGGACGTCTCGCCGGAGTCGATCGAGGCGGCGCGGTCCTTCGGCGCGACGCGGCGGCAGGTGCTCATGAAGGTCAAGATCCCGCTGGCGCGGGACGCGATCATGCTCGGCGTCAACCAGGCGATCATCATGGTGCTCGCGGTCGTGGTGATCGGCGGCCTCGTCGGGTCGGGAGACCTCGGCTACGACGTCGTCCAGGGGCTGCAGCGGAACGCATTCGGCCTGGGCGTCGTCGCGTCGATCGCGATCCTCGCGCTCGGGATCATGCTCGACCGCGTCACCCAGGGCAGGGTGCGCGCACGGAAGCAGGCGTAAATGCCACTCACGGAGGAGGAACGAATGTCGGATCGGGTCAGAGGGCAGGCGGCGAAAGGTCGCAGGCTGCTCGCGGCGGTCGCGGCGGGCGCCGCGATCGCAGCGGCGGCGGTCCTCGTCGTCGGCACTGCCGGCGCGAGCAACAAGGCGGGCTGCGGCACCATCACGCTCAACGAGCAGGCATGGGCGGGCTCGACGGCCAACACGTACGTCGTGAAGGCGGCGCTCGAGAAGTACCTCGGCTGCAAGGTGAAGATCACGCAGATCGCGGAGATCCCCGTCTACCAGGCACTCGCGAACGGGAAGACGGACGCCGTGCTCGAGGACTGGCAGCACGTCGACCAGTACAACCAATACATCCACCAGCAGCACACCGTGGTGATGGGCGGCCCCAACGGCGTCGTCGGCCACATCGGCTGGTACATCCCGACGTACCTCATGAAGCAGCACCCGGAGTTCAAGACCTGGAAGGGCCTGAAGGGCAAGGAGTCGCTCTTCAAGAGCCCGGAGTCGGGCTCGCAGGGCATGTTCCTGGGCGGTGACCCCTCCTACGTCCAGAAGGATCAGCAGTTGATCCAGGCGCTCAAGCTGAACTTCAAGTTCGTGAGCGTCGGTGCCGAGCCCGCGCAGGTCGCACGGTGGAGCTCCCTCTACAAACAGCACAAGCCGGTCATCTTCTACTGGTACACGCCGCAGTTCCTGAACACGGAGTTCCAGCTCTCCGAAGTGCAGCTGCCGGCGCGGTTCAAGGGCTGCGTCGACGACGCGAAGTCGGGCGGCGACGTCAAGAAGTACCGCTGCGCGTACGACAAGACGATCATCGAGAAGGTCTTCAGCAAGAAGTTCGCGAACAGCGGCAACCCTGCGTTCAAGGCGCTGAAGCGGTTCAACTGGTCGAACGCGGACCAGGAGATCGTGGCGAAGTGGATCGCAGGCGACCACATGAACCCCGACAAGGCCGGGCAGAAGTGGATCGCCCAGAACACGGCCAAGGTCAAGAAGTGGTTCGGGAAGGCCTAGCGGCCTGAGCTGATCTCCCTCGGCGGGCGTCCTCCGGGGCGCCCGCCTACGACGCGATCGGCGTCTCCCAGACGACGCGCGTGCGGTCACCGCGGAAGACGTCGCGCGAGATCTCGAGGGCGCGACCGTCGCCGTCGTACGTCGTGCGCTGCACGAGCATCACGGGGCGGCGCGGAGCGATCTCGAGCGCGACCGCCTCGTCCCTGCTCGCGAGACCCGGCTCGAGCCGCTCGACCGCCCGCGCCGGCCGCACGCCGTAACGGTCGCGCATCAACGCATAGAGCGATCCGTCGAGCGGCTGGTCGAGGAGCGCAGGGAACAGCGCACATGGCAGGACAGTCCGTTCCAGCGCGACCGGGCTGCCGTCCGCCGACCGCACGCGCGCGACCTCGAACACGCGCCGCGCCCCGAGCGCAGTCTCCTCGGCCGGCGTCGCCTGCCGTTCGCGCGTCGCGAGCACGCGGGCACCCGCTTCCCGGCCGAGGCCGCGCAGCTGATCGGACAGGGCTGCGAGACCGGTCAGCTCGAGCTTCGGCTCCTCGACGAAGGTCCCGCCGTCACGCCCGACGCGCCGCGACAGGAGCCCACGCGCCTCGAGCGCACGGAGCGCCTGCCGCAAGGTCATCCGGCTGACGCGCAGTCGCCGGGCGAGCTCGCGCTCCGGCGGCAGCCGGTCGCCGGGCCCGAGCTCGCCGCCCGCGATCGCCCGCTCGAGGGCCGCCTCGATCTGCACGTGCGCCGGCCCGAGGCCCCGCTTGACAGGTGCGAACACGCCTTCGATAATGGTCTAGACCTTATCATGGCAACCGACCGCCCCATCCTCGCATCGACGCTCGCGGGCTCCGGGGACTGAGCGCTGCCGGCCGAGGCCCTCGCGCTCGCGCTGACGGCGGCGGCCATCCATGCGTGCTGGAACCTTCTCCTCGCCGGCTCGCCCGATCCGCAGGCGGCAACGGCGGTCGCGCTGCCCGTGGCGGCGCTCGCCGGCGCGCCCGTCGCGATCGCGTTCTGGCACTTCGACGCCGCCGCCTGGCCCTACGTCGTCGCGAGCTCGCTGTTCGAGGTCGCGTACTTCGCGCTCCTTGCGACCGGCTACCGGCACGGCGAGCTCTCGGTCGTCTACCCGCTCGCGCGTGGCCTCGCGCCGGTGCTCGTCCTCGTCGGGACGATCGGGTCGGCGACCGGGCACCAGGTCGCCGGCATCCTGCTCGTCGCGAGCGGCGTGCTGCTCGTGCGCGGGTTCCACCCCGGACCCGGAACGGGCTTCGGCGTCCTCGTCGCCTTCTGCATCGCGTCGTACACCATCGTCGACAAGCACGGCGTCGCGCACGCGTCGCCGCTCGCGTACCTCGAGCTGATCAGCGTGTTCATGGGCATCGCCTACCTGGCCGGCTTCGTTGCAAGACGCGGCGCTGCGCCGGTGCGGGCGGCCGTCGGCTGGCGGCCGGTCGTCGCGGGCATCGCGACCTTCGCCGCCTACGCGCTGGTGCTGAAGGCGCTGACGATCGCGCCGGCCGCGCCCGTCGCGGCGGTGCGGGAGACCAGCGTCCTCTTCGGCGCCGCGCTCGGGTGGTTCGTGCTGAAGGAGCGCGCCACCGGCTGGCGCGTGGCCGGGGTCGTGCTCGTGACCGCGGGTGTCATGCTCGTGAGCATCTGATGCCCGACGCCGTCGTCTTCGACTTCAACGGCACCCTCTCGGACGACGAGCCGCTCCTTGCGCGCGTCTACCAGGAGCAGTTCGCCGAGCTTGGCCGGCCGATCACCGCCGCGGAGTACTTCGAGCAGCTCGCGGGCCACACGGACGAGGAGGTGTACCTCCGCTGGTTCGGGCGCGCCGACCCCGCGTTGATCGAGGACCGGATCGACCGCTACAACGCGCTCGCCTCCGACGGCTCGACCGTCGACGACGAGACGCGGGCGGCGGTCCGCTTCGCGGCGGAGCGTGTTCCGCTGGCGATCGTCTCCGCCTCCGCTCGGCGCGAGATCGAGCCCGTTCTCGGCGCCGCCGGCCTCCGCGACGCGTTCACGCTGATCGTGTGCCACGACGACGTTGCAAACGGCAAGCCTCACCCGGAGTGCTACCTGACCGCCGCGCAGCGGCTCGGGGTCGACCCCGCCGGAATGCTCGTCTTCGAGGACACGGAGGTCGGAATCGCCGCGGCGAAGAGCGCCGGCGCGCGCGTCGTCGCGCTCACGCGCACGCTCGGGCCCCAGCGGCTGGCCGCCGCCGACGAGCTCGTCGATCGAATCGACCGGCCGCTGCTGGAGCGTCTGCTCTGCTCGTGATCGCCCACCGGGGCGCCTCGTACGACCGCCCCGAGAACACGCTCCCCGCCTTCGAGCTCGCGGTCGAGATGGGCGCCGACTACGTGGAGCTCGACGTGCACGACGACCTGTCGGTCACGCACCCGCGCCCGCACCGCGGCGTCGTCTATCCGAGCCTCGACGCCGTGCTCGAGCTCTGCCGCGGCCGCGTCGGCGTGATGGTCGAGCTGAAGCGGCCGCGTCTGGACACGGTCGAGCGGGCGTTGGAGCGCCTGACGGACGAGGACGTCCTGCTCTGCTTCCAGCGCCCGCCGCTCGTTTTCGCGCGACGGCGGCGGCCGGGCCTCCGGACGGTGCAGCACGTCGGCTTCCCGGTGAGGGTCCGACGCGCCGCGGGCGCGTGGGCGGCCGGGCTCCGCAACGACCGCGTCACCGGGCGCCGCCTCGCCGCGGCGCAGCGCCTCGGGCTCGAGACGACCGTCTACACCGTGAACGACGAGTCGCGCGTGCGCGAGCTGGACGCGCTCGGCGTGGCCGGTGTCTTCACTGATCGTCCGGATCGAGCACTGGCAGCCCTGGGCCGTCGTCCGGCAGGCTGATCAGCTTCGCGCCCTCCGACGGGATCTTCGCGACCACGTGGGCGCCGACTGGGAGCGCCGCTGCGCGCGCCGTCGAGAGGTCGGCGATCAGGCTCGTCCCGTTGCTGTTCACCTTGAGCCGAGTCACCGGGCCGAGGAACGTCTGCGTCAGCACCTCGCCGGCGAACGAGTTCGGGATCGCGCCGTTCGTCGCCGCTTCCAGCTCGAGCGACTCCGGCCGGATGAGGACGAGGACGCGCTCGCCGTTGCGGCGGCCGCGCGCGGCGTCCACCCGCAGCCGGGTCCCCGAGTGATCGACATCTCCCTCCGCCCCGTCGAGGACCGTCGCCTCGAGGCGGTTCATCGTGCCGATGAACTCGGCCACGAACGGCGTCGCGGGCGACGTGTACATCTCCGCCGGCGTCCCCATCTGCTCGATCACGCCCCCGTACATGACCGCGACGTGATCGGAGATCGCAAGCGCCTCCTCCTGGTCGTGCGTGACGTAGAGCGTCGTGATGCCGAGCTCGAGCTGGATGCGCCTGATCTCCTCGCGCAGCTGGACGCGCACCTTCGCGTCGAGCGCCGAGAGCGGCTCGTCGAGCAGGAGCACGCGCGGCTCGATCGCGAGCGCGCGCGCGAGCGCGACACGTTGCTGCATGCCGCCAGACAGCTGATGCGGGTAGCGATCGCCCGCGTGACCGAGGCCGACGAGCTCGAGCAGGTCGCCCACCCGCTTCGAGCGATCGGCCTTGTCGCGGCCGCGGATCTTCAGCCCGAACTCGACGTTCTGGCGGGCTGTCATGTTCGGGAACAGCGAGTACGCCTGGAAGACCATGCCCATGTCACGCTTGTTGGGGCCAACACCGGCCAAGTCCTTGCC
>Ga0136846_1221425_pt1 | contig 14354 bp, 15 predicted proteins | sample HopSoiMetagenom2_FD_96841 | JGI IMG/M metagenome (GOLD analysis project Ga0136846, IMG submission 96841) | Grasslands soil microbial communities from Hopland, California, USA - 2 Assembly 2016 (version 4) | ecosystem: Environmental > Terrestrial > Soil > Grasslands | place: USA: Hopland...
ACGTTGTCCCCGGAGACCAGGTCTTCGGTGAACAGGATTCGGTCCAGGTCGTAGCCGCGGTCGAGCGCCTTCTGGCGTTCTTCGTCGTCCTTGGGCGTCAGTTGACCCTGAATGGCACCGCCCATGCAGCGGATGGCGGCGGCGGCGATGATGCCTTCTGGTGTGCCGCCGATGCCGACCAGCAGATCGGTGCTGGTGTTGGGCCGGCACGCCGAGATCGCGCCTGCGACGTCGCCGTCTGAGATCAGCCGGCATCGGGCGCCCGCAGCCCTGACGTCGGCGATCAGCTGCTCGTGCCGGGGCCGGTCCAGAATGCACACGGTCAGGTCGGACACCGACACGTGCTTGGCCTTGGCGACGCGGCGGATGTTCTCCCCGATCGGGGCGGTGATGTCGATGGCGTCGACGGCGTCGGGTCCGACGGCGATCTTGTTCATGTAGAACACCGCCGACGGGTCGTACATGGTGCCGCGTTCGGACACCGCCAGCACCGAGATCGCGTTGGAAAGGCCCTTGGCCATCAACGTCGTGCCGTCGATCGGGTCGACGGCGAAGTCGCACTCCGGCCCGTCGCCGTTGCCGACGTCTTCACCGTTGTAGAGCATCGGTGCGTGGTCCTTTTCGCCCTCGCCGATCACCACGACACCGCGCATCGACACCGAGTTGACCAGCTCGCGCATGGCGTCGACCGCCGCACCGTCGCCGCCTTCTTTGTCGCCACGTCCTACCCAGCGGCCCGCCGCCATGGCGCCGGCCTCGGTGACTCTGACCAGTTCGAGGGCGAGGTTGCGGTCTGGGGCTTCACCACGCGACGGGCTCATGCGCCGATTGTCCCATTTGCGGATCGCCGTTTGGCGGCTGGGATACTGGCGCCTATGACGACGGAGCCGACTCCGGCGCCCAAGCCTGCAAAGCCGCGCGTGCTGCAGGACGGCCGGGACATGTTCTGGTCGATCGCGCCACTGGTGATCGCCTGCATCGTGCTGGCAGGGGTGCTCGGCATGTGCTCGTTTCAGCCGAACGGACCTGGCAAGGGACCGGCGCCGTCCTACGACGCTCCTGCGGCGCTTCAGGCCGACGCCGACGCCCTGAAGATCCCGATCCGGCTGCCGAAACTGCCCGAGGGCTGGCAGGCCAACTCCGGCAGCCGCAAAGGCATCGACGGCGGCCGCACCCATCCGTCGGGCCAGCGGTCTCGCGCCGTCAGCTCCACCGTCGGATACCTCGCGCCCAGCGGGATGTATGTGAGCCTGACGCAGAGCAATGCCGACGAGGACAAGCTCGTCGCCTCCATCGACACCGACCTGTATCCGACGGGGACGCAGGACGTCGACGGCGTGAGGTGGGTGGTGTACGAGGGCGGCGAGCCGGCCGAGCCGGTGTGGACCACCCGGCTGAACGGTGCCGGCGGTCCGGTGCAGATTGCCATAACCGGCGCCGCAGGTACGAGCGAGTACCGTACGCTGGCGGCGGCGACGCAGACCCAGTCGCCGCTGACCGCCAAATAGGAGTCGCCATGACCGCGCCGGAAGCCGATCTGACCGGGTGGACCGTCGCACCGTTTTCGGCGGCTGGATACACCCACGACGTTTACCGCAGGGGCGAGGGCCCCGGTGTGGTGCTGATCCCCGAGATGCCCGGCATTCATCCCGGGGTGCTGGGGTTGGGTAATCACCTGGTGGACAACGGGTTCACCGTGGCGTGCCCGTCGCTGTACGGCACTCCGGGTGCGGCGGCGATGAGGCCCGGCATGGTGCCGATCATGCTGCGCGGCTGTGTGGCAAAGGAATTCGCGGCCTTCGCAACGAATGCCGACCGGCCGGTCGCCCACTACCTGCGTGCGCTCGCCCGCGACCTCAACGAGAACACGCCGGGCAAGGGCGTCGGTGTGATCGGCGAGTGTTGGAGTGGCGGATTCGCGCTCGCGGCCGCTGTGGAGGACAGTGTGCTGGCACCGGTACTCAGCCAGCCGTCGCTGCCGATAGGCCTGACGGCGAAGCACCGACGCGATCCTGGTTTGTCGGAAGCCGAACTGAAGGTCATCGAGCAGCGTGCCGCCAACGAGGGACTGTGCGCAATGGGTCTTAGGTTCAGCGAGGATCCGCTGGTACCGGGCGAACGTTTCAAGACGCTCAAGGATCGTCTGGGAGACGCGTTCGAGGTCATCGAGATCAACTCGAAGAAGGGCAACGAACACGGATTCGGGAAGATGGCCCACTCGGTGTTGACCTTGGAGATCCGCGAGGTGGACGGGCATCCCGCGTATGAGGCACGCAAGCGCGTCGTCGAATTCCTCACTCAGCGGCTGACTTAGCGTCAGGTTTGGCGGTGGCCTGCCTGATGCGGCGGCCCAGCCACCAGAAGGGGTTGCGCCGCTTCGGTTTCTCGTCCTCCTCTCCGACGTCCTCCATCGGCACGCCCTTGTACACCGCCAGGTAGACGCTGATCGTGGTGACGATGACGATCATCAGCACCGGCCCGATCACGATGCCCCATGCGCCGAACATGGCGATGCCGGCGAACACGGCAAGCAGCATCAGCGCCGAGTCGAGGCGCGCGGCCCGCGGCACCAGGATCGGTCGCAGGAAGTTGTCGATGTTCGTCACCACGATCAGGTGGAAGACGACCACGAACACACCGCCGAAAACGTTGCCGAACAAGATCATTCCGATCCCGAACGGAATCGTCACGATGCCGCCGCCCAGAGGGATCACCGACAGCGCCGACAGCAGGACCGCGAAAAGGAAGAAACCTTGGTGGAATCCGGCGATGTAGATGGAGCCTGCGCCCGCAACGCCCTGACAGATGGCGATGACGAACTGCCCCATGACGGTGCCCCTCACCATCGCGCCCATCTTCGACATGTACAGGTCGGTGATCTCCTCGCCGAGCGGGTTGAGTCGACGGATGAGGGTCAGCACGTCATCGCGGTTCACCAACAGCGATACGAACACGTACAGGAACAGGATTGCCGCCGTCACTCCGCCGAACACGCTGCCGGCAGCGCCTTGCAGGAGCCCGAGCAGCCATTCGCCGACTTTCTGCGCGACGGTGGCCATCGAACTGCGAAGCGAGTCGGGGGTGACGGTTACGTCGATGAACGGCACCCTGTGTAACACATCGTTGACGAAGCGCAGCGCCTGATCGCCGAGGGCCGACAGGTCTGTCCTGCCGACCCAGTCCGTCACCCGCTCAACCATGTTGGTGATCTGAATGACGGCGAGGAACACGAACAAGCCCATCGGCACCACCACCGCAGCGATCGCTGCCAGCAGCGTCAGCGTCGCCGACATCCCGGTGCCGAAGCGCTTGTTGAGCCGGTTGAACAGAGGGGTGAACAGGTAGGCCGCCACCGCGGCGACCACGACGAGAATGAAGTAGCCACGCAGAAAGTAGGCGCCGAATGCGATAGCGATGGCGGTTGCGACGGCCAGCGCACGCTTCTGTGTCAGCGTGAACTCGGTGTCCATTGCTGTGACGCTAGCGCAGCTGTGAACGTGCTGTGGCCTGGCTGGCCCGCTGCTTTTCGATGAACCCGATCGACACGCGGTTCATCAAAGTCGGTGCGAGTCGGGCAAACAGCCACTGGGCATGTGCCAGCCGCGGTTTCACCAGAATCGCTTTGTTCTTCTCGATGGCGCGCAAGGTGTCTCGCGCCAGCCGGTCAGGGTCGTATGCGGTTTTCACGCCTTGCCCCTCGAGAAAGTAGTTGCGGCCGACGAACCCGCCGACCGCGCCCTTGTCGAGGATCGGGGTCTCGACGGCGGACGGGCAGACCACCAAGACGCCGACGCCACGCGAGACGGCCTCCGAGCGCAAGGCCAGCGACAGCCCAACGACCGCGTGTTTGGTCGTCACGTAACTGGTGATCTGTCCAGCCGCGGTCAGTCCCGCCATCGACGCGGTGTTGATGATGTGCCCGTGGCCCTGCCGCAGCATCAGGGGATAGGCCGCGGCGACGCCGTGCACGACGCCGCGGAGGTTGACGTCGATGATTGCGTTCCACTGCTCCAGCGTCAGCAGCTCGGTGTCGCCGCCCCATACGATGCCCGCGTTGTTGAACATCAGGTCGAGCCGGCCCGCCCGGTCGACGACGTCGTCGACGGCGGCCTGCACCGCCGCAGCGTCGGTGACGTCGAGGCGCGCGGAACGGGCGTTGGCGCCCAGCGCCCCAGCGGTGTGTTCGGCGGCGTCGCCGTCGATGTCGGTGCAGCCACCGCGGCGCCTGCACTCACCAGCGCTCGACACAGCGCCGCGCCGATGCCCGAACCAGCGCCGGTGACGATCGCCTGCTTACCCTCGAAACTCATTGGGCCTCCGCGAGTTTCATCACGTGGCGGAGGATGTCGGGGTAGCGCTTGAGGTGGGCGCCGCCGTTGAGGTCGAGCACCTCTCCGGTCAGCCACGACGACACAGGCGAACACAGGTAGAGCACGGCGTTGGCGATGTCCTCGGGTGTGCCAGCGCGGCCAAGCGCCGTGTTCTCCAGATACTCCTCCACGACGCCGGGAATGGCCGCGGCCGGCTCGGTGAGTGGCGTGTGGACGAAGCCGGGTGCGACGGCGTTCACGCGGATTCCCCGCGGGCCCAGCTCCAGCGCGGCGACCTGAGTCAGCATTGAAAGGCCGGCCTTGGCGGCGCAGTAGGCGCTCATACCCGCGGCGGGCTGGCGCCCGTTGAGCGAGCTGATCGAAACCAGCACGCCGCCGGGGCGCAGGTTGCGGCCTGCGTGCTTGGCGACGATGAACGCGCCGGTGAGGCAGACATCGATCACGTCGCGGAACTGGTCGACGGGCATGTCGGTGATCAGGCCGACGTTGGAGAATCCCGCGCAGTTGACGACGACGTCTACCGGGCCGGTCTGCTCGAAGAGCCGTTGCACCGAATATTCGTCGGTGACGTCGACGGACGCGGCGGTGTGCGGGTCGCCCAGTTCGGCGGCCCGGCTCTGCGCCCCGTCGGCGTTGAGGTCGGCGACGGTCACCTGGTCTCCGTGTTTGGCCAGTGCCTGCGCCGTCGCCCAGCCGATCCCCGACGCTCCACCGATCACGGCCGCGATCCGCTGGTTACCGTTGCTCATCCGGCCGGCCCTTCGACGACGAATTAGAACGCGTTCCAACCTCACATTCGCGAGCCGAAAGTGCAATAGAGCAGACTCGACTCGTGACTGAGTTGAAGATGTCCGATTCGATTTCCGTGGCCGTGACACCAGACGAGCTGTACGCGCTGGTGTCGGATGTGACGAGGATGGGCGACTGGAGCCCCGTCTGCCGGGCCTGCTGGTGGGACGAGGGCGACGGCCCACGCATCGGCGCGTGGTTCACCGGCCACAACGAGCTCCCGGAGCGAACGTGGGAGACCCGCTGCCAGGTGGTCGCCGCGGATCCCGGTCGCGAGTTTGCGTGGGAGGTCAACAACGGCTGGGTCCGATGGGGCTACACCCTCGAACCCGAGGACGGAGGGACCCGGCTCACCGAGTCGTGGGAGTTCCTGCCCGCGGGCATCGCCGGGTTCCGCGAGCGCTTCGGCGCGGAGGCCGACGCGCAGATCGCTAATCGGCACGCGGCGGCGAACAGCGGTATCCCGGCGACGCTGGCGGCGATCAAGAAGACCGCAGAAGCCTGAGTCGCCGAAACGTACGTTTTGTAGAGAAACTGCGAGAAGGGCTCGCCAAAACGTACGTTTCGCGGAAGTCAGCTAGCGCTTGACGCAGCGGAAGCCGATGTGGCTCATGCCCGTATCGACCGGCTGCGGTCGGCGTGCGGCAGGCCGGTAACGCAGGCAGTAGTTGTCGGCGCACAGGAACGAGCCACCCTTGATGACCTTGCGGGGCACCCGGAACTGCGGTTGGCGAGGGTCGTAACTGCCTGCCTCGCAACAGGGATCACCGGCGCGGGTGTCGCTGTACCAGTCGGTGGTCCACTCCCACACATTGCCCGCCATGTCGACCAGCCCATAGCCGTTGGGCGGGAAGCTGCCGACCGCAGTGGTGCGGCCATAGCCGCGGACAGGACGCCACGGGAAATCGCCGTGCCAGTAATTGGCCAGCCGTTGGCCGGGCTGCTCGGGCTCGTCACCCCAGGTGTACGTCGCCCCTTTGAGACCGCCGCGAGCGGCCGTTTCCCACTCCGCCTCTGTCGGCAACGAGAGCCCCGCCCATGACGCGTACGCCTCGGCGTCTTGGTAGGCAACGTGCACGACGGGGTGATCGGCGCGCCTGTCGATCGACGAGTGCGGCCCGACGGGATGACGCCAGGACGCTCCCGGCGTCCAGGTCCACCACAGGTTCAGGTGGCGTAGGTCGACCGGTCCGCGGGTTCGGGTGAACACCATCGATCCCGGCTGCAGGTTCTCCTCGGGTGCTCCGGGATAGTCGGCTGCGTTCAGCGGCCGTTCGGCGACCGTGAGATAGCCAGTGGCAGCGGCGAATTCGGCGAACTCTGCGTTCGTGACCTGATGGCTGTGAATCCAGAACCCCTCGACAGTGACGGGCCGTGCCGGCCCCTCCTCGGCGTAGTGCCGCTCGGATCCCAGGACCGCTGTCTGCGGTGGAATCCAGACGAGTTCGTTAGTCACTGAAGACGGTCGTCCAGTCGTTGCGCATGCTGACGACGGTCCAGTCGTCCTTTGGGGCCTGCTCGAGTGCCTTCTCCGCGCCTGCGGTGTAATCGAATTCGCGTTCGGCGTCGTCATGCAACACGAGTAGCCGCATGCCGCGCGTGAATTCCAGCATTTCGATGTCGCCGTTGGAATTACCCGCAGCCAGAATCGGCCTGCGCCCGATCCGGCTCCACAGCCGCACCGGCTTCATCGGCCCGTCGTCGAGGAATTCCGGTTGCGAGGTAGTGAAGAGATGACCGTCGCGGTAATCCAGACCCACCGAGCTTCCCACCACGCGCTCGGGCGGAATTTCGTACAGCGCATAGGTGATCGGGCGCATGAAGTCCCGGCCGCCGCCGGACACGATGTAGTTCGTAAACCCCTTCGCCTCGAGATACCGCAGCAGCTCGACCATCGGCCGGTACCCGCAGGCCGTATATGCGCGGCCGAGGGTCGGGTGTTTCGCCTCGTCGAAGAATGCGCTGACGCGGCCGGCGTGTTCCTCGACCGTGATTTCGTGATGGGCGGTAAGAATCGCTCCCACAAGAGGTTTGACGTCAGAGTCGTCTCCCTGGTAGTGCTTCGTCACCGCGTCGCCGAACCACTGAAGATCTCCCTCGGCGGCCGCCTTGTACGGTTGGCGCTCGCGCAGTGACGGGTCGCTGTTGGCCTGCTCAGCGAACCTGCGGATCAGGAAGTCGAGCTGGATGTACATCGGCTTCTCGCACCACAGCGTGCCGTCGTTGTCGAAAACCGCTATCCGCGATTCGGGTTCGACCTCGGCGACGACGCGGTCCACGTATTCGACTATCGCCGACTTCGTGGGCCCGTCTACCCACGATGCGAGTCCCGTCACGCTCAACCACCCCGCGAGGCGAGGAACTTGTTGAGCTCTTCCACCGCGTGGTTAATGGTGAACGACGCCGGTTCCTGTCGCGGCGGGAACTCCTTGAACGTTTCCAAGAACTGGGTCGCGATCGCAGAGCCATAGAGCACCAGGAAGACGCGGTCTAGCAACCAATCCCAGTACGTGTTCGACGTTATGTCTGCATGCTCATACGGATCGGTCCGCAAGTTGAACAACTTTGGCGCCCGCAATTTCGTGAAGGGCTCGAACCAAATCTGCAGCGTGCCTTGGCACCGCTGCTCCATGAACACGACCTTCCAGTTCTCCGCCCGGATACCTAATACGTCACCGTCGTCGGAGAAGTAGATCATTCCACGCCGCGGGCTTTTCTCGACCTCGCCCGTCAGGTACGGCAGCAGGTTGAACCCGTCGATGTGGACCTTGTAGGTCATATCCCCCGCCTTGTGACCCTTCTTCAGCTTCTCGACGATACCCGGATCCCCGGCTGCGGCCAGGAACGTCGGCAGCCAATCATGGTGCTGGACAATCTCATTGGATACCGTGCCAGCCTTGATCCTTCCGGGCCAGCGGATCATCTCGGGAATCCGGAACGCCCCCTCCCAGTTGCTGGCCTTCTCGCTGCGGAACGGTGTGGTGGCACCGTCGGGCCAGCTGTTGGCGTGCGGACCGTTATCGGTGCTGTATATGACGATCGTGTCCTCGGAGATGCCCAGTTCGTCGACCAGATCGAGCAGCTGGCCGACGTTGCGGTCGTGATCGATCATGGTGTCGTGGTAGGGCGACTGCCAACGGCCCGCCTGGCCGAGGCTTTCGGGTTTTGTGTGCGTTCGGAAGTGCATGTGGGTCATGTTCATCCAGACGAAGAACGGAGTGCCCGCCTCGTGTTGGCGCTTGACGAAGTCGATGCATGCACCCGTGGTTTCATCGTCGATGGTCTCCATCCGCTTCTTGGTCAGGGGGCCGGTGTCCTCGATGCGCTGCTTGCCTACCGGGCCGTACCGCTCGTCGTTCTCGCCGCTGTCTTCGTCGGTCGCCCATGAATGGATGACGCCGCGCGGCAGGAGAGCAGCCCGAAGCAACGGTGCTTCCTCCTCGGTGGGGTAGTCGGGATTCTCCGGCTCCTCCTCAGCGTTGAGGTGATAGAGGTTCCCGAAGAACTCGTCGAACCCGTGAGCCGTCGGCAGGAACTTGTTGAGGTCGCCGAGGTGGTTCTTGCCGAATTGACCAGTCGCATAGCCCAGCGGCTTGAGCAGTTCGGCGATCGTCGGATCCTCCTTTTGGAGTCCGATGTCGACGCCTGGCATCCCAACCTTGCTCATGCCCGTGCGGTACACGCTCTGCCCCGTGATGAACGACGACCGCCCCGCGGTGCAACTTTGTTCGCCGTAGGAGTCGGTGAACAGCATTCCCTCATCGGCAATGCGGTCGATGTTGGGGGTGAAATAACCCATCAATCCGCGGCTGAAGCAACTCAAGTTGGAAATGCCGATGTCGTCGCCCCAAATGACCAGAATGTTCGGCTTACCGTTCGGCATATCGGCTCCTTGTTCAATTGACGTCCCGGTCGAAGCCTAGGCGCGCAATGGGTTAGGAACGGCTATTTGGCCAATGATTCAGCCGCGGTACATCTGGTGCCGAGCCATTCCACGGAGCACCCTGGTAACCGGAGGGTGATGGCGATGTATGACAAAGATCTGAGCAACAAGTGGCGCGTCGAGATCGACTTCGACGAAGACGAGACCCACACACATGCGACCGTGCGCGCCCAGCGCGGCGACGGCGAGACCGTGACCACGCTGGGGGACGCCTTCCGCAACCCGAAGGACAACAGCCAGCCGATGATCGGCGAGGAGATCGCCGCCGCGCGCGGACTCTTCGCGCTGGGTGCCCAGCTGCTGCAGGACGCGTCATCGCGGATCGAGCAGGTCACGCACCAGCCGGTCCACCTGTATCGCTGAGCCGTGGCCCTGGCCGTCTGCCTGCTGTTCGACCGGCGATCCGAGCGGGCGGTCCGGGCGCTGTGGGACCGGGTCGAGGAGCGGGGTGTCGGCAGCCTGCGCTCGCACACGCACGGACGTCACGTACCGCACGTGTCGTACGCGGTGCTGCGCCGGTGGAATCAAGCGGCGGTCGACGAGGCGCTGGCGTGGCTCGACGGCGGCGAACCGGTGGACCTCAGCTTCGACGGCGTCGGGCTGTTCCGACGCGGACGGATCTGGCTGGTCGCGGGGGTGAGTGCGGACTTCGTGGCCCGCCAGCAGCGGGTCGTCGAGGCCATCACCGCCACCGGCGCGGAACTGCACAAGAACTACCGGCCGGGCGTGTGGCTGCCGCACTGCTCGCTCGCGCCGCGCGCCACGCTGGCTCAGTTGCCCACCGTTGCGGCCGCAGTGCTCGATGTGTTGCCGTTGCAGGGCCGGCTCGACCGTGCGGCGTTGGTCAACAGCGCGACCGGTGAGGTATATCCGTTGTCTGCGTTGCCATGAGCTTGTTGGCCCACGACGCGGTGTGCCAAGCTTGGCGCGACAATGTTGCTGAAAGATTCGGCAGCAAAGCCGATTAGCGACAATATCGCTCCGAGGTTGGCACTGTAAGTGATCGGTCCCTAGAGCCGGCAGTCGAATGGCGACTGATGTCATGCATGTCTGTAATGCCTTGCAAGTCAACCGTTTTACGCTCTTGGGCACCTACAATTCATAACTGGAGCCAGGTGCAACTGAAGGGGTGAACGAATGGTCAGAACACATACGGTCGTCGCGGGGGAAACGCTCTGGGCATTGGCGTTGCGCTTCTATGGTGACGCCGAACTATCTCGGCTGATCGCCACCGCCAGCGGGATCGCCGATCCCGACGTCATCGCTGTGGGGCAACGGCTGATATTTCCCGACTTCACGAGATACACGGTTGTCGCGGGGGACACGCTGTCGGCGTTGGCGTTTCGCTTCTATGGTGACGCGGAACTGTATCCGCTGATCGCCACCGCCAGCGGGATCGCCGATCCTGACGTCCTCGCTGTGGGGCAACGGCTGATCATCCCGGATGTCGCGAAACACACGGTTGTCGCAGGGGACACGCTGTCGTCGTTGGCTGCGCATTTCTATGGTGACGCCTCGCTTTATCCGCTGATCGCCACCGTCAACGGCATCGCCGATCCCGACGTCATCGACGTTGGACAGGACTGGCCACATTCGTCGGGCGCAGCGACGGGTTCGGGCTGCATATCGTGGACCGCAACGAGAACGACCCTCGCATGTGGTACTACCGGTTCCAGACGAACGCGATCGGATGGAACCCCGGCGTCAATGTGCTGCTTCCCGACGACTACCGCACCAGCGGACTCACCTATCCCGTCCTCTACATGTTCCACGGCGGTGCCGCGGACTTCCGCCAGTTCGACTTTCTGGGCATCCGAAACCTGACCGCCGGAAAGCCGATCATCGTCGTGATGCCCGACGGCGGGCAGGCGGGCTGGTACTCCAACCCTGTGGGCTCGTTCGTCGGCCCGCGGAACTGGGAGACATTCCACATCGCCCAGCTGATCCCGTGGATCGAGGCGAATTTCCGAACGTACGCCGAGTACGACGGCCGTGCGGTCTGCGGGTTTTCGATGGGTGGGTTCGGTGCGCTGAAGTACGCCGCCAAGTATTACGGCCACTTCGCCTCGGTGAGCAGCCACTCCGGCCCGGCGAGTCTGCGCCGCGACTCCGGCCTCGTCGTGCATTGGGCAAACTTGAGCTCGGCCGTCGTGGAACTGGGCGGCGCCACGGTCTACGGCGTGCCGTGGGACGAGGCCAGGGTCAGCGCCGACAACCCGGTCGAGCGTATCGAGAGCTATCGAAACAAGCGGATCTTCCTGGTCGCCGGCATCAGTCCCGACCCGGTCAACTGGTTCGACAGTGTGCAGGAGACCCAGGTGCTCGCCGGCCAGCGGGAGTTCCGCGCACGCCTCAGCGACGCCGGTATTCCACATGAAGCGCATGAGGAGCCCGGCGGTCACGTCTTCCGGCCCGGCATGTTCGTCCTCGACCTCGACGGCATTATCGCCCGGCTGCGCCGTGCGAGCAGCAGTGTGGCCGCATGAGAACTCGCCGATAGCCGCCAACGTGGCGGGCCGTCGCTGACGAGAACCGACAGGTGGACCGACTATGTGAGCACAGGCTGCGGCGCGGCCGCTTTCATCTGGTGGAACAGGTCGACGTAGTACGGCACGCACTCGGCCATCGCCTGTTTGGTTGTGAACAGTGGCTGGTATCCGAGGTCGCGCTGCGCCTTGGCGATCGAGAAGTAGTTGTCCAGGTAAAGCCGTTCTACCGCAAGCGGTTCCAGCAGCGGCTTCGGCAGGCCGAGGCGGAAGTGGAACCACTGCCACACCGTCATCACGAACTTCACGAACCGTCCGGACACCCAGATCTTCGGCCACGGCTGCCCACACGCCTCGACGACCGGCCGGGAGAACTCGAACATGTTGATCGGTTCGCCATCGTTGATGAAGTACGCCTGCCCGGGCGCGGTTCCGCCCGGCGCCAGGTGCTCGGCGGCCAGGATGAAGGCGTGAATCAGGTTGTGCACGTAGGAGTTATCGAGTTTCACGTTCTTACTTCCGACCAGCACCTTGATGTGGCCGGCGAGCACGTTCTCGAACACCTTGCGGAACATCGTCTGATCGCCGCGGCCCCAGATGCCGCTGGGCCGGATGGAACACGTAAGCAGTCCCTCAACACCGTTCTGCCACAAGACAAACCGCTCGGCGACGACCTTTGTCTCGGTGTAGAGGTCGTTGAAGCGTTCGGTGTAGGGCAGGGTCTCGTCTCCGCCGGAGATGCGCTGGCCACCCATCACCACACTGTTGGAGGCGGTGTAGACGAACCGCTTCACGCCGGCCGCCTGCGCGGCGTGCACGAGGTTCTTGGTGCCGTCGACGTTGACCGCGAAACTGCGCTGCCGGTACTCCTCGGTGACCGAGGCGCCACCCATCAGGTCGATGATCGCCGCGGTGTGGAAGATCGTGTCGACCCCTTCGACGGCGGCGGCCACGGTGTCGAGATCGCCGATATCGCCCTCAACCAGCTCGAGCCGCGGATGGTCGGGCAGCGGGGACGGGACTCGGTCGAATGAGCGGACGTGGTGCCCGCGGTCCAGCAGTTCGGTCACCAGGTTGGCGCCGACGAAGCCGGAGCCGCCAGTGACGAGCACACGGCCCAGTTCGGTGGTCAACGATGAATCACCCATGCCGCAGAGCATAAATGAAACGTGTTACAGTTTCGAGCCCATAGTCGAAAAATCGTTGCGGATTCAACTATCGGACTCGTCCTTGGAGGCCAGTGCGTCCTCCACTCGCTTACGCGCGCCAGCTAAAAGTTCTTCGCAGCATTTGGCGAGCTCTTCGCCTCTTTCCCAGAGGTTCAGCGACGCCTCTAAGTCCAGTCCGCCCTGCTCCAGTTGCTGCACCACCTCGATCAGCTCGTCACGGGCTTCCTCATACCCCAATTCACTAATAGGCTTCATTCCCTGCCCTCGCTCACGGCGGTCACGGCCCCGTCGGCGACCCGCACCCGCAACCGTGTGCCTGCCGGCGCATCGGCGGTCGTGCGCAGGATCGCGCCTGCCGCCGTCTGCACGACCGCGTAGCCACGGTCCAGGGTGGCCGCCGGTCCCAGTGTGGTGAGCCGGGCCGACAGGTGGCCGATCCGGTCGGATTCGGCGGCCACCAACCGGGTGATATCCCGGCGGGCGGCGGCGCGGGCCCGGTGAATCTCATCGGCGCGCGCCGTGAGCGAGGCCAGCGGCTGGGCCAGCACCGGCCGACTGCGCAGTTGTGACAGGGTGTGTTGCTCGCGGTGAACCCAGTTGCGCAGGGCCCGTGCGCAGCGCCGCCGCAGATCCGTGACGAGCGCCTGCTCGGCCTCGGCGTCGGGCACGATCCGCTTCGCCGCGTCGGTGGGGGTGGCTGCGCGCAGGTCGGCGACGAGGTCGCACAGCGGGTTGTCCGGTTCGTGGCCGACGGCACTGACGACGGGTGTGGTGCATGCGGCGATCGCGCGGCACAGAGTCTCGTCGGAGAAGGGAAGCAGGTCCTCGACACTGCCGCCGCCGCGCGCGAGAACGATCACGTCGACGGCGGAGTCGGCGTCCAGCTCGCGCAGCGCGTCGACGATCTGCGGTACCGCGTTCGGGCCCTGCACCACGGTGTTGCGCACCTCGAATCGCACCGCAGGCCAGCGGCCGGTGGCCACCGTCACCACATCACGCTCGGCCGCGCTGGCCCGCCCGGTGATCAATCCGATGGTCGACGGCAGAAACGGGATCGGTCGCTTCAGCCGCGGATCGAACAGCCCCTCGGCGTGCAACAGCTGGCGCAGCCGGTCAATGCGGGCCAGCAGCTCACCGATGCCGACTGCGCGAATCTGGTTGACTCGCAACGAGAACGACCCACGGCCGACGAAGAAGTTCGGCCTGCCGAGCATGATCACCTGGGTGCCCTCGGTGAGTTTCACCGGTGCGTTGTGTACCAGCTCCCGCGGGCAGGTGATCTGAAGCGACATGTCTGCGGCTGGATCGCGCAACGTGAGGTAGGCGGTGCTCGAATTCGGGCGAACGTTCATCTGGGCGATCTGACCTTCGACCCAAACGGTGCCCAGCCTGTCGATCCAGCCCTTGACCATCATCGCGACAGTGCGGACCGGATACGGATTGTCCGCGGAGTTCGGCTGCTCGACGTGGCTCGACTGGCTGGTCACTTGGCGGTGGCGCGGGTGATCCTGTTGGCCAGCAGGGTCACAAACGGTGCGCGCGACTTGGTGGCGCCCTCGTAGGCCAGCAGCGCCTCGAGGTCGGCGACGCGCAACGACGACAGCCGGGCCCGCAGCTGGGCCAGCGTGAGGGACTC
>Ga0136846_1236077_pt1 | contig 14349 bp, 18 predicted proteins | sample HopSoiMetagenom2_FD_96841 | JGI IMG/M metagenome (GOLD analysis project Ga0136846, IMG submission 96841) | Grasslands soil microbial communities from Hopland, California, USA - 2 Assembly 2016 (version 4) | ecosystem: Environmental > Terrestrial > Soil > Grasslands | place: USA: Hopland...
GAAGGAAACCGCTACGCCGATTATAAGCCGGGAACGGACAAGCTGGCGACGTACGGACTTGCGGCGTTGGTGGCGGGAGGCATTGCCGCCAAAACCGGGCTCTTGAAAGGATTAATCGTCGCGATTCTCGCGCTCAAAAAGTTCATTATCATCGGAATCGTGGCGGTAGGCGCGTTTATCAAAAAAATCTTCGGCGCTCGCGGACAGTCTGCGTCATAGAAAAATATTTCATCGAAACAGGCCGGGTATTTCCCCGGCCTGTTTCATGACCATCGGCAAAAATCTGCCTTGTGTGCGAGCCTATTTCTCTATCGCGGCCTGATATTTCTTCAGCGCCTCTTCGTACTGAGTCTTAGACTCTGAGTCGCTCAACGCGGCGAGGGCTTTCTTCTCATAATCGACGGCTTCGCTCTTTTTTCCGGAGTCAAACAAGGCCCGCGCGTAGGTGTCGAGGTAAGCGGCTTCTTTCCAGTTCGAATCCTCGCAGGCTTGTTTGGAAAGCTTCAAGGCGAGCGGAATATCGCGGTCTTTGATCTGCTCATTGGTCAGAATTTCCCAGGCGAGTGAGTTGCCAAACATCGCCTGACCCTGAAGTTTTTCGGCAAGTTCAGGACCGAGGGTTTTCGCCTTGTCACTGCCCTGGATGACGGCCTGGAAATATTCGCGGGTTGCTTTGCTGGCTTCGGCGCGCTTGCGAAGATCAGCCAGCTTGATGTCTGGCTCCAGTTCCTTCAGCTCGGAGCCGAATTTTTCGACGTCCGAATCCTTTCCTTCGGAGACTGCCTGCAGGTATTGATTTTTTAGCCGCATTGTCTTCAGGTTTTTCTTCTCGGCGGCGGGATCAAATTTGTCGTTGGGGAAGATGCCCTTAACATCCTTCGAGCCGGTCAAAATCTCTTCGGCCAGTTTGTCGGCTTTGGCCTCCTCGCCGTTGAAAGCAGCTTCGCGGAAATCGTCATAGAGATGTTGAGCACGGGAGCGCTGTTTCGCAATTGCCAGATCGTACTTTCCGGTGCGGATCTGTTCGAGGGATTCCTCGAGATTATCCATGGGGTGGCCCTGCCAGATGATCTTCTGGTCTTTCACCACAAAGGCGTGCGGGATGCCGTTGACGCCAAATGCTTCCATGTAGCTGGCGCCGGTTTTTTTTCCGTCGTCGATGGCCACGCGGTAATCCATTTTGCTGCCCATGTCGTCGACGAATTTTTGGACCGTGGATTCTTTTTCATCACTCACGCCAATGAACGTCACGTCTTTGAATTTTTTCTGCATTTCGGTGAGGTGCGGAATGCTCTGGCGGCAGGGAGCGCACCAGGTCGCCCAGAATTCAACGACGTAGGTGCCGTCGCCGGTGATTTTGGCGGGTTCACCTTTAATCCATTTGGCGATTTTGATTTCGGGGGCGGGATCACCGAGTTCGGCCGCGGAGATGCCCAAAGAGCCGAGAAGAAGCAGCGAAGCGATCAAAGTTTTCATAAGTTTTCCTTGTTGTTCGGATTCAACGCCGGTTCCTCTATCAAGTCAACGGGAATGGAGGGCGGCGCGCTCGACTGTTTGGGTGGTCATGACTGGAGTCTTTGCGACATGAAGTGTTTCTTTGTCACCGGCGTGTGTCTGGACTTCCATCTCAACGCTGTCGCTGGTGGGTTGGTCGAAGGCCTGGCGAATTTCAAAGATGTTGGTGGGCTTTTGATTTTCCGCGGAATAGGTGACTGAGACCAACGTGAGCGTGAGTGCGAGTGCGATTTTGTTCATGGCTGGATTGTGGGATGAGGAGAGGAAGGTTTCAAGAGGGGACGGAGAAAGGCTGTTGGCTGAGCATGGAGCATTGACAGCGGGAGTGTTGTCAGGCAGAATTGCCTGACATGAAGACTGTGGAATTGACGCCGCGCGAATTTCATCGCCGGATTGGGTGGGCACTGGCGGAGGCGAGGCGGGGAGTGGCCGTGGTGATTACCGCCCCGGGTCAGCCCGCAGTAACGCTGTCACTGGGACGTCCGCAGGGAGACGAGAGCAGTTCGCCGGGCCAGGTGGATTGGGATGCGCACTTTGCATGGCTTGCGACCCAGCCCAAGTCCAAAAGCAATCCCGTGGACGAGTTGCGCGCCCAGGAGAGTCGATGAATTATCTGGACACGAACTTCATCGCCGCGCTGCACTTCAATGTCACGGGCCAGACGGAAACGGCGGAGCGTTTTGTCCGGAAGTCGTCCCTTCCTTTTTTGGTGAGCAGCCTGGCCGAGCTGGAGGCGCGCCGGGCATTTGTGCGTCGCACCGGCCACTCCCGGAGCGAACCATGGCAGGTGTTTACCGAAAAGCTGGAGAGAGGGGCGTGGCTTCGTTATCCCGTCGGGTGGAACGCCGTTGCGAACCGCACAATGGGGTTGATCGAACGGTTCGGAGCCCGGCTGAACGCCGGAACACTCGACACGATGCACGTAGCGCTCGCGCAGTTGAGCGGTTGCACGTGGTTTCTTTCTTTTGACACGAATTCCAACGCTCGTGTGCTGGCGGCTTCCGCGCGATTGAGGGTTTTTCCAAAGCTCCTCCCTGGTGAAAAGGTGAACGTGCTGCAATAGGGGATGGGGGGAACATTCGTTGAGCATGGAGCAGTTGCGATTCGAGGTTAATAAAAAAGTTCGCCTTCATCTTGCGTCTACCCCAGGAGAGGGAAAATTCGTGGCGCACGCATCGGTGCCGCACGGGCCGAGATGGGGCGCGGGCCGTAATAGGATCGGGAGGGCGCCGTAGGGACGCGGTTTTTTGAGAGGAGCTTCCGCTGTACACCCTCCTTGCCAAGGTCTTAGAGCTTGCATAGGTTACGGGGCGCCGGTTTCCTGAATGTAATCCCGAGATAATGAATGCAGCAAAATTAGCGGCTCTCGCACTCCTTTCCACGCTTGATCCCACTTTTTTTGCGGAGGACTGGCCCCAATATCGCGGGCCGAATCACAATGGCGTATCATCGGAGCAAATGCCACTCTGGCCAAAGGGCGGGTTGAAACCACTCTGGCACGCTCCCACAGCCAATGGTTTTAGTTCGTTCACGGTCAAGGATGGCCGCGCTTTTACTTTGGTGAGCCGTAACGTCGAGGGCGCGCCGCGCGAGGTGCTGCTCGCTCTTCAAGCGGATGCCGGCAAAGAGCTTTGGTCCGTGCCGATCGGCATCGCGAAGTACGAAGGTGGTGGTGACGATGGCGCTGGCAATAACGCGGGCGGCGATGGCCCGCGTTCGACTCCAGCCGCAGACGGCCAGTTGGTTTACGCGATTAGCGGTGACCTGGTGCTTGGTTGTTTCGGTGTGAGCGATGGAAAAAAAGTATGGACGAAGGACATCGTTCGAGAGTTAAAAGGCCATAATATTTCCTGGAAGAACGCGGCCAGCCCGTTGATCGATGGAGATTTAATTTTCATGGCAGGCGGGGGTGAAGGGCAGGCCCTCCTCGGGATTAACAAGCTAAACGGCAAGGTGGTCTGGAAAACGGAAAGCGACAAGATGACGCATGCGTCCCCAGTGGCCGCGACGATCCTTGGCGCGCGACAGATTATTTTTCTGACGCAAAAAGGTTTGGTTTCGGTTAAGCCCGAGAACGGCGCCGTCCTTTGGAGGCACCCATTCCGCTTCAACGTCTCGACGGCCGCCTCACCGGTGGTGGAAAACGACGTTGTTTATTGCTCGGCCGGTTACGGGGTGGGTTCGACAGCGATTCAGTTGAGCAAATCGGCAAATGGTTTTTCCGCCAAAGAATTGTGGCGCGCAACCGGCGATAAACTCGCGAATCATTGGAGCACCCCAGTCGTCAAAGATGGTTATCTCTACGGGATGTTCGGGTTTAAGCAATTTGGCGGTGGCCCCTTAAAGTGCGTCGATCTCAAAACGGGCCAGGAAAAATGGTCCCAGAGCGGATTTGGTCCGGGCAATGTGATTCTGGTTGGCGGCAAGTTGCTCGCCCTTGGAGATGCCGGCCAACTGGCGCTGATCGATCCGATGCCGACAGGCTATAAGGAACTGGGCCGGTTTCGGGCAATCAGTGGCAAGTGCTGGTCGACGCCAGCGATGAGCAACGGCCGTATCTACGTCCGGAGCACAAAGGAAGGCGCGGCTTTCGATGTGAGCGCGAAGCTGAGCAGCCGCTGAAGGATTTCGACGGGGGTCAATTATGGCGAAACAAATTGTCGATATGGAAATCGCGGCGGTGAAAATGGAGCGGCCGGATACCAAAACTATTCGCCTGCAGTGGCCCGCGGGGTACGATCCCGATTTCAAGACTGGCCAATTCATCACCCTCTACTGGCCTGACGCGCCGAACTACAAACGCGCTTATTCGCTCTCCTCCTGTGCCCTGGATCGCGGCCATTACGAGGTGACCGTGAAGCGGGACGGCAAGATGGGCACGCGCATTGTGGACTGGGCCAAACAAGGGGACATTATCGGAGTGATCCCGCCGACCGGGCGGTTTCTGCCCGTGCTGGAGCCGAACAAACACCTGATCTGCATCGCGGGCGGCTCCGGCGTCACCCCATTCCGGGCATTCGTTCGCGAAGCCACCCGGCGCAATCTGGAGACAAAAATCACCGTGCTCTACAGCGTTCGCACCACCAATGACATCATTTTCAACGAAGAATTTCGCGAACTCGCCCAAATCAATCCGAACTTCAATTTTTTCGTGACTTGCACCCGCATTCACCCGGATGATCCCTGGACCGGACGCCGGGGAAGGATCGATGCGGAGTGGGTGAAGCATCATATTTTCGACCTGAACAATACTGTTTTCTACGCCTGCGGCCCGAATGAGTTGGTGGAAGCGATCGAGCATCTGGTTTTAATGGAGATGAAAGTGCCGAAAGAACAAATTCGAACGGAGAAGTGGGGTTGAGGTGAGTTCAACAAGATTGAAACGAACACCGCTTTTCGAAGCGCACCAGAAGCTCGGCGCTCGCCTGGTGGAATTCGGCGGGTGGGAAATGCCGGTGCAGTACACCAGCATCGTGGACGAGCACAACACGGTTCGCAACGCCGCCGGAATTTTCGACATATCTCACATGGGCGAGGTTTTTGTCAGTGGACCGGCGTCTATGGAATTCCTCAACCAGCTTCTGACAAATGACGTCTCCAAACTTTTTCCCGGCAAAGGTCAATACACTTTGATGTGCAACGAACGCGGTGGCGCGATCGATGACCTTTACCTTTATTGCCTCGGCCTGGGAAATTATCTCCTGATCGTGAATGCTTCGCGCATTGACGCTGATTTTGCCTGGATCCAACAGCAACAGGAGAACTTCGCGAAAAAGCAAAGCCTCTTCGTGGAAAATAAGTCTGATTCCTACGGCGCGGTGGCACTTCAGGGGCCGAAAGTGATGGAGTTTATCGATCGTTGTTTTCCGAATGAAGAGTCCACTGGAACTCCGAAATTGTCGCTCCTAGCGAAGAACGAAATCCAGATGCTTCCTTTTCACGGCGAACTGATTTACATCGCGCGCACAGGTTATACAGGGGAACAGGGATTTGAAATTGTGGCTCCGGCTTCTTTAATCGAAAAAGTCTGGTGGACCTGCCTGGAACAAGGGAAGGATTTCGGAATAAAACCAGCCGGATTGGGCGCTCGCGATACGTTGCGGACCGAAATGTGTTATCCGCTTTACGGCCATGAACTGAACGAGAGCACCACGCCGATCGAAGCCGGTCTCGGCTTTTTTGTTGCACTCGATAAAGGCGACTTCAATGGTCGGGCTGTCATGGCCGATCAAAAAGTTAAAGGAGCAGAAAAAAAGTTGATCGCCTTCAAAATGACCGGTAAATCGGCTCCGCCCCGGCCTGATTATCCAATCTATTCCTCAGGTGCAAATGGCCGGCAGATTGGTGTTGTGACCAGCGGAACTCAAAGTCCCTCTTTCAATCAGGGCATCGGGCTTGGGTTCGTTCCGCCGGAATTCAGCAAACCCGGAACCGATCTAGAGATCGAGATACGCGGCCGACGTTTTCCAGCGCAGGTCGTGCCCAAACCATTTTACAAAAAACCCTAACTTATATGTCAAAAGTCCCGTCCGATTTGAAATATGCCAAGAGCCACGAATGGGTGCGAATCGCCGGCGAGTACGCGGCTGTCGGTATTACCGATCACGCCCAGCACGAATTGACCGACGTGGTCTTCGTGGAACTTCCGGCGAAAGGCCGGAAAGTGAAAGCCGGAGAATCTTGCGCCGTAGTCGAATCCGTGAAGACTGCGAGCGACATTTACTCTCCCGTGAGCGGCGAAATTACAGATACAAACGATGCCGTGGTGGCGAATCCGGCGCTGGTCAATACCGATCCGTATGGTGAAGGATGGTTCTTCAAAGTTAAATTGAGCGATCCCCAGGAAGCCCAGAAGCTGCTCTCGGCCGAAGATTATGGAAAACAGGTGAACGCCTGAACAAAAAAGCCATGGTATTGATACCATGGCTGTTTCAGAGCGATTATCTTTGATTCTACCGTGTCGGCATTCCTGGATTGGGACTGTGCTCGATTATTTCCCCGGCTCGCACTTCGCCGCGGCCACCGGCGGATTCCACATAAACCGACCCTGGCGGGAGGTTCACGCTGAATTCCGGCAAGTCAGAGCGCACCTTGACCTTCATGTCCGGGTTTGGCACCGCGAACGTGTAGAGATCGATGGATTTGAGGTTCCAATCATAGAATGGAAATTTGTTCACATCAGTTGCGCTGGTTACAGGCGAGAAGGAAAGTGCCGAGACCGTTTGGTACGCTTCCTTTTCCGCGTCCTTATCCACTATTACCGTGTTGTATCTGTCCGTGCCCACTTCCGTGCTGGCCGAAACACCCATTCCATGTCGATCCGCGTCCCTGTCATAATGCGCGTATCCGGACGAGGCACAGCCAACCGCAAAAGCAGCTACCGATCCGGCCAGAAGGCTCAGTTTTAAAATGCTTAGTTTGTCTTTCATACATAATAAGTGTCTCAGTCCGCGCGTTTGCACTCAATGCGGCCAGAGGACGGTTTTCCGTTCAGAAAAGTAGCACGCGCGCTCGTTCCGAAAGTCGTTGTGGCGCGTCGTCCTTTTGCCGAGAAGCGGCTCAGGTCACCCTTGTCCTGCTCTGGCAAGCCGCTAAACACGTGCAGCTTGCATCTTGAACTGGGATCACCCAACCTCTTCCGCATGCGCAGCAAAAACGAGGTCATTTCCGCCCTCTGCAACCCCGGGATAATTGCCGTTGTTCGCGCGCGTTCAGCGGATCAAGTCATTCCGCTGGCGTCGGCCCTGCTCGAAGGTGGGATTCTCGCCATCGAGATTACCATGACCACTCCCGATGCTATCGACGCGATTCGGCAGGCCTCGGCTAAATTCGGCAATAAAGCGCTGATTGGCGTCGGCACTGTGTTAAATGCGGCCACAGCTCGCGAAGCCATAGCCGCCGGTGCGGAATTCGTGGTTAGCCCCATTACCAAAGCCGAAATAGCCGCCGCAGCTAACAAAGCGGACCGTCCCGTCATGCTCGGCGCGTACACTCCCACCGAAGCTCAAGCCGCCTTTGAAGCGGGGGCCGATTTTATAAAATTGTTCCCTGCTGAAACACTTGGTCCTGCCTACATCAAATCCATTCACGCTCCTCTTCCTCACCTCAAAATCGTTCCTACCGGAGGCGCGACGCTCGACAATATTGGAGATTGGTTCAAGGCGGGATGTCCAGCGGTTGGTGTCGGTTCCTCATTGATCTCTGCCAAAATTCTCGAAACAAATAATTGGCCTGAACTCGCGCGCATTGCGGACCAATTTGTTCACGCCGCGAGCGCCGGTCGCTGAGCAGCGAGGCTAAACATCCGGATTTAAGCTCTTGAAAAAAATCTTACCACACGCGGGTCACTTTAAATTGCTGTTTCTGCCCGCCGACCTCGAGAAGACATTTTTCCCCCGCTTTTCGTCCGATTAATTGCGAACCGAGAGGAGATTCGGGAGTGATCACCAGCACCTCCCGTTTTTCATTCATTATTTCCGTCCCGCCAGCTCGTGGACCAATGAAATAAGTGCTCGTCTCTTTGCCGCTTTGCAATTCCACCACGGCTCCCATGTCAATACCTTCCTCCGGAGCAAAATCCCGCAATAGGAGCTTATCGAAGTGTGCCATTGCCGAGAGGATTTCAGCGGCTTGTTTGGACTGGCCGCGCGCCAGGTAAGCCGCCTCCAGGCCGCGAGTATCGTACTTGTGCTCCGCCTTGCTTTGTTCGTGAGTCGCTTCCGCCCGAGCTGCATCTGCCGCTTTCTCATAAAGCGCCAGGTCTTCGCGCAGCTTCTCTATTACCGCCACCACTAACTCGCGTTTGTTCACCGCACGCAAAATGCCGTCGGCCCAGACAATGTCAAAAAGGTTTCTTTTTTTATGGTTTCGGGAAGAATCTAAACTGAGATTCTCGATGAGAAACACCTTCATCGCGCTGCTGCGCGGGATCAATGTGACGGGGTCGAAAACCATCCGAATGGAAGATCTCCGCAAATGTTTTGCGGGACTCGGCTTCACGAATGTAAAAACCTATGTCCAAAGCGGGAACATCGTCTTTGAAGCCGGAAACCATTCCGTTGCCAGTTTGGCCGACAAAATCGGCAAAAGGATCTTTCGTGATTTCGGTTTTTCAGTCTCCGTTCTCGTGAAGACTTCGGAAGAACTGGAGCGAATCGTTCGTGACAACCCGCTCCTGAAGGAAACAAACATCGATCCATCCAAACTGCACGTCACCTTCTTGTCGGCGCCAGCGCCTGAAATCTCCGAAAACACTTTGCAACCTCTGGCTGTCGCTCGGGAGCGTTTTCGCATCAGCCGGAGCGAAATTTATCTCTACTGCCCGAATGGCTACGGCAAAACCAAACTTTCAAATAATGCCATCGAGAGAAAACTCGGCCTCGCAGCCACGACGAGAAATTGGAGATCAGTGAATGCCCTGCTCGCATTGGCCGCGTCAGATGGATCGCGTGCAAAGTGACGTTTACTCTCTAAGCCAATGTTCGATCTCTCGGAATTGAATTGACGCAGGCGATAGCTCGTCTATCTCTTGATTACCCAATCGAACAGAAAAGGATTCACCATGAAAGCTTCTGTCTTTGTCGTGCCGCTCGTCTGTCTTGCTAATTTTCTTTTCTCGGCCTCGGCTTCGGATTTTCATCGTGCCGGGATGTTCGAAGTGGGCGGGGTATTCCAAGGCTCCTTCGGTCAAACAGTCCGTGGCCAGATCGAGGGAATCCACGGGGACCTGCAACTGGATGATCTCTTCGCGGGCGGAATTAATTTTGGTTACCACATTACGGACTACCTGAGCGTGAACACGGACCTGCTTGGCACCCAGGCCGATCTCAGATTCAGGGGCAGCGGTTTCGATCTGCATGACGACGCGCCCGCCGCTATTTGGACGGTCAATCTGGATTACTACATTTTGCCGACGCGTCTCACTCCGTACCTGAGCGCAGGAATAGGGCTGCTCAGCATGGATAACCAATACGACGATAATTATTATTACTGTTGCTACCCTCAGCATCAGGAGATTCACATCAGCGAAATTGACTTTCTTTGGAACGTTGGCATCGGCTTGAGATGGGACCCCATGGACCACCTTTATCTGAAGCTCGGTTACCGCCTGAGCGGTACCGAGTTGGAATATGCGGACGAGTACATGTACATCCACAACATCATGCTCACGGTAGGTTATAGCTTTAAGCCCTGATCTGTATCGCGGGAGCGCGCTAAGCCTTCCGCAGGCTCAACACGGCTTCCTTGAAATCCTCCGGCCATGGCGCGGTGCATTGAATTTCTTTTTCAGTTCGAGGATGCTTGAAGGTTAACGAATACGAATGGAGCATCTGCCGCCCGGCGGCGTAATTCGTTTGCGTTTTCAAGCGGACATTTTGTTTTCCCCCGTAAACCCGATCGCCCACCAGAGAATGTCCGAGATGCTGAAAATGCACGCGAATCTGGTGCGTGCGGCCCGTGTGCAAAACCACTTGGACCAATGTCGCGCAATGCAGCCGTTCCAGGACGCGATAACTTGTTCGCGCCTCCCGTCCCTTGCCATTCTCGACCGCGGTCATCGATCGCCGGTGACTCGGGTGCCGCGCAATTGACACCTGAATCTCGCCTGCGCTTCGGGGAAGTTCCCCACAGAGAATCGCGTGATAAATCTTTTGGACGGTCCGGTTCCTGAACTGGTCCGATAATCCAAGATGAGCGGTATCATTCTTGGCAATGACCAGGCAGCCGCTCGTGTCCTTATCCAGCCGATGCACAATTCCCGGCCTCGCGTAACCTGCGATCCCGCTCAATTGCCCCGCGCAATGGTGCAGCAGCGCATTGACCAGCGTGTGCTCATAATTGCCGGCTCCCGGATGCACCACCAGACCTGCCGGTTTATTGATCACGAGCAAATCACTGTCCTCGTACAAAACGTCGAGTGGAATTTCCTCTGCCGCCAATTCGAGTTTCTTCGGCTCCGGAAAATGAATGCTCACCAGATCGCCCGCGCGCGGAGAGTAAGTCGATTTGGTCTGGTTGCCGTTAACGAGGATATCGCCCGTATCGATCAACTTCTGCAAGGTGCCGCGCGAGACTGCGGGGAACTTCTCACGCAAATAAACATCCAGCCGTTCGCCCGGCAGGGAACTCTCAACCGTTATCGAAGCATTCCGATCACCCATGGAGCGTTAGGCCGGTTTCGTTTGCGTTTTGCCGGCTGATTGCAGCTTCCACCAAAGAATCAAACCCGCGGCCATTATGATAATGCTGACCGTTTGGCCCGGCGTCGCCCGTCCGCCCAAATAAAACTGCGTGTAATCGCCGCGGAACATTTCCGTAAACGCGCGAATGAAGGAGTAAAAGACGAGATAAAGAGCGAAGGTTTGTCCGTCGAACGCCCGCCGCCGAAATGCCCACGCCAGGAATGCGTACAGCCCCAGGTTCAAAGCCGATTCATAAAGCTGGACTGGATGCACTCCAATCCCGCGCGTTTCGTGGGTCAGCGGAAAGTGGACCGCCCACGGAACATCGGTTGCTGTCCCGTAACAGCAACCCGTCATGAAGCATCCCACCCGCCCGAAAGCGTGCCCGAGGGCGATGCTCGGCGCAATGATGTCAGCGACTCGCCAAAGCGGGAGCTTGTTTTTACGACAATAAATAATCGTCCCCAGGGATGCGCCAATCAGGCCGCCGTAATAAACGAGCCCGGATCTCATATTAAAAATATGAGTCAGGGGCTGATCCGCGAACTCTTTGTTCCAATAGGAAATCACATATAGCGTCCGAGCGCCCAGCACAGCGCCGATAATGATCCATGGCGCTAAATTGATAACAGTCTCTCCGTGCAGTCCAGCCAGCGGCGCGCGCCGGCTTGCAGTCGAAAAAGCTGTGACAAAACCAGCCGCGGCCAGAATGCCGTACCAGTAAACTTGAAACCCGAAAATCTCGAATGCGATGCTATGCACTGGCAGGAAGGATAAATCACCTGCCCAAAATTGCCAGAATCCAAAAACCTCCGGGTCCGGACTCCTGGATCAAATCTCCAAAGCCTTATCTTCGGGTTGAAACGCCGCAAACCAGGGTCGCGTGTCGAGGAGATTGATTCTAAAACGCGGGTCCGTCGATAGCTCTTCCGAAGTCGGCTTGCACAGGCAGAACTTCTCGCGGATGGATCCCGGCAGAGAGAGTGCTGCCTGAGGGGCCACCCAGTTAAAGATATTAAGCAAGGCCGCGAGCAGCGGAGTTTCACTGCCCATCCGTTTCAAGATATGTTGCCAGTCGAGGCTCTCGGCAGTGTAATAAAGCAGGTTAATCAGGTCCGGCCAATCACACCGATCCCGCTGCATCACGTACAGCTTTATGGCCAGCAGCTCTTCGGCCGGAACAATTTCCAGATTCTCGCCATGCAAGACCAGGCGGCGAGCCCGTTTGAACCACTGTTCGTCCACGGTGCTGCGCCGATTGGGCGTTTGCCAGATTGTATCCACGATCACGCCATCTCGCGTCGCCCGATAAATCCAGCCTCGATCGTAGGGCAAAGTCGGATAATAATCGTCAAAACCCAGTTTGGTAAGCGCGTCAACGACCATGTCCTTTTCCGAAGGCAGCACGAAGAAATCGATATCTTTGGTGTTTCGGCAATGGCCTGTATATCCGGCCAGCGCAAATGCCCCGCCGACTAAAAACGACGCGCCGGTCCGGCGAATAATTCGGATCGCATCCACGTAGACGCGCCACTGCTCCTCCGAGATAATGCAACCCCACGCCGGATTGAGACGGTTTGCCTCGCCTGTGCCTGTGCCGCTTGATTCAATCATATGCCTGCTTGTTCCCCAAGGTTCTTTCCTGAAGGGATTCGTTAATGCAAACTCATGCGGCCCACCGTTCTATTCAATAAGGGAGCTTCCTGAAAGGGACTGGGGAAAATAACCGACGGCTCAACTTCCGGCAGCCTACTTCTTCAACTGAATTTTCAGAGTCTGGGTCAAGCGATTGAGAAGCGAAGGCGATTTCGGCGCGGTCGATTTGTGTTCTGCCGGCACGTCGTAACACTGGCCTTTGCACAAGGGACAAACAGTCGTTGTTCCAGTCCGGTTTTGCCCCACGACCGTGACACACGAGGTGCAAAAAGTTTCCCCGCAATTCTCGCAGCGGAAACTTGCGCGCACATCCTTGTGATAGGCGCAATTCGGCGCGAGGACGACTTCAGCGACGGTTTGCTGTGGTGTCGCCGGGGCGCTCTGCGCGACGGGCATTACCACCACCTCGTCCAATTTCATCTTTACATTTCCAAGACGCAGAGTGTTTTCGGGCTTGAGCACCCATTCCGCGATTTTTTCCTCATCAATGAAGGTCCCATTTGTCGAGCCCAGATCGCGGACGCGAATCAACTCGTTTTCAACGGTCAGTTCCGCGTGAAAACTAGAAACAGACGGATCGGACACGCGGAAATCATTCGTGGGATTGCGGCCTAACTTATTGAGGCCAGGCTTTAGCTCGAAAGCCCAGGGGCTGTCCAACCAGCGTATGACGAGCCGCACCATAAGGGTAGTTCTCACCGGAAAATGCCAAACAATTGGTCCCGAGACAAGCTAATCTGGAAGTTATCTTTCTTTGCTCTTTAGGATGAGCCAGCAGTACGGGCGGGAAATGGGTATCGCCAAGGCGGGCAGGACTAAAAGCGGCAGAAAAGGAAATTTTATGGTTTCATCTCTTTTTTTGCCATTGGTTCATAATGTTGAGCCTAAGCGGAGATTGTTGAGACATCTCCGTTTCGCAATGGCTGCGACGGAAACGGCGCGATCGTCAAATTCGCCAAACACATCAATAATTATTCCGCCGTCGTTGGAAACGAGTTCCAGAATCTCTTCCGGCGGCTTTGTGTTTTTCATCGGCCAACCTTTGTGGACAAGCATGGGAATGAGTGCCCTTCAGGAGCTAAAATCTCTGACCTTTTTAACGAGCTCCAAAACGTGTTGTATCTTGTAATTCGATTGTTAGGTTGCTTTGTTTTGTGGGCAGCATCAGCCAGAGTCGCCACTTTGGTTGACTCCTTGCCAGACGTCCCAAGACAAAACACAATAATTCGCGTTGTACCTGCAATAGAGAACCTGCCGTAGAAGTTGTCCACACCGCAGCGGAGAGATGAAGCGTCGCTGCCGTAGGAAGGTACAAAACCCCGTTCTCGACCGAAATATCATGGACCAGATTGAACTCCATCTTAGTTGGCTTTTCGGTGTTGAGTCAGGCGCACGCGCGAGCGCGGAATATGGCGTTTAACCAGCAGTAAAGCGGCAGAGGACTGCACGCACTCCAAGACGCATCGCGGTCCGGTGTCTGGAGCGGGATGCCATGGTTTAACCGCACTGCGCTTTTTGGCGGAGGGCGTGGTCGAGGAGAACGAGCGCGGTCATTGCTTCGATCATTGGGATGGCCCGGGGAAGGACGCACGGGTCGTGGCGGCCGCGAGCTTTGAGGGTGGTGTTCTGGTGTTCGATATCGACGGTGTCCTGTTCGACCATCACGGTGGCGACGGGCTTAAAGGCGGTGCGGAAATAAATGGTTTCGCCGTTCGAGATTCCTCCCTGTACGCCGCCGGAACGGTTGGAAGTTGTGCGAACTTTTCCGCCGACCATTCGGAATGGGTCGTTGTGCTCGGTTCCGGTTAGTTGAGTGCCGGCGAAGCCGGAGCCAATTTCGAATCCTTTTGACGCGGGCAGGCTGAGCATTGCTTTGCCCAGATCTGCTTCGAGGCGATCGAAGACCGGTTCACCCCAGCCGGGTGGAACGCCGCGGGCGATACCTTCAATGAGGCCACCAACGGAATTGCCTTCCTTACGCATTTTTTCGATCAGA
>Ga0136846_1221829_pt1 | contig 14342 bp, 8 predicted proteins | sample HopSoiMetagenom2_FD_96841 | JGI IMG/M metagenome (GOLD analysis project Ga0136846, IMG submission 96841) | Grasslands soil microbial communities from Hopland, California, USA - 2 Assembly 2016 (version 4) | ecosystem: Environmental > Terrestrial > Soil > Grasslands | place: USA: Hopland...
CCTCTGTTGTGGCAGGCTGCCAGCGATGCGGCGGCAGCAAGCATCCAGAGCATCTTCTTCATGTTGTACACTCCCTGAGTCGACGGAACTTTCGCCCGCCCGAGACGTCAACTTCTGCGTCCGCCGGCCGCGGGCCCCTGTGCTGCAGTCGTTTCGCGGTGTCTAAACTATAGGGAGAAGTGAAATGCCACTAGGTCACAGATCACACTTCTGGAGAGGGGTAATGAGCCCCGCCTGAGGTACCGGTGTAAGCCCAAGTAGGGGACCCAGTTAGTCTGTTACGCAGGGGAGTGTAAAACCTTGCACTTTTCGGGCTCACCGCCCCGACATGCCTGCGAACTCCTCGGTGACCGGTTCAGGCCCTGGTTTCACCTCCTTAAATGCTAGGACTCCAGCTCGGGTAAATCGCAAAACAGCTCCAGTGCGTCCGGGTTCGCCAGCGCGTCAACATTCCGCACGGGGCGGCCATGGATCATCTCACGCACGGCGAGCTCGCTGATTTTGCCGCTGATCGTCCGCGGGATATCGGCCACCTGGACGATGCGCCTCGGCACGTGGTGCGGGCTCGCATGCTGCCGGATGCCGAGGCGAATCCGTTCCTCCAGGCCGGCATCGAGCCGGTGCTCCGGGCGGAGCCGCACGAAGAGCACGACCCGGACGTCGCCGTTCCACTCCTGCCCGACCACCAGGCTTTCGACAATCTCCGGGAGTTGCTCGACCTGCCGGTAGATCTCCGCCGTCCCGATCCGAACTCCGCCCGGATTGAGCGTGGTGTCGCTCCGGCCCAGAATGATCACGCCGTCGTGATGCGTGAGCCGGGCCCAGTCACCGTGTCGCCACACGCCGGGAAAGTGCTCGAAGTACGCGCCACGATACTTTGAGCCGTCGCCATCGTCCCAGAATGCCACCGGCATGCTGGGAAACGGACGGGTGCAGACCAGCTCACCGTCTTCCTCCCGCACCGGACGTCCCCGATCGTCGAAGACCTCGACCGCCATTCCCAGTCCGCGCGTCTGCAGCTCGCCGCGCCATACCGGCCCGGTCGGGTCGCCGAGGGCGAAGCAGGAGATGATATCCGTCCCCCCGCTCACGCTGGCCAGATGGACATCCGCCTTGATGTCACGGTACACATAGTCGTAGCTCGCCGGTGCGAGCGGGCTCCCGGTGGAGAGGATCGCGCGAAGGGCGCCGAGGTCGTGGCTCCGCCCCGGCTGTAGCCCTTCCTTCTCGGCGAGCGCCAGGTACTTGGCGCTGGTGCCGAAGACGGTGATCCGCTCCCGCGCGGCCATGGCCCACAGGATTTCCGGCGGACTGAGCGGCGCCCCGTCGTACAGCACCACCGCTGCCCCGACGGCGAGGCTCGACACCAGCCAGTTCCACATCATCCAGCCACAGGTGCTGAAATAGAAAATCCGGTCGTCTCGGCCAAGATCGGTATGCAGCACCAGTTCCTTCAGGTGCTGCAACAAGGTTCCCCCGGCACCGTGCACCATGCACTTGGGAAGGCCCGTGGTGCCGGAGGAGTACATGACGTACAGAGGATGGTCGAACGGCAGCCGGCTGAAGGTGAGCGGCCGTTCGGGCGCCGCGGCGACCCAATCGTCCCAGCCGATGGCGCCGGGAAGCGCGTCCAGCGGCGGATTCGGGTCGGTGTAGGGCACCACGACGACCCGCTCGATACCCGGAATCCGCTCCCGGATTTGGCGCACCCGGGGCAGTATGTCAATCCGCTTGCCGGCATAGCGGTAACCGTCCGCCGCGATCAGCACGCGGGGGCCGATCTGGCCGAACCGGTCGAAGACGCCGCTCGCCCCAAAATCCGGCGAGCAGGAGGACCAGACCGCGCCGAGGCTGGCGGCGGCGAGCATCGCGATCACCGCCTCCGGCATGTTGGGCAGATACCCCCCCACCCGGTCGCCCGCTGCGACGCCGTCGGCCACCAGCGCGGCCGCCACTCGGCCGACCCGCGCACGAAGCTCGCGGTAGCTGAGCGCGCCCTGCCTGCCCGCTTCATTCCAGAATACCAGCGCATCGCGTTCGTCGTCGTAGCGCAGCAGGTTCTCGGCGAAGTTGAGGCGCGCGCCCATGAACCAGCGCGGCCCGAGCACCGGATCGGGCGGGGCCATGCGGTCGAAGCCCATGACGACCTGGTCCCACGGGGTGCGCCCTGGCCGCTCCTCCGCCATGACGCCGCAGAACTCCCACACCGCGGCCCAGAAGGCCTCGGGTTGGGTCACCGACCAGCGATAGAGCGTGGGCAGGTCTGCCACATGTTCGACGCCGGGCGCACGAGCCCGGACCCGCTGGATGAAACGGGTGAGGTTGGCCCGGGCTACCCGCGCCGGATCGGGAGTCCAGACCGGTCCGACGTCGGGTGCTTCGGTGACGGCATCCGCCGGCACGGCGGGCTCAGGAAGTCGGCGGATTGAACTGCGCGTGCTGCGCGTCGAGCCAGGACATGTGGTAGCTGGGGTCTTCGATGGCGAGCGCGGGCTTCGCCACCTTGAGCGGGCGGAAGCTGTCCATCATCACCGCGAGCTCGTCGGTGTACTTGGCCCCGATGCTGGCTTCGGCCCGGCCGGGATGCGGACCGTGCGGGATCCCGTCGGGATGGTGGGTGATGCTGCCGAACTCGATCCCTTTTCGACTCATGAACTCGCTGGAGGCGTAGTAGAGCACCTCGTCCGAGTCCACGTTGCTGTGGTTGTACGGCGCCGGCACCGCCTCCGGATGGAAGTCGTACGGCCTGGGGCAGAAGCTGCAGACCACGAAGCCGTCGCCCTGGAACGTCTGGTGTACCGGCGGAGGCTGGTGCACCCGGCCCACGATGGGCTCGAAATCCATGATGTTGAAGGCCCAGGGATAGAAATAGCCGTCCCATCCCACCACGTCGAAGGGATGGTGATCGAGGATGATCTCATTGAGTCCGTCGTACTGCTTGACCAGGATCGGGAAGTCGCCCTTCTCGTCGTGGGTCCGGAGCCCGGCCGGGCGGCGGATGTCCCGCTCGCTGTAGGGCGCCCCTTCGATGAGCTGACCGAACTCGTTGCGGTAGCGCTTGGGCCAGCGCACGTGTCCCCGGCTCTCCATCACCAGGAGCTTGGTAGGCTCGCCCTTGAGATCGAGCCGCCAGCGGTGGAGGATGCCGCGGTGGATCACCAGGTAGTCGCCTTCGCGAAACGGCAGGTCGCCGAACACGCTCTCCAGCGTGCCGCTCCCCTTGCTCACGTACACCAGCTCATCGCCCTGGGCGTTCCGGTAGAAGTGCGCGTCGTTCTCGTCGGGCTCGACATACAGCATCGCGATCTCGTTGTTGAACAGGAGCGGCATCCGGTCCAGCGTCGGGCTCCCGCCCTTCTTCACTTGCGAGGTGCGGAAGTGGCGGTGCTTGAGGGTCTGGTCCGGGTCGGCCTCGTACTTCGTTTCCCGGAGTCGCCGAGCCGACTTGACCGTCGTCGGCGGATAGGTGTGGTACAGGAGCGACGAGGTGCCGGTGAACCCCTCGTGCCCCATCAGCTCCTCCGCGTAGATCCCGCCATCCGGCTTGCGGAAGGCGATGTGGCGCTTCTTCGGGATCTGGCCGAGTGTGTGGTAGATGGGCATTACAGATTCCCCCTCAGCGCCTGCTCCCGCTCGATCGCCTCGAACAGGGCCTTGAAGTTGCCCTTGCCGAAGCTGCGGGCTCCTTTGCGCTCGATGATCTCGTAGAACAGCGTCGGACGATCCTCCACCGGCTTGGTGAAGATCTGGAGCAGGTAGCCGTCAGGGTCGCGGTCCACCAGGATTCCAAGCTGCTGCAGCCGGTCCACCGGCTCATCAATCTTGCCCACCCGGCCCTGCAGGTCGTCGTAGTAGGTCGTCGGGACGTTGAGGAACTCCACCCCACGATCGCGGAGCGCGGTCACGGTGCTGATGATGTCGTCGGTCGCGAGCGCCAGGTGCTGCGCCCCCGCCCCCCGGTAGAACTCCAGGTATTCGTCGATCTGCGACTTCTTCTTCCCCTTGGCCGGCTCGTTGATGGGGAACTTGATCCGCTCGTTCCCGCTCGAGACCACCTTCGACATGAGCGAGCTGTATTCGGTGGAAATGTCGCTGTCGTCGAAGCTGATCAGGTTCTTGAAGCCCATGACCCGCTCGTAGAAGCCGACCCACTCGTTCATCCGGCCCAACTCCACGTTCCCGACGATGTGGTCCACGAACTTGAGACCCGCCGGCGAGGGTCGGTACGGTGATTCGACCCGCCGGAAGCCGGGGAGAAAAAGTCCCTTGTACTCCCGCCGCTCCACCAGGCTGTGGATGGTGTCGCCGTAGGTATGGATCGCGGCGATCACCACCTCCCCCTCGTCGTCGCGGAGCACCGCCGGCTCCTGCACCGGCCGGGCGCCGCGCTCCACCGCGGCCCGGAACGCCTGGCGGGCATCGTCCACCCAGAGTGCGATGTCCCGCACGCCGTCGCCGTGGGCATGCACGTGCTCGGCGGCCGGGTGATCCGGCCGGATCGCGGTGGTGAGCACGAGCCGGATCTTGTCCTGCTGGAGCAGGTAGCTGGCACGGTCCCGCACCCCGGTTTCCGGTCCCCGGTAGCCGACCAGCTCGAACCCGAACGCGGAGCGGTAATAGTGGCTGGCCTGCTTGGCGTTCCCGACGTAAAACTCGACGTAGTCGGTGCCGTTGATGGGGAAGGTGTCCGTAGTAGCGGCCGGGGCGGCCAGCGTATCGGTCGACATGAAGGCCCCTTGGCTGGGGGTGGAGTACGAGTCTAACCGGAAGATAATGCTGGAGTTACCCACCCACCACCGGCCTCGCTGCCCAGCACCTCTTCCACCGCGCGCGTCAACTGCTGGGCGGTGAACGGTTTCTGCAGGAACGGCTGCTCCCGATCCAGTAGCCCCCGCTGGACGATCTCGTCCCTGGGATAGCCCGACATATAGAGAATGGGAACCCGGGGGTACCGATGGCGTACCTCCTGGGCCAGCTGGTCGGTGCCGATATCCGGCACGATTACGTCGGTCAACACCAGGTCCACGTTGCCGGGCTCCCGGTCCAGCTCGCTCAGGGCTTCGTCACCGGTGCGCGCAACCAGCACCCTGTGGGTGCGGTCGCTTAGAATGCGCGCGGCCAGCTCGCGCACCCCGTCCTCGTCCTCGATGACCAGAACGGTGCGGCCCGGGGCCGTGAGCCTCGGCTCCGAGGGACGCTGCGGCGCGACGTCCGCGGGCGTCTCGACCTCGGGCAGACAGACGGTGAAGGTGGTCCCCTGGGTCGGGGTGCTTTCCACCCACACGTACCCACCGCTCTGCTTCAGGATCCCGTACACCGTGGAGAGCCCAAGCCCGGTGCCCTGCCCCATCTCCTTGGTCGTGAAGAACGGCTCGAAGACACGATTCACCGTCTCGGCGTCCATTCCGTATCCGGTGTCGGCCACCGAGATCAGGCCGTACTGACCGGGGTGGATCGGAATGCCGATCAGCCCCACCCCGTCGGCTGCGGTCAGGTGCCGCGAGTCGGTGACCACCCGGATGACCCCGCCACCCGGCATGGCATCGCGGGCGTTGAAGGTGAGGTTGATGAGGACCTGCTCCAGCTGCGTCCGGTCGGCGTGGACCACGGAGCCCTTCGGGGCCCCCGCGGTCTCCACCCGGATGTTGGCCGGCAGCATGAGCCGGAGGACGGGCACCAGATCCTGGACCACGTCGGCCAGCCGCAGATCCACCGGGTGGAGCACCTGCTGGCGACTGAACGCGAGGAGCTGGGTGGTGATCTTGCCGGCGCGAACCGCCGCTTTGAGGATCTCGTCCACCTCTCGCCGCCGCTCGGCGGGAAGGTCGGCCGCCCGGGCCAGCAGGTCGCCGAAGCCCAGAATGATCGTCATCATGTTGTTGACTTCGTGGGCCACCCCCCCGGCGAGGCGCCCCACCGCCTCCATCCGCTGGGCCCGGTGGAGCCGCTCCTCGGTACGCTTGAGCGCGCTGAGGTCCTGAACCGTGACCACATAGGACGACGGCGACGACCCCTCCTCCAGCGGCGTCACGTTCACCAGCGTGGGGAAAGTGGACCCATCCACCCGCCGGTGCTCCGATTCGTAGGTCTCCTGTGCTGGTCCGATCCCGGTGCCTTGGGGCCACTCCCGGATCTCGCCTGTCCGGTCGGGAGGCAGGAGATCGGTGAAGAGCCGGCCGGTGAGCTGGTCCGGGTCGGTGAAACCGTGCAGGCGCGCAAACGCGGGGTTAGCGGCGTCAATCCGGCGGTCGGTTCCGTCGATCACCGCGGCGCCCCAGGAGGACTGGTAGAAGACGCGGACCCATCGGCGAAGCGCCTCCTCCAACCGCTCGCGCCGCTCTCCCAAGGGGGCGCCCGCAGCCCGCAGCCGGGCGGCGTCGAATGTTAGCGCGAGGCGTCGGGCCACGACCTGGACCAACGCGAGGTCGATGGCATGGTACGGTTCGTCAGCCTGGGTGCGCGCCACCGCAAGGACACCCCAGAAGCGGCCAGAGGCGCGGAGCCCCACGACGACCATCGACTGGAACCCGAGGGCCTGAAGGTGGGGAAAGAGGTCGGCGCCCCGATGAGCCTGGAGGCGGAGCGAGCTCCGCCGGACTATAGGCAGCCAATGAAAGGTGCGGCCGCGGCGGGCCTCGTCGCGCGCCACCTTGCTGAGCACCGGCAGCAGCTCCCGCACGCGATGGCGGACCGCTTCGGCGGCGTCGGGAGTGCGGGCCGACGTGATGATGTCGTATCCGTCCCGCTCGCTCGGCACCACGGCCAGGGCCACGTCGCCGAGCTTGGGCACCATCCCCTCGATCACTGCCCGGAGGACCCTGTCGAACGGCTCATCCGCCTGCAGCGGCGCACTGAGGGATTCCGCCAGCGCCAGCCGCTCGCCCGTGAACCATTCTTCCGGCGGGTGCTTCTCGTCCGGTGACCCACTGCCCACTACGGTCCTCCCTCGATCAGCAGAAGGGTGTCGCCGATGAACATTTGAGGCAACCCTGGGGTGAGTGGATGTGACCGCCCTCACCCGTGGTTTGCCCGCAGGTTCGCGAGGCCGTAGTTTAGGACTCACAGTGGGAGCCGCAATGGTCAAGAGAGATATAGTCGTGGTCGGCGCGTCCGCCGGTGGGACCGAGGCGCTCACGCAATTGGTACAGGCGCTCCCGGCCGGCTTTCCGGCCGCGATCTTCGTCGTAGTTCACTTCCCGGCCTCGGCCAGCAGCGTGCTCCCGCGGATCCTGAGCCGGGCCGGACCGCTTCCCGCCACGCACCCCGACGACGGCGACCCCTTCCTCCCAGGCCGCATCTACGTCGCACCCCCGGACTGTCACCTGATGGTGCGCGACGGTCGAATGTCGGTGCGCAAGGGGCCCAAGGAGAACAATGCCCGGCCCGCCGTCGACCCGCTCTTCCGGAGCGCGGCCCGGAGCGCCGGCCACCGGGTTATCGGGGTCGTGCTGTCGGGCAACCTGGACGACGGCACTGCGGGCTTGCTCAGCATCAAGCAGCACGGGGGCGTCGCCGTAGTGCAGGCGCCGCAAACCGCCCAGTACCCAGGGATGCCGCGCAGTGCCATCGAGCACGTGCAGGTGGACTACATCCTACCGATCGAGCAGATGCCGGCCCTCCTTGTGGATTTGACCAGCGAACAGGCCGCCGCGAAGGAGCTGGTGCTTATGGACTCCGACGAACCCCCTGCGGGCGACAACGAGGCGCAGGTCGACCGCGAGACCCAGCCAGGCACGCCATCCACCATGACCTGCCCCGAGTGCCACGGTACTCTCTGGGAAACCCGTGAAGGCGCATTGGTCCATTTTCGCTGCCGGGTGGGGCACGCCTACACCGCCGAGAGCCTGCTGGCCCACCAGGCCGATCAGCTGGAGGCCGCGCTCTGGACCGCGCTCCGCTCGCTCGAAGAGCACGCCGCGCTCAGCCGCCGGCTCGCCGCGCGGGCCGGCGCGCGCGGGCACTCCCACAGCGCCTCGGCCTTCACCGAGCAAGCCATGGACGCCGAGCACCACGCCTCCACCATCCGCAACGTGCTGTCCACGGGATTGAACAGCCAGGCCGGTATTGCGGACATCACTTCTCACATCGCTTCCTGAGCCCGCATGACCGACCCGACTACGTCCGACGATCTCGCTCAAGGTGAGCTGGGGACATCTTCAGAGCCGTCCCTCGCCGAGTCGGAGCCGGGCTGGGGGAGCCTCCTGAACTACCTGGTGACCGCCCGCGGCTTCGACTTCCACGGTTACAAGCCGACCACGCTCGCCCGCCGCATCCGGAAGCGCATGGCCGCGCTGGAGATCGACTCGTTCGCGGCCTACCAGGACCATCTCGAGGTCCACCCGGACGAGTTCACCGCGCTGTTCAATACCATTCTCATCAACGTCACCAGCTTCTTCCGCGACCCCCAGGCCTGGGAGGGGGCCCGGAGCCAGGTGATCCCCCGCATCGTGTCCGCCAAGGCTCCCGGAGAACCCATTCGGGCCTGGAGCGCGGGCTGCGCCTCCGGTGAAGAGGCGTATACCATCGCCATGGTGCTGGCCGAAGAACTGGGAGTAGATCAGTTCCGCGAGCGGGTCAAGATCTACGCGACCGATGTGGACGAAGACGCCCTGAATGCGGCACGGCACGCGGGTTATACGGCTCGGCAGGTCGAGTCCGTACCTCCCGAGCTGCTCGATCGGTACTTCGAGCACCTGGACGGGATGTACCTGTTCCGCAAGGACTTGCGCCGCCAAGTCATCTTCGGCCGCCATGATTTGCTGGCCGACGCGCCGATCTCCCGAGTGGATCTCCTGACCTGTCGCAACACGCTGATGTACTTCAACTCGGAGGCGCAGGCCCGGATCCTGAGCCGGTTCCATTTCGCGTTGAACGAGGGCGGCTTCCTCATGCTCGGCCGGGCCGAGACGCTGTTGACCCACGGTCCGACCTTCACACCCGTGGACCTCAAGCGCCGGATTTCGCAGAAGGTGCCGCGGGGTAATAGCGCCCGGCCGGCCCCTAGTCCAGACAAATCGCCCGATGGGGAGTGGGACCGGCAGACGCGTTTGCCTGAGGTGGGTTTCCAAGCCAGCCCGGTTCCTCAGCTCCTGGTTGATTCCTCGGGGACCGTTGCGTCGATCAACGAACGAGCCCGTGCGCTCTTCGGGCTCCGCGCCGAAGACGTGGGGCGCCCGTTGCGCGACCTGCAGCTTTCCTATCGCCCCGCGGACCTGCGGTCCCTGATCGACCAGGCCACTACCGACCGCCGGCCCATCTCGGTCAAGGCCGTGGAGTGGCGCCCCTCGTCCGGCGAGTCGCGCTGGCTGGACGTGCAGGTCGCGCCGCTGGGTGATTCGAATGGTGGCGACGCCGGGACCCTCATCGCGTACACCGACGTCACCAGCCACCGCCAGCTCACCCGGGAGCTGGAGCAGTCGCACCAGGAGCTGGAGACGGCCTACGAGGAGCTGCAATCAACCAACGAAGAGCTGGAGACGACCAACGAGGAGCTGCAGTCCACGGTCGAGGAGCTGGAGACCACGAATGAGGAGCTCCAGTCCACCAACGAGGAGCTCGAGACGATGAACGAGGAGCTCCAATCCACCAACGAAGAGCTCCAGACCATCAACGACGAGCTGCGCCAGCGAGGTGAGGAGCTCAACGCCGCCAACGCCTTCCTGCAGTCGGTCATGACCAGCCTCCGCGGCGGCGTGGCGGTGGTGGACCGGGAGCTCCGCCTGCTGGCCTGGAGCCGGCATGCCGAGGACCTCTGGGGACTTCGGATGCCGGAAGTTTCCGGGCAGCACCTCCTCAACCTTGACATCGGTCTGCCGGTCGAGCGGCTCCGCCCGGCGCTCAAAGCCTGCCTGGCGGGCGATTCCGCCATCGAGCAGGTCGTACTCGAGGCGGTGAACCGCCGCGGCAAGACCATCCGCTGTACCGTGACCTGCACCCCCCTCATGGGCAGTCAGAACGAAGTTCAGGGCGTCATTCTGCTCATGGAAGAGACCCCGCCAACCTCCTGAGCCATCCGGCGGTCCGTGTGCGTCTCCCCGCGCTCAGGGCATCTCCCGCCCCGCGGACCGGCATGCCTATCCCTTCTGCCCGCTGGACACCGGCATGGACTGGTGACACACTCCTGGGGCAGGCCCATCGTCTACCGGTCCAAACAAGGATCGACCAATCGGCTTAGGTCTGCACGGTGAAACAGCATAGGACCCTGATCACCGACGGCTGGGCGCCGGGGAGGAATATTGTGACGTGGTGCGAATGTTGCCGGAGAAAGCTCCTTCCGGCAGGAGCCTTCCTCGTTAACGCAGGTCGCGGCCACAGGGGCACATGACGGCGGATCTGTCCCAGCTCTTCGAGCAGTACTACCCGGCTCTGGTCCGGATGCTGTACCGCCGCACCGGTGACCGCGACCGGGCGGAGGATCTGGCGCAGGAGACGTTCGCCCGTGCGGTAAGTGCCCCGCCGGACAATCCCCGGCCGTGGCTCTTCGCCGTGGCGCTGAATCTGGTGCGTGAGGACGGTCGGCGGACGGTCACACGCGGACGCCGTCTGGAGCTGCTTCGGAACGAGCAGGATCGGCCGGCGCCGAGCCCGGACGTCGAGGTGGTCAGGAACGAGGACACGGCGCGGGTCCGCGCCGCGCTCGCCACCCTGAACGAGCGGGATCGCGAGGCGCTCCTGCTCAAGGCCGAGGGGTTTAATTACCAGGAGATCGCGGCGACCCTCGGACTGGCCAAGGGCGCCGTCGGAACGACGCTGGCCCGGGCGCGACGGCGTCTGGTCGAGGCGTATCGGGCGCAGGAACGAGGTGAGCATGTCGCATCTTGACGAAGGCACTCTGCACGCGCTGCTGGACGGCGAGCTCGAGATGACCGAGGTGAAGGAGATCCAGGCCCATCTCGGCAGCTGCAGCGCATGCGGCACCCGCCTCCGTCAGGTCAAGGAGTTCTACGCCGAGGCCGATCGCCTGGTCGGGAGTCTCGAGCTGCCGGGCGCGGGCGCAGCCGCGGCCGCCGGCGGATCGGGCACCCGATCCGTCACGCTCGAGCCGCCGCGCGCCGAAGTCGCGCGGACTCCCACGTCTCTTCCGCCGACCCCCGAAGGACCGCCCCCGATTTTCCTGCCGGACAACCCTGACTGGTCGGAGCGGACCCGGCGGCTGATCGCGCCGATGAAGTGGGCGGCGCTGCTGGTGCTGGCGGTGGGCGCGGGGTTTCTGGCCAGCGAGGCCAGGCGGGGACGAGTGCCGTCCCCGGCGCCCCTCGATGCCTCCGACACCTCGGCCCCGGTGCTGAGCGCCGAGGAAGCGACCCCGCAACCCGACAGCGGCGCCTTGACCTCCCGCTCTGCGCCCGCCGCCGTCCCGCCCGCGGAGAGCAAGGTGGCGCAGCCCCTGGCGTCCCGTGACGAGCTGGCCAAGACCGGGGACACGGGGGCGGGGCTACTGGACTCCGCGACGACGGCCAACGACGAGACTGTCGAGCTTGCCCGGCGGAACCAGCCGGCCGCCGCCCGCCGCAAGACGACGGCGCCCGCCCAGCCGGCACCCGCCGCCGTTCGGACCGAAGCCGCCAAGGCGCTCGAGGAGCTCGACCGCGAGCGCCGCGCAGAGCGAGCAGCCGCGGCAACGGCCGCGCTCGACAGCGCCCGTCGGCGCGACGCGGCCGCCCGACCGGCGCCTGCCCCGCCGCCGACCGCGGCACCGCCGCAGCGGACGCTCGAGCAGCGGGCCGACACCTACATGCGCATCGGGCTCGACGAGGCCGCCCGGCAGCTCGGCGGACCAGTTCACGTGATCGAGGGGCTGAGCCCGCTGTTCATGGGCCTCGCTCAGGGGCGGACGTCACCCGGCGCGGACACCACCCGGCCGGTGGTTCGGGTTGTGTATCAGGACGCGCAGGGACGCCTCATCCTGCTGGATCAGCAGCGGCTTCGCCCGGGCCAGGACACGACGCCCCCCGCGGGGGGGCAGCCGCACTGGACGATGGGCGAGATCCTGGTGCATTTGCAGGGAGAGGTCGGCCCCGAGGTGCTTCGCACCATGCGGGCCCGGGTGCGCTGAATCAGCTTGCCAGTGGCGCGCGCTCCCCATCCAGCACCTGCCGGACCTTCCGCATCAGCTCCTGTGACGTGAACGGCTTCTGAAGGAAGTGGGCCTCGGTCCGGCGCACCCCGCGCCGGACGATTTCGTCGTTGGTATAGCCCGAGATGTAGAGCACCTTGAGGTCCGGCCGCTGGGACGTGAGGCGCTCGACCAGCTCCCCGCCACCGATTTCCGGCATCACCACGTCCGCGATGAGCAGATGGATCGGACGCTCGTAGCGCTCGGCCACCAGCAGCGCGTCCCGCCCGTGCCGGGCTTCGAGCACGGCGTGGCCGTGATCACCGAGCACTTTGCGCAGCAGCTCGCGCACACCCTCCTCGTCCTCCGCCACCAGCACCGTTTCCCGCCCGCGGAGCTCGACCGCATTGGTGTCCGGCGTGTCCTCCACCGGTTCGACCTGCGGCAGGTAGACCTTTACCGTGGTGCCGCGCCCCGGCTCGCTCGCCACCCGCACCACCCCTCCGTTCTGCCGCACGATGCCGTGTACGATCGAGAGGCCGAGGCCCGAGCGCCGGTGCTGCGCGGCGGCGCCCTGAACGGGCTCGAAGAGATGGCGCAGCGCCTCGTTGTCCATGCCGGTCCCGGTGCCCCGGACCGCGAGGACGACATAGGGGCCGGCCCGCACCTGCCGGGCACGGGCGCCCTTGCCGATCTGCCGCTCGAAGGTCTCCACGGTGAGCGTCCCGCCCTCGGGCATCGCGTCGCGCGCGTTGAGAACCAGGTTCACCAGCACCTGCTCGAGATGCCCCGGATCCATCCGCACGGCGCCCGCTGCCGGACCCAGCCGCAGCGTGAGCTTGACGTCGGCGCTCAGGAGCCGGCGGATCAGGCTTTCCATGGCGCCGACGACCTGGTTCATCTGGAACACCTGCGCCTCGGGGACCTCGCGCTGCCCGAAGGTAAGGAGCTGGCCGGTGAGCAGGGTGCCGCGGTCGGCCGCCTTGCGGATCTGCTCGGCGTCGGCGCGCAGGCGGTCGTGGGGGGGCAGGTCGCGGAGCAGCATGTCGCTGAACCCGCGGATCGTGGTGAGGAGGTTGTTGAAGTCGTGCGCCACGCCGCTCGCCAGTCGGCCGACCGAATCGAGGCGCTGCGCCTGGCGGAGCTGTTCCTCCTGCTGGTGCATCGCGGCGCGAACCCGGGTTCGGTCGGTGATGTCCGTGGCGAGCACCAGCCGGGCACGCCGGCCATCGAGCTCGAGTGGGTGAGAGATGATCTCCATGTCCAGCACCGTGCCGTCCTTGCGCTGATGCCGGGCGAACGCGGCCTCCTCCCGGTGACTCCGCTCGAAGCCGGGGCCCGCCAGGGCCACGTCGTCTTGCGGGCGGAGGTCCACCACCGTCATGCCCAGGAACTCCTCCCGGGCGTACCCGTAGTGGCGGACCGCCGCGTCGTTGACCGCGAGGAACACCAGCGAGTCCACGTCGAAGACCCACATCGGCTGCGGATTGGCATCGAACAGCAGGCGGTAGCGCCGGTCCGCCTCGAGCGCCTCGCGATGCAGCCGGCCGGCGTCGATCGTCAGGGCGGCCCGATCGCCGAGCTCCACGGCGAAGCGGAGATCCTCCTCCTCGTAGCTCCGGCCGTACTCGCGCGCGCTCACCAGCGTGAGCATTCCGGCCGTCTTGCCGCGGGCCCGGAGGGGCACCCGGATGTATGCTGTCGGCGCCAGCGCGCGGTAGATCTTGAGCTGCTCCCCATCGGCCGCGCGATCGCGCAGGAGCTCGTCGGTGACCTCCACCAGGGCCGGCTCCGCGCGCGGGTCGAGGCCGAAGGGCAGGCGGCGGTCGCCGTACTCGCAGAGTGCGCGAACCGCGAGGTCGCGGGCGGGGTCGCGATGCGCACCCGCGATGAAGCGGAGGGTCCCGTCCGCGCCGGCGACGTGGGCCATACACCAGTCCGCCAGACTGGGCACCATGAGCCGGGTGAGCTCTCGCAAGGTCACCTCGTAGTCCATCGACGACGCGAGCGTGGCACTGGCCTGGGTGAGGAAGGAGACGCGCCGGTCCAGTGCTTCGGCTTCAGCCCGCTCGAGCCGCGCCGCCTGGCCCTTGAGCGCCTGGGCCCGGAGCCGGGAGACGAGCACTGCCGTCCCCCCCGCTGCCGCCAGGGTCACCAACAGCGCCAGCCTGTTCCCGTCGCTGTAATTGAGCGGCATTCCCGGCTCGCTCAGGAAGTGGGCGGCATACAGGCCGGTGAGCACCGCGCTGACCACTCCCGACAGCAACCCGCCGGCATAGGCGGCGTA
>Ga0136846_1215343_pt1 | contig 14341 bp, 15 predicted proteins | sample HopSoiMetagenom2_FD_96841 | JGI IMG/M metagenome (GOLD analysis project Ga0136846, IMG submission 96841) | Grasslands soil microbial communities from Hopland, California, USA - 2 Assembly 2016 (version 4) | ecosystem: Environmental > Terrestrial > Soil > Grasslands | place: USA: Hopland...
GAGATGACCGGTCCCGACACGCTGCCGCGCCTCATGGAGCGCGGGATCGTCGAGGTCGCGCCGCTCGCGTTCATGCGCGGCCGCACGTTGAACGACGCGTTCATCATCTTGGATGAAGCGCAGAACACCACCCCCGAACAGATGAAGATGTTCCTCACGCGCCTCGGGTTCGGATCCAAAGCCGTCGTCAACGGCGACGCGACGCAGGTCGACCTCCAGGGCGGCCCGAGCGGACTCAGCGTGGTCGAGGAGATCTTGACCGACATCGAGGGGATCTCATTCGTGCATCTCGGTGGCAAGGACGTCGTCCGCCACCAGATCGTGCAGGAGATCGTCGAGGCCTACGGCCGCTACGGGCAGCAGCGGCTCGCGGCCGACGACTGACGCGCATGCGCGACGACGACCAACCTCCGTCCGACCTGCCCAACGTGCTGGTGAGCAACCGGCAGCCGCAGCCGGTCGACGAGCCCGGCGTGCGCGAGCTCGCGCGAGCAACGCTTCGCGGAGAGGGCCACGCGGACGTCGAGCTCTCGGTGAGCTTCGTCGACGAGGCCGAGATCGAGGACCTCCACGTCCGATTCATGGACGAGCCCGGGCCGACCGACGTCCTCAGCTTCCCGCTCGATGACGTCGATGAGGATGGCGTGCGCCTGCTGGGTGATGTCGTGATCGCGCCGGCCGTCGCTGCTCGCAACAACCCCGCGGATCCGGCCGCTGAGCTGCGGCTGCTGCTCGTCCACGGGATCTTGCACCTGCTCGGCTTCGACCACGAGGCCGACACCGAGAAGGCGGACATGTGGGCTCGGCAGGAGCGCTACAGCGGGGTTCGCGCGCCATGACGTCGACCGACTGGATCGCACTGCTGGTCGTGTTCTTCTCGATCGTGATCACCGGGTTCCTCGCCGCCTCCGAGGTCGCGATCACTCGGATGAACCGGGTGCGAGCGGTTCGGCTCGTCGAGGAGCATCGCCGCGGCGCCGTCCAGCTGTCCCGGATCGTCGACAGTCCCGCTCCCTACCTGAACGTGGTGCTCTTCCTCACGCTGTTGTTCACGATCGGCGGGTCCACGACGGCGACGTCGTTCGCGGTGCGGCATTTCGGCAACGCCGGCGAGATCGTGGCGACGATCGCGATGACGCTCCTGCTGTTCGTCTTCGCCGAGGTGACGCCGAAGACCTTCGCGATCACGCGAACCGACCGGGTCGCCCTCTTCGTCGCACCGCCCGTGCACTACGTCGGCCGGACGCTCGGACCACTCGCGAAGGGCCTCCTCAAGCTCGCCAACGTCCTCATGCCGGGCAAGGGCCTGAAGGAGGGCCCATACATCACCGAGCAGGAGCTGCGCGCTTCCGCCGAGGTCGCGTCGAGCGAGGGTGAGATCGAGGAGGAGGAGAAGGAGCTCATCCACTCGATCTTCGAGTTCGGCGACACGATCGCGCGTGAGGTCATGGTCCCGCGGCCCGACATCGTCGCGTGCGAGGACACATGCACGCTCCGCGACGTGCAGGCGTTGATGCTGGAGCACGGCTACTCGCGCATCCCCGTCTTCCACGAGAGCATCGACGACGTCGTCGGGGTCGTGTTCGCCAAGGATCTGTTGAAGGCGGTGCACCACGGACGGATGGACGTGCCGCTCGCCGACATCGTCCGCCCGGCGCATTTCGTACCGGAGTCCAAGAAGGTGGCGGACCTCCTCAAGGAGATGCAGAAGGAGAAGTTCCACCAGGTGCTCGTCACCGACGAATACGGGTCGGTCACCGGGATCGTGTCGCTCGAGGACCTGCTCGAGGAGCTGGTCGGCGAGATCGCCGACGAGTACGACGTCGAGGAGCCCGAGATGGTGGAGCTCGGCGACGGCGTCTACCGCGTCTCGGGCAAGACGTCGATCGACGACGTGAACGAGATGCTCGACGTCAAGCTTCCCGACGAGGAGTGGGACACCGTCGGCGGTCTCGTGCTCGACATCTTCGGCAAGATCCCGTCGGCGGGCGATGAGCAGAAGTTCCAGGGACTGCGGTTCCGCGCCGCGGAAGTCCAGGGCCGGCGCGTGGCGACCGTCGTGATCAGCCGGATACCGGTCGAGGTCGTCGAGGACGACGTGCCCGACGATGGCTGATCGGCCGGACCAGGACGACGACGGCCAACCGTTCCGCAGCGGCATCGTCGCGGTCGTTGGGCGTCCGAACGTCGGCAAGTCGACGCTGGTGAACGCGCTCGTCGGCCAGAAGGTGGCGATCGTGTCCGACAAGCCACAGACGACCCGGCGCGACATCCGTGCGATCGCCACCGACGCGCACTCGCAGATCGTGTACACCGACACGCCCGGCTTCCACAAGCCCCGTACGCTGCTCGGCGCTCGGCTGAACGACCTCGTCGGCGACGCCGTCGACGGCGTCGACGTGGTGATTCAGGTGGTGGACGGCGCCGCCGGGGTCGGCCGTGGCGACGCCTACGTGTACGAGCAGAAGGTGTCGCCCGGCGGCGCGCCGGCGATCTGCGTGGTCAACAAGCTCGATGCGGTGCGGGGGCGCGCGGAGGTCCCGCAGCTCGCCGCGGCCGCCGCTCTCGGCGCCTTCGAGGAGGTGGTTCCCGTCTCGGCCGCGACTGGAGCCGGCGTCGACACGGTGCGCGCGTTGCTGATCGCCCGGCTCCCGGAGGGCCCGCCGCTCTACCCGGAGGATGACGTCACGGACCAGTCCGTCGATCAGCAGCTCGCCGAGCTCGTCCGTGAGCAGGCCCTTCGGCGAACGCGGGACGAGGTCCCGCACTCGATCGCCGTCGTGATCGATGAGGTGGAGCGCGACGACGCGCTCGTTTCCATCCACGCGTCGCTCGTGGTCGAGCGCGACTCGCAGAAGGGCATCGTGATCGGCAAGGGCGGCGCGACCCTGAAGGCGATCGGCACCGATGCGCGCGCCGAGATGGAGGCGCTCCTCGGAACGAAGGTGTTCCTCGATCTGCGCGTCACGGTGCTCAAGGAATGGCAGCGCGATCCCCGCGCGCTTCAGCGGCTGGGGTTCTGACGTCTAGGTGATCTGCAGCGTCTGCTTCATCTGCGGGTGGATCTGACACGTCACCGAGTACGTGCCGGGTGCGATGCCGGTGAGGGGCGCACTCGCCGTCTGGCCGCCGTCGATCGTGACGTTGATGCTGGTGCCCTTCACCGTGTACGTGTGCTCGGCCGAGTCCTTGTTGATGAGCTGGAGGGTGTCGTTCGCGGTTGCGGACACGCACGCAGGCGTGAACGCGAGGCCCTGCATATCGACCTCGTCGGTCGTTGTCGGGGTGTCGCAGCTCGGCGCGGCACCGCTGCCGGTGCTGCAGGCGGCTCCGAGCCCGCTGAGGGCGAAGACGGCAAGCGCCACGGCGACCCATCGCATACGGCCGGGCAGCCTACGAGACGGCGGCCGGCGCCACCACCGTAGGCTCGCCGGCGTGGATCCGGATCGCGCGTTGCTCGTCGCGTGTCTCGACCTGACCTCGCTCGCCGAGGACGAGGACGGATCGACGATCGAGGCGCTCTGCGAGAGAGCCGTTCATCCGGTGGTCGGACGGCCCGAGCTCCACGTCGCCGCCGTCTGCGTGTGGCCGCGCTGGATCGCGACCGCGCAGCGGCTCCTGAACGGATCACCGGTCCACGTTGCGGCCGCGACGGGCGGGTTCCCGGTCCCGGACGCCCCGCTCGGCGACCGCCTCCACGAGATCGAGGACGCCGTCGCTGCCGGGGCCGACGAGGTCGACGTGCCGATCGCTCGCTTCCTGCTGAACGAACGGGATGCGCTGAGTGGCGAGCTTTCGGCGACCCGAGCATCGGCCGGGGACGCGGTCTGGAAGGCGATCGTCGAGACGGGCGCGGTCGAGCTCTCCGCGGTCCGAGCGCTCGCCGATGCGGCGATCGCGGCCGGCGCCGACTTCGTGAAGTCCTCGACCGGCAAGGGCGTCCCGGGCGTCTCGCCCGAGGCCGCCGCGGTCCTCGCCGAGACGATCCGGGACGGCGGCCGGCGGACCGGCCTGAAGCTCAGCGGCGGCATCCGAGGCCTCGGCCAGGCCACCAACCACCTTGCGCAGATCCGCGCGATCCTCGGACGCGATTGGCCGGCGCCGAGCACGTTTCGGATCGGCGCCTCGGCGTTGTTGGACGCCCTCATCGCCTGAGGCCCGTCACCGAAACAGCACAGCCAGAACGGTTCGGGGGGAAGGTTCTGGGAGATACCATCCGGCGTATGCCCCCCTATAAGGAGCAGGGGATCGTCCTGCGTTCGGTGAAGCTCGGTGAGGCCGACAAGATCGTGACCATCCTCACCCAAGGCTCCGGCAAGGTCCGGGCCGTCGCCAAGGGCCTTCGCAAGACCACCTCGCGGTTCGGCGGCCGTCTCGAGCCCTTCACGCACGTCAATCTGATGCTCTACCGAGGCCGCGGCGCGCTCGACACCGTGACCCAGGTCGAGATCGTGGCGGCCCACCGCAGGATCCGTGACGACCTGCGGCTGTTCGCGGCGGCCGAGACGATGGTCGAGACCGTCGACAAGGTCGCCGAGGAGCACGAGCGGAACGTCCCGCTGGTCGTCCTGTTGCTTCACGGCCTGCGCGCGCTCGACGCCGCTCCGAACGAACCGGCATCGGTCGCGGAGTCGTTCTGGCTCAAGCTCCTGTCGCTGTCGGGGTTCCACCCGGCGCTCACCGCCTGCGCCGTCTGCGGGTCGCCCGAGGTCGGGCTGTGGTCGGCGGGGCTCGGCGGCGCCGTCTGCGGATCGTGCGCCGACGCGAGCGCCGGCCGCGTGTCGGCCGAGGCGCTCGCGCTGCTCGCCGCGCTCGCCGGCACGGACCTGTCGCTGGTGGGCCGGGGCGACCCGCCCGACCCGCGGTGGTCCACCGAGGCGCGCGGGATGCTGGTCGGCTTCACGGAGTACCACCTCGAGCGCCGGATGCGCTCGGTCCCGATGCTCGTCAGGACGTCGCGATGAGCAGCTACATCCATGACATCGACCGAACGAAGGTGCCCGATCACGTCGCGATCGTGATGGACGGCAACGGTCGGTGGGCCACGCAGCGCGGCCTGCCGCGCACGGAGGGCCACGGCGCCGGCGAGGAAGCGCTCTGGGACACCGTCAAGGGCGCCGTCGAGGTGGGTGTCCGGTGGCTCACCGTCTACGCCTTCTCGACCGAGAACTGGTCGCGCCCGCCCGGCGAAGTGCTCTATCTGATGAACTTCAATCGCGGGCTGCTGCAGCGGCGTCGCGACGAGCTTCACCGCATGAACGTGCGGATCCGGTTCATCGGACGCCGCGACTGGCGTCTGCCGCGCAGCGTCTTGAAGGAGATCGATCGCGCGGAGTCGCTCACGCGCGACAACGACGGCATGACGCTCACCATCGCGTTCAACTACGGCGGGCGCAAGGAGGTCGTCGACGCGGTCAAGCAGCTGGCGCGTGAGGTCCAGGCTGGCGCGCTGAAGCCGTCGAAGATCGATGACGACGCCATCGCGTCGCGGCTGTACGCACCCGACATGCCCGAGCCCGACCTGCTGATCCGCACGAGCGGTGAGATGCGCACGAGCAACTTCTTGCTCTGGGAGGTCGCCTACTCGGAGCTGTGGTTCACGCCGTTGTTCTGGCCCGACTTCAACCGTGAGTACCTGTTCGAGGCGATCCGCGACTTCCAGAAACGCGAGCGCCGCTTCGGTGGTCTCGCCGAGGACGCGTAGACCAGCCGCGGCTCACCGGTCTCCGCGGATCCACCGCAGGCACGCCGCGCCGCCCGTCACGACGCTCGCAACAACGACGACGAAGCGTACGACGGGGTTCGGGACGTAGAGGAGCGTGGCGACCGCCGCGAGCGCCACGGTCGCGACGAGTGCGGTCCGTACGAGCTCGCCTCTGTCCCACGGTGTTCTCTCCTTAGCCTCGGACGCCTCTGCGCGAGGCGTGGCTGCCGGTGCGCGGGACGACAGGTGCGGGCCGGGGATCACCCAGCCCCTCGCCCAGATGCCGCGGACGCCGGCGACCGCGATGACCGGGAACCAGATGACGTACAGAAACATCCCGAACATGCCGGCCAGGGGCAGCGTCGCGAACAGCGCGACGGTCAGGATGATGCGGCCCCAAGGCCCGAGCGTCGTCGCGCTCGCCTCCCATCGCGACCAATGGGGAACCGCGCCTCCCGTGTGGACCGGCTGGTCGACGAACTCGCCCTCGCGCCACACCGGCTCGCGAGGCGTCAGCTCTCGGACCGGCTCGTGGCAGACCAGACACCACCGCACGACGCCGGTGAGCTCGGCGCGACAAGCACGGCACGTCCGTGGTGCGGTCACCGCACAGGTATCGGCACGGCGTCTCAGCTCGTGGAGGTTCGGTTGCGGCGCCGATCGTCGGCCGAGCGCCCGTGCGGGACCAACTACGATTGACGCCACGCCAGCGGCCGCAGCCGGCGGCCGGGAACCCGAAAGGAGCCCACCAGGTGGCCAACCTGATGGACGAGATCGTCTCGCTCGCGAAACGCCGCGGGATCGCCTTCCAGTCCTCCGAGATCTACGGCGGCCTGCGATCGTCGTGGGACTACGGCCCCATCGGGGTCGAGCTCAAGAACAACATCAAGCAGGCGTGGTGGCGCTCGATGGTCCAGCACCGCGACGACATCGTCGGGCTGGACGCCGCGGTGATCATGTCGCCGAAGGTGTGGGAGGCGAGCGGGCACCTCGAGGTCTTCCACGATCCGCTCGTCGAATGCTTGAGCTGTCACCAGCGGTTCCGGGAGGACCATCTGCCGGAACCGCGGGTATGTCCCAACTGCGGGAGCAAGGGCTTCACCGACCCGCGCAACTTCAACCTGATGTTCTCGACCCATATGGGTCCCGTTCCGGACGACGACAACCAGGTCTATCTGCGTCCCGAGACGGCACAGGCGCCGTTCGTCGACTTCACGCAGATCCAGACGGTCTCGCGCAAGAAGATCCCGTTCGGCATCGCGCAGATCGGCAAATCGTTCCGCAACGAGATCACGCCGGGGAATTTCATCTTCCGGATGCGCGAGTTCGAGCAGATGGAGATGGAGTTCTTCGTCGAGCCCGGCACCGACGAGCAATGGCACGACTACTGGATCGACGCACGCCGGGGGTGGTACCTCGATCTCGGGATCAAGCCGGAGCATCTGCGGCTGCGCGAGCACGGAGCCGAGGAGCTGAGCCACTACGCGAAGCGGACGGTCGACATCGAATACGCGTATCCGTGGACCGACTGGGGCGAGCTCGAGGGGATCGCGAACCGGGCCGACTACGACCTCAAGGCACACGAGGCCGCGAGCGGCGAGGACCTCACGTACTTCGACCAGGAGAAGGAGACGCGGTACCACCCGTTCGTGATCGAGCCGGCCGGTGGCGTCGACCGTGCGCTGCTCGCGTTCCTGATCGACGCCTACACCGTCGATGAAGCGCCAACGGCCAAGGGCACGATCGAGAAGCGGACGGTGCTCCGGCTCCACCCCGCGCTTGCTCCCGTGAAGGTCGCCGTGTTGCCGCTGTCACGGAACGAGCGGTTGGTGCCGGAGGCGAAGCGTGTCCACGAGCTGGTCCGAGCGCGGTTCGTCACGCAGTACGACGACGCCGGCGCGATCGGGCGGCGGTACCGGCGGCAGGACGAGATCGGGACGCCGCTGTGCGTGACGGTGGACTTCGATTCGCTCGAGGACCAGGCCGTCACCGTGCGGGAGCGTGACTCGATGACGCAGGACCGGGTGCCGATGGTCAAGTTGCTTGACTATCTGCAGGAGCGGCTGTGAGCGTTCGCGGCATCGGGTGGTACGGCGCCGCGTTCCTCGCTTTGATCGTCTCCGGGGCGGGGATCGGGATCGCGGCGCTGTCGTTCTTCGCGTCCCTCACGCCGCTGTACGTCTCGATCGTCTCCTCGGCGGCCGCGGTCGCGTGCGGCGTCGTCGCGGCGGTGCGAGCGCGTCCCGGCGACGCGGAGTGAACGCCTCGCGGCGCCGCCTCGCCAGCGTTGTGGGGCTGATCATTCTCGTGGGCTGCACGGCCGGCGGGGGAGGGCACCGCGGCGCGCCGCAGACGCCGAGCCGGTCCGGGGCGGCCGCCGCCGCGGCCGTGGCGATCCCGCGCGTCACGCCCGGCGGGGCGCCCGGCTTGCACGGCGCGATCGCCGCGCTCTGCGTCACCCCGCCGACGACCCACCGGGCGCCCGCCACGGGCGCGCTCCCGCCGGATCTCGTGTCGATCGCCCAGCAGGTCGAGCAGGCGCGCGGGCACCGGTACAACCATTACCCGCCCGCGACGGAGGTCTCGAACGCGCAGATGGACCGTCGCCTGCTGAAGAACTTTCGGCAGACCGCGTCTCGGGAGGCGGATGATCGCCGAACGGTCGCGTGGCGCACGATCGGCGTCATCGGCGCCGACGACGATCTCTACCGCGCGTACCGCTCCTTCACCACGGGTCAGGTCGTCGGGTATTACGACCCTGAGACCGGCGACCTGGTCTACCTCGGGTCGGGCGGTTTCGGCTTCTCCGAGCGGTTCACGCTGGCGCACGAGCTGACACATGCGCTGGACGATCAGATCTTCCACCTCAGGCGGCTCGACCCGCTCACGGCGCACTGCATGGATGAGCGCGCGCAGGCCGCGCTCGGGCTCGTCGAGGGCAGCGCCCAGTACTTCGCCGCGGTCGCCGTCGCGCAGAACCCCTCGATCGACCTCGGCGATCTGCTCAAGGCGATCGCCGAGTCGGCCGGCAGCGGCACGCCGCCACCGGGCGTGCCTCAGTTCGTGTTCGATCAGCAGCTCTGGCCGTACTCAGCCGGGGAGTCGTTCGTCGCCTCGCTCGTCGGCTCGGGTGGCACGGCGGCGGTCGACCACGCATTCCGACGCTTCCCCGTATCGACCGAGCAGGTGATCGATCCGTCAACGTATCCGGGCGACGCGCCGGTCCCCGTGTCGATCCCCGACCTGACCCCCCGCCTCGGAGCCCGCTGGGGCGACCTCGATGCGATGACGATCGGGGAGGAGTGGCTCCGCGGCATGCTCGCGCTCCGCGACGGTGTGTCGCCCGACGCGGCGACCGGCTGGGCGGGCGGGGGGTACCGTGCCTTCACCGACGGCCGCCAGGTCGTCGTGGTGCTCCGCACCCGATGGGACGCGCCGGACGAGGCCGCGACGTTCGCTTCGGCCCTACAGGTGTGGGGGGCCGACCGAGACCCGGCGCCGGCGATCACACGGGCGGGGCAGCAGGTTACGGCGGTGTTCGCGACGACGGCGTCGTCGATCGTCGCCTCCGGCAAGGCGCTCGGCCGCGCGGGATAGCCGCCGGCGTCAAGACCCACGCCGTCTCGACCGACAACCGGTCTGGAGGCGGTGTTCCTTCGAACGGGAACCTTTCGGGGAGCCCCGAGGTCACACCGAGCTGACGCCGGCCCGGTGATGCCCTGCGTGAAGGAACGAGATGCGGTTCGTCCAACGGCGCAACGTCATCATGACGGTGAGCCTCCTCGTCCTGGTCTGCCTCGCGACTACGTCGGCCCGCGCGCACGCCAATCGCAGCGGCCATCTCGGTTCGGCGAGCGAGATCTGGATCGGCACGGCGACGACGCGCCTGACCCTCGCGCGGATCGACCCCGAGGCCGCCGCCGGCCTGCTCGGCGCGCCTCGTTCGATCACCATCGGCGAGCCGATCGGCGCGCCGGTCGCGCTGTCATGGTCGAGCGAACGGCGCTTCGCGCGCGAGCTATCCGAACGGACGATCCCGTCGAGCGTTCGGATCGTCCTGTACGACCCGGAGGGATGGATCGCGACGCCGGCAGCCGAGCGACGCTCGCCGGTCCCCGCGATGCTCGCCTTCGGCGCGCTTGCGCGCGCCAACGGCTACCTCCCGGTGATCACGCCGCACCCTAGTCTGATGGCGGTCCACGGCGCGGCATGCGGCGCGATCGTTGGGGAAAGCTTCGAGGCCGCCTATCTGCGGTGCGGGATCCAGGCGGCGGCCGCGCGCTCGGCGGATATCGTCGAGGTGCAGGCCCAGTTCCTTGAAACCGATCCGGACGGCTACGAGCGCTTCGTCACCGACGCCGCGGCGCAAGCGCGCGAGGCGAACCCCACCGTCCAGGTGGTCTCAGGCATCTCGACGATGTTCACGGAGGATCCGCAAGTGCTGGTCGCAGCCTGGCGATCGGTCCGCGGTGTTGTCGACGGGCACTACCTCAACGTCCCCCAGGGCATCCGTCCAACCGTAGCTGCGGCCTTCGCCCGCACGATCCTGTCGGCCTAGCGGTCACTCGCCGGCGCTTCGGGGAACCGAGCCCTTCTTCGCCTTCTTCTCGGCCCGCTTCTCCTTGACACTCTTCTGGGCCTTCTTCTTGACGCTCTTGCTCGAGCCCTTGTCCTTCGGGTGCGCCATCGATGCCTCCTCGGCTACCGGAACCGGTTCGTCTGACAGAAGCCTACCCCGCCTCGACAGCGCTCCGGCGAGCGTCCTGCCTGCGCATAGACTGACGTTCCGACCGGATCGAGGCGTTGCGGAGGCATGCGGTGACCAAGTACGTGTACGACTTCTCCGAAGGCAACAAGGACATGAAGGATCTCCTCGGCGGCAAGGGCGCCAACCTCGCCGAGATGACCAACATGGGGCTGCCCGTGCCCCACGGCTTCACGATCACAACGGAGGCATGCCTCACGTACCTCGGCGCGGGCGGTCATCCCGCTGGTCTGATGGAGGAAGTAGACACGCACCTCAGCGCGCTCGAATCCTCGATGGGCAAGGGGCTGGGCGACGCCCGCGATCCGTTGCTGGTGAGTGTGCGCTCGGGCGCCAAGTTCTCGATGCCGGGGATGATGGATACCGTCCTCAATCTCGGGTTGAACGAGGCTTCCGTGGCGGGTCTCGCCGCTCAGACGGGGGATGACCTTCGGTTCGCGCGCGACGCGTACCGGCGGTTCATCCAGATGTTCGGCAAGATCGTGATGGACGTGCCGGCCGACGCCTTCGAGCACGCGCTCGACGAGGCGAAGGCGGCGAAGGGTCCGAGCGCGCAGGACACCGACCTGTCGGCCGACGACCTGTCCGCACTCACGGATCGCTTCCTGGCGATCTACCGCGACCACACCGGCTCGGACTTCCCGACCGAACCGAAGGAACAACTGCGGCTCGCGATCGAGGCCGTCTTCAAGAGCTGGAACGGCAAGCGAGCACGGGACTACCGCCGGCAGAACAAGATCAGCGACGACCTCGGCACGGCCGTGAACGTCGTCGCGATGGTGTTCGGCAACCGGGGCGAGGACTCAGGCACCGGCGTCGCCTTCACGCGCGACCCGTCGACGGGCGAGCACGTTCCCTACGGCGACTACCTGCCCAACGCGCAGGGAGAGGACGTCGTCGCCGGCATCCGCAACACGTTGCCGCTCGCGAAGCTCGAGGAGCTCGACGCGGCCTCGTACACGGGGCTGCGCGAGGTGATGGACACGCTCGAGAAGCATTACCACGACATGTGCGACATCGAGTTCACGATCGAGAAGGGGCGTCTGTGGATCCTGCAGACGCGCGTCGGCAAGCGCACGGCGTTCGGCGAGTGGGTCATGGCCAGCGACATGCTCGCCGAGGGCCTGATCGACGAGGACACCGCGGTGCTGCGCGTCGATGCGAACCGGTTGGAGGAGCTGTTCAAGCGCCGGGTCGAGGTCGACGGTGCGGACGCGATCGCGACCGGCCTGAACGCCTCTCCCGGCGCAGCGACCGGCGCCGTCGTGTTCAGCGCCGACGAGGCCGAGCGTTGGGCCAACGACGACGGGGCGAAGGTGATCCTCGTCCGGCGTGAGACGACGCCGGACGACTATCACGGCATGATCGCTGCGCAGGGGATCCTGACCAGCGCCGGCGGCACGAACTCGCACGCCGCGGTGGTCGCGCGCGGCGAGGGCATCCCCGCGGTATGCGGCGCAGACGGCATCAAGATCGACTTCGACGCGCGCGCGTTCAGCGCGAACGCCACCACGGTGCGCGAGGGCGACACCATCACCATCGACGGGTTCACCGGGAACGTCTTCGTGGGCGAGCTCCCGCTGACCGACTCGGTCCTCGAGAAGGCGCGGCAGGGCGATGCCGAGGCGCGATCCGAGCCCATCTGGCAGGCGTACGACCGGCTGATGAAGATCGCCGACGGGCGCCGCCGCTTGCACGTGCGCGCGAACGCCGACACGCCCGAACAGTCGTCCAACGCGCGCAAGCGCGGAGCGGAAGGCATCGGCCTGTGCCGGACGGAGCACATGTTCCTCGGATCGGAGCGGGTCGCCGCGGTGCAGCAGATGATCTTCGCCGAGTCCGACGACGAGGAGAAGGCCGCGTTCGACGTGTTGTTGCCGCTGCAGAAGGGCGACTTCGTCGGGATCTTCCGAGCGATGGACGGCCTCCCCGTCACCGTGCGGCTGCTCGACCCGCCGCTGCACGAGTTCCTGCCCGACATGACCGAGCTCTCGGTTGAGGTCGCCCTGGGCCGGGAGCGCGGCGAGGACATCTGGGAACGAGAGCGCGTCCTCGGGAAGGTCCGGCAGCTGCACGAGATGAACCCGATGCTCGGCCTTCGCGGCGTGCGACTCGGGATCCTCAAGCCGGGGCTGTACGCGATGCAGGTGCGGGCGATCGTCGAGGCGGCGTGCGAGGTCCGCAAGGACGGCGGCGACCCGAAGGTCGAGATCATGATCCCGCTGGTCGCGACGCGTCCCGAGCTGCAGCAAACGCGCGACGAGCTCGAGCCGGTCGCCCGCGAGATCTTCGAGCGCGAGGGTGTCGAGCTGAGCCACCTCGAGTGGGGGACGATGATCGAGCTGCCGCGCGCGGCGGTCACCGCCGGTGAGATCGCCGCGAGTGCGGACTTCTTCTCGTTCGGGACGAACGACCTGACGCAGACCGCGTTCGGGTTCAGCCGGGACGACATCGGGAAGTTCGTCGCGACATACGAGGAGCGCAAACTCGTTCCGGCCAACCCGTTCGTCACGATCGATCTGCCGGGCGTCGGGAGGCTGATGCGGATCGCGAGCGACGAGGGCCGCGCCGCGAACCCGTCCTTGCACCTGGGGATCTGCGGCGAGCACGGCGGCGATCCCGCCAGCGTCGGGTTCTGCCACGAGCTCGGGCTGGACTACGTCAGTTGCTCGCCGTTCCGGGTGGAGACGGCCAGGCTCGCGGCGGGCCAGGCGGCCGTCGGGGCGTTCGCGTCGGCGTCGGCCTAACGGACGACGGCGGACACGATCCGCGCCGGGACGACGTCGCGCGATCGACCGTCGATGTGACGTCTCGCACGACCGACGGGATCGCCGGCCCCTAGGCTCCACCGTCCTCCCTCCTCCCCATCTTGCATGAGGAGGTGTCATGCGGATCCTTCGAACGCCGAGGCGCGTCGCACGCGCCGGAGCGCTGGTCGTCGCCGCACTCTGCGCATTCGCGCTGGCGCACGCCGCGGGCGTCGCGTCTGCGTCGCCGATCGACATCTGGGTGCACGACCACTCGAGCGACGTGATCAGGCCGCGTCCCGATGGGCTCGCCGAGATCCAGTCGACCTTCGGGCCCGTCTGTGGCGACAACTCGAACGGCGCCCGGTCGTACTGGCCGTCGCAGGACGCGAACGGCTCCGGCTACGTCTATTACGACCCGTACATCGGCAAGAACGTCGGCGGCAACATCCGCGGGCACGTGCAGTTCGATCACAAGGACGACGCCGTTCGGTGGCTCGTCGGTGGCTATAACTGTCGCTACATCTCCGGCACGACGAGCTGGTCGTTGCACGCGTGGGGCGCGGCGATCGACACCAACAGCGCGACGAACCCCGTCGGGCAAGATCACTGGAACGGCGTCGGGTCCGACGGCAGGAAGTACGGCACCTACCTCCCCGATGTGTGGGCCGGACCGTATCCCGGCCACAAGTTCTTCTGGGGCTTGAACTGGCCGAACAAGCCCGACCCCATGCACTTCCAGTACGCGACCGGCTACTGAGCGGGAGGTTCGATGCGAACGAGATCGTTGATCGTCGCCGCCGTGTGCGGTGTGACCATCCTCGGCTGGGCTCTCGGGCATGGCTCGGGTCCGGCGGTTGCGGCGAGGGAGTGCCCGGCAGACGTCGGCGCAGCCGATCACGCTGTGGGCGTCGCAGCCGTCCATCAGGGACGTCTCATGGGCGCCTCGCCGGGGGTTGACACGGACACAGGCTCGGGTGCGGTTGCACGTCAGGTTGCGACCAGCGCAGGCCGAACCGCGTACGTCGAAGATCGCCGAGGACCCGATGCGATCGTCGTCTCGACACCACATGGCATCCGCGTGTTGTCGCAGCCCGGCGAGGCGTACCACCCGACGTGGTCGGC
>Ga0136846_1213379_pt1 | contig 14335 bp, 11 predicted proteins | sample HopSoiMetagenom2_FD_96841 | JGI IMG/M metagenome (GOLD analysis project Ga0136846, IMG submission 96841) | Grasslands soil microbial communities from Hopland, California, USA - 2 Assembly 2016 (version 4) | ecosystem: Environmental > Terrestrial > Soil > Grasslands | place: USA: Hopland...
TCAACGATCATTGAGTGGTACAAGAACGGCGGACCGATCATGAACTTCATCCTGCTCGTCGGAGTGGCGGGGATCGCCATCTTCATCGAGCGGTTCTACGTCATCGTGATCAAGTCCAAGATCAATGGTCGCGCGTTCATCGAGCGCGTGATCTCGCTCGTGCGCGCCGGCAAGATCGACGACGCGATCAAGCTGTGCGCGCAGTCGACGGCGGCGCTCCCGGATATGGGGCTGCTGATCCTGCGCAGCCGCAGCCGCGACGAGGCCGATCTCCAGAGCGTGGCCGACGCGGCCGCGATCACGGTGATGCCGAAGCTGACGCGCCGGCTGCAGTATCTGCCGATGCTGGCGAACGTGGCGACGCTGTTCGGTCTGTTCGGAACGATCTACGGTCTGCGCGAGGCGTTCGCCTCGGTGGCAACGGCGTCGGCGGCGGACCGATCCGCGAAGCTGGCGGCCGGTATCGCGATCGCGCTGAACGCGACGGGCTTCGGACTGCTCGTGGCGATCCCGCTGTCGATCGCCCACGCGTATCTCGTGAGCCAGTCGGAGATGATCATCGAGCAGGTGGACGAGTTCTCGGTGCGTCTCGTGAATGCGCTGATCGACCGTCCCGACGTTCGCCTCGGACACCGCTAGGCAATTCGTTAGGCGATAGCGTCAGAGTCACTCGACCAGGACAGGTTCCTCATGGCCTCGCGGTTTCACAAGCTTCGCGCACGGCAGCAAGAGCGCGAGCCACTCACGGCGCACGGGCGCATCAACCTCGTGCCGTTGGTGGACATCCTCACCTCGATCGTGTTCTTCAGTCTCCTCACGTACACGGGCGCGGTGATGACGAACCTGACGGCGTTCGATCTGGCGTTGCCACCGGTGGTGGTGACGGCCAATACGAACACGAGCGGCGCTCAGAAGGACACCGTGACGCTCATTCTCGCGGTGGGCATTGGGCAGAAAGGTCTGACGGTGGCGCACTCGAATGGCGGTGCACCTCCGTTCCAACGCAATATCGCTGGGCTCACGGCCGAATCGCTGGATACGTTGGAGGCGACGCTGAAGAACGTGAAGCAACAATTCCCCGACGCCGACGCGGCTATGGTCGTGCCCGACGATGACGTGGCGTATGACGACATCGTGCACGTGCTCGAGCGGGTGAAGCTTGCGAACTTCCGGAAGCTTTCGCTCACCAGCGCCGCGCGCTCGATGCAAGTGGCGTCGGCCACACCAGGAGGACGTTGAGATGGCGAGCGAGCGCGCACGCGCACTCCGCGAAGGACGGCGCCGAGCGATGTTCCAGAAGTTCGGGCTCGTTCAACTGAACCTCATTCCGCTGGTCGACACCTTCGTCGCGATCGTGTTCTTCTCGCTGGTTGCGGCGACCGTCGGTGATCTGGCGCCGATCCTCAGCGGGGTAACGCTGCCGCAAGCCAAGGTCGGTGCGGCGGCGCATCAGGAGCTGACGTTAGGCGTCTCGAGTCGGCCGGCGCAGGTGATCTTCAACGGCCGGCCGCTGATGAGCGTCAGCGCGGCGGCGTCGGCGGTCTCGAATGTCGAGAATCAGCCGCTCGTCGTGCCGCAGCTCTACTCGGCACTGAAGACCGCCGCAGACTCGATTCGTCAGGCAAACGGAGTCAGTCAGAATGAGTCGGTGACGACACCGCTGGCGATTCAGGGCGACAAGACGATGCGCTACGACCTGCTGCAGCGCCTGCTCCAGTCAGCGCGGCTCGCAGGGTTCCGCACGATCACTCTTCAGGTGCAACGGGCGACGGAACAAGGCGCCGCACCGACGGTAACGATGTAACATGGCTACTCCTCTACGACCAGCAACGCCGGCCGGCTCACCGCCGCCGCGCGACGTGGATCGGTTCGACAGCAGACTCCGCTTCGAATGGGCCGATCCGGAACAACGTGCACTCCTGTACTCGTGGGCATTCGCGGTTGGATTGGCGATCGTGTGGCTGATCGTCGTCGCGATGCACAAGATCGTTCCACCGCGCCTCGAGAACGACTCGGTGGAGATCACGCTCACGGAGCCGCCGGCCGCAACGCCGGAGCCTGCGCCAACGCCGCCAGTGCCACAGGAAGGTGCGGCGACTGCGGTCGCGTCTCCTGGACCGAGGAACCGTCCGCCCGGCAGAGTGGGCCCCGAGAAGGGCAGTCCGCGCGAGCGTCGTCCGGGCTCGCGGACCGAGCAGACGAGCACCGGCGCTATCGGAACCGCCTTTGGTACGGGCAGTGGTTCAGGGACCGGTGGCCTAACGGGTAACGTGTCGTCGCTGATCGGCGGCGTTGCGGTCGCATCGGGCAGCGGCGGTACGGGCGGTGGTCAGGGCGGCCGCGGCGGCGGCGGCACCGGAGGCAAGACGGTGCTCGGACTGGGTCAGGGTGGTGAAGGCGGCAACACACCAGGCCGCGGTGGTTTCGGCGGTGGTAACGGAACGGGTGGCGGTGGTGGCGGCGGCATCGGCGGCGTCGGCGCAGGCGGCGGCATTCAGCGCGCAGGCGTTCGCGTAGCGGCGCCCGCTCCAGTGCGGGCCGAAAACCTCGGCGGCAATCGGCGCGACGTGGGCGAGCTCGGCCAGTTCGTGCGCAGCCGCGAGTCGCAGCTCCGCTTCTGCTATCAGGAGTATGGGCTCAAGGCGAATCCGTCGCTCGCCGGCACCGTCACGGTTGCCATCTCGCTCACGGGAAGTGGCAACGTCACGAGTGTGAACATCACGAATCGCACGTGGGGTGGTGCCGGCGCGTCAGAAGCCGAGAGCTGCATACGAAGCAAAATCGAATCGTGGCGATTCCCGTCGTCGGACGCGGGCGGGGGCACGTACTCATTCCCGTTCAACTTCACGCGGTGACGATCCGTGCACACCGACACAACGGGGCGACCGATTGGCCGCCCCGTTTTGCTGCCCGATGGGCACTCGCCACTCGAGCTCGTTAGCTTTCTGACGTGACCATCGCGTCCCTGGACGGCCGGCCGCGGTCGCGGCCAGCATCGACGACCTAACGAGCCGCCCGGTGCTGCGAATCGGTATGGTAATGGCGGCAATCGCGGCCGCCTTCCAACTGCAGATCGGCCAGCTGCAGATTCCCGCGCCGATCGGGTTCGTGAACGACTTCGCGAACGTGATCCCGCCGGACAACGCGGCGCGCATCCAACGCATCATCGAGGACGTCCGCGGCAAGTCGCGGGGCGATATCGCGGTCGTCACGCTGCCGGATCTCGCGGGGCGAGATCCTGCCGACGTGGCGCTCAGGATCGGGCGGAGCTGGAAGGTCGGAAGCGCGGGGAATCCTGGCGACACGGCGCGGAATCGCGGCGTCGTGCTCCTGGTCGTACCGAAGGAAACAAGCTCGGACGGCCGAGGTCACGTCGAGATCCAGACTGGTCTGGGAACGGAAGGATTTCTCACCGACGCGACCACGGGAGCGATCCAGGACGAAGCGCTCCCGCTGCTCCGACAGGGCGATTACGGGGGCGCGATCGAGCTGATCACACTCCGCATCGCGCAGCGATTCGCCGGCGAGTTCAATTTCCAGCTCGATACGACGCTTCGTGCACCGACAACGACGTTGGCGCCGAGAGGGCCGCGGGCGCCGGTCGGCGGCTCGGGTGGGGGGATCAATCCCTTCGTGTGGCTGATCATTTTCTTCGTGATCATGTCGCTGTTGAGCTCGGGACGAAGGCGGCGCGGCGGCTGTGGGCCGGGATGCCTGTTCTTTCCGTTCCCGTTCGGAGGCGGGTGGGGCGGCGGGATGAGCGGGGGTGGCTGGGGTGGCGGTGGGTGGAGCGGAGGTGGTGGCGGTGGTGGTGGCTTCGGTGGCTTCGGAGGGTTCGGCGGGGGCGGCGGGTTCGGTGGCGGTGGTTCCGGTCGGAGTTGGTGACGAGAGGAGCGACGCATGGCGAAGATGACGCCTGAGGAATTGGTCGAGCAGCTGCGGCGAGCGTACGGGCCGGAGTTGCGGAGCGTCGTGCTCTACGGATCCGCGGCTGCTGGAGAACACATCCCCAAACGCTCGGACTACAACGTGCTCGTTCTCGTGGACGCGCTCTCACTCGACAGGCTTTCGGCGGCGGCTTCAGTGGCGCGCGCCTGGAGTGAGGGTGGGAACCCGGCCCCTATGACGCTGACAGTGAGCGAGTGGCAGGGGTCTGCGGACATCTTCGCGATGGAATACGCGGACATCCTCGAGCGGCACAAGATTCTCTATGGTGACTCGCCGTTCGATGGCATTCGCGTCGATCCGCGCGACCTGCGGCTGCAGCTCGAGCACGAAGCGATGGGAAAGCTGCTCAGACTCCGTCAGGGAGTACTGGCTTCGGGCGGTGACAGTCGGCTCGAGGCGGAGCTGCTGGCAGCGAGCTTGAGCACCATCATGGTGATCTTCCGGGCGGTGGCGCGGCTGCAGGGCGAGACGCCACCGAAGGACAACCTGGCGCTCGCCCAGAGCGTGGCGCGGCATGCCGGCTTCGATGCGGCGCCGTTCGAACGGGTGGTGCGGCATGTCCGTGGCGAGCAGACGATCGCCGCCGGCGAAGTACGGGGTGTCGTCGCGGGCTACCTCGCCGGCATGGAGAAGCTGGTCGCGCATCTCGACCGGTTCGGCGGATGAGTACTTGTGAATGACGCGCTGGGAAACTTTCTCGAGAGGGTAGAACGACGATGAAGACCGCTGTGAAACGCCTGGCCTTTCTGCCGCTGCTTGTTATCGCGCTCGCCTGTCCGGGCGACAAAAAGAAGGACACGGCGCAGCTGCCTGTCGACTCACTGAAGCCCGATACGACGAAGCTGGCGACTGCCGATACGACGCCCACGGACCTGGGCCAGATCAAGGCCAACCTGCCAAAGGCGGCGCCCGACACGTTTCATGAGCAGAAGCTCAAGCCGTCGGGTGGAGGTGTTGGGGACGCCGGCCGCTCGTCGTTCGCTAACGCACCCACACCGCTCGTGGATGCGGTCGAGCGCGAGCAGAGCGCGACGCGGTTCTGCTACACGGAATTCGGGCAGAAGGCCGATCCCACGCTGCGTGGCAACGTCGCGATGGTGGTCACGATCGGGAGCTCCGGCATCACGGACGCAAAGGTCGGCGATGCCAAGTGGTCGGGAACTGCTGGCCGTGCCGTGAATCGCTGCCTGGACCAGAAGGCGAAGCAGGCCTGGAACGTCGCGCCGGGCGCGGTGAAGCCGGGCCGGTACGTGGTGCAACTCAGCTTCAGCGGGGAACGTTAGTACGGTGGTCCGTGAACGGTGGTCGGCTGTCGGTGACTGCGGAACTCCGACTATCGATTACCGTTCAGCGTTCACCGTTTACCGTCTACAGCTACGGGGCTCTCGATGAAACGAATCTGGCTCGCGGTTCCCTTGCTCCTCACGAGTGTCGGTTGCGGGTACAATCGCATTCAGCAGCTGGACGAGCAGGCCAACGGAGCTCAGGGACAGATCGAGGTGCAGTTGCAGCGGCGCGCCGACCTGATTCCGAATCTCGTGAGCACGGTAAAGGGCTACGCGCAGCATGAATCGGACGTGTTCACCCAGGTGGCGCAGGCGCGGGCCGGTGTGCTCGGCGCGGTGCAGACACACGATCCGGCGCAGATGGCCGATGCGAACGCACAGATGACAACGGCGCTCGGTCGGCTCATCGCGGTCGCCGAGGCCTATCCGCAGCTCAAGGCGGATGCGCAGTTCACACGCCTGATGGACGAGCTCTCGGGAACGGAGAACCGGATCGCGGTCGCTCGCGGCGATTACAACTCGGCCGCTCAGGAGTACAACACGTACATCCGGCAGTTTCCGCAGGCGCTGACGGCAAAGGTGACGGGCGCGAAATCGCGCAACTACTTCAACGTCACCAACCCCGGTGCTCGCGAAGCGCCGACAGTCGACTTCTCGAAGCCTGGAAGTTCGGCTCCCGGAGGCGCCACGCCCACTCCGAGCACCCCGGGAGCCGCTGGGGCAACGACGGGAGCGAAGCGGCCCTAGCGCTCGTTAGGTGTTCGGGGGAAGAGCGACGCGCCCTTTCGCACCTTCCAGCCGGCCGCGTCGAGACCAGCGAGTCCGTCGAAGCGCTGGTCGGAGACGCGGCCTGGCGCGCCGAGCTGGCGCCAGAGCTCTTCCGTCTTGGCGGGAACGAATGGGTGGAGAAGCACGCATTGTCGGGCGAGGGCGCGAATCACCGCCGACAGCACGTCATCGAGCTGCGCGCGCTTCGATTCATCTTTCGCGAGCGCCCACGGCTGTGACGATTGCACGTACTCGTTTCCGCGTCCGACGCTCGCCAGCGCGCGCTTGATTCCTTCCTGCAGGAAATAGCCGCGGGAGCCGTCGAGTGCCGCGTGATACTCGACGAGCTCCGCGAGGTCGGCCTGGTCGAGCGGCGTGCGCTCGCCCGACGGTACGACACCGTCGCGATACTTCTCTACCATCGCGATCGCGCGGCTGGCGAGATTCCCCCATGCGTTCGCCAGCTCCGCGTTGTAGCGCTCGTCAAACCGCTCCCAAGAGAAGTCGCCGTCGCCGTCGAATGGGATCTCGCGCAGGAGAAAGTAACGCAGCGCGTCGGCGCCGTGCCGGTCGATCGCCTCCTGCAGTGAGAAGGCGACGCCGGCGGATTTGCTGAAGCGCTCACCACCGAAGGTCATGAACCCGTGAGCCCACACTTGCTGCGGCAGCGCTATCTCGGCGGCTTGCAGCATCGCCGGCCAGACGACGCAATGGAGACGCGTGATGTCCTTGCCGATGATGTGCAGCTGCGCCGGCCAGAGCTCGCGGTACGACTTGTCGGGGAAGCCGGTGGCAGTGAGATAGTTCGGCAGCGCGTCGAACCAGACCCACGTGCCCTGCTCCTCGCCATTGCTCGAGCGGAGAGGGAAGGGGATCGCCCACGACAGCCGTGACCGGGTGATGGAAATGTCCTCGAGCCCCTGCGCGAGCAGGGCGAGGATCTCATTGCGGCGCGTTTCGGGCCGGAGAAACTCAGGCCGTTCGTCGAAGAGGCGCTCGAGGAAGGACTGGTATCTCGTCAGACGAAAAAACCAATTGCGCTCCTCCGTCCACTGCAACTCGCGAGTGGGGTGGAGCACGCACCGGCCGTCAACGATCTCATTCTCGCGCTTGAAGAGCTCGCAGCCGACGCAGTACCAGCCCTCGTACGTCTTCTCGTAGAAGTCGTCCGGATTCTTCTCGTGAATGCGCTCGATGAGGGCCTTCACACCGCGCTTGTGCGCCGGATCGGTCGTGCGGATGAACTGATCGTTGGAGATATCGAGGTGTTGCCACGCGTCCTCGAACGTCGCCGCAACACGATCGACGAATGCCTGCGGGGACACGCCTTCCTCGTCGGCGGCCTGCTTCACCTTCTGCCCGTGCTCGTCCATCCCCATCAGGAAGTGGACGTCGTCGCCGGCGAGGCGCCGATACCGCGCAATGGCGTCCGCGCCGATCTTCTCCAGCGCGTGACCGAGATGGGGATCGCCGTTCGCGTAGTCGATCGCCGTCGTGAGAAAGAATCTCGCCAAGTTGGACCTTGCCGGTGCGGATGGTGCCTAACGAACGGACGTGCCGTCAGTTGTCCGAAGGGGGCGGGCCGCCGTTGTCGTCGCCCGATTCACCGCGTTCCCGCCCAGCGCGATTGCGACGGCCGCCGCGGCGTCCGCGTCGCCGGTGCGGCTTGCGCGCTGCTTCGGCGACGGACGCGCTGCCGGGAGTCGAGTCCGAGAGCGGCGCCGCGGCGCTCGGCGACGATACCGGCTCCTCATCGACGATCGTCTCCACGGCAGCGACGAGATCGATGTCTTCCTCGGCCTCCATCGGCGCGTCGATCGGCTCCGGCTCATCCAGCCGGCCGCCGCCTAACGGGAGCACGCCGTTCGTGCCCATCTCGACACGCAGCTCGTCGAGCGAGAGCAGGCGGACCTCGCCGTCGGTACCGCGGAGCGTCACCCGCTCCCGGAAGATGTCATTCGCGACGACCTTCTCCTCACCGCGCGTGGTGCGAATCAGCTTCCCCTCTTTCGGGAACCGCTTCCGCTGCTGAACGTAGAACTCGTGCTCGTAGCGAAGGCAGCACATGAGCCGACCGCAGGCGCCCGAGATCTGCGACGGGTTGAGCGAGAGTCGCTGATCCTTGGCGACGCCGAGATTCACCGGCCTGAGCTCCGGAAGCCATGAGCTGGAGCAGTACTGGCGGCCGCACCGGCCAATCCCGTCGAGGCGCTTGGCTTCATCGCGAACGCCGATCTGCTTCAATTCGATGCGCGTCCGGAACATCGCCGCCAGCTCGCGCACGAGATTCCGGAAATCGACGCGCTTCTCGGCGGTGAAATAGAACGTCAGCTTCTTCCGATCCCACTGCCACTCGGCATCGGTGATCTTCATGACGAGCTGATTCGCCTTGACGCGCTCCATCGCCTTGCGGCGCGCATCGTCATCCTGGGCGCGGACTTCGGAAAAGCGACGGACGTCATCGGCGGACGCGACGCGTCTGACCTTCTTCGACGGCGAAGCCTGGCCGAGTCCATGCGCGGCACCGGCGCTCCGTTTTTCCGCGAGCTCGCCGAGGGCGTGGACGTGGCCGAGGTCTTCTCCACGGTCGGCGTCCACGATTACCGGCGCTTTGAGCGACGGCGAATCGTCGGCGTCCCAGAGAAAGAACTCTTTACGATTGCCCTTGAAGGCGACTTCGATGAGCTGTGACATCCTGTCGTAGAGTACGGCGAGGCAGACCGAGGCGGGAGGGGGGCTGGCGAGGCCGGCGTCCCCAACCTACTCCACGAACTGGCCGAGACGCTGGAATTTCTCGCGGCGGCGCCTAACGAGCTTGTCGGGCTTGAAGCGCCGCAGCTCGTCGATCTGGCGGCAGAGCGCGTCCTGGACGGACTTGGCGGTCGCCTCGTGATCGGCATGCGCGCCGCCCAACGGCTCGGGGATGATCTCATCGATCACCCGGAGCTCGTAGAGGTCCGGCGCGGTGATCTTGAGCGCCGTCGCCGCCCTTTCACGCATCTCCGGGCTCTTGCCGTCCTTCCAGAGGATGGCCGCGCACCCCTCGACCGTGATCACGGAATAGACGGAATTCTCGAGCATCAGGACGCGATCGGCGACGCCAAGCGCCAGCGCTCCTCCTGAGCCGCCCTCACCAATCACCGTGGCGATGATCGGGACCTCGAGGCGACTCATCTCGAACAGGTTGCGCGCGATCGCCTCGGACTGGCCGCGCTCCTCCGCCCCGAGTCCTGCCCAGGCGCCCGGCGTATCGATGAATGTCAGCACCGGCACGTGGAATTTCTCGGCGAGCATCATCAGACGGAGCGCCTTCCGATAGCCTTCCGGATGCGGCATCCCGAAGTTGCGCTTCAGGTTCTCCTTGGTGTCGCGCCCGCGCTGATGGCCGATGACCATCACCGTCTCGCCGTCGAGCCGGGCCCAACCGCCGATGATGGCGGCGTCCTCGCGAAAGAGTCGATCGCCGTGCAGCTCGACAAAATCGGTGAAGCAGAGCCGAATGTAGTCGTCACAGAGCGGCCGCTTGTTGCTCCGGGCGACCTGCACGCGCTGGAGCGGCGTGAGATTTCTATAAATCTCCTCGCGCAGTTCGGTGAGCTTCTTCTCGAGCGGCGCGATCTCCTCGGTGACGTTGAGCTGCTGGTCACCCGCGAGTCGTTTCAGCTCGTCGATCTGCTTCTCGAGCTCGGCCAACGGTTTTTCGAAGTCCAATGTCGCAGTCGCCATCCAGAGTCCTCTTGGCTGTCACGCCCCGCGCACGAGACGAACACGCTCACTGCCGAGCAATGCTCGCAACTCGTTCAACGCCGACTGCGTCGCCGCCAGCCGAAGCGAACGCGACCTGAGACGCGCGCGTCCGCCGTTGCCGTCGCTCCACTGCACCTCGAGCGAGGGCGCGCTCGACTGCGACGTCGAATGGGCTTCCACCACAGCGCGCACGTCGCGCATGACGTCCGCGGCCAAGCCGTCGCCCATCGTCAGATCGATCGCAACCGCCACCTGGCCATTGAGCCGCAATTCGGCAAAGGGGCTGACTGACTCGACGATGAACGTCGGGTTCTCGGCGTCCTGATCACGTCGCGAGTACCCGCCCTTCAACAGCACTGGAACGTCCGTCCGGATGCGATCGGAGAGGAGTCCCCACGCCTCCGGGAAGACCAGTACCTCGGAAGATCCCGAAAAATCCTCGACTGTCAACCGCGCAAACTCGGCGCCGGAGCGCTTGCTGATCTGTCGCTTGATCGCTGTGACCACGACACCCAGCGCGATCTGCTGGTCGTTCCATCGGCCGAGATCAGCCACTTTCTGGTTGGCGAAGAGCTCGCACTCGAGGCGGTACGGCTCCAGAGGGTGCCCGGAGATGTAGAAACCGAGGATCTCCTTCTCCCTGGTGAGCCGGTCCGAATCGGAAAGCGGCGCGATATTCGGTAGCACCCGAGTGGCGAGTGCATTGTTGGCGCCGCTGTCCAGCTCCGGACCACCGAACAGCGAGACCTGGCCAGCGGCCCGCTCCTGCTGCTTGAGCGACGCTTCCTGCAGAGCGCTGTCCAACACGGCCCAGTACTGCGCGCGATGGCCGCCAAGGTTATCGAGGGCGCCCGACGCGATGAGCGCCTCGAACACACGCTTGTTGCAGAGACGCAGATCCACCCGCTCGCAGAGATCGAAGATCGTCGTGAAGGGGCCGTCGCGCCGGGCGGCAAGAATCGAGTCGATGGCCGAGCGGCCGACGTTGCGAACCGCGCCCAGCCCGAAGCGGATGCGCTTCTCTCCGACGACCGTGAACTTGTATCCCGACTCGTTCACATCGGGCGGCAGGACGTGGAGGTCGACCTCGCGCGCCTCGTTGATGAACTTGACGACACTATCCGTATCACCGATGGACGACGACAGGATCGCCGCCATGAACTCGGCCGGATGATGCGCCTTGAGCCAGGCCGTCTGGTAGGAGAGGATCGAGTACGCTACGGAGTGCGACTTGTTGAATCCATAGCGTCCGAAGGTCTCGATCTGGCCGGCGAGCTCCTCGATGACGTTTCGGTTGTAGCCGCGCGCGACGGACTTCTCGACGAACTTTCCGAGCTCCTCCCGAATCAGCTCCGCGTCTTTCTTGCCAACGGCTTTGCGGAGCACGTCGGCTTCAGCGAGGGAGATGCCGGCGAGGATCTGCGCGATGCGCATGACCTGTTCCTGGTAGGTGATGACGCCATAGGTCGGCGACAGCACCTCCTCGAGCTCGGGGAGCGCGTACACCACCGGCTCCTCGCCACGCTTTCGTCTCTGATAAACACGATGCATGCCCGCATCGAGCGGACCGGGGCGCATGAGCGCGTTCGACGCGACGAGGTCATCGAACCGGTCGCAGCGCATGCTCCGCAGCATGTCCGTCGCCAGCGGAGACTCGAACTGAAAGACGCCGGTCGTGCGCCCGGCGCGGAGCATCTGATAGACTTTCGGGTCCTCGAGTGGGATGGCGTCGATGTCGAGGGCTGTTCCGCGCTCTTCGATTGATTTGACGGCGTCGTGAATAACTGTCAGCGTCGTTAGGCCGAGGAAGTCCATCTTCAGCATCCCGGCCTTCTCGAGACAGTTCATATCGTACTGACTGACGACGACGTTCTCGTCCTCGGGAGCATCGCTTCGCGATGCTCCCGAGCCTTTCGAAGCCTGTGTGCAGATCGGTACGTACTCGTCGACAGGGCCGGGGGCGATGACAACACCCGCGGCGTGAACGCCCGTATGTCGGGAGAGCCCCTCGAGGGCGATCGCATAATCGAGGAGCTGCCGATACCGGTCGTCCGTCTCGTAGACCTTCTTGACCTCGGGGATCTGCTCGACGGCGTCCTTTACCTCGAGCGAGAAGTTCGGCTGGTTCGGGATGAGCTTCGCGAGCTGGTCGGTCTCTACGGGTGTGAAGCCGAGCACGCGACCAACGTCTTTGATCGCGGCGCGTGACTTCATCGTCCCGAAGGTGACGATCTGGCAAACCGATTCACGGCCGTATTTCTGCCGGACGTACTCGATCACCTCGCCGCGCCGCTCGAAGCAGAAGTCGACGTCGACGTCGGGCATCGACACGCGCTCCGGATTCAGAAAGCGCTCGAAGAGGAGATCGAACTTCAGCGGGCAGACGTTCGTGATCTGGAGCGCGTACGCCACGAGCGAGCCCGCGGCAGATCCGCGCCCCGGTCCCACGGGAATGCCGCGCTCGCGAGCCGCCTTGATGAAATCGTAAACGATGAGGAAATAGCCGGCGTAGCCCGTCTTCGTGATGACGCCGAGCTCGTAATCGAATCGCTCGCGAACATGTTCGGGAAGGGGATCGCCATAGCGTTCCTTTGCGCCCGCGAGCGCGAGTGTCTCGAGGAGCTCGTTCTCGGTGGCGACGCCTGCCGGCAGCGGGAAAGCCGGGAGGTGGTATTTCTTCTCGAACGCGAACCCAACCTCGTCGGCGATCTTGAGTGTATTCTCGACGACGTCGGGTCGCTCCGGGAAGTGCTCGCGGATTTCCTCGTGGCTCTTGAAGTACAGGCCCTCGTCGTAGCGCATCCGATCGCGGTCGCCGAGGTCCTTGCCGAGGCCGATGCAGAGCAGGACGTCGTGCGCATCGTGATCCTGCCGACGGAGAAAGTGCGAGTCGTTGGTCGCGATGACGGGAAGGCCGAGCTCTCCGGCGAGCGCGAATACGTGCGCGTTGAGGTCGCGCTGGCCCTGAGAGTCGTGGGCCTGCACCTCGAGGTAGTAGCGGTCCTTGAAGACGTTCGCGTACCATGACGCGGCCTCGACGGCGGCATCGTGGTCGTTTTTCATCAGGTGCGTGGCGACCTCGCCCGCAAGGCACGCCGACGACACAATGATTCCCTCGCTGTACTTCGCGAGCAATTCGCGGTCGACGCGAGGCTTGGTGTAGAAGCCCTCGGTGTACGCGAGTGACGACAGCTTCACGAGGTTCCGATACCCCGTCATGTCCTTTGCTAGCAGGACGAGGTGGTAGTACGGCTTCTGGCTCGTACCATTCGCGCGGGAGCGAGTGCGACGATCACCGGGAGCGACATAGGCCTCCATCCCGATGATCGGCTTGATCTTTTCTTTCCGAGCGTGCTCTTGGAACTCCCAGGCTGCGTGCAGATTACCGTGATCGGTAATCGCCAAGGCGGGCTGCTCGAATTCCTTGGCCCGTCGGATCAGATCGTCGATCCGGTTCGCGCCGTCGAGGAGGGAGTATTCGGAATGGCAGTGGAGGTGTACGAAGGACATCGCGAGGAAGATAGCGACCCACGTCACATGAGGCAAAGAAAACCTGCGGCGGCGTTCGTCGTCTAAGGACATATGAAACAAAGCCTTATGCGCCTGACGCGGATCGGCGGCCGAATCATCGGCGTGCTGCTGCTCGCGGTGCTTCTCTATCTCCTGCTCGCGCCCACGGGGCGGTATCTCGTGCGTGCCGCATGGGAGGAAGCTCGCATTCTTGCTCGCCGGCGACCGATCACCGAGATGGTTGCCGACTCCACGACCTCGGCCACCGTTCGCCAGAAGCTGCTCGTCGTGCTCGCGGCGCGCGCGTTCGCGAGCGATTCGATCGCACTGAATGCGCGCCAGAGCTTCACGACCTTCAGCCGCCTCGAGCATGACACGCTGGTGCTCGTGCTTTCCGCAGCCTACCGGGACCGGCTCGAAGCATACAGCTGGTGGTTTCCGATCGTTGGACGCGTGCCGTACAAGGGCTTCTTCGACTTCGGCGCGGCGAAGGCGGCGGCGCGGAAGCTCGATCACGATGGCTTCGACGTCTACCTGAGACCGTCGCCGGCGTTCAGCACGCTCGGCTGGTTCAACGATCCGCTGCTGTCGACATCACTCAACGCCGACTCGCTCGATCTGGCAAACACCGTCATCCACGAGCTGACGCACAACACGTTCTACGCTTCGGGCCAGGCAGTCTTCAACGAGTCGTTCGCGAACTTCGTCGGCGCGCGGGGATCGGCGTGGTTTTTTCGCGCACGCGCACAGCCGGATGCCGCGGACGAGTCGGACGCGCGCTGGAGCGACGACAAGGTGATGGCGCGATTCTGGGAGCGCCTCTATCGCTCGATCGACTCGACGTACAAGGCCCACGCAGGCGCGGACTCTGCCCGCGTCCGCGAGCGCGTCGCCGCGCGCGACACTGTCTACCGGCGGGCGCGCACGGAGCTGGTCGAGGTGCTCGGCCCGCAGCTGCACACCATCGGTCCGCGCGTGCTGGAGCGTATGCGACTCGACAACGCGGCGTTGATGGCCCGGCGCATCTACCTCACGAACCTGGATCTCTTCGACGCGGTTTGGCTACGCGAGGACCA
>Ga0136846_1235877_pt1 | contig 14333 bp, 10 predicted proteins | sample HopSoiMetagenom2_FD_96841 | JGI IMG/M metagenome (GOLD analysis project Ga0136846, IMG submission 96841) | Grasslands soil microbial communities from Hopland, California, USA - 2 Assembly 2016 (version 4) | ecosystem: Environmental > Terrestrial > Soil > Grasslands | place: USA: Hopland...
AAAGGAACAAAACTATGAGTCCAACAACATACATTATTCCGAAACTCACCACCGAACAGAAGGAACTCGTCCGTCTCGTTTTCGAAATGGAAGAGCCTAACCTTTGGATTGATCGCCTGGCTCTGCTGCCTTCTTCGGGACTCGGCATTCGCATGAGTCGAGCCACAGTCTACCGTCTCAAGCAGCAGCTTGAACTTGAGGAAAACCTCTCCGACCGCGAAAGCATCAAAGAACAGGCTCGTGCCGTCGCGAACGAAGAGCAAAACGCCACCCTCGAATCCGCCGCCATAAACCTCCTCCACGAGAAGGCATTCTCATTGGCTGCATCGAAGGACCGTGCGGATCTGCGGACCGCCTGCCGCATTGTCCAGCAACTCGCCACCGTTCAAAAGAGAACTTCCAAAGCGGACGTTGCACAAAAGAACGAACCCATCTTCGAACAAACGGAAGCCTTCCGCCTGAAAATCGCGAAACTGGCTTTGCTCCACTTCGGCGAAATCGGCTCCATCCGCGGCAACCAAACTCTCAGCGAGGACCGAAAACACCGCATGGTCGTGGAGCGCCTGTTTAGTTGAATTATGAAAACGCAGTTGCTCACACGCGGGAGAGCGGAATTCATTCCGCTCCATCCTATTGGCTCAGCGGCTTGATCCTGATATTTCGGAAGGAGATCTGCCCGTGGTCGCCCTGCAAGGCGATGTAGCCCTTGTCATATTTCGCGAAGTGAGGCATCTGGGCAAATTTGCTTTTGGCGACGCGCTCTTTGAAGTCGTCACTATGCAGGTTGTACTCAAAATATTTCACGCCGTTGATGTAGTGCTCGCATTTATCCGGGGAGAGCACGAGGCGAACCTTATTCCATTCGCCGGCGGGTTTCGTGGCGTCCAGCGGCTTGCCGGTGGCCGGATCGTTTGGTGGCTGGTAAAGCGCGTACAGCCAGCCGCAGCGGATCGGGTCTTTCGCTTCCTTGTTGTCCTCCAACTGGAACTCAGGCCCGGTCGCCCAGGCCGCGCCCCCCTCATCCGTGACGTGGTACATGATGCCGCTGTTGCCGCCTTGAGAGATGTTGTATTCGAGTTCGAGCTCGAACCAGTCAAACTTCTCGTCCGTGCAGAGGTCTCCGGCATTATGAGGATCCACACAGACCAGCGCGCCGTCTTTCACCTGCCAGCCGGGACGGACCGTATCCATCTTGAAAACGTGCCAGCCTTGAAAATCTTTGCCGTTGAAGAGCGGTTTCCAGCCGGATTTTTTCTCCTGGTCGGTGGCCGAATTGGGTTGGGTGTCACCGGCGGCGGCGAGCTTCTTTTCGATCTGCTGCTTCCATTCATCGCCGAGTTCCGCCGGAGTTTTGCCGGTTTGTTCCTTCCAAAGATCCTCGCTGTACTTCCCCTCGCGCGCGGCGGCATTCAAACGGACAATGAACTTCTCTCCATAGCTGCCGACGATCCAGTTCAGAAAATTCGCGGTGGGGCGATAACTCGCGTCATAACGCGCGCGCGAGAAATTGCGGCTGGTGATTTCCGCGCCGTGAGACTCCGGCTCGTACTTGTACCACCGAATGTAATCCGGAATGCCTTCCACCAGCCATCCCGGCGCGCGGGCGGCATTCGGATTCTCGCGGCGGGCCCGCCCGTGATTCTGGTCCACATGGACAAGCTCATGAAAAACCGCTCCTTTCGCTTCACCTTTAAGATTCTCACGAAACCACTTCGCGGCGCAGCGGATGCGTGTTCCGCTGGTGGCGGCCACACCTCGCATCTCCTGGCTGAAAACAATCGTTACATTTGTCGGAGCTTCGTACCCGTCGCTGGGAAGCATCTGGACAATTTTTGGATACCATTGCTGCACCACCGGGGCGAGTTCGTTATCGACCCACTGCGTGAGGTCCGGCGTTTCCGAAGTGTCGATCGAAAACTGGTACTTCCCGTCGCTGGTCGAAAACTGCTTTGTAATCGTCGGCTTCGAGTCGGCGGAACTATTGGCACTATTCGCTGCCGCCCCAAAACAAGTGGCGGAGGCGAGAACAAAAGAAAAAATGAGACTGGTCCAATTAAAATGTTTCATATCGGAATCTCCGTGGCACTGGGCGCAATTTACCGAAATATTTTCCAAGATAAAGTGGAAATTGGCAGGAAAGAAAGAAGTTCCGACCTTGTGGCCTATGCGGATGCAGCGTTGTTCTTCGCAACGCGAGTCACGAGATTAGCCGCTTTCAATTTCTTGGAATTGATGAAGCCGTTCGCATGTTCGATCCTTTCGAAGTTCAATGCCTTTCCCGCCTGCGCGGACCATTCATCCAGGCCGACAAAGTACATTCCATTGGTTGTATCCTGGACAAGAATCTCCACTTCAAGTCTGCAAGTGGTGGACTTTAAAACGGGACTATTACATAGGGTTTTTAGCAGTTCGGTCAGTTCAGCCAGCGTGGAAGGTTTCTGGAGGAATTTGTTGCATCCAAGCGCCTGCGCTCTGCGAATATCGTCAAACTCGGTTGAGGAACTGATCACCGCGATCGGCAACTTGGCGAACACCGGGTCTGAGCGCACCCAGGCAATCACTTCAAAGCCATCCATCGCTGGCATGTTCAGGTCGAGAAGGAGCAGGTCGGGTTTTACCTCGGAATTGACGCCCTTCTCAAGAAATCGCTTCAGAGCAAAGCCATCGGAGAAAAAACGAAAGGAGTGAGTCGGGAGTTTTGCCCGATTTACAGCAACCTGTATCAGCACAATCTGAGATGGATCGTCATCGGCGATCAGGATCTGTTTCATCAGCGATGAGCAGAGTCAGCCCTGAGAATTAAAAATCAATTGGTACAAGTACCCGACTTACCCCAGTTGATCATCTTCTCGCGTTGCCATTCAGCCCGGCGACGATTCATCATCGCCCACAAGAGGAAGGAGTCGCTGAAAGAATGTTTCCCCTTCGTTCGCGTCGCAATCATCCCGATCTTGCGCGTTAAAGTAGCTCAGGAGCGGCGCCACGAAGCAAAGTAAAAAGAGGCATAGCCCTGCCAGACCGGCAACGGCGACACTCAGAACAATAACGGAGCCTGCGCTCATCCAACACTCTCCAGAAAAGTCCCTCCGTTTGGCTGCAAGACGCTGAGCCTTCTAAGAACCCACGACAAAGCACTGGATTCTTGACTCTCCACCCGTCGATTTTCGAAGAACTCTCGCCATTTGAATATTCGTAGCCTTACGCATTTTCAGATGACGGCGAGAATGTTACCACGTGGGACCGGAGCGAGCCTCTGTTTCTTGCCTCTGTGCCGCTTAACAGAAACACCAGGACACCGGTCCCACCGCCCGCCCATGATCTTTTTGCTTTCTTGGCCGCTCGGCTCTTTCACTCCTGCCCTCTCCAATTCCGCTGGCGAAATCCTTGCTCTGCATGTAAATAAGCGGACCATGGAAATCTTTCATCGCATCCTGGCTATCGCCATTCAAGGCGGGGCGTCCGATGTTCACGTTAAAATCGGAACTCCGGTGATCTTTCGGATCAATCGCCAACTGGTCACGATCGAAGCTCCCACGCCCACGGAAGAATGGATGAACAATGTCGTCGAAAAAATTGTTCCAAAACACGCGTTAAAGCGGCTCGAGGCGGACCGCGAAGTCGACTTCTCCTACCTGGCCCCGGGCGTCGGTCGTTTCCGAACCAACGTTTTCCAGCAGCGGGGCCAATGGTGCCTGGCCATGCGCTATGTCAAAACGGACATCCCCAGCTTTGAAGAACTTGGCCTGCTCCCCGTCCTCAAAGATATCGCCTGTTCCCCGCGCGGAATTGTTCTGGTCTCCGGTTCCACCGGTTCCGGCAAATCCACCACCCTCGCGGCCATGCTTCAGCACATCAATGCCAACTTTCGCAAACATGTCATTACTCTGGAGGACCCGATTGAATTCGTTTTCGACGATAACCAGGCCGTCATTGAGCAGCGAGAGATCGGGTTGGATTCCAGTTCCTTTTCCCATGGTTTGAAACATATCCTTCGCCAGGACCCCGACATCATCATGATCGGGGAAATGCGCGATTCCATCAGCTTTTCCGCCGCCATGAGCGCCGCGGACACCGGCCATCTCGTTCTTTCCACTCTCCACACCACCAATGCCGCCCAGTCCGTCACCCGCATCCTGGACTTCTTCAAAGCCGAGGAACGCGAGCAGGTCCGCCGGCAATTGGCTGGAACTCTTCAGGCCGTCGTTTGCCAGCGCATGATCGGCACCATCGCGGGCGGTGTGACTCCCGCGCTCGAAATTATGATCAATACTTCGACGGTGAAAAAACTGATCGAAGAAAATCGTCTCGATAAGCTGGGCGCGGCCATCGAAACCGGCACCGAAGATGGAATGCAAAATTTTAACCAGGCTCTTTTCCAACTGGTGAAAGATCGGAAAGTTTCAGAAAAAGAAGCGCTGGCCAAAGCAAGCAACCCGCAGGCGCTCGAAATGAATTTCAAAGGCATCTTCCTCGACGAGGGCCGCCGCATCCTGAGCAGTTGATTTATGAGTTGGAATATTTTGCCATTTTTGTTTGCCGTATTGCTCCTTGGCTGCACCGAGAAGACTTCGCAAACGCCCGCGCCTGTCGCCGAAAGCAATTCCGCCAAAACCAACTCTCAAATTTTTGAAGTTCGCGGCGTGGTGCAGGAGGTTAACCCCGAGAAAAAGCAGGTGACCATCAAGCACGAAGATATTCCCAATTACATGCCCGCCATGACCATGCCCTTCGACGTGAAAACCACGAGCGAGCTGGCGGAGATCGCGGCGGGCGACGAAGTAAAGTTTCGACTCGTGGTTACCGAAGACGAAGGCTGGATCGAAGACATCCAAAAAATCGGAACGAGCACCAATGCCGTTCCGGAGCACCAAAGCGTCCGCGTCGTCCGCGATGTAGATGCTCTGCAAATCGGTGACACCATGCCCGATTACACTTTCACCAACTCGGTCGGAAGCAAAGTTTCCCTGAGTGATTTCAAAGGCCAGGCCCTTGCTTTCACATTCATTTTCACCCGCTGTCCATTCCCGCTTTATTGCCCGCGGATGAGCCGCAATTTCGAAGAAACGTACAATAAATTGACGGCGATGCCGAACGGTCCCACCAATTGGCATCTCCTCAGCATCTCCTTCGATCCCGAATTTGACACGCCCGCGCAACTGAAGCGCTATTCCGCTGCCTACAATCCCGATCCAAAAAAATGGGATTTTGTCACCGGCTCGATGACGGATATCGACGCCATCACCGAGCAGTTCGGCCTTTTAATCGTTTACGATAAAGGCACTTACAACCACAAATTGCGCACCGTCGTCGTTAATGCCGCAGGCAAAATCCAGCAGATCTACATCGGCAACGAATGGAAATCGGAGGAGCTCGTCGAAGAAATAATTAAAGCCGCCAGGCCGTCGGCCCCAGCGACGACCGAATCGAAGTAGCGATTACTGCTTCTTCTCTTCCTTTTTTTCTTCAGGAGCTTTCGGTTTCAAAACCGTAAGCCAAAGTGCATCAGTGCTCTCCACTAAAAGTTTCGAATACCCCCCCGGGACGCCATTATCTTCGCTGCGGCTGACCAATTCAAAAGGAACTTTGCGTTCGCTTTTTGCCGTCGCATCGGTGATCACGATGCTGATCGGCCCATTGAAAGCCGGCGCATTTGTCGCCGCCACCATTTTTAAGATCACCTCGCCGTCTTTTTGCGGAATGGTAACCGACTCCGCTTTTACCTGTTCAGGAAGAAGCGTGATTGCAGCCGAAAGCTCATTGGTGAAACCGCGCAACCGCTTCACATTCATCTTCACTTCATTCGTGCTTCCAGGCGCAATCGCGAACGCGTTCGCGGGCGCACTCGCCTTAAAATCCGGCAACAGTTTTCGCATCGAGAGATCGTACCGATATTCCGATCCACCGCGATGCGTCACCGAACCGAGCGCCACGATATAATTCGTTTCTGCCAGAGCTTTCCATTCCAGTCGCGGATCGCGAGAACCGGATGAATCGTCGTTTCGCGCCAGCTCTTTTCCCCTTGAATCCTCGATCCTCAACCATGAATCCAAAGGAGAACCGAGTGACGCCGCCACCACAGCAAATTCGTACATTTCATCCTTCTTCGCCGCAAACTGAAACCGGTCCTCATCACGCGCATTGTTTATCACGCCGATTATTTTGCGGTCGCATTCCAGAGGATTGGCTTCCGCAATGGAATCATTCGGTTCTTTCTCGGTCGGTTGCTCGCAAATGTCAGCCGGACGATCCTTTGACGCCGCGATATGCAAACGATAAATTGCTCCGTCGCCTCCGCTCAGTTGGATGTCGCTGTTGGCGGGATAAGCGAAGCCGAAGATTTCCAGCACAACCTTCTGATCGGTCGGCGCACGCCAGATCAGCCGCGGATCGAATGTTGCCCAATCATGGTTTAGCGCGAGTTCATATCCCGCCCCATCCACCAGACGAAGAACGCAATCGAGTTTACTTTCGAGGGTGTAACTGTCCACTCGCGCGTCCAGCCACTCCCCTGCTCGCATGTGCAGCGCAAAACAATCCACATCGCCTCTCTTTTCGAACCGGCCATTGATCGTAACCGGCAGTTCCTTCAGCTCTTCCGCTTTGGAAAAGAGATCGTTCGGTTCGGCTTCGATAATTTCGCGTCCTGCGCCGATCACAAAGATCCTGGGATCACTCGCGCCTTCATCATTATAAATGCGAATCAAACGAGGGCCGGCTTTCACATCAGCCGTAACGGTGATTTCAACTTTTCCCTTATTCGTTTCAGCGTTGAAGCTTATGCCCTCGCCTTCGGCCCAAAAGTGCGGCGGCCACGGCTCGAATTTCCCGGAGAGCGTGAGGGTGTTGGTTGTACCTGGAGTGGCTCCGGCAGGAAATAAATGTTCCAATGCGGGCTTTTCCGCGAAAACCTGAGCGGCGCAGAATGAAAGGAGTATGTAGAGTGCCCGGCGCCCGGCGAAATTCCTCAAACGAACAACTCCTTGATTAGACGCCCTCCATTGACGAGTTGAACCGGACGGCCTGAGGTGGTGTGCAGAACCTGATTCGGATCAATGCCCATCTTCGTATAAAGTGACGCCGCGAAATCTTCCGGTTTGTAAACACTCTCAGATGCGTAATAGCCCTTCGGGTCGGTCGCGCCCACCACAATTCCGCGAGGCATTCCCGCTCCCGCCATCAGCACGGACATTGCTCCGGGCCAATGATCCCGGCCGGCGTCCTTGTTCACTTTGGGTGTTCGTCCGAATTCGCCGAGAGCAATCACCATAGTTTTTTCCAATAGACCTCGCTCGTCCAGATCGTTAATTAATGCGGCGACGCCCTGGTCAAAAGTTTTTAAATGAGCTCCTTTGTAGGCGTCGAAGATTTTTGTGTGATGGTCCCACCCGCCGGTATAAACGGTGACGAAACTCACGCCCACCTCAACCAACCGCCGCGCCAGCAACAAGCGTTGCGCAAAATCGTTGCGGCCATATTTCTCGCGGAGCTTTTCATCTTCCTTGCCGATATCAAACGCCCGCTGCGCCTCTTTTGAGGCGACCAGGTTCAATCCCTGCGCGTAATATTGATCGAATGTCACCGCCGGATCGTCCGCCAGCTTGTCTGAGAAGCGCTTCATTGCATCCAGCGATTCCCGCAATTTCTGGCGATTCTCAGCACGCCCCTGGGAAATATCGGCTGGCAACACCACATCGCGCACCTTGAAGCTGGGACTGTTCGGATAGCCATCAATCACAAACGGCGCATGTTGCCCCCCCAAAAAATTCGGGCCACCCGAACGCGAAACCTGCGGCATGGAAATATAAGCAGGCATCCCTTTTCTCAGGCCACGATCATAGGAAACCATCGATCCGTATGAAGGGTGAAACGTCACAAACGCGCCGCAGGCCACCGGCACAGGCGTCTTCATGCCCGTCATCATGTAATGATTCCCGCCACCGTGATTGGGATCGTTGTGGCAAATCGAACGAACAACCGTCAATTTGTCCGCGACCTCGGCGAGTTTAGGAATGCATTCGCTGAAGTAGGCGCCCGGGATCTTTGTCGCGATCGGTTTGAATTCGCCACGGATTTCGGAAGGCGCATCCGGTTTGGGATCGAACGTCTCGTAATGAGAAGGCCCGCCATCCATCCAGATGAGGATGCAATTCACGTTTTTGTTCGCGGTTTTCCCGGCTGTTTCCGCGCCGTAGGCGCGCAGTCGAAGAAGATCGCACAAACCGAGACCCAGCATCCCACCCAGGCCAACCTGGATGAAATCACGCCGGGAGACGCCATTACAGTTTGAATTTATCCTGGCCATACTAATGATTAAAAACAAATTCAGGCGAATTCAGCAACGCCCAAAGCACATCTTCTGTAGCCGTTTGGCGACTGGCCTTCTCCGCTTTGAACGCGTCCGTCGCAACTCTTATTTCATCGCTTGTCGGAAAACGGTTGAAGCAGGTCAAATAGAGCTCATTCACAATGTCATTTTCGGACAATTTGCTGTCCGCCAGCTTTTTCACTCGACCGTCCTTGCTTGCCAGTTTCCGCTGGAGTTCGTTTGAATTCATCATGTGCAATGACTGCACAACACTCGTGCGCAGATCGCGCTCGCACGGACAATCACTGCTTGGGTTGGGACGCCCAAAAGCATCCATGAAATGGGATTCCACTTTATAACTCCAGGTCGCCATGGCGCGTGTTCCCGGCGGACAACCATTAAAAGTATCGCGCACTTCGGTCACATCGTCCATGGCGTCCAGCAAAACTTCGGCCGGAAGGCGCCTGCGAAGGGACCGAGAATAGTTCTTGGTGTCGGCCAGATTATACTCATTCGGCGCGGAACTAAGTTGATAAAGCCGCGAATTCAAGATCGTGCGGATCAGTTGCTTTAAATCATAGCCGCGACTGGCGAAATCCTCCGCCAGGGCATTCAAAAGAGGTTCGTTTGAAGCGGGATTCGAAATTCGAAAATCATCCACCGGCTCAACAAACCCTCGACCGAGAAATGTCGCCCAAACCCGATTCACTGCCGCTTTCGCAAAATATGGATTGGCGGGATTGGTCATCCACTCCGCCAATTGAATTCGCGGATCATCTTTCTCGCCCAGCACGCAAGCAGGACCATCCAGGGGCTTTGGTTTCATGACCTGATCGGTGACGGGATGCTTCACCGTTCCGCCTGACGCAAAATAGAAAGTTTCCGTTCCGGCGGAAATCGGCGGCGAGAGTCCAGCCCCTTTTTGTTTCAATGGACCGAAATACGCGGCGAGTTGGTAGAAATCATCCTGGCTCCATTTCTCGTTCGGATGATGATGACATTTCGCGCATTCCATCCGGACCCCAAGAAAAAGCTGGCTGAACATGGTGGTGAGCTCCGGTGGTTCGCGCCGATCCCGATAAATAACCACTGGACCGTCGCGATGATTGCTGCCTTCGGCCGTTACAATTTCGCGGACGAACTGATCGTATGGCTTGTTCTCACGGAAAGATTCGCGCAGCCATTCATCCAGGAGAAAGACACTCTTAACGCCGACACGATCCGGATTTGGCCGAAGCAGGTCCGCCCATTTGTTTGCCCAATAATCGGCATAGCTGGGGTGGTTTAGCAGATGCTCGACCCAGCGTTTGCGTTTTCCCGGATCGGGATCAGCGAGAAACGCGCGCGCTTCATCGGCTGTGGTAAGCATTCCAATCGTGTCCAGCGAAGATCGCCGCAGAAATTCTGAGTCCGAACACAACTCGGACGGATAAAGCCCGAGCTTGCGGAATTGAACGTAAGCAAGCCGGTCAATGAAATTGTTTACAGGTAATGACGCGTATTTTTCCGCAGGCAAGGTTTTGTCCGACGGCACGGTAATTCGCGAGGCATCGACAAATCCCATATAACGCACCACGATGACGCTTTCCCCGGCCATGCTTCCGATCTGAACAGAGCCGTGCTCATCCACTTTTGCGATTTCCTTGTCATTCGAGAGATAATCGGCCAACGGAGTGACATCGCGAGCAGAACCATCCGAGTACCGAGCCTGCACTTTTAACCGACGAACCGCGCCCTTGCCATACGTCGATTCCTTTGGGTCGACATCAATTCCGGCGAGCTGTGGTTCGTCCTTGTGCTGATAAACCATCCCGCCTCTAATCCATGCGAGCAGCATCTTGTAAGTATCGGAACCAATTTCAAAACGCTGGCCGCCCCCGTGCTCAACCGTCATGGTCGGCTTCAGCAAAATGAGGCTCTCTTCCGGCGCCGCGGGAAAAATTCTTCTCCCATGCGCCTCCTTCACGATTTCACTGAAATCCGATTTGGGATCGTAACTGAAAACCGAGACCTTAAAGCCATTCTGCCCTTCCGGCTTGGCGTGACATGAGCCCGCCATACAACCTGCTTTCGCCATCATCGGAAGAACATCTCGAACGAAAGAAGGGGTATTTGCACTGCTGCTCGCCAGTGCATTTTCTTTTTGCGGCTGTTCGAGTTTCGTGAGGATCTTCCCGTCTGCATTTACGATATAGACCGTGCCATCCTGTGTGCCCGCGCAAATCCGGCTGCTGTCCGCATTTACGACCACACAATTAATGGGTTCCGGCCAATGGGCGATTTCGCGTTCTTCGGCCGTTTCGGAACTTTGCTGGCCGGTATGCCGCTTGAATTTACGGAAGCGATACAAATTCCCATCATCGTCACCAGCCACGACCGTAGTTCCATCCTGTGACCATACTACGGCGTTAAACCCATGTTTCTTTGGCCCAATTGTGACAACGCTTTCGTGAGCTTTAACATCCCAAACCTTGAGTTGCCTGTCCGTGCTGACGGTTACCAATTCGGTCGCATTCGTGTTAAAAGCGAGGCCAAACACCGCCCCAGAATGTCCTTCATACTGAGCGATCTCACGTTGAGAAACCAACTCCCACGATTTCACCAGTTTATCGGCGCTGGCCGTGACGAGCACTCCGGAATCGGGGCTGATTGCCAGGTCGTAAATCGAATCATTATGCGCTTGCCATTCGTTCAGCACCTTGCCGGTCTCCGGATTCAAAATTCGCACCCAGGCGCCGAATCCCGCCGCACCATCCGCCGCAATCAGCGCACCACCATAAGGACTGAAGCGAAGAACTGTGATGCGATCCTCCAGGTTCGAAGAGCAGGTCCATTTCTTCTTCAACTCTTTTGACTCCCACAATGTGATCTCGCGAAAACTTCCGCTCGCCAAAAATTTTCCATCCGGACTCCAGGCCAGAGAGCGGACCGCATCCCGGTGCGCCTCCACTTCGGCGGTAGCGGCGTAATTGGTCGAAGCCAAATCGTAGAGGTAAATCCGATTTGCCCGGCCGATGGCGAGTTGCTTCCCGTCCGCTGAAAGAGCCAGAGCCAGGACGGGCTGATAGCCGGGCGGCAGCGACTCCGGCTTCACCACTCGCGGAGCCGATGCTTTAGCCAAAGCTTCACTATCCCACGGGGTGCCTGCGGCAACCCACTTTTTCAGCAGCGAAATCTGGTTGGTTGAAAGCTGCTTTTTAGGTGGCATATGCGGATCCGCATCGGGTGCCAGCGCTTTCAAAATCGCGCTCTGCTCAACCTTGTCGGAAACCACCGGACCGTCATCGCCCCCTTTGAGCAACCCTTCACGTGAGGTCAATTGCAGCCCGCCTTTATGCTTCTCCTGGTTGTGGCAGGACATGCAATTGTTGTGTAGGAGAAGCATCGTCTCGGCAGCAACCTTCTTTGATTCCTCGCCTGTTTGGCAACGGCCAGCACGCGTCGAAAGAAAAGCGAAGGCCCCTAAAAAAAGGCAGGTCATTGTAAGGCGTTGACAGGAAATCACTCGCATTAAATTAAGCTCACCATCGCTCCAGGACAAGGCCTGTTCGCAATTCCAACCTGAACCAGCTTAGACGCTTCCGAGAGAGTTTTTATTCTAAAGCGCGGCTCCGGTCGCGAACGCGCATCAGGCGGAAGGCAAGGGAATATCCGGGCTCTGGATGTGACGGATGAATGCTTCGGCTTCCTTAAAACCGCTCTCGATTCCGCGAAATTGCGTCACCCTCTGCTGCAATGGATAGAATTTTTCCGGCGCCTGGCTGGCGTGGGCCAAACAGGCGCGATGTTTTATTTCCGCGGTGCTTGAAATATCAACGTAAGAGGTCGGCGCAAACTGGAGCGTATCTTCACCGTTGGAAACCTCGTAATAATACAGGGCAAATGATTTTCTCATGTGCAGCCAGGCGTCATAGACCAGCATCGAAATGGCACGGTGGTCAGCGTGATTGTCGATCGGCCAGTGGGTAAAGACGACATTTGGCTTCTGAGCCTGGAGCAACATTCTGAACTGTTCATAATGTGCTCGATCCAGCACCGCCGCTCCATCGATTTGGCCAGCAAACTCGGGTCGCCCTCCCAGGATCTCGCATGCTTTCTTCGCTTCGGCTGTGCGCACACCCCGTTTCGACTCGGGAGTCCCCTCCGGCTCGCCCGCGTTGAGATAAAGCAAAAGCACTTCATGGCCTTGCCCCGTATAACGAGCAATGGCGCCGCCACAGCCGTACTCCGGATCGCCCGGATGACCACCCGTAACGACTATTTTTAATTTGCTTGTGCTGCTTGTGCTCGTTCCTTTAGCCGGTTGGATCTCAGCGGATGATAAACTATTTCCCGCCAAAACGGTTCCCATCAAAGCTGCTGAACCGAGCATCTTACGTCGGGATATTCTTTTCATAATCGGGTTCAATTCACGGTAATTTTTGACGGCTGCAACACCGGCATTTACTGTGGCCGCCGGATCAATAAAGGAGATGGTTGTTGAAACTCCCAAAAAACGAAAGTTTTCTCATTGACCGAAGCCGTTACTCTATGGCGATATGACAAAATGCTAATCGCTTTTGCGGCGAGAAGCGAATGCACAAGATGCCAAAACCTGCTCGGAGAAAGGAATCATCTTCGCGGAACGTCCAGACTGCGAAATATGACGCTCACCATAATGTTCTGGATAAAGCATACGGGGCTTTTGCGGATCTGCGGCGCCAGCTCGCGGATTCGAAAACCGCCGTCGGTGAGCGCACGGAATTGCTGAACATTTTCGCGAATTGCACCGATTCCCAGCGTGCCTTTCTTTTGCTCGAGGATTACTTCGAGAAGCTCGCCCTGGCCCGCAAAGATTTCCCGGGAACCACGTGGTGGCCCCGCATGCTCGCGGTAACGGGCAAAGCTCGCCTGGAAGAAGCCGCCCTTCTCTTTCTTAAAAATAATCGCCCCCTCCCCACCGAACTCCTGCCCCATGCCAATCTGGCCCGCTTCGCCGAGATCGAACAAGCCGAACAGGAACAGCAGTTCGTGAGGCAGCTCGAAGATTGGCTTTTGCCGGAAGTCCCGACTCACCTGGACGCGCCGCGGGCCTCATTGCGTGTGCTTTGCACGGTCGAATCCGTCTCCGAGGGAAGTCCTCTGCACCATCTAAAGGCAGAGTTTATCGTCTTTCGCCCCCGCGCTGGGGAAAAGAAAAGGACCCTGGCCGAGTTGCTGGATCTGCGCACCCGAGCCGCGCACGAGCAGGAGCTGTTCCCGACCGATGACTGGGAGTTTATCCAATGGCTCACCGATCTGTACGCGAATTCCACGCACGAAGGAGAAAGCATGATTCTGCGGGGAACGGAATTGCTGGAATGGCTCTCGCGCTGGGGCGATAGCACGCGATTTGAACTGACGAATCCTCCGGGAACACTTCATTTTCGTGGTCAATTGGCGGAACTTACTCCTTCCCTCACAAAAAACGAGGGGCACCTGGCGTTCAGCAACTATTTGACCCTGGCGGACGGGTCCAAAGCCGACCTAAAGGATGCTCGATTTTTTGCCGGCACTCCCCGCGTTGCGTTGATTAGTGAAACCGCCTATCTGATTCGCAAAGCCCCGCCAGAATCGCTCCTGAGCACATGGCTGCCGAACCCTCATCTCCCCGTCACAAAGCTGAGCCATCGATTGCTCACGCACTTGCGGAGATCCCAAGGCAGGAACGGCACGGATTGGGAACAGCTTTGCATCGCTCACACCGCAACGCCGCAATTCACTTTTGAGCTGAGCGATGAAACCGTTCGCCTTCGGCTGATGGCGACAAGCGAGCGCGATAACAGCACCTGGCAATGGAACGGCCACGAATGGCAACGTCAACAAGCACCCTCCTCCTCAAACGGCCACAGCAAGGTCAACGGCAAACCGGAATTGCTCGACGATCCACGGCTGGACGCGGCAACGGAATGGCTGCGCGGCCTTGACTGGTTCACACCGGAGCCAGGCCTCTGGGTTGGCGACGCCAATGAGAACTTCCTGAATTCCCTCGCGCAGACCTGGCCGGACC
>Ga0136846_1215346_pt1 | contig 14332 bp, 12 predicted proteins | sample HopSoiMetagenom2_FD_96841 | JGI IMG/M metagenome (GOLD analysis project Ga0136846, IMG submission 96841) | Grasslands soil microbial communities from Hopland, California, USA - 2 Assembly 2016 (version 4) | ecosystem: Environmental > Terrestrial > Soil > Grasslands | place: USA: Hopland...
GCGCGAGCCCGAGATGGATCGCCACGTCGATGTCCTCCTTCGTCGCGAACCCGCGCTCGTAGAGCCGGATCGCGTCGAACAGGTACGGGATCAGCAACCGGTTGACGATGAACCCGGCTTCGTCCGACGACCGGACGCACGTCTTGCCGAGCACCTCGCTGCCGAAGGTTTCGACGAGGGCGAACGTCTCGTCGCTGGTGGACGCCGAGGGCGTCAGCTCGATCAGGTCCATCACCGGCACGGGGTTGAAGAAATGCATGCCGATGACGCGGTCGGGACGGCCGGAGGCGTCGCCGAGCGACGCGATCGGTATCGACGACGTGTTCGAGGCGAAGACAACTTCGTCGCGCACAACACCACCCAGCCGGTCGAAGATCGCGCGCTTCGCGTCGGGGTCCTCGGTCGCCGCCTCGATGACGAGATCACAGGCGGCGAGGTCAGCGACGTCGTCGACGCCATCGATCAGCCCGAGGGCGGCGTCGCGAGCGGCGGCCTCAAGCTTCCCCTTGGAGACGCCGGCGGCCAACGAACGCTCTATCCGCGCCCGGCCGGCTTCGATGAGCTCCGAGCTGCCCTCCGCGAACGTGACCCGAAGGCCGGCGCGGGCGCATACCTCCACGATGCCGGACCCCATCAAGCCGCATCCGACGACGCCGATATGCCGTACATCCTGCGCTTTCACACGAACCCCCGCCTCAGAAGGTGCGTACGATAGACGAGATGTCAGCTCGCGGGTCCTCTCGGTCGTCGCTCGTTCTCGGCCTCGCGCTGGGCGGAGTCCTCCTGGGACACACCGCGGCATACCGGCTGCTGCTGCCGGACGCGCACACCCGGGCGCTGGAGCTGGCGGCTTCGGGCCACGGGTACCTGAGCGGCGCCAACGTCGTCGGGCTGGTGTCCGCGGTGGTCGCCCTCGCGGCACTGTTCCTCGGCGGGGTCCTGCGAACTACCGAGACGGCGCCTCGTGACCTCGCCTGGCGCCTGATCGGGTTCCAAGTCGCCGCGTTCTGTGCCATGGAGGTGCTCGAGCGCATCACATCGGGTGGCGGGCTCCAGCACCTTCCGGCGGTGCTTCTGATCGGCCTGCCGGTGCAGGCGCTGATCGCCGTCTTGGTCGCGTTCGCCGCCAGACTGCTGCTCCGGGTCGCGGCGGCGATCGCGGACCTCCACGGCCGGACACCGACATGGGCGGCCGCTTCCCTCGCGATCCCCGGCGACGCCGTAGCGCCACGCCGGCCGGACCGTACCGGCTCGCCGCCCGGCCGCGCTCCCCCGTCGTTCCTGGTCGCCACGTAGCACGCGGCCGCGCACACGTGCGTGGCCCGACCACGAACGAACGGAAGGAGCATCTCCGATGCGACGTGTTCTATCGATATCCGGGCTCGCGTGCATCTTCCTCCTGGTGCTTGCCGGACCTGCGCTCGCGCACGGCGAGTACGACCACGGCGGTGTCGCCATCGCGACGGGCTTCCAGACGGAGCCCGCGTACGTGGGCCAACCGAACGCCGTCGAGCTGGAGATCTCGAAAGGCGGACACCCGGTCACCGATGTCGGACAGGGAGACTTGAAGGTCGACGTCTCGTTCGGCGGGCAGAGCACATCCCTGACGCTCGAGCCGAACTTCGAGGTCGGAGAATGGGGCACGCCCGGCGACTACATCGCCTCGTTCATCCCGACGCAGCCCGGCAAGTACACCTTCCACATCGGCGGGACGATCGCAGGCACACCCGTCAAGTACTCGATGACGTCGGCGCCCGATACGTTCAGCGAGGTCGAAGATCCCTCGTCGGCGATGTTCCCGGCGCAGGACGCGCCGACCGCCGCAGACCTGAACGCCAAGGTGGACGCCGCGTCGGCGCGGACCGACTCCTCCATCGCGTCGGCGCAGGACGCGGCCGACTCGGCCAAGACGGTGGCGATCATCGCAGTCGTGGTCGCGATCGTGGCGATCGTCGCGGCCGTGATCGGCTGGCGTCGGGCAGGGACGACCAACGCGTGACCCCGATCCTGGCCCACGCGTCCGGCGCCGACGAGACGATGAGCCTGGTGATGCTCTTCGCGGGCATCTGGGTGGGCTGGATCGGCTGGTCGCGCTTGCGTGGCACCGGATTCGCCCGGTTGCCGCGCTGGGGCGCGTGGGCCACGATCGGCGTCGCGGCGACACTGGTGATCACCGCGACGTTCGTACCACGGATGATCGTCGGGACCGGGACCCCGACGGCCGTAGCAGGCGCACCGCGGCCGGCGTCGCCGGCGAAGCTGTCGTTCGTCGATCCGCGACCCGATGCGAAGGAGGCGGGTGACGACATGACCGTGCGGATGAATCTGCAGAACGCGACGCTGACGCCGCTCACCACGACCGCGATCACACCGGACACGGGTCACATCCATCTCAGCATGGACGGCACGTTGATCTCGATGAGCGGGGACACGCTGCAAGTGATCGACCTGCGGAACGTCTCACCGGGTCCGCACACGCTGACGGCGGACTTCGTCGCGGCCGACCACCTGCCGTTCGACCCTCCGGTGGCGACATCGGTCACGTTCCACAGGACGTCTGGATGAAGCGCGCCGTTCGGCTCGTCGTGGCGGCATCGATCGTGACACTCGCGTTCGTCGCCATGACCGGCGTTGCCTGGGCACACGCAGATCTGCTGTCGTCGGATCCGGCAGAGGGTTCGACGGTCCAGACCGCCCCAACGCAGTTAGTCCTGAACTACTCAGAGGAGCCCGACCCGCAGCTCTCGGAGGTCGAACTCCTCAACAGCTCGGGAGCGACCGTCGACACCGGACCGCCGTCCCTGCAGGAACAAAAGACCCTCGTCGTCCCGATCACGGGCGAGATGCCCGACGGCGTCTACACCGTGAGCTGGAGCGCCGTGTCCGTCGACGACGGACATACCACGGCGGATTCGTTCTCGTTCGGGGTCGGCGTGAAGGCGTCGACGGGACCTGCGGCCGCCGGCCCTGCGCCCACGTCGTCCGGGCCGACAGCGCTGGGCGTCGGCGGGAAAGCGCTGTTGTACGCCGGCCTGATGTTGATCGTTGCCGTCGCCGTGATCGGTGAGGGCGTCTTCGGGGGGGCGCCGAAGGCGCGCCCCCGCATCGCAGCCTGGGCGGGACCCGCGGTCGTCGTCGGGTCGGTGGCCCTGCTGATCTCGCAGCAACAGGCGACACACGCCTCGATGAGCCGGTTCCTCGGGTCGCAGGTCGCTCGGACGCCGATCGCGTTGGTCGTCGTGTGCGTGATCGCCGCCGTCTGCGCCTTCGTCGCGAATCGCCGACCGGAGCGTTGGCTCCCCTGGGCAGCGGGGATCGCAGCCGCGATCGCGTTGGCGCTCCGAGCGCACGGCGGTCACGCGACGGCGACCTCCACCCCGCTGCTCAGTCAGGCGGAACAGTGGGTCCACATGATCGCCGGCGCGTGCTGGGCCGGCGGCCTGGTGCTGCTGATCATGCTGATCCGCGAGCGACGGGACGACCCGCCCGTCACGCTGGCCAAGCGGTACTCGATCGTCGCGCTCACCGCGATCGCGATCGTCGTCGCGACGGGTCTGCTTCGGAGCGTCTCCGAGCTGGGTGGGATCGGACAGCTCGTCCACCTCTGGGATTCGTCGTACGGCCGCGCGCTCGCGATCAAGGTGGCGGTCGTGCTGGTGGCGATCGGGCTCGGCGCGATCAACCGGTATCGCTCGATCGGACGCCTCGCGACCGACGCGTCGCCGCTGCGGCGGATCGCCAGTACGGAAGTCGTCGCGGCCGTCGGGATCCTGCTGCTCACCGCCACACTGACGAGCTACGCACCGCCGACGGGAGGCCCCACGAGCGGGCCGCCGGCGCCGAGCAACATCGTCGCGATCACGGGCAGCGATCTCGCCACGACCACAACCGTCTCGCTCACGGTCACGCCGGCGCAACCCGGCCCGAACCTGTTCCGAGCCACAGTGACGGCCTTCGGCACCGACACACCGGTGCAGGCGGATGCGATGACGCTGCAGCTGAACTCAGTGACACAGCCGGACCTGCCCGGCGCATCGGTCAAGTTCAAGCCCGACGGCAACGGCGGCTGGGTGGCGCAGTCACTCGATCCGTCGACGCCCGGAACGTTCGCGATGCAGGCGCAGCTCCGAACGGGCGCGAGCGTCACGGAGGTGCCCCTAGCGCTCGTCACGCGGTCGAACGGCGACACCACGACCGGCCTGGCGCCGGACAACGAGACCGTCGCGAACGCATCGTTCCCCGACGGCGTTCGGATCCAGGGAACGTCTGCTCGAGGGACGCCGACGCAGATCCACTTGACCGCGTTCGCTGCGAACCAGACGGGGCTGCCGCTGGCCGATCTGGAGCTCGCGGCGAGCCCGGCGACGGGAGCGCCGATCCATCTGAAGGTCCAGCGGTTCGCCGCGGACCACTTCGCCGCGAGCCCGACGCTCACGCCCGGCACGTGGACGATCGACGCGGTGGCGACGACGCGGGACGGCCAGGCCTACCAAGTGACGTGGCAGGCGACCGTCACGCCATGATCAGTTGCAGATGTCGTTGAGGACGGGATACGGGTTGACCGCGGACGTGCCCGGGATCGTCACGTACCCGTAGAAGCTCGCCGGCCAGTTCGCCGGCGGTCCGCCGATCGGGTGCCACTCGAAGTGGTCGTGCGGCGTCCCCTTCGCATCGCCGGTATCGCCGACGTAGCCGATCACGTCGCCGGCCTTCACGGGGCCGGTGGACTTGGCCGCGTAGTGGTCGAGATGCGCGTTGTAGACGTAGGAGCCGTCGGCCGCGTACACGTACTCGCTGTTGCCGCCGAGCGTGTTGTACGTGGGCTTGGCCATCCCGTCGAACGGCGCCCGGATCGGGGTCCCGTAGTTGGACAGGATGTCGTCCCCGGCGTGAAGATGGAAGTCACCCGTATAGCGCGGCGCGCCGAACCCGTCGCTGAACGCGCGTGGCGCGTCGACCGGGCACACCTTGAGGGGGTTCTCGAAACCGGGCGGCAGCTGCACGTCGGGTGCAGGCGCGGACACGCTCGACTGCGCTTGCTGCTCGAGATAGTCCTTCCGTTGCTTGCTCAGATCCTTGTACTTCTGGAGGAACTGCTGCGCCGCCGAGACGGCCGAATCACGAAGATGGCTGATCGTCGACAGGTTCTGCAAGATCTGATCGCGCAGCGCCGTCTGCTCGTTGACCTGATCCTGTTGCTTCTGCTCGAGCTGTTCGAGGCTCTGTTCCTCGATCTCGAGCACGACCTTGAGGTTCGACGCCTGCTGTGCCAGCGCGGCGTCGGAGCGGGTCACGGCGTCGACGAACTCCATCCGGTCGGACAGATCGTCCATCGACGTCGCGCCTAGGAAGATCTCCAGATCCGACGCCGGACCGGCGATGAACGCCTGTGCCGCGCGATCTTCGAGCTGGGCGCGGATCCGTTCGTATCGTGCCTGCGCGTCGGCGATCCTGGCCTTCGTCTCGGCGATCTGCGCCTGGATCTCCTCGAGCTGGGCCTGCAGCCGGTCGAGCTTCTCGACGGCGGCGTTCAGGTCGACCTGGATCGACTCGATCTGGGCGCGATACTGGCTGATCTGCGCTTGCTCGTTGAGATACGCCTGGTGCGCACTCTGCACGTCGCTCTTGCTGGGCGCAGACGCGCCGGCGCCGGGCACCAAAAGGAGAAGCGCCGCGATCGCAGCACCAAGGGCCAGCAGGCGCGGGCCGACGGGGAAGGTTCGGTCCGATCTGGTCATCGGGTTTCGCCTCACCGTACAGACATCGGCGGCCACCGACGCCGGATGAGGGGAAATCAGGTTCCCTTGCGGCTCAGGTCGTTGCAACCACCTTCAGGTCGGCGACGAGCTGCGGCTCGCGGAGCGCCAGACGCCATCCGTTGCGCTCCAGCGTGTCTCGTGCCTCCTCGATGGCTCGTTCGCCGCCGGCGGCCTCCGGGCCGAACAAGCTGCCCGTCCACCAAACCGCAGCCGCACGCCGGTTGGGTTGCTGCCGCTCGCCCGTCTCGGCCGAAAGCAGTGCGACGGAACGCGTCCGGGCACCCGGGCGGTCGCCTTCGGCGAGGTCCGTGACCGATTCGGCGTACAGGAGCGCCGTCGATCCGCCCTGCTCCGTCTCGGCGATCCTCGCGACGGGATCCGTCAGGACCGACCGTGCGCCGCCGACGTCGCCCTGCATCGCGAGCGTCCGCACGAGCTCCGAGGCCGTCCACGTGACCAGCGCCCGCTCGTTCAGGTCGCGGCACAGGACGAACGCTTCGCGAAGGTCGAGCTCCGCGGCGTCGAGCCGGCCCGCGACCCGATGCGCGGTGCCACGGTCGCCGAGCACGCTCGCGAGCTCCCACCTGGCGCCGAGCTCGCGGAAGATCCGCACCGCGGTGTCGGCGTGCGCGATCGCCTCGTCCAGCTCGAGCATCCGGCACGACGACGCGCTCACGAGCTGGTGCGCGATCGCCGCGGAGAACTGCTGCCCCGACGCTTCGGCCGTGGCGAGCGCATCCTTCGCGATGGTGAGCACATCCGCCTCGCTCCCCCGCGGCGACGTCACGCCGGCGAGCCCGACGAGCGCGCGGACCTCGGCCCACGCGTCGGGCACGTCGCCGGAGCGCGAGACGTCGAGCGCCTCTTGGAACAGCGTCTCGGCGTCGTCGAGGCGGTCGCGCCAGTACGGCACCCACCCGGCCATCAGCAACGTGCGCGCGAGCACGCGCGGATCGCCGAGCCGCCGCGCGGCCTCGAGCGACCTCTCGAACAGGCCGGCGGCGAGTGCATCGTCGCCGCGGATCGTCAGCGTGATGTCGGCCAGGAACCGCGCGGCGTGCGCCGTCACGCGGTCGTCGCCCTCGGCCAGCGCCATCGCCTTGCGGAACCGCGCCTCCGCCTCGTCGAAGTCGCCGAGCCAGTATCGCGCCTCGCCGAGCATGCTCACGATCCACGACTCCCGGACGCCCCAGACGCTCTCCGGTCCTGCGAGCGCGAGCGCCCGCCCGTAGAGGTCGACGGCGGCCCGCGACTCGATCCGCCGGCGGGCGACGTCGCCGGCACGCGTCAGCGCGTCGACGGCCCGGTCCGCGATCGAGCGGTCGTCGGGGTTGAGGTCGAGCGACGCGCGTGCCGCCAGCTCCAAGTGGAACGCGATGGTGCGCGGGTACCGGTCGAGGAGCTCGGGCTCGGAGAGCCGGTCGGCGACGCGGAGGTGAAGCCGCCGCCGCTCCCGCTTGGCGAGCGAGTCGTAGGCGACGTCGCGCAGCACATCGCTCCGGAATCGCCACACGCCCGGGTGCTCCTCGTCGGGCTGCAAGAGCTCCTCGTTCTCGGCCTCCGCAAGGAGCTCCGGTGTCGGGTCGGCGATCAGCGAGAGCTCGTCGGTGTCGAACCGGCCGCGCGGGAACACCGACGCCCGGCGCACGAGCTCGCGCGCCGGCGCCGAGAGCTGGTCGATGCGGGCGGCGACCACCGCCTGGACGGTCGCCGGGAGCGCGACCCCGGCACCGTCCCCGTACCCGGTCGGCCGGGGATCGCCATCCTCGTGATGCAGCATCCCCGTGATCTCGATGATGAACAGCGGGTTCCCGCCAGCGTGCGCGGCCACCCGCTCGGCCTCGGCGCGCTCGAGCCCGCCCGCGCTCATCGCGAGCCGCGTCGCATGGTCCGGCGCGAGGTGCTCCACCCAGAGCGTGACGGCGTCGGGCAGACCGCCGGCCCAGGTCGGGCGGTCCTCGAGGAACTCCCATCGCGCCACGCAGACGACGAGCAGCGGCACCTTGCGGGCTTCCTTCACGAGCTGCTCGATCAGATCGAGCAACAGCGGATCGGCCTGGTGCAGGTCCTCGAACACGAGCACGACCGGGCCGCTGCGCGCGAGCCCCGCGAGCATCGCGAGCACGCCTTGGCGGACCTCGGCCAGTTGGTACCGGCTGTCGTCGCCGCCGTCGTCGTGCAGGCCGAGCGCGAGCCCCAGGCGCCGCGCCGCGGACTCGACCTCGCCGGCGTCGACCCATTCCGCCACCGCCGCGCGGAGCCGGTCCTCGATGTCGGCCGCTGGCGGCGCGCCGTCGTCGCCGAGCTGGCGGTGCAACATCTGCGCCACCGGCCAGAACTCGACGTCCTCCTCGAACGGGCTCGACCGCCCGGCGAGGACCTTCGTCCCTTCCGGAAGGCCGGCGAGGAACTCGGTGACGACCCGCGACTTCCCGATGCCGGGCTCGCCGAGCAGCGTGACGAGGTGCGCGCGCTCACGCGAGGCCGCGCGGTCGAACACGTCGTTCAGCAGCGAAAGCTCGCGGCGCCGGTTGACGAACGCGATCCGCCGCCGATCGACGATCCGCTGCCGCAGGCCGAGGACCGGCCACGCCGTGATCGCGCGCTCGAAGCCCTTCGCCTCGATCGTGCGCGACTCGCCGAAGTCGACGGCGTCGCGCGCGAGCTGCCTCGTCGAGGACCCGGCGAGGATCTCGCCCGGCGCGGCCGCCTGCTGCAGCCGCGCGCCGAGGTTGACCTCCGCGCCGATCACGATCGAGCGGTCCTCGGCCGTGCCGACCGCGACCTGCCCGGTCAGCACGCCGATCCGCACCTCGACGGGCGTTCGCAGGCCGAGGTCCTCGCACAGGTCTCGCGCGCGCTCTCGGATGTCGAGCGCCGCTCGGATCGCGCGCACCGCGTCGTCGTCGCGCGCGGACGGGACGCCGAACACGACCAGCACCGCGTCGCCGATGAACCGCTCCGCCACCCCGCCGTACCAGGCGGCCTCCTCCGTCACCATCCCGTGGAACGCCGCGAGGATCTCGCGGAACCGTTCCGGGTCGACCTGCGACGCGAGCTCGGTCGAGCCGGTCATGTCGACGAAGACGACCGACACGAGCCGGCGCTCGGATGCCGGTGGGATGGCGACCGGCGCGCCGCAGTTGGGGCAGAAGTTCGCGCCGAGCGGCAGAGGTCGCCCGCACCGCGGGCACGGCTCAGCGGCCACCGGCGTACTCGATGATCTGCACGGGGTTGCCGTCGGGATCGCGGAACGTCGCGAACCGCGCGTACCCCTCGACCTCGCCGACGTAGGCGTCGAACACCGCGCCGCGCTGTTCGAGCGTCCACCGCGTCTCGTCAAGGTCGTCCACCTTGAGCACCACAGTGCCGCTCGCGGGCGGCTCGTCCTCGGTCCCGTGCAGGGCGATCTTCACCGGTCCGCCATCGAGCTCGGCCCACTCGTCGCCGTCGCGCCGCAGCAACTCAAGGCCAACGATGTCGGTGTAGAACGCGAGCGCCCGACCCATGTCACGGGTCCAGTAGTAGACGTGGTCCACGATCACGCCCCGATGCTACCGGGGAGGACCGTCAGCTCTGTCCGAGGATCTTGGCCTTCTGCGCCTGGAACTCTGCCTCGGTGAGGACCCCGTCGGATCGGAGCTTCGCGAGCCGCTCGAGCTCCGTCGTGGCGCTCGGGCCCGCGGACACCCCCGGCCTCGTCGTGGCCGGCGCAGCGGCCGGATCGCCCTGGTACATCCGCTTCTTGTTCATCTCGCCTTGGTGATAGATCGTCTTCTGGACCTCTTCGGGGTGACGGATGTCGTCGAACGAGTTCGTGCCGAATTCCGAGGCAGAGGAGATCAGCAGGGTCCCCGCGCCGACGACCCGGTCGAAGATGCCCTGCTCGAACCGCACGTCGTTGATCGCCTCGAGCGGGATCTCCATCGAACGCTTCGCGATCCAGCCCTGCCGGTGGATCACGCGTTCGCTCGTCACCGCGAAGTTGGAGGTGAGCCAGCGGATCAGCCTCGGCACCGGGTAGACGAGCATCGCGAGGATCCAGACGGCGGGCCACACCCACCACGGGCCGCCGATCCAGTTCGCGAGGAACCCGGCGGCGACCGTGATGACGATCGCGTACAGGGCGGGCATCGCCAGCGCGACGGGGTGCGGACGGAGGTCGAGGATGAGGTCTTCCCCCTCGATCAGCAGGCGTCGCGGGAACGGCATGGGCGGACGCTACCGCGGCGCCTCGGGCCCGGCAATCTCAGTCCGACGGCCGCAGGTGCTCCACGTCGCCGAACGCGACACGCGCCTCGCCGGTGTCGGTCGACAACTGCAGCGAGCCGAAGTCGTCGATGCCGACCGCGCGGCCCGTCGTCTCCTTCCCGTCGAGTGTGCGTGCCCGCACCACCTGGCCGATCGTCGAGGAGACCGGAAGCCACTCGTGGCGGACGCGCTCAGGAAGCGACGCGTCGACGGTTCCGTATACCGCGGCGAACCGCTTCAGGAACGCCACCAACAGCTCGCGCTGACCTGTCCGGTCGCCGATCGCACTGGCGCCCTCGACGCCCTCCGGCGTCTCGAGGTTCACGCCGACGCCGACCACGACGTAGCGAAGCGCTCCGTCCTCGACGCCGGACTCCAGGAGGATGCCGCCGACCTTGCCGCCGTCGAGCTGGATGTCGTTGGGCCATTTACACGAGACACGCCGTCCGGTGACGTCGCGGATCGCGCCGGCCATGCACGCGCCCGCAAGCAAGGACAACAGACCGGCCCGCGACGGCGGCAGCGACGGACGAAGCACGACCGAGAACAGCAACGAGCGGTCGGGCACGTCGGTCCACGTCCGGCCGACCCGGCCCTTCCCATCGGTTTGATGTCCGGCGGACACCAGCGTCCATTCGGGGGTGTCGTCGCCGGCCAGCGCAACCGCCAGCGCGTTGGTCGACCCGGTAACCTCCTCCGCACGCACGGGCGCCGCGATCGGGATCGCCCCCAAGGCAGCCCGCAGGTCGTCGTCGGTCAGCACGAGGTCACCGAGTGGCGCCGGGCACCCACGGAAGGCACGATACGCGAGTGACGAAGCAGAAGCTCCTGATCGCGAACCGCGGGGAGATCGCCGTCCGGATCATCCGCACCTGTCGCGAGATGGGGATCACGTCCGTCGCGATCTACTCGGACGCCGACCGGGACGCGCTGCACGTGGAGCTCGCCGACGAGGCCTACCGGGTCGGCCCGGCGCTCGCGAGCGATTCCTACCTGTCGATCGGCGCGATCCTCGAGGCCGCGCGCAAGGCGAAGGCGACGTTGGTCCACCCGGGCTACGGCTTCCTTGCGGAGCGCGCACATTTCGCCCAAGCCGTCGACGAGGCGGGCTTCGCCTTCGTCGGCCCGTCCGCCGATGCGATCGAGCAGATGGGCGACAAGGCGGCCGCACGACGGATCGCCGACGCGGCCGGCATGCCGATCGTCCCGGGCACGCGCGAGCCGGTCGACGTCGACGCCGCCAAGAAGGAGGCCCCGCGCGTCGGCTATCCCCTCTTGGTGAAGGCCGCGTTCGGCGGCGGTGGCAAGGGCATGCACGTCGTCCGCGACGCGAAGCACCTCGAAGATTCGCTCAAGCGCGCGGCACGAGAGGCCCAGTCCTACTTCGGCCGGCCCGAGGTCTTCTTGGAGCGGTATGTCGACCGCGCGCACCACATCGAGGCGCAGATCATCGCCGACACGCACGGTGAGGTGGTGTTCCTGGGCGAACGCGATTGCTCGGTGCAGCGGCGACACCAGAAGCTGATCGAGGAGACGCCGTCGCCGCTCGTGGACGGCGCACTGCGCGAACGGTTCGCCGAGGCGGCGACATCGCTCGTGCGAGAGGCCAACTACGTGAACGCGGGCACGATCGAGTGCATCCTCGACGAGGACGGCTCGTTCTACTTCCTCGAGATGAACACTCGGCTGCAGGTCGAGCACACGGTCACGGAGATGGTGACCGGGCTCGACATCGTGGCCTTGCAGATCGACGTCGCCCTCGGCGGATCGCTCGCCGGCCTCGAGGTGTCGTCGCGCGGCCACGCGATCCAATGCCGGATCAATGCGGAGGACCCCGGCCGGAACTTCCTGCCAGGGCCGGGGCGGATCACTCGGTACGTGGAGCCGGGCGGCCCGTTCGTGCGGGTGGACTCGGGGGTGACCGAGGGCCGCGAGGTCCCGGGTGACTACGACTCGATGTTCGCGAAGCTGATCGTTGCGGGCGCGGACCGGGAGCAGGCGCGCCACCGGATGCTCCGCGCCCTCGGCGAGTACACCGTCGAAGGGATCCCGACGACGATCCCGGTACACGAATGGATCCTCCAGACCGAGTCGTTCCGCGATTCGACGCACACGACGACGTGGTTGGAGAAGGCGCTCGCGGACGCGCATCTGCCGGCGCAAGGTGACCTCTCGCAGGGCGTCGCGGGGCGCGCAACCCGGCGGCAGGACAGCCTCGTCGAGGTCGACGGACGAAGGATCCCGGTGCGGATCTTCGACGAACGCCGCGAGGCCGCCCCCAAGCCGCCGAGCGGGCACGACGGCCAGGGCGGCGAGCACGTCCACGGCGAGATCCGGGCACCGATGCAGGGCACGATCGTCAAGGTCCTCGTCGAGAAGGGTCAGGCGATCCGCGCGGGGGACGTCGTGTGCATCCTCGAGGCGATGAAGATGGAGAACCACATCGCCTCGACGCGCGAGGGCGAGATCACCGACCTGCCGATCAGGCCCGGTCAAGTGGTCGAGACCGGCGCCCTGCTCGCCGTGATCGACTAGCCCGGCGGACCCCAGGGGTCGCGGCCGGTCATGCGAAAGCCTGCGTCGTGGATCTTGTACCGGCTGTTCACCGAGATCAGCAACGGCGTCATCTGCTCGGCGATCCGTGCCATCTGCAGCCCGCCGAGATCGACCCACCGCATGCCTTCGATGTCGTCGACCAGTGACCCGACGATCGCCTTGGCCTCGGCGTCCTCCCCCATCACGAACGTGTCGGAGTCGACGGGCTTGTCGACGCCGCGCAGGAGGCCGGCGCTCACGGTATGGAAGGCCGCGACCAGGCGCGTGCCGTGCGGCAACAGGGTTCGGACGAACTCGGCGGCCGAGCCATGCCATGGATGCAGCGAATGCGACGGGCGCCCGCCTACCGAGGCCATCAACGGACTCGTGCAGTCGCACACGACGGTTACGGGCGTGATCGACGGAGCGATCGACTCGTAGATCGCCGCCGCGCCTTGGAACGGTACGGTCACGACCACGACAGGCGCGGCGGCGGCCGCCGGGTTCTCGGCCCCTGAGACCGGTGCATCCGCACCGATGATGCCCTTCGCTTCCTCGGCTTTCGCGGTGGCGCGATCCGCATCACGCGAGCCGATCGTGACGCGATGTCCTGCCTTCGCGAGGCGCAGCGTCAGCCCGAATCCTTCCGCGCCGGTTCCGCCGATGATCGCGACGTCCATCGGCCCGAGCCTAACGGGTAGCCTCCGGCATCGTGACCTCGGTGACCGCGGTGATCGAGCTGCTCGTCGGCGCAGCGTGCATCGCGATCGCCCTGCCGTGCTGGCGCCAAGGCGTGCCGGTGTTCCGCGTGATCGGGGTCGTGTTGGCCATCGCGGGGGTTACGGCGGTGATCAACGCCGTCGTGACGCTCGCGACCTGAGCGGTCAGTACGAGGGACGGTATTCGCCGAAGGCGTCCCGCAGCTGGTCGGACACCTCACCAAGGGTCGCCCGGACCCGAAGCGCCTCGCGCATCGGCGGCAATAGGTTGCCGGTTCCATCGGCCGTCGTCCGAACCTCGGCGAGCGCCGCATCGACCGCGGCCTGATCACGCGTCGCCCGGAGCTCGCGTACACGTGCGATCTGCGCGGCGACCTCGTCGTCCCCGATCCGCTGCAGCTCCGGCTGGCGATCCTCCTCCGTCTGGAAGCGGTTCACCCCGACCACGACACGGTCGCCGCTCTCGATCGCCTGCTGGATCTTGAACGCCGCCTCGTGGATCTCGTCTTGATAGAAACCCTGCTCGATCGCGGCGACCGCCCCGCCGAGCCCGTCCACCTTCTCGATGTAGCCGGCGGCGAGCTGCTCGAGCTCATCGGTCAAAGCCTCGACGTAATAGGAACCGCCGAGCGGGTCCACCACCTCTCCGACGCCGGTCTCGAACCCGATCACCTGCTGGGTTCGCAGCGCGATCTTGGCCGACGCCTCGGTCGGGAGCGCCAGCGCCTCGTCATAGGAGTTCGTGTGCAGCGATTGCGTCCCGCCGAGCACAGCGGACAGCGCCTCGAGCGTCGTTCGCACGATGTTGTTCTCGGGCTGCTGTGCGGTGAGCGTCGCTCCCCCGGTCTGCGTGTGGAACCGCAGTATCAACGAGCGCTCGTCCTTCGCGCCGAACCGCTCCCGCATGATCCGCGCCCACAGGCGGCGCGCCGCCCGGAACTTCGCGATCTCCTCGAAGAAGTGCTGGTGGCACGCGAAGAAGAACGAGAGACGCGGCGCGAAGCCGTCGACCGCGAGGCCGGCGTCGAGCGCCGCCTGGACGTAGGCGATCCCGTCGGCGAGCGTGAA
>Ga0136846_1235426_pt1 | contig 14332 bp, 7 predicted proteins | sample HopSoiMetagenom2_FD_96841 | JGI IMG/M metagenome (GOLD analysis project Ga0136846, IMG submission 96841) | Grasslands soil microbial communities from Hopland, California, USA - 2 Assembly 2016 (version 4) | ecosystem: Environmental > Terrestrial > Soil > Grasslands | place: USA: Hopland...
CGCTCGCCGGCATGCTGGTGATGAACATGCGTTTCCTGGACGGCGTGGTCATCGCGACCTCCGTCACGGTCGTCCTGAGCGTCCTCGCCGCGATGACCCTGCTCCCGGCCCTCCTCGGCCTCCTCGGCATGCGCGTCCTCAGCCGCAGGCAGCGCCGCCGGCTGGAGGCGACGGGACCGGAACCGCTCGAGACGAGCGGACTCGCGGCGCGCTGGTCCTCGTACGTCGAAAGGCGCCCGCGTTCCACCGCGGCGATGGCCCTGCTGGCGATGCTGATCCTCGCGCTGCCCGTCCTGTCCATCCGGCTCGGCGCGACCGACCAGGGCAACCACCGGGAGTCGACGACCACCCGCCAGGCGTACGACCTGCTGGCGGAGGGCTTCGGCCCCGGATTCAACGGCCCGCTGCTGGTGGTGGTCGCCAACGGCGACGCGAACGCGCTCGTCTCGAAGATCCGTACGACGGAGGGCGTGGCCCAGGCGGGAGCGGCACCCGCCTCCCACGGCGTCACGGTGATCCAGGTGGTCCCGACGACGTCACCCCAGTCGCAGCGCACGGACCAGCTGATCGACCGGCTGCGCGACGACGTCGTCCCGGCCTCCGGGGCCGAGGCCCACGTCGGCGGAGTGACGGCCACCTTCAAGGACTTCGCGGCGGTGACGGGCGAGCGCCTGCCCTACTTCGTCGCGGCGATCATCTCCCTCGGCTTCCTGCTCCTGATGGTGGCGTTCCGCTCCCTCATGGTCCCCCTCACCGCGGCGCTGATGAACCTGATCGCGGCGGCGGCCTCCTTCGGCGTACTGGTCGCGATCTTCCAGTGGGGCTGGGGCACGGAACTCCTCGGCGTCGGCAAGGAGGGCCCGATCACGGCGTTCCTGCCGGTCATCATGCTGTCCCTCCTCTTCGGCCTCTCGATGGACTACCAGGTGTTCCTGGTGAGCCGGATGCACGAGGAATGGGTCCACACGAAGGACAACGCGCGGGCGGTCCGCGTCGGTCTGGCGGAGACCAGCAGGGTCATCAACTCCGCGGCCCTGATCATGATCTGCGTGTTCTCGGCGTTCGTCCTGAGCGGCGACCTGGAGGGCGCGATGGCGGGCATCGGCCTCGCCGCGGCGGTCGCGCTGGACGCGTTCATCCTGCGTACGGCCCTGGTTCCGGCCGCGATGCACCTGCTCGGCAACTCCAACTGGTGGCTTCCGGCGGGCCTGGAGAAGCGCCTGCCCCATCTGGCGGTGGAACCGGCGGAGGAGCCCGAGGCCGGCGAACCCGCCCCGGTGGTCCACGGTTTCGTCCGCGACACGGACGGCGTACCGGTCGAGGACGCGTCGGTGACCCTGCTGACGAAGGGCGGACCCCAACTGGACCGGGTCACCTCCCGGGCGGACGGCTCGTACACCCTCTCGGTCCCGGCTCCCGGCACGTACCTGCTGGCGGCGACAGCTCCCTCGTACGGCTCCCGGGCCCGGCAGGTGACCATCGAGGACGGCCCACTCGTGTACGACGTGGAGCTGCCGGAGACGTCGGAGGAGGGAGCGGACGAGGTGGACGCGGTGAACTGGCCTCGCCCGGCGCCTACTTGACCTGTTCGCCCTTCCCGGACTCTTCGGATTCCTCGGACTCCTCGGGAAGGGCGTTGGTCATCCCCGGCAGGAAGTCGCTGAACAGGTCGTGGACCTCGCGGACGAGCGGCCGCAGCACCCGGAAGCGGGCCAGCGTCACCCCGCGCGCGGTGAGCCGGGCGCCGCGCCCGGCGAGCCGGTAGGTGCGCTCGCGGCCCTCCGTACGGTCGTAGATCCAGTACATGACCATCCCCATCTGGGACAGCCACATCAACTCGGGCAGTACGTCCCTGAGTTCCTCCGGCACCTTGGCCTTCGACCCGGCGAGCACCTCCCGGTGTACGTCGATGGCCTGCACGCGCGCGTGCTCCGACTCGGCGGAGAACGGGCTGAGCGGACTGTTCGGATCAGCGGCGGTCTTGAAGAACTGCACCGCGAACTCGTGGTAGGGAGCGGCCACATCGAGCCAGGCCCGGTGCACCCCGGCGAGCCGGGCCTCCAGATCGGTCTCCCGGTCCAGGACCTCCCGCGCGGCCACCTGGTACTCGCGGGCGAGCTGGTCGTAGAAGCCCTGGATCAGGTGCTCCTTGCCGGCGAAGTAGTAGTAGGCGTTGCCGACGGAGACCCCGGCCTCCTGAGCGATGGCCCGCATCGTCGTCTTGTCGTACCCCCGCTCCTTGAACAGCCGCATGGCCGTCTCCAGGATCAGCGCACGCGTCTGCTCACTCTTCGCGGAAGCGGGAGCAGGAGCGGAGGGCTCAGAGGACTCGGAGGACGCTGAGGACTCGGAGGACTTGGGGCTGTCTTTCGCTGCTGACACGGAAGGAGCCTAACCAGTGGAACAGGTGCCGCTGCCACAGCCGGGTGGGCCCGCGGGCAGGGCGCCGGGCACGGCGTGCGTCCAGCCGAGGCTGGGATCGTACGACCACCCGTCGGCCCGCCGGTACACCGCCCGGCCGCCCCTGTCGGTGCCCCGCTGCCGCCCGCGCCACTTGGCGGCGGCGAGCACGGCCCCCTTGGCGAACACGGCCCCGGCCGGGGTGGCGAACCGATGGGCGAGCGGCCGGTACTCGCGGAGCGCCCACAGCACGACGACCCAGGCACCGGCGCCGCGGTAGACCTGCCCGGCGTCCCCGATGACGGTGACGTCGTCGAGGGTGGCGGAGTGGTCGAGGGTCGGAAACAGCCCCCGTGCCCGCTCCGATCCCGCCGGGACCAGCGCCAGCGGCACCAGTTGAGGCTGCCGTCCGAGCCACTCGCGCACGAAGGTGCACAGCTCGCAGTCGGCGTCGTACAGAACGGTGAGCCGGCGGACCGGAACGCCCCCCGTGGCGTCCCGGTCCGCGCGGGCGGCGGTGTCCCCCGACCCCGCCGCTTCCATGTGGCTCATCGCGGTCACGCCCCGCCCGCCGGGGCGACCCAGCCCTGCGGCGCGACGGGCGGCATCTGCTCCCGCTCCATGACACCCCGCCGACGGATCTTGCTGAGCACGAAGACGTTCCCGAGGTGCATGACACCGAGCACCAGCAGTACGACCCCGAGCTTGGTCGAGAGGGCCTCGAAGACCTCCCGGGTGCTGCCGATGTCCCCGTCACCGCTCAGATAGAGGGCGACGAACCCGAGGTTGACGAGATAGAAGCCGACGACGAGCAGATGGTTGACGGCATCGGCGAGCTTCTCGTTCCCCCGCAGCACATCGGCGAGAAAAACGCGCCCGTTGCTGCTGAGGGTGCGCGCGACCCAGACGGTCAGCGCAACGCTGACCAGCAGGTATATGACGTACGCGACGACTGTGAGGTCCATGTCTTCGTCCTTGTCCCCGTGCCCTTTGAGATGCCTCTTGAACGACTTGAACGCGTTCAAAAGTGCTTACGGGGATGACTGTAGACCTGTTTTTGAACACGTTCAAGTCACGTTCGATGTCGTCCGAACGGCTCGCACGTCCGTTCCGTGAGCGGGTCATTCGATTGAGTGGAGCGTCGACCATCAGGCCTGGGTACGCTGAAGCGACAGGCGAGACTCCGTCGCATGGGAGCACTGATGAGCGCCGTATCCGAGGACGAGCTCAACGAAGAGCCGGCGTACCGCTGGCCGATCCCGCCCGCTGAGGGCTGGACCGCGGACGACCTCGACCGGATTCCGGGCCTCCCGCCGCACACGGAGTTGATCGACGGGAGTCTCGTCTTCATGAGTCCGCAGACCGCTTTCCATGGGCGCTGCATGCGTCTGCTGGAGAACAGCCTCCTGGGGCAGGCCCCGGATCATCTCGATGTCATGCGGGAGATGGCTGTCAGGCTGGATCTGAAGAACCGGCCCGAACCGGATGTTCTGGTCTTTCCGGAAGAGGCGAACACTGGTCCCAGGCAGACCTGGTACAAGCCCGAGGACATCCTCCTTGCCGTGGAAGTCGTCTCTGACGACTCCCGCGAGCGCGACCGCGAGGTCAAGCCCCGCAAGTACGCGGCGGCCGGAGTGCCGCACTTCTGGCGGGTCGAGGAGGATGGCGACAAGGGCCTGCCCGTCGTGTATGTCTACGAACTCGACCCCGCCACGAAGTCGTACGGGCTCGTCGGCATCTTCCACGACCGTCTCAAGGTCACCGCGCCGTTCGACATCGACATCGACCTGACGGCCGTCAACCGCCGACCGGGCTCATGAACGTGCCAGCTCCGGCCGTTTCCGGTAGTCCGTGAAACCGATGACGTTGCCCCACGGGTCGGCGATCTCGACGGTCCAGCCCGTGGCCACGGACGCCGGGACGTCGAGCGGGGTGATGCCGGCCGCGGTCAGGGCGCGGGCCGCCGCCCTGGCGTCCGGTACTTCCAGCCACACCCGGGGCGAGGCCCACGGCGGCGGCCGGTGGCCGAGCGCCTCCTCGACGCGCAGCAGCAGTCCGGGGGTCTCGGCGCCGACCCTCAGTACGGCGATCCCGGCCTCGTCGAGCCGGGCGGTGATCCCGAACCCGGCACGCTGGTAGAAGGCGACCGCCTCGGCGAGGTCACCGACGGGCAGCAGCACGTTGTCGAAACCGAGCAGTTCGTACGACTCGTCATCTGACATGGCGTCAGATTAAGGGGATGGTCGGCGGAAACCGTGGAGGCCGGTGAGGCGATCGGGTCCACCTGATCAGGGAGTTCGCTTCGCCTGTCCGGCGTCGAGGATCTCGGCGACGTCGAGGGTGACCTTGGCGCCGAGGGAGTCGGGGAGGGCGACGAGCTCGCCGGGGGCGTGGACGCGGTGGGCGGCGTACGTGTTGCCCTCGGGGTCGGTGAGCACGTGGAGGCGCTGGTGCTTGCGGTCGACGACGACGTAGACGGGCGCGTTGGCGTTGGCGTACGCGGCGACCTTGGTCTGCAGGTCGGCCTTCCAGTTGCTGGAGGTGACCTCCAGGACGAGGCGGAAACAGACGGGGTCATAACAGACGTTTTCCACCAGGCGGTCCCGGTAGTCGCCGTCCACCACCGCCAGGTCGGGGATCGCGTAGTCCTCCGTACCTGTAGGGAGCCATAGGCCGATCCCCTGGAGCACTCGTGTCTCCGCCCCGTGCAGCCCCGCTGTCAGGAACGGGACGGTGAGACTGGTCAGGGCGTCGGCGTGCGGGGCGTCCGGGGGCGGGGACACGAGGATCAGGCCTCCGATGATCTCGACGCGGTAGCCCGGAAGGCGCTCCAGCAGGCGGTTCGCCTCCGCGATCAGCGGGCGGTCGCCGTGGTGCCGCTCGACGGATGCTGCGGACATCGCGTGCCTCCTGGGGGCTGGTGTCGAGGACATCATCGTAGGCCGGGCGGGGCGTGTGCGGGCCGATCGCAGCACGTCACCCGATCGGGTATCCGGCACAGCAGAGGGCCCCGCTTCCTTCGGAAACGGGGCCCTCGACGACGTACGCACACCACCTACCGGCATCACCTCGACCGGTGATCAGCCGATGGTGATCCGGGTCTTCCAGTAGCTCTTGGCCGGGAGGACCTCCCGCCCCGGAACGGGGGCCATGGTCGCCCTGCCGCCGGCGTAGAAGCGGACGGTGCCGTCCGCGCGGACGGCCCAGAGGTCGGGGATGTTGTCGCCGTTGGAGTCCGGGATGCCGAGCAGGTGGGGCATGTTGGCGACGTTCCAGCCGGCGGGGGCGTACTCGGTGTCGGTGCCACCGGCCGAGGCGTTGCTGCTGGCCAGCGAGGCAAGACTGACTCCGCCGCCCTCGGCCGCGATGCCCTTGCGGAGCCTCAGCACGGACGCGGTGTCCTCGCGGTAGATGAGGTCCGTCACGCCGTCGCCGCTGACGTCCTGCGCGGTGACGAGGTCGCGTCCGGTCCAACCGGTCGCCGAGAGCCGGACGGCCTGGTCGATCGTCGCCCCGTGATAGCCCGTGAAGGCCCACAGCTCCTGACCGATGGTGGCGAAGAAGTCGGTCCGGCCGTCGCCGGTGGCGTCACCCGCGGCCATGATCTGCGTGAACGTCGCGGGGCTCGGCGCGCCGCCGGGCAGCAGGATCTCGACGCGTTTGTCGATGTTGACGGCGCCGTACCCGTCCCCGGGGTAGACCCACAGGCGCCCCTCCCTGCGGACGACGAGGTCCTGGAGGCCGTCGCCACCGTAGATGTCACCGTTGTGGGTGATCAGCGCACCCATGAAGCGCCCGTGCCCTGGAAACGAGTAGGGCGGCACGTTGTCGTTGCCGTTGGGATCCTTGGCCCGGTTGGCGTAGTAGGCGCCGGGCATCGAGTTCTCGTTGAGGTCGCCGGTCTTCTTGGTCAGGTCCTTGACGTCGGTCCGGGAGGAGTACATGCCCAGGTCGCCGGCCTCGGTGACGACCATCATGTCGGGGAGTTTGTCTCCGGTGAAGTCCATGGGGGCGTCGGCCTGGTCGCGTGGAGTGACGTAGAAGAGGTACTTCGTCGGCTGGGAGACGTTGCCCGCCTGGTCGACGACGCGGACGTACAGCACGTTCGGGCCGGCGGACGGGGGTTTGGCGTTCGCGAGGGTCGCGCTGACCGTGGCAGCGGTGCCGAAGGTGCGGTTGAGACCGAACGCGAAGTCGGGCGAGTTGAACCCGTACTCGTACCGCACCACGTCCGTGTCGAGGGCGCGCACGGTGAAGGAGCCGGGGGTGCCGAACTTCTTGGTGCTCCAGATCGCGTCCTCGCCCTTGTGGCCGAAGCCGTCGTCCTCACGGTCGGCGTCAGGGAAGTCCACGGAGGCGACCCTGGGCGGCCTCGGCGCCGACAGGTCGAGCACGAAGCGGCAGGGCGCCTTGGCAGGGGAGAAGCCGGAGGAACTGTTGGCGTCGTCCCTGGCCTGCACCCGCCAGGCGTAGGTCACACCGTTGGCCAGTCTGCTGGTGGGAAACGCGTGGGTGGTGACCAGCGCCGCGCTTCTGCTCCCATCGACCGAGACCTTGCCGGTGCCCCCGAGCAGATCGCCCGTGTCCTTCCACTTGCCGTCCGGCCAGAGGTCGAAGTCGAGGAAGTCGAGGTTCGCGTCCTTGTCGGTGGAGCGGGCGGTGAAGGTGATGCCGCCGGCGGCCATCCGGACGTAGGGCTTGGTGGTGGTGCACTTGGCCTCGGGGCCGAGGTCGAGGGAGTCCGGGGCGGACGGCTTCCGGTTGTACTCGAGGACCAGCACGGGCGGGAAGTCACTGTCCGCCTGGAACTTCTTCCACGCGTACTGCGAATGCTCGTCGCTCGCCCGCATTCCGAAGGTGATCGTGGTCGCCCCTTCGTCGGCCCGTTTCTGCGCGGCCGCGCGCAGGTCGAACGTCTCGAAGGCGTCCCGGCAGCCGGACTTGAAGCCGTGGGCGAAGCTCTTGGCCGCGTACTTGTTGCCGTCGTGCAGACTCGGCGCGTTGTTCCAGTTGGTCCGCGAGTCGATCGGGCCCGTGAGGTGCACGGTCATCGAACGGGCGCTGCACGACCAGGCGTACGTCTCCAGGAGCTGCAGCGTCGCCTTTTGGATCTTCGTGCCCTTGAGTGCCTTGTCGAACTCGATGTTGAAGTACGAGCGTGAGGTACCCCAGGTGTCGGACTCGAAGCCGACGCGCGCCTCGTGCGTTCCGCCCTTGTTGAAGCCCTTGCCCTTGTAGAACGTGGCGTTGGGGTGGCGGCTGTAGGCGGTGGTCCAGCTCTGGACGTGCCTATTGAACGACGGGTCGACGAAGACCGGGTAGGTGGTGGCCGGGTCGGCAAGGAAGTCCTGGTCGGGGGTGAGCAGCCAATGGGACCCGGACAGCTCGGACTTGACGACCTCGCCAAGTGAGTCGGGGGCCGGACCCTCGAGTGACGGCAGGCTGAGCGTCGCGGCCGAGCCGGTCTGCGAGGGCGCGGGCGTCGGCTCGGGCGGCGCGGACGGCAGCGGGGACGCGGACACGGTCGGCGCGGGACCGTCCGAGGCGGACGGCAGATCCTCCGGCTCCGTGTCGGCCTGCTCGTCCGTCTCGCCCGGATCGTCGTCGGCCGGGCTGACGCTGTCGCTGGGCGTGGGGCCCTCCGGCGCGGGCACGTCGGTGGGTACGGGCGACTCGGCCTCGGTGGGCTGCGCGCCGGCCCCCACCCCGCCGTCCGTGACGGCCGGGACACCGCTGCTGTCCCACATCAGGGGGGTGGGCGACGTGGCGACGTCCTCGCCGTACGCGTCCTCGGCGGAAAGGATGCCGGTCACCGCGTTGAGGCGGAAGTTCAGGTCCGGGGCGGAGACGCCGTACGTGAGCTGCTGGACGTGGGGATCGGCGGCGGCCTGCCGGTTCTTGAGCACGACGAGCTGGGCGAAGCCGTCGTCGTCGGCGGTGAGGACGAGGTCGGCGCCGGGGAAGATCTCCGGGTACAGCGCCCGGGATCCGTCGATGACCGGGGCGGGTACCGGGCCGGGCCAGGTGAGTTGGATGGCGTGACCGTCAACGGTGAGGGTAGCGAGGGGAGTTGGCGTCTCGTCGGCGGCCAGGGCCGCGCCGGCGACGGTGCCCTTGAGGAGGGAGACGCGCCGGACGGTGGTGGCGCGGGAGGCGCGTTCGCCGGACTGGTCGGACCGGGCGGGCTGGGTGGCGCGGGACGACGACGCGCTCGAACCGGCCGAGAACACGATCCGCGTGTTGGTGGCCGTCGGCTCCCAACCGGCGTCGGTTCGGCGCAGGTCGTAGTCGATGTCCTTCCACTCGCCGCCCACCTTGGCCCGGATCGGCGTGGCGTACAGCTTCTTCACCATGCCGCCGCCGGCCTTGGCCCACGTCGTGGAGCGGGCGGTCCGCAAGGCGGTGACCTCGACGGACTTCCCCGTCTTCGTGGCACGCGCGATCGCGACGGCCTCGGTCACCGGCTGCGCGCGCCGACCGCCTTTCGCCCCGTCGCCCGACCCTGACCCCGCTCCCGCGTCGGAGTCGTCGAGGCCGAGGCTCACGAAGACGATGCCCGTCGCGGCGAGAGCCGCGGTGAGTACGGCGGCGGTGGTCCGGCTTCCGGGCATGCGAGTTCCCCGCATGCGCGTTCCGGGCATGCGAGACCGGCTGCGCGTGGTGCGCGTCATCGGGCGAGTTCCCCTTCCCCCCTCGGAACCGGGCGCGCGACAGGGCGCGACCGGGCCCGCCGATGATGGCCCAAGAGTCGGCTGTCGTCACGCTTTGCGAACGCGGGCACGGATTGAGTCAGTCAATCGCCAGGCCCGTATCGGTGATTGACCTCGCCCGCCGACAACTGCCCGGCGGAGCGAGCTCATGGCCTTAAAGCGCCCTAAAACCCCTCAATAATCCCTGATTTGTGTGGCATTTATAAAGGGAAATTAAGAATCACGTAATAGATCGCAAAGGAGTGGCGGCTTCCCTTACCTCGGTTAGGCCGGGCTTCACCCGTCACCAACCGCTACAAGGCGCTACGTACCGTGTGGATCATCACATCCACACAGGTGATCTAGCGAAACCCCACAGATCCATCACAGAATCTCCGGCATCTGATATGCCCCACGTGTGGTCCGATCCTGGTCCCGCACCCAGTGGTCCGGGGGGACCTCACCGTGTTCGGTCGCTTTTCGCATGCCCGCAGTCGCCGTGTTTCGCGTCTGCGGACGGCTGTTGTGCCCACTGTCGGCGCGGCCCTGCTGGTAGGTCTCCTGCCTGTTCAGGCGTTCGCCGTGCCGCCCGACCCGGCCGCGGCCGAACGGGGCCGCGAGGACACCCTCCAGTTGGAGACCCTCGACCCGGAAGTGCCTGTCGAGGGCGTTACCGAGGAGCAGCACGCGAGGCCCTTCAGGATCGCGATGCCCCCGCGCCTGGAACAGGCGCCGGCGGGTACGACGACCACGCCCGTGGGCACCGGAAGCGTCAACTTCGGCTCGGCGACGAACGGGACCACGACACCCGCCTCCGTCCGCACCGGCGCCACCGTCCAACAGGTGGCGGACCCGAAACCGGCGGGCGTTCTGCCCATCAGCCTCGGCCAGGCCCCCGACCAGGCTGCCCCCACCGGCATTTGGGACGTCAAGGTCTACGGCCGGACAGAGGCCGTCTCCCAGGGCGTGGACGGCACCGTCGTGGGCGTCCAGGCTCCGGCTACCGGAGCCGTGCCCATCTCGGTCAAGATCGACTACTCGAAGTTCAAAAGCCTCTACGGCGCCGACTGGGCCTCCCGCCTCAGGCTGGTGCAGTTCCCCGAGTGCTACCTCGACACCCCGCAGGTCGAGGCGTGCCAGGAGTACGTGGAACTGGAGACCACGAACGACACGGCGACCGAGTCCATGACCGCGGTCGTCGACACAGCGGCCGACGGCACGGTCACCCCGGCCTCGGCCACACGCGAAACCCCCGTCGGCGGACCAGCGACAGTCCAGGCCTCCTACCGCAGTTCGCCCGCCGCCACCGGCACCGCCGTAGCGGCCTCCGGCGACCGCGCCGCCGTCGGCGCGATCGACTCGGGCCAGGGCAACGGCGGTTCGTTCAAGGCGACCCCGCTCGCCTCCAGCGGCGAGTGGGCGGCCGGCGGCTCCTCGGGCGCCTTCACCTGGTCGTACCCGCTGACCATTCCGGCGGCGCCCGCGGGCCCGGCCCCGAACATCGCGCTCGGGTACAACTCGCAGACCGTGGACGGCCGTACGGCGGTCTCCTCGCCCCAGGTGTCCTGGATCGGCGAGGGCTGGGACTACGACCCGGGCCACATCGAGCGCCGGTACAGAAGCTGCCAGGACGACCGTAAGACGGGCACCCCCAACAACAAGGCCGCGAAGGACAAGACGTCCGACCTGTGCTGGGTGTCGTACAACGCGGTGATGTCGCTGGCGGGCAAGACCACCGAACTCGTCCGGGACGCGCCCGCCGGCAGCGATCCGGAGACCGACACCGAGGTCTACCGGCCCACGCAGGACGACGGAACCAGGGTCGAGCACCGCATCACGAAGGGCACGAACCGGGACGACAACGGCGAGTACTGGATCGTCACCACCATGGACGGCACCAAGTACTACTACGGCCTCAACAAGGTGGGCGGCGGCCACCCCGACACCGACTCCGTCTCCACCGTCCCCGTCTTCGGCAATCACCCGGGCGAACCCTGCAACACCAGCACCTTCGCCAACTCCCGTTGTGGCGCGGACAAGCAGCAGGCCTGGCGCTGGGGCCTGGACAAGGTCGTCGACGTGCACGGCAACGCGCTGGTCGTCAGCTGGAAGCAGGAGCAGAACTACTACGCCGTGAAGAAGAAGTTCACGGCGCCCGAGAAGTACGACCGTTTCGCGTACCCGACGAAGATCGAGTACGGCATGCGCGCGGACCTGACGAAGCCGTCGGCGACGGTCGACTTCGGCGTCCAGCAGCGCTGCCTCGAGCCGACGGCGGCGTGCGACGCGGCCAGCTTCGGCAAGACCGACGACCCGGGCGCGTACCGCCTCTGGTGGGACACCCCCGGCAACCTCAACTGCAAGTCCACGTCGAAGATGTGCCCCGCCTTCCCGTCCTTCTGGACGCAGATCCGCCTGGACACGATCACGACGAACGCGGCCCGCGCCGGCCGGACAGGCCTCGGCAAGGTCGACAAGTACACCCTCTACCAGTCCTTCCCGAAGGACTGGTACGACACGGCCCCCAGCCTCTGGCTGAACTCGATCACCCGCACCGGCTTCGCCCCCGGGGACACCACCGGCACCCTCCAGCATCCGGACGGCGTCAGCTTCGCCGAGTACAAGGTCGGTTCGGAGTCACCGCTGAAGGTGCGCCTGAGCGACAAGCAGCTCCCGAACCTGGTCCGCACCGGCAAGAGTGATCAGCGCCCCGGCTTCACGCGCCCCCGCATCGGCACGGTGTCCACCGAGACCGGCGGTGCCGTCGATGTCGAGTACACGGGCGGCTGCGCGAGCGCACCGGCCACGGACAACGGCCGGAACAACGGCACGTGTTACCCGGTCCACTGGTCCCCGGACGGCGACGAGAAGAACCCCGGGAAGGTGTGGTTCAACAAGTACGTCGTCGCGTCCGTGATCGAGCATGACAAGGTCGTCACGTCGCACGGCCAGAACATCAAGACGTCCTACACGTACACGGGGCCGGCCTGGTCCAAGAGCGACGACGAGTTCACCCGCCCGTCCCTGCGCTCGTTCAGCGACTGGCGCGGCTACCGCGAGGTGGCGGTGACGAAGGGCGGATCCGCCAGCGGGCAGAACATCCTTCAGGCCCGGTCGTACTCCGTCACCCGTTACTTCCTCGGCGTCGGTGGCCAGATCAAGGACTCCAAGAACAAGTACACCCTCCTCGAGGACGACAGCCCGCAGTACGCGGGCATGACGGCCGAGACGATCACTTACCGCGACTCCGACAAAGCAACCCAGAGGCCGCTCCCGGACCTCCCTTGGTCGAAGCGCACCCTGAATTTCCCCTGGTCGAAGCAGACCGCGTCGCGCGCCAGAAAGGCCGAGGACGGCACGGACCTGGATCCGCTCCTGGCTTACCGCAGCGGAATCAAGCGCACGGACGAGGTCCAGACCGTCGGCGAGAGCTGGCAGGCCGTCCGCACGCTGACCTCGGTGGACGACACCTACGGCCTGCCCATCCAGGTCGAGACGTCCGTGGTCAAGCCCGGCGCCGGCACCGACGAGACCTTCTCCGACCGGACGTGCACGGTGACGACGTACGTCCACAATCCCTCGGCATGGCTGATCGGTCTGCCCAAGTCGCAGCGCAGCACGGGCACTTCGTGCGCGGACTACGCGGCGGCGAACCCGGCGACCAAGCTCATCAAGTCCGTACGGAACAACTACGACGGAAGCACGGCCGGCAACGAGACCCCGGCGAGGGGCCTGGTGACGACTGTCACCGCTGTCGACGTCACCGGAACCGCGGACGTGGTCGCCGCGAGTATGAAGTACGACACGCTGGGCCGCATCCGAACGGTTACGAAGCCGGCGGCGGGCACGACGACGACCGAGTACACCCCCGGCGACGAGGGCGGCCCGCTCACCGCGGTGAAGACGACCAACGCCCTGGGGCACGGCGTCACCACGACCTTCGACCCGGGCCGCAGCCTGCCGCTGACGGTCACCGACGCCAACAACCGCGTCACACGCAACGAGTACGACGCACTCGGCCGCCTGGTGAAGGGCTGGTCCCCGTCCCGTTCCTCGGGCGGTACGCCGGACGTGGTGATCGACTACCAGCCCGCGGTCGCCGACCCGAACAAAGCGAGCCGTCCCGCCGCCGTCACCACCAGCACACTCAGGGACGACGGCACCTACGGCAAGCAAGTCACCATCTACGACGGCCTGTTGCGCCAGGTGCAGACCCAGTCGGAGGCGCACGGCCCCGGCCGCGTCGTCACCGACACCACGTACGACGACCACGGACTGGTGGACGAGCAGAGGGGCGCCTATCTGGCGAAGGGTGAGCCCACCACCGAGATCTTCCAGCCCCGGTCCGAAACCCTGATTCCGAGCAAGGTCAAGTTCAGCTACGACGGACTGGAACGCCCGTACAAGGAGTCGACGTTCCACTCCGGCCGGTTCAAGTACGCGACGACCACGACCTACAACGACACGAGCACGGACGTGAACCCGCCCGGCTCGACCGCCCCCCGGACGCGCACTTCCACCGACGCCCTGGGCCGCGTCACCTCGATCCTCCATTACAAGGACGAGACCAGCACGGGCGCGGGCCGCATCACGACGTACGGGTACGACGACCGGGGTTACCGCGACACGGTGAAGGACCCGGCGGGCAACCTCTGGACGTACACGTACGACGCGCGGGGCCGGGTGAAGTCGACCACGGACCCGGACGTCGGAGAGACGGACACCTGGTACGACGCGGCGGATCGCCCGAACAAGGTGACGGACGCGGAGAACCGGACGACGTTCACGCAGTACGACGACCTCGGCCGTGTCACCTACGTCCGCGAGGGCTCGGCGACCGCCGACCCGGTGAAGTCGTTCTCGTACGACAGCCTGCCGGGCGCGCTGGGCCAGCCGGTCGCGTCGGTGCGGCACACGTCGGGCGGCGACTACATCAACCGCGTCACGGGTTACGACACGGACTACCGGCCCACGGGCACCGAGACGGTGATTCCGGCGGCGGGCCCGGCGACCGCGGGCCTGTCGGGCACGTACGCCTACGGATACACGTACACGCCGACCGGGAAGCCGCTGTCGGTCACCATGCCGGCGATCGGTGGCCTGCCGAGGGAGAAGGTGATCACCCGCTACAACAGCGACGGCCTGCCGGAATCGACGTCTGGCCTGACGTGGTACACGTCGGACGTCACCTACTCCCCGTACGGCGAGCCGCTGCGCGCGGTGTCGGGCGCGCAGCCCTACCG
>Ga0136846_1208124_pt1 | contig 14331 bp, 14 predicted proteins | sample HopSoiMetagenom2_FD_96841 | JGI IMG/M metagenome (GOLD analysis project Ga0136846, IMG submission 96841) | Grasslands soil microbial communities from Hopland, California, USA - 2 Assembly 2016 (version 4) | ecosystem: Environmental > Terrestrial > Soil > Grasslands | place: USA: Hopland...
CGCTGGGCTCGCCTTGGGATGTATTGCTTCGATTCTGAGCGTCGCGCCGATGGCGTCCGCGCACGAACGAGACGACGGAGACGGCGACGGTCGCCTGACCTACGCCATCATCGGCGACTGGCCGTACAGCCAGGTGCTGCTCGCCAACGCGCACCTGCTGGTCGATTCGATCGATTCGGATCGCGACGTAAGCCGCGTCGTGCACGTGGGCGACATCCACTCGGGCAGCATGCCGTGCACGAGCGCGGGCATCCTGCCGCCGATCGCGAAGTCCGACCCGGGCTGGAACCAGGGCATCTTCTGGTGGTTCCAGCAGTTCGAGCACCCGGTGGTCTATCTACCCGGCGACAACGAGTGGAGCGATTGCCACAAGAGCAAGCAGTCCTCGAGCGGCGCGCCGCTGCAGGAGCTCGCAGCCGTGCGCCAGCTGTTCTTCTCGCGCCCGGGCCGCACGCTCGGCAAGCACACGGCGCCGGTCTGGAGCCAGGCGGAGCATTTCAGCCCCGCGTACCCCGAGGACTCGCAGTTCGTCGAGAACGTGATGTGGGAAGATTCACGCGTCCTGTTCGCGACGTTCAACATCCCGGGCGGATCGAACGACGACACCGCGCCGTGGACGGGCGCGTTCTCGAATCCCGCCGCGCAGGCCGAAGAGGTCGCGCAGCGCGAAGCCGCGAACCTGCGTTGGCTGGATCGTGCGTTCGACGCCGCGCGCGCGTTGCACTCGAAGGCCGTCGTCATCGCGGTGCAGGCCGACATGTGGGATCCGGAAGCGGCCGCCGTGGGCGGCGCGGGGCTCGACAAGTACACGCCATTCGTCCAGGCGCTGGCCGCCGACGCGCTCAAGTTCAAGCGTCCGGTGTTGCTCATCAACGGCGATACGCACCTGTATCTCTCGGACAACCCGCTCGCCGATCCGACCAGCGTCGAAGGAAAGATCCACGGTACGCCGGCCGTGCCCAACTTCACGCGCATCGTCGTGCAGGGTTCGACGAACGCACCGGCCGAGTGGCTGCGCCTCGTGATCGATACACGAAAGGCCCAGCCGTTCAGCTGGACGAACGTGCCGTATTGCAAGGATCCCGCAACCAGCTGCCAATAGCTGCCCGCCGCTGACGTCGCGGCGGCAGTCCTGCCTGCCGCCGCGACCTCGGGGCATTTCAGCGCATGCGGTCCGTGAGCTTGGTGAACGGCACCAGCGGTTTGCCGGGATGGTCGTACTTCTTCTGGAAGCCGACGTGCGTGACGCCGGGCATCTGCGCCCATTCCTTCGCCTCTTCCTCGCTGTTCGCCATCACGAGCAGGCGGCGCTGGCGTCCCTCGCCGAACTTGCGGTTCGCGTACATCTTCTTGTACGGGCTGAGCGGCGCGTGCTCGAGCATCACGCCGTCGACGTATTTCTCACCCTCGAAGCCGCGATTGTCGTGGTTGCTCAGATCCCAGACGCCGTTGGTCACGATGATGAACTTGGGGTCGATCTGCTTGCGCGCGGCGTCGAGACGGCGCACGAGATCGATGCTGCCTTCCAGCCACTCATCCTTTTCCTGCTGCGACCATTCCTTGTACTTGGCCTTGTCCCACAGCCGCGCGCCGATGTTGTCGAGGAACACGCCGTCGATCTTGCCTTCCTTCATGAGCTTCGAGATGTAGTCGACCATGTAGTTGGACCACACCGAGCCCTTGCGGATGTCGACCATGTGCGTGTGCGGCCAGTTCACGCGCACGCCCGGCGACGGGTATGGCCACAGGGGCACCTTGTTGCGGTCCCCCATGTAGAAAGTCTCGTTGAGCTTGCACGGCACGTGGTCGTAGATCTCGATCGGGTTGAAGTACGCGATCACCTCGGCGCCGGCTTCGCGCGCTTTCTGGAAGTGCTCGTCGTACCGGTTGCAATTGCCGGTGACGAGCAACGCGCCCGGTTGATAGTAGTCCTCGATGTTCGTGAAGCTGTTGTCGAAGAAGAGGCCCATCGGGTTGGCGGCCGCGTCGGCGCTCTGCGCCGCGGCAAACCAGGCCAGGGAACAGATGAAGAGGAATGCCAGCAGGAGTTTTCTCATGGCGCGCACTGTGCATCGGCGCGCGCCGCGCGCCTATCGGTACGCTGTCTACGGCGCGTAGGAGAGTGCCGGCTCGCGCGTTAACTTCCTGTAATCTCTCGCACCATGAACGTTCCCGATTCGTTTCGATCGCTTATCGCGCTCGGCGCGTTGCTTTGCATCGGGATCGTGCACGCGGAACCGACCGCTGCTGTCGTCAGACTGCGACCGGTCTCCGAGCTCAAACCCATCGCAGTCGTGAAGCTCGGCGAGACCGCCGACTGGGTTGCGATCAGCGACGACGCCGTCTGGGTCGGCAGCACCGGTCCGTTCGCCGTGCATCGTATCGATCCGAAGAAGAACGAACGCGTGGCGAGCGTGACGCTGCCGGGCGAACCGTGCGCGGGTCTCGCGAGCGGATTCGGCGCGGTCTGGGTGCCGATGTGCACGAAGCCCGCGACGCTCGCGCGCATCGACGTGAAGACCAACCGCGCGACTATCTACAAGGTGGGACCGGCGGCGGAAGAGGGTGGCATCGCCGCGAGCGACGACAGCGTGTGGCTGGCCACGGCGAAAGACGAGCTCGCGCGCATCGACCCCGATACCGGCGGCGTGGGGCAGAAGGTCAAGGTGCCCGCCGGCTCGTACAACCCGTGGTTCGCGGACGACCGCATCTGGCTCACGCGCGCGGACGGCAAGGAAGTGACGAGCATCGACGCGATGACCGGCAAGGTGCTCGCGAGCATCCCGACGGACGCGGGGCCGCGGTTCCTGACGTCGGGTGGCGGCGCGGTGTGGACACTGAACCAGCGCGACGGTTCGATGACGCGCATCGATCCCTCGACCAACAGATCCGTGACGTTTCCGCTCGGCATGCCGGGCCACGGCGGTGACGTCGCGTTCGCGAACGACATGGTCTGGCTCACGCTGCGCAGGATTCCACTCGCGGCCGTCGATGCGACGAACAACCGGCTGCTGTGCCAGTGGGTCGGCGCGGGCGGTGACTCGCTGCGCATCGGCCACGGCGCGATCTGGCTGACCGACTACACGGCGGGCACGATCACGCGCTACGACCTCAATGATGCAACCACGCTGTGCCGCATGCAGTCGCACGGACTCGTGGGCACGTGGAAGCTCGTGCGTTACGAGGATCGCCCCGCGGCAGGCGGCCAGGTAGTCAGGCCGTTCGGCGAGCACCCCGTCGGCCAGCTCGTCTACGACGAGAACGGCAACATGTCGATACAGCTCATGAAGGTGCCGCATCCGAAGGTCGCATCGGGCGACGACGAGAAGGTGACTCCGGCCGAGAAGCAGGCGCTCTTCGACGCGTACGTCGCGTACTTCGGGAAGTACCGCGTCGACGACACGAAGCACGTGGTGACGCACGAAGTCGAAGGCGATCTCGCGGACGTCTACGTCGGCCAGGGCCAGGATCGCCCGTACGAGCTCGACGGCGACACGCTCAAACTACTCCCGGTCTGGGAGTCCGGCGGCAGGCAGTGGCAGGGCGTGCGCGAGTTCGTGCGCGCGAAGTAGCGTCAGCGCCAGAACCAGGTGTAGACCAGGTATCCGACCGCGCAGACGGCGGACGCGCTCACGGCACCCACGGTGAAGCTCAACACCGAGTTCATGTTGCAGCCGTAATCGAAACGGGGCAGCTCGACGTGCGTGCTTGGCGCGTTCATCTCGGGATCCTCTCGACTGGACATGGTGTTTGCCGCCCTAGGACGACCGGGAGTACAGCATGCGCACTAAGGGATTTTGAGTAGGACGCGCCGGCCGGCTCGAAGCTTGGTGAGACGGCCCACACGTTTCGAAAACGGCCGGGAATCCGGGTGAGATTCCCCGCCCGGTCGCTACAGTTCGGGGTTGGCATCCGCGATTCTACTTGCGTTGACTACTGCGACTTGCCGACCATCTCCTCCGTCACGGCCTTGTCCATCAGGTCGAACGGCAGCAGTCCCTGCGCCAGGATCACATCATGGTAGCGGTGCGCGTCGAACTTCTTGCCGAGCGCGAGCTCCATGCGCGTGCGCAGCGCGTTGAGGCGCGAGAAGCCGTAGAAATAGGACGTCGCCTGGCCCGGCGCCTGGAACGTGTACCGGTCCACTTCCTGCTTGGCCATCGGCTCCGACAGCACGACTTCTTCCATGAGGAAGCGCTTCACCGCATCGGGCTCGATGAGTCCGAGGTTCACCATCGGATCGAGGAACGCGCGCGCCTCGCGCATCATGCGCATCTGCAGCGTGCCGATCTGGCCTTCGGGCGGCAGGTACTGCTTGAGCTGTGCCTCCGCGTAGAGCGCCCAGCCTTCGACGTTCGCACTGTTGAACGCGAAGATCGCGCGCGGGATCGAAACGCCGTGCTCGAGGAACGACGCGAACTGCATCTCGTGTCCCGGGCGCGCTTCGTGCGCCGTCAGCGTCCAGGCGATCGCATCGTAGTTGAAGTCGTCCATCGTCGTGCCCGGCGCCGCGTTCGGATTCCGGAGCGGAATGACAAACTGGGCGGGTTCACCGGTGTTGCCGATCAACCGCGGCGGATCGAGGTGCGGCGCCGGCGTCGCGGCCGACTCCGCTTCCGATGCGAGGCGGAGCGCCGCCTTGCGCGTCGGCAAGGTCACGAAATTCTCGCGCTTCACGATCTCCTCGATCTGCGCGAGGCGGTCCGTGTAGAACTTCAACAGTTGATCCGGCGGAATGCTCTGCTTCTTGAGCTCGCGGATGACGTCCCGGTAGTCGGTCGACTTCCACTGGTGTTGGGTCGCCACGTCGCGCGCCAGCACCTCGATCTCGCCGCGCGATTGTTGATAGCTCGCGAGCGCGCGCCGCATGAGCTCCTGGGGATCGATGTCGACGCCGAACCGGCGCAGCCCGTCGGCGTAGAGCTCGGCCGGCAGCTGGCTGGTCTGCCGCGCGCGCGGCAACACCGTCGCACGGATCCACGTGGCGTAGTCATCGAACTGGTGATGCAGCAGCGTGAGATCGCCCTGCCAGCCCTTGAGCCCGCTCTGCTTGAACAGCTTCTCGATGCCGTCGAGATAGACCTTCTGGTTGTCGAGATACTGGTTCGCCTCGACCACCCAGGGGCCGATCAGCTTCGGATCGGCCGCGGCCTCTTCGTAGCGCGCCCGCGCGAGCGCCGTGATCGGTTCGTAACCCTTTTCGTGCCCGGCATAGCGACGCAGCCGCACGAGCGCGGCGGGATAGCGCTCCTTCTTCACGCGCGGATCGAGCAGACGCTGAAAGCCCTGGTACACGGCCTGCGGCACGTCGAAGAACGGCAGCATGAGCTTGCGGTTCAGCTCCGCGGTGCGGATCTGATCGCCCGCGGACGTGATGAGGATGTCGAGATCCTGGAGCACGCGCGGATCCTTCGCCTGCGCGCGCAACCCGTCGAGCTGCTTCACGCCCGCCTGCAGGTCCGCGATCTGCCGCTCGACGTTGCGTGGCTTGAGATCGAAGATTTCGCTGTCGTGGCCTTCGACGCCGAACGATGCAGCGGCCTCGGGCGCGTAGCGCGCGGTGATGTCGAGCAGTACCTGCGCGTTCTTGTTGCTGTCGTCGATCCAGCCGGTGTCGGCGGCGAAGACCGTGGAGGAAACGAGCGCGAGCAATCCGGGAACGAACCGACGCATCATGGCACCTGTGGAGGGCACGAGAGGGATGCGCAGTGTCGCGCAGGACCAGCGCGCTCGCTACTCGAATGAGACTCCGCGCGCCGCAACAACGGGGCGGATCATCTCGTCATGCAGCCATCACTTCGTGCTCGTAGTAGGGCGCCTGCCGATCTCCGAGGATCCGCTGCATCTCCTCCAGTGGCTGGCCGGCGGGATTCAACCACGCGTCGAGGTTCTCCGGCTTGATGCTGATGATCATGCGGTCGTGACCGGCCGCCGCCACTTCCGCGGGCGGATCATCCGTGATCGCGGCGAACGACAGCAGCGGTGATCCTCCCTTCGTGTCCCGCCACTCCGAATACAAACACGCGATCAGCATCGTGCCCGCCGGCTTCGGGATGAAGTGCAGCACCTGATTGCTGCCGTCGCGATCCACGTTTTCGAAGAACGACTCGACCAGCATCACGGCGTGCTTCGCGCCGAACAACTCCTTCCAGTACTTGCCGAGGCTGTCACGCCGCGCGTTGTAGAGGCCCGGTAGTTTGCGGTCGATGAACGCGGCCTCGCCGGGCTTGCGACAGTGATAGCGCGCGAGCCGCATCACGCGCCGCGCCCCGTCCTGCACGACGATGGGCGCGTAGTGCAACGGAAAGATGCGCGCCTCGGCCGGATCCGGCTTGACGGCCTTCAATCGATCGAGCCGTTCGATCGTCTTCCCGATCTTCGATGACGCGATGCGCTGGCTCTCGGCCGCGGCCTTGGTCGGCTTCGACGCGAGCGTGCGCTCGGCGTCGGCGAGCCGCTTCTTCTGCGCGAACACTTCCTGCTCGAGCTTCGTGATCTCGCTGTTCCGGTACTGATCGATGAGCGACTTGATCCGGCGCTCGGCGTCGTTGCGCGGCGCGTCGAACCAGCGCTCGACGGCGCGCGGGATGCGGATGCTCGAATCGGACACGCGCGCGCCGAAGATCTCGACGAACTGGTCGATGTCCATCTCGGCGCCGGTTTCGCGCAGGTACTTGAGGTAGGCGGCCTGGATCTGGGCGGAGTAGCACATGGCTCCGCATTCTAGCGAAAGCCCGTGCTACAGCCCGCGTTTGCGCGCTTCCTGCAGTCCCTGCTGGTTCATCAGCTTGCCGCCATTGCTCAGCGACTCGGCGATCAGCCGCGCGCGCAACTCGGCGGCGCGGATCTGCGTGTTCGTCGTCTCGAGCGTCGCCTCGATCGCGAGCTTGCGCTGTCGCAGCTTCTCGATCGACGCCTCCTGTCGCGTCAGCTCTTCCTGCAGCTCGGCGACGGAGCCGGTCGGCGTGGCGTCTTCCTCGGCGCGTTCGGCGCGTTCCTGTTTCGCGGCCTCGACTTTGGGACGCGTCGCTTCGCGCACCAGGTGTTCGTTCGGGCGCTTCTTGTTTCCGGCCATGGCAAGTTTGTCGGCGCCCGATAGGTTCTTCGCCCAGGCTTCCAGGGCCGCGAGCAGTGTCAGACGGTCACCGTCAACCACACGGGAGATTCTCGAGATGGTGGGCGAGATGCCGCGAGAGAGCAGGTCGCTCGCGACGGTTCGCACGGTCTCGTGGATTTTCCTCAATCGGTCGCGGTCCGCTTCCGTCCCTGGAAGGTCAGGCATGGCGCACGGTTCCTCCTGGGAGACATGGTTGCAGGCTTACAAAATTCGGTTGACGGACGGGATGCTGCTACTTCGTAGACTTATTCCCGAGAAACGCCGTTGCGTACGCCTACAACCCCGCGCCGGGTGCATATCCAGTACTTCACCGGGATTGGTACTGGTTGGACCGGAATTTTCGGCGTCGCTAAATTTCGCGCCATGACGCCACTCAACCTCTCCGACGACGAACTCATGGACGCGGCCCAGGCCGCGCGGATCGCCTGCGTGCAGGCGGAAAACGATTCCGACAAGCAGACGAGCCCGCGCGTGAAAGCGATGTTCGACAGCAGCGCGCGGCGCTGGCGCGAGCTCGCGGAGAAGTTCGAGCGCGCGCGAATGCGCGCCGCTAGTTCACGGTGATGATCACCTTCCCGCGCGCATGGCCGAGGCCGAGATACTCCAGCGCGGCGGCGGTCTGCTCGAGTGGATAGCGCCGGTCGATCACCGACCTCAGCTTGCCCTCGACGGCGAGCTTCGCGAACAGGTCGAGGTCCGCCGTGTTGACCTCGGCCAGGTAGAACTTGATCCGCGGATCGATGAACGGCTGCGCGAGCTTGCTCCACAGGATGCGCTTGATGGGGCCGAGAAACGGACCCTTCTTCGAACCGCCGACCACGACGATGATGCCGCCCGGCGCCATCACGCGCGCCATGTCCTTGAAGCTCTGGGTGCCGACGTTGTCGAGGATGATGTCGTACCGCGCGGCCGTGTCCGTGAAGTTCTCTTTCGTGTAGTCGACGACGTGATCCGCGCCGAGCGAGCGCACCAACTCCACGTTGCGCGTGCTGCAGACGCCGGTGACTTCCGCGCCGAAGGCTTTCGCGATCTGCACGCCGTACGTGCCCACGCCGCCGGACGCGCCGTTGATGAGCACCTTCTTGCCCGCGGCGAGCTGCCCCTGGTCGCGTAGCCCTTGCAACGCGGTCATGCCCGCGATCGGGATCGCCGCGGCCTCCTCGAAGCTCAGCTGGGCCGGCTTCCGGGTGATGCGCGTCTCTCGGCCGACGGCGTACTCCGCATACGCGCCCCACGCGCCACCGAACACTTCATCGCCGGGCTTGAACCGGGTGACCCCGGGACCGACCGCGACGACCACGCCCGCCATGTCGTACCCCGCGTGCGAATCCTTCGGTGCGCCGACACCGCCCATGAGCCGCACGATGTAAGGCTGCCCCGAAACCGTGTACCACTCCGCAGGGTTGACGCTCGACGCGCGCACCTTGATCAGCACCTGTCCTTCGCCGGGCGTCGGCTTCGCGACCGTTTCGAGTCGCACGCCACCCGGCACGCCGTAGCAGCGATTCATGATCGCGCGCATGGAATCGGTGCCGGCCGCGAGTGGCGGCGCTTCCGGACAGGGCGAGTCGTGGCTCACGGTAATCATGATGGCCGCGGTGGCAATCACGATCACGCCTAACACGCCGTTCAGGATCCTGTATCTGAGTTTCATCCCCGAGCTCCCATGACGAGACCGGTGGAGACTATGTATCCGTCCCGATTCGCGGTGGCGACGATGCGACGGGTGAGCGCCGTTCGCAACCGGAAGACGTCGGCGCCGGATGGACGACGGTCGGGCAGGGCGCGCAGCCGGACTGCCACGCGGGTCGATGCCCGACCTTGTTCTATAGTGCGGTCATGGCCGCCTCCGTGATGCCACCGCCCGTCGACAACCCGCGCATCTTCGCGTGGCCGCGCGTGCGCTTCACGCTGATCGCCGCCGGGATCTTCGGCTTCCTCATGGGACTCCACAGCACGGCGTCGATGCCGCTCGATATCGTGCGCTCCATCTTCGTCGGCTTCGCGGTCCTCATGATGTTCGGCTTCTTCGAGCATTTCCCGCGCCGCATGCCGCGCTGGTTGCCGCGCACCGTCCTGCGGCTCGTGAGCATCGCGATCATCATCCCGATCTCGACGGGCATCGTGATCGCGCTGACCGGCGGCGCCACGCAGCACGATTTCGGCATGCAACTCGTCGGCGCGTTGCTGTTCGCGCCGTGGATCGCCATCGGCACGATCCTGCGACAGCGCGACGCGTTCGCGCGCGAGCAGGCGCTCGAGTTCGAGCTCGTGCGCAGCGAGTTCGAACGCCGGGAGTCGGACGCGCGCCTGCGGCTGCTGCAGGCGCAGGTGGAGCCGCATTTCCTCTTCAACACGCTGGCCAACGTGCAGGCGCTGGTGGATTCCGGTTCGCCACAGGCGTCGAAGGTGCTCTCGAGCCTCATCGCCTATCTACGCGCGGCGGTGCCGCGCATGCACTCGAAGTCGGCGACGGTGGAGAACGAGGTGGAGCTGGTGCGCGCGTACCTCGACCTCATGCAGATGCGCATGCCCGACCGGCTGAAGTTCGCCATTCATCTCGAGCCGGCCGCGGCGCGACAGCAGTGCCCGCCCATGACGCTGCTGACGCTCGTCGAGAATGCCGTGCGGCACGGCATCGATCCGGGCGAGGCCGGCGGGCGCATCGACGTCGACATCTGGATCCGCGACGGCCGTTGCGTGATGCGCGTGACCGATACGGGCGTGGGCTTCAAGGGCGCCAACCACGGTCTCGGCACCGGGCTCGCGACGCTGCGCGAACGGTTGAAGCTCGCGTACGGGGGCGAGGCGCGGCTCGAGCTCACCGAAGTGGCACCGCACGGCGTCTGCGCCGAGGTCAGCTTCCCCGCGCCGGGGCCCGCATGACCATCGCCGCCACGGCGCTCATCGCCGACGACGAACCGCTGCTGCGCGAGGCGCTGATGCGGCTGCTCGCGGCGGCCTGGCCGGAGCTGCGCATCGTCGCCGAAGCGCGCAACGGACGCGAAGCCATCGACCTCTTCACGGCGCATCGACCGGACATCTGTTTCCTCGACGTGCAGATGCCCGGCAAGACGGGCGTCGAGGCCGCGCAGCACATCGGCCGCGGCGCGCATCTCGTGTTCGTCACCGCGTTCGATCAATACGCCGTACAGGCCTTTGCGCAGGGCGCGCTCGATTACCTGGTGAAACCGGTCGAGCCGGCGCGGCTGGCCGAGACCGTGCAGCGATTGCAGGAACGGCTGCGCGCGTCGACACCCGCGCTGGACACGGAAGCGTTGCTCGAACAACTGGCGAAGGCGCTGCGGCCCGCGTCGGCGGCCGGCGGACTGCGCTGGGTGCGGGCGTCGGCGGGACCGACGGTGCACCTGATCGCGGTCAGCGACATCGACTACCTGCGTGCGGAGGAGAAATACACGCAGGTGGCGTGGCACGACGACGGCGGCCAGCCGCGCGAAGCCGTGATCCGCACGCCGCTCAAGGAGCTCGTCGCCCAGCTCGACGCGACGGAGTTCGCGCAGGTGCATCGCTCGGTGGTGGTGCGGCTCGGGGCGATCAGCCACATCACGCGCGGTGAAAACGAAACCGCGGACATCCACCTCAAGCGCCGGCCCGAAGTGCTGCCCGTGAGCCGCAGCTACCTGCACCTGTTCCGGCAGATGTAGTCAGCGCACCGGATCGAAGATCAGTAGTTTGGCCGAGCCCGGCGTCACGACGTAGCGGTGGCGGAAGTCCTGCGGATCCGCGCTGGCGTTCTCCGTCACGTCGCCGGCCACCAGGAAGATCTCGCCGGTCTTCGGGTCGATCGTCATCGTGCGTGCGCCGATGGCGGTGGCGACCGTGTCGAGCACGGCGAAGCGGCCCGGCTGCGATTCGCCGATCACCGTGAGCGTGCCGTCGCCGTTGGAGCTGAAGGCGCGGCGCGTATTCGGGTCGAACGCGGCGCCGTCGGTGCGCGCACCGATCGGCAGCGACGCGAGCACGGAGCCGTCCTGCGTGCTCACCACCATCATCTTGCGGTTCGCGCAGCTCGAGAACAGGTGGTGCCCGCGGCTATCTACCGCGATGCCGTGCGGACTCTCGCAATCCGGGATCGGCCAGCGCGCATCGATGGTGTTGCTGCGGGTGTCGATGCGCAGGATCTCCCGCTTCGCTTCGCCGTTCACGTACACGTGGCCGAGCCCGTCGGCCACGCCGATCTCGAGCTTGCCGCCGCCGTCGAGCGTCATGATCGCGGCATTCGTCTTCGGATCGATGACCGTGACCTTGCCGGGGTCGGAGTCGATCACGAAGAGGTGGCCGCTGGTCCGGTCGTAGACGATCGCGTCGGCATCGTCGGCTGCCGGGATCGCGGCCAGCGGCTGCAGCGTGTCGAGCGCGAACGAATTCGCGGTCGCTGCATGGCCGTCGTCGGTGTAGCCGCGCTTGAGGGCCTCGATGATGGCCACGCCGTGCGTGCCGCCCGGGTAGCCTTCGACGTTGCCGGCCACCGTGCCCGCCGGCACGTCGACGACGGTGACGCGGTCGCCGTGCGCGATGTACACGCGCTGCGAGCCGTGGTCATAGGTGAGCAGGTCCCAGCGATCCGGCGCGCCGATCGGCACGGTCTTCGAGAGCGTGTAGAGCGGGCCGGCCTGCGTGGTCGACGCCAGGCAGAGCAGCAGGGTGGCGAGGGATTTGTGGGTCATGCGCGAGTCCTCCGATGCGGCATCGTAGTCCCGCGGCGCACGCGAGCCTCAGAAAAGAAAACGCCCGGGCATTTGGAGTGCCCGGGCGCGTTCCGGCAAGCGACCTTGCGATTACTTGGCAGCAGCGCGGGCGTCGGCCACGCACTTCTTGATGAACGACTTGCGGGCGGCGCCGGCGAGCTTCTTCTCGTTCGCCTCGTCGCGGCAGTGGTGATCACCCTTGGCCGAGGCCGCGGCAACCGGCTTGGACGCGGTGGCGGGCGGGGCATCCGCGGCAAAGGCCGAACCGGCGACGAGCAGGGCAGCAACCGAGAGGGCGGGAATCAGCTTCATGTGGAGAGTCCTCGTAGTGCGCTCCTGCACGCTGCAGAAGCCTCGGGGCACACGATAGGGGCCCCGCGGTTGCCGCCGGATGGACAGAACATTACGTCGGCGCAAGGTCGCCAAACCACATATCGTTGAAAGGCTTACGGCCAACCGCAAGCCTGCCGCCAGCAGATCGCGGACCGCCGATTGCAACCCGGTGGGCGTTAGGCGCGTCTGAATGGCAGCGCATCTCTGTCTGCTATCAGGAGCTTCCCGTGACCCGATACTCCGCCCTTGCCCTCGTTCTTCTGGCCGCCGGCTCCGCCCAGGCTGCCGAACGGACCTTCGACCGGACGTTCACCGTCACGCCCGGCGGCTCGCTGATCGTCGATGCCGACGCCGCGTCGGTCCGGGTGTCGGGCTCCGACTCCAACCAGGTGGTCGTCCACATGAAATTCCGCGGCTCGGATGAAGAGCTCGCCAAGATGACCTTTGACGCGGTGCAGAAGGATGGCGGCGTGACCGTCACGATGCGCCGGAAAGAAAAGGGCGGCTGGTTCAACTGGGGCTCGTGGCACAGCGAAGGCAACATCGAGGTCACCGTGCCCACGCGCTACGCGCTCGACGTGCGCACGGGCGGTGGCAACATCGACGTGGCCAACACGGTCGGCCCCGTCGATGCGCACACGTCGGGCGGCGACATCGCCGCGAAGAATCTCAGCGGCAACGTCGAAGTGCACACGTCGGGCGGCGGCATCCACGTGGACACCGTGCGCGGTGACGTCGATGCGGATACCTCGGGCGGGGACGTGCGCGTGCTCGGCATCGACGGAAAGATCAAGGCCCGTACGAGCGGCGGCAGTGTGCGCGTGAGTCTCGTCGGTGCGAACCGCGGCGTGGTCGCGTCGACCTCGGGCGGTGACATCGAGCTCAGCCTGCCGCGCGGCGCGAGCGGCAACGTCGAGGCGACGACCAGCGGCGGCGACATCTCGTCCGACCTGCCGCTCCAGACGAGCTCGCAGAAGGAAGGCCGCTTGTCGGGATCACTGAATGGCGGCGGCGCGCCGATCGAAGCACACACCTCGGGCGGCAGCATCAGGCTGCGCGCGGCGAACTGAGCCCAGGCTACGGCGCGCGCGAACGCGGGGCAGTCGCCGCGAGCGCGCGCTGTAGTCGTTTCAGGCCGTCGTCGATCGCGTCCTCGCGGATCACGCCGTAACCCAGCACGAGGCCGTTCATCGCGGGCGTCTGCGCGTAGTACGGACGCAGCGCGCTCACCTGCACGCCTTCGCTCAACGCGCGTTCGATCACGGCGTGTTCGTCACAATGGATCTTGAGCCGCGCGGTGAGATGCAGCCCGGCGATGGTGGGCAGCGCATCGAGCCAGCGCTCACACGTGCCGTGCAGGCCGTCGAGCAACGCGGTGCGGCGGCGGGCGTAGTCACGCTGCATGCGCCGCACGTGCCGTGCGAGATGGCCGTCGCCGATGAACTGCGCGAGCACGGCCTGCGTCAGCGCGTTCGAGCCGCCGTCGAAGATCGACTTGGCCGCGACCAGCGCGGCGCGCGCCCAGGGCGGCGCCACGATGTAGCCGAGCCGCAGCTCGGGCAGCAGGCACTTCGAGAACGTGCCGACGTAGAACACGAGTTGTGAGGTGTCGAGCGTCTGCAGCGCGTCGAGCGGGCGATCGGCGAAACGATATTCGCCGTCGTAGTCGTCCTCGATGATCACGGTGGAGCGGCGCTCGCATTGCTCGAGCAACGCGCGGCGGCGCTGCGCGGAGAGCACCGCGCCCAGCGGGAACTGGTGGGACGGCGAGACACACACGATGCGCGCGTCCGCCGGGATGCGCTCGACGTCCATGCCGTCGGCGTCCACGGGCGCGAACGCGAGCCGCGCGCCCTGGGCGGCGAACGCCATGCGGATGCGCGGATAGCCGGGATCCTCGAGCGCCACGCGGCTCCGGCCGCGCGTGGACAGCACGTTCGCCAGCAGCGCGAACGCCTGCTGCGCGCCGCTCGTGATCACGATGTCGTCGGCATTGCATGCGACCGCGCGTGCGAAGGAGACGTGGCGGGCGATCGCCGCGCGCAGCTCGGGCAGGCCCTGCGGGTCGGGTCGTCCGCTCGTGTGCGCGCCGGGACGGCGCAGCAGCTCGTTCGAGAGCCGGCGCCAGACATCGAAGGGAAATGCCGTGCGATCCGGGGCGCCGAGCGTGAA
>Ga0136846_1243810_pt1 | contig 14331 bp, 9 predicted proteins | sample HopSoiMetagenom2_FD_96841 | JGI IMG/M metagenome (GOLD analysis project Ga0136846, IMG submission 96841) | Grasslands soil microbial communities from Hopland, California, USA - 2 Assembly 2016 (version 4) | ecosystem: Environmental > Terrestrial > Soil > Grasslands | place: USA: Hopland...
ACGAACGGCGTCGGCCCGAGCGTGATCCGCTGGTCGAACCCGTTGAGCCAATCGCGCATCAGCCACCAGGCGACCGGCCAGGCGATCAGGTTGGCGACCAGCACGGGCCGGCTGAACTGCCACACCAGCAGCCGCACGATGTCGCGGGTGCGCGCCCCGAGAACCTTGCGGATGCCGATCTCCTTGGTCCGCCGCTCGGCAGTGAAGGAGGCAAGCCCAAACAGGCCAAGGCAGCCAATGACGACGGCAAGCAGGGAGAAGGCGGCGAACGTCTTCGCCCGCGCGTCTTCCTTCTTGTACTCCTCGCCGATGATGTCCTCGCCGAACTTGGCGTTGAACGGGACTTCGGTGGTGATCTGCTTCCACTGGCGTTCGATCGCCGATCGGACCATTGCCGGATCGCCGCGGTAGCGAACGATCATCCAAGACGGGCCCGCGGTGACCTTACGGAACATGATCGGGTCGATCGGCGTGCGGACGGTGCGGAAGCGAGAATCGCCGACCACGCCGATGATGGTGATGTCGGCGACGCCGGTGCCCGGATCGAGGAGCTCGCTGCGAACGACCTTGCCGACCGCATCCTGCGGCGATTTGAAGCCGAGCATCTTCACTGCATATTCGTTGAGGACGACGTTGAAGCCGCGCTTGGCGAGCGCCTTCTCGACCGTCGGGTCGATCGGATAGGGGATCGTCATATCGTCGATCGGCCGGTTCGGGTCGAACCACCGGCCCGCCTTCAGCGTCAGGCCCATCGCGTCGATGAAGTCCTGGCCCACATTATATTGGCCGATGTTCACCTGCTGATTGCTTCCCGGCGGGATGATTCCGGAGTTATTCTGGTTGTTGGTGTTAATTCCGATGTCGGTCAGGGCAGCCGACTGCACGCCGGGAAGGCGCTTCATCTGGTTGACGATCATGTCGGCCTTGTTGAATAGCTGGGCGCGGCTGAGTTCTTCGACCTGCAGGATGTGGTCGCGTTTGTAACCGGGATCGACGTTCCGAGCGAAGACGGTCTGGCCATAGATCACCGCCGTGCAGACGATGAGACCGATCGACACCGCGAACTGGAACACGACCAGGATGGTTCGCACCCGGCCGGAACCAGGAGTCTCGGCGGCCGATCGATTGGCCTTGAGGACCTGCGCCGGCTGAAAGCGTGACAGGAAGAATGCAGGATACAAGCCGCTGATGATCCCGACGAGAAGGGTCAGCCCGACGGCCGGCAGCACGACGCCGTCCCATCCAAGATAATTGAGGGCGAGATCGGCATCGAGGAAGGCGGCAAACGGCTTCACCGACAGTTCCACCAAGGCCAGCGCGAGCAGCATCGCCACTGCCGAGATCAGGATCGATTCGGCGACGAACTGCACGATCAGTTGATTGCGGCTCGCCCCCAACACCTTGCGCAGCGCGACTTCGCGCGCCCGTTGGCCGGCTCGGGCCGTGGCGAGATTGGTAAAGTTAACGATCGCCATTCCGAGGATCAGCAGAGCAATGATCGCGAAAGTCGTGATCGTCCGGCGATCATTGCCCGGCGTCATCGATGAGTCTTGCGCCTTGCCAAGGTGGATGTCCCGTATGTTCACAAGATGCCAATCCTGGTCATCACCAGCATTGAAGGGAATGTTTCCGTTCGGCTGGTCGGGGATGTTGCGCTTTTCCCAGGCGGGCATTTGCGCTTCCATCGCCTTCACGTCCGCGCCTGGCCTGAGCTTCAGGAACACCCAGCCAGACTGGCAGCCCCAACATGTCAGGAATTGCGGGCTGTCGGCGTTCAATGACAGGAAATCGAGCCGAAGGAGAGCCTCGATCTTCAGGCTCGAGTTCTTCGGAAGGTTCTTAAGGACGCCGACAATCCTGAAGTCGCGTTTCAGTCCGCGCGAAATGACGGTCAATGTTTTGCCGACCACCTGATCGGTCCCGTAGCGTTTGATGGCCTCGCCCCGGGTCAGGACCGCGGTCTGCGGCGCGGTCAGCGTCGTCCCCGCCAGGAGCGGTAGATCGACGACCTTCAGGAAATCGTCGTCGGCGAACATCCAATTCTTGGTCGAGGTCGCCTGCCCATCCTTAAGGAACACCGGCCCGTTATCCGACACGTAGACTCCCCGCTCGACCTGCGGAAAATCCTTCTTGATCGCGTCTTTGGTGACGTAGCCGGACATCTGCAGGAATGCCGGCGGCTGATCCTTGGGGTGCGGATACCAGGCCTGCAACTGATAGGTATTCTCCGCGTCGGGCAGCCACCGATCATAGCTCTCCTCGTAGCGGATATAGAGCAGGATCAGGATGCACGCCGCCATGCCGATAGCGAGGCCGGCGATGTTGATGATCGAATAGGTCTTGCTCTTCGCCAGGGCCCGAACCGCGACCGTCCAGTAATTCCGCCACATGGCTTGTCCTTCCGAAGATCTTGCTCGGTTCGCGTGCCTCAGGCCGCGCGGCGGCGTTCCTGCAGGATGCGGCCGTCGAGCATGTTCACGACCCGGCTGGCGAAGTCGGCGTGCGACGGCGAGTGGGTGACCATGACGATGGTCGACCCTTCCTGGTTGAGCTGGCGGAGCATGCGCATGACTTCCTCGCCATGCGCGGTGTCGAGGTTGCCGGTCGGCTCGTCGGCGAGGATCAGCTTGGGCTCACCGACAAGCGCACGGGCAACGGCCACGCGCTGCTGCTGGCCGCCCGAAAGCTGGGTCGGACGGTGCTTGGCGCGGTGCGCGATGCCGACCTTGTCGAGGACTCGGTCCACGCGACCTTTGCGCTCGGCCGCGCTGTGATTGTGGTAGAGAAGCGCGAGCTCGACATTTTCGCGCACCGTCAGCTCGTCGACCAGGTTGAAGCTCTGGAAGATGAAACCGATGTTGCTCTTGCGCGTGTCGGCGAGCTGGGCTTCGCTGAGGCCGGCGACCTCCTTGCCGTTGAAGACGTACGATCCGCCGGTCGGGCTATCGAGCATCCCCATGACGTTGAGCAGGGTCGACTTGCCGCAGCCCGACGGGCCCATGATCGCGACGAACTCGCCGTCGGCGATGTCGAGGTCGACGCTATCCAGCGCGGTCGTTTCGACTGTGTCGGTGCGGTAGGTCTTGGTAAGGCCGGTCATGGTCAGCACGAGGGATTCCTTTCGTTACTCGCCGGAGCTGAAGGTCAGATGGTCCTTGTCGGTAAGGCCGCTGTAGGAAGAGGTGATGACGCGCTCTCCGGGTTGCAGCCCGCCGAGCACTTCGATGAAGTCCGCATTGCGGCGGCCGAGCTGGACCTGGCGCTTGGTGGCGCTCTTGCCGCCTGCGTCGACGACGAAGATCCAGTTACCCCCGGTGTCGTTGAAGAAAGCGCCGTTGGGGATCAACAGAGCCTTCGCCGAATCGCCGAGGGTCAGCTTGGTGGCGACGGTCTGCCCCCGCTGCACGGACGCCGGCGCAGGGCCGTCGAACACCAGGTCGACCTGGAACTGGCCGTTCTTGACCTGCGGATAGACCTTGGCGACCTTGAGCCGGTAGGTCTTGCCGTCGACATCTGCGGTCGCGCCCTGCCCGACCCGCACGCGCCCGAGGTAGAATTCGTCGACATCGGCCTGCAGCTTGTTGCCGCCGGTGCTATCAATCTGGCCGATCCGCTCGCCCTGCTGAAGTGCCTGTCCGAGTTGCAGCTCGAACCCGCTCAGTTCGCCGGTGACCGGTGCGCGGATGCTCAGCTGCCCGAGGTTGCTGCGGGCGATACCCATGCTGCTGCTGAGCGAACCCGACGCAAGCCGCGACTGTTTCAGCTAGCTCGTCTGGAGCGCCTCGGTTTGCGCGATGCTGCGTTTGAGGATCTCCAACCGCTGCTGCTGATAGGTGAGATCGTCCTTTGTATCGTTGAAGGTCTTTGTCGCAACGAAGCCCTTCTGCGCGAGCGGCATCTGGAGTTCGTACTGGCGCCGCATCTTCGCGAGATCGGTCTCGGCCTGGTTGAGATCGCGCAGGTTCGCGTTGCGAGTCTGGGTCAGCGCCAGTTCCTGGCTGCGCATGTTGTTGAGCTGCTGCTCGACCTCGGCCTGCTTCTCGAGCGTCGAGAGCTGGAGCTCGGCATTCGACAGGACCGCGAGCAGCTGGCCCTGCGTCACGTGCGCGCCGTCCTCGACCAGCTTCTGTTCGACCCGGCCGCCCTCGACCGCGTCGAGATAGACGGTGACCAGCGGCGTCACGCGGCCACGCAGCGGGAGGAAGTCCTCGAACGTGCCCGACTGCGCCGCGGCGATGGCGAGCCGGTCCTTGCTGACCGACATCGAGTCGGCGCGCGGGGCGAACAGCCAGAAGACGATGATCAGGAGCAGCGCACCTGCGGCTGCGCTGCCTATCAGCACTTTCTTGTCAATTCGCTTGCGCTCGACGACGCGGTCCATCGCACCGCCGCTGACCGCTTCGGAATGGCTGGGCCGCTTCAGTTCCACGAGGCTCACTGTCCACCTTCGGGCAGCGATTGTCCGGAAGCGGACAGTGACTGGCCCCCGTTCAGGTGCTTCCGCACTCTACAAATGTAGCGACCCGTAATTTTCATCGACCCTATCGCTGCAAGGCGCGTGCCAATCGGGTTGCAAAAAATTCCGGTCAGCTACTGTTCATTTTCGGACACTACCGCTACAGATGTAGCGTGGCCTCACCGTTCAGCCTTGCGGTCGTCGTCGACGACGATCCCGATATCGCGCTTGCTGCGCGCCTGGCGCTCCGCGACCTGTTCGAACGCGTCGAAACCATGAGCTCGCCGGCGGGCCTGCTGGAGCTGCTCGCCAAGGAAACGCCAGATGCGATCCTGCTCGACCTGAATTTCCAGCGCGGCGCCACCGACGGCCGCGAGGGCCTCGGTTTTCTCGGCAGGATCATGAGCCAGGATCCCGACGCCGCGGTGGTGATCATCACCGCCCATGGCGCGGTCTCCGTCGCCGTCGAGGCGATCAAGGCCGGCGCCAGTGACTTCGTCGCGAAGCCGTGGAGCAATGAGCGCCTGGCTGCGACCGTCAGGAGTGCCGCGGTACTTCGACGTAGCCGTATCGATGCGCGGATCGAACGCGGCCGCGCGTCCGAGCTCGCGCCGTCGACCGAGACACCGCTGCTAGGGAGGTCCGAAGCGATGCAGCGGGTGCGGACGCTGATCGACCGCGCCGCGCCGACCGACGCCAATGTCCTGATCCTCGGCGAGAACGGCACCGGCAAGGAGATCGTCGCGCGCGAGATTCACCGGCTGTCGCGCCGAGCCGAGCATCCGATGATCTCGGTCGACCTTGGCGCAACCGCGGAAAGCCTGTTCGACTCCGAGCTGTTCGGCCACGTCAAAGGCGCCTTTACCGGCGCCGAAGGTGACCGCATGGGCCGCCTCAAGGCCGCGGACCGAAGCACCTTGTTCCTCGACGAGATCGGCAATTTGCCGCTGCACCTTCAGCCCAAGCTGCTGACTGCGCTGGAGCAGCGCGAGGTCGTTCCCGTCGGCGCAAACAAGCCAATCCCGATCGACGTGCGCGTCGTTGCCGCGACCAACGCCTCGGCGGAGGCGCTCGCCGACGAGAAGCGCTTCCGCCAGGACCTGCTGTTCCGCTTGAACACGATCGAGATCGCGCTTCCGCCGCTTCGTGACCGTCGTGAGGACGTGCCCTTGCTGCTCGACCATTACCTCGGCCTCTACGCACGCAAGTATGACAAGCCCCAGCGCGAGCTTCCGCCGGCCGTGTTGGAAGCGCTGGTGCGGCACGACTGGCCGGGCAACGTGCGCGCGCTGCGCCACGCGTCCGAGCGCGCGGTCATCATGGCCGACGGCGACAGCTATCGGCTTGACGACTTCCCGCTGCCGCAGCGGTCCGAGGCCGCGTCGCTCTCTGTCGTCGGCGAGACCCTTAATCTCGACCAGCTTGAAAAGCAGATGATCGAGCGCGCGCTGCGCATGCACCATTTCAACGTCTCGCTTGCGGCCGCCGAGCTAGGGCTCTCGCGCGGCGCGCTCTACCGGCGCATGGAGAAGCATGGACTTTAGGCGCAAGTTCGAATTCGGGCTCGCCTGGCGAACGCTGCTGCTCATCGGGGCGATCCTGCTGATCGCCAAGGCGGCGATCACGCCGGGGGTGCGAGCCGGCCTCGTGGTCGCCGGGCTGATCGGCGTCGTCGCGCTTGCGAGCCTCTGGAATTTCATCCGCCGAACGAACTTTCTCGTCTCCCGATTCATCGAGAGCGTCCGTTTCGAGGATTATTCGCAGCGTTTTTCAGACCCGAGCGGCGGCGGCTTCGACGTCCTTGGCGCAACGCTCGACCAGGCGCTGAAGACGCTCCAGGTGCGGCACACTCAAGAAAGCGCCGAAGCGCGTTATCTCGCTGCGATCGTCGACGACTCGCCAAGCGCATTGCTGACCGTCGACCGCGACGGCCGCGTCGCCATCCTGAACAAGGCCGCGCGGCAATTGTTCGCCCGGTTGCCGCTCAACAGGCTCGAAGACCTGGAGGTGCTGGGGCCGGAGCTTGCCGCCGCCGTCGGCCTGCCGGCCGGCACGCGCAAGATCACTCGGTTGATTCTCGACGGAGTTCCGCAAAAGGCCATTTTCGCATCGGCGCAGGTGGCCCGGCTGGACCAGCCGGTGACGGTCATTTCGATCCTGCCGGTGCAGAGTGAGCTCGGCGCGTTGGAAGTCGCTGCGCAGGCCGACCTGGTGCGCGTGCTGACTCACGAGATCATGAATTCGCTGACGCCGGTCACGTCCCTTGCGCGGACTGGCGCCGACCTCGTCGCGACTGCGGCCAAGCGCGACAACGCGCTGTCGGACGCGAAGACCGCAACCGAGACCGTCGCGCGGCGTGCCGAGGGCATCCTTCGCTTCGTCGAGAGCTACCGCGAATTCGCGCGCGCGCCTGACATCCACCGCCGCCAGTTCAAGGCGAGACCATGGGCTGAGGAAATCATGCGGCTCGCCCTCGCCAATGCCAAGGAAGGCAAGATCGAGGCGCGGATCGAGGTCGAGCCGAAGACAATGAGCCTGACCGCAGATCCGGAGCTGCTCGCCCAGGCGCTCCTCAACTTGCTCCGCAACTCGATCCGGGCGACGGCAGGCCTGGACGGTGCGCTGGTCGTGCTCGGCCTTGCCCGCGAACCCACCGGTCATTTTCGAATCGAGGTGCGCGACAACGGCCCCGGCATTCCCGAGGCGCGGCGCGACGACATCTTCCTGCCCTTCTATACGACGCACAAGGGCGGCAGCGGCGTCGGCCTGAGCTTCGCGCGGCAGGTTGCGCTGGCGCACGGCGGGTCGATATGCGCGCTCGACGCGCCCGAAGGCGGCGCCAACCTGCGCATGGTGATCTGACGTGACGGAACCTGCCCCGACAAGGGAAACGCTAAGACGGGTGAGGCTGCTCGCCTGGGCACTCGTTATACTGGCAGTCGTCGGAATTGCGGCGCTGTTCGTCATCCCGCGGGTGCAGACGGCCTCCGAGCTGCAAGCGAGTGCCGGACGCGCCAAGGCGAGCTTCGGCGGGACCTTCGAACTTGTCTCCGGCGATGGACACCCCTTTTCGAGCCAGGCCCTCGCGGGCAAGCCCTATGCCATCTACTTCGGCTTCACACGTTGCGGCGACGTTTGCCCGACGACGCTGTCGCGCCTGGTGAAGCTGCGCCGGGCGGCCGCGAACGACCAGGCGATACGGATCGTCTTCGTGACGATCGACCCCGCGCACGATGGTCCGAAGGAAGTCGGCCAATATGCAACTTTGTTCAATGCCCCGATCATCGGCCTGACCGGTAGCCAGGCGCAGATCGACCAAGTCAAAAAGCAGTACGGCATCTTCGCGGAGCCCTCCATGCACCCGATGGCCGGGAAAGAGATGGAGCATACGGCGACAGTGCTGCTGTTTGACCGCTCGGGCCAGTTCGCCGGGACCATTGCGCAGGCCGAACCTGATGCTGACGCGCTCGCGAAGCTGAAAAAGCTGATCGGCTGAAATCTTGGAACTCGTCCGCTTCCGGGCCACTTGAGGCCGCGTGACCAGTTACCGGCCCGATCCCAAGCTTCTGACCCTCGGGCCGGAATTCTACGACCCGGTAGAGCCATCGCCCTTCCCCAAATGCATCCCGCGATTCCTCAACGAGCGCGCGGCGGCGTGCATCGGGCTCGAGGTGAACGATGAAAGCTGGGCCCAGCATTTCTGCCGGTTCGAGCCGCTGGCAGACAACCTGCCGGAGCCGCTGGCGCTCCGGTACCATGGCCACCAGTTCCGCGTGTACAATCCGGACATCGGCGACGGTCGCGGCTTCACGTTCGCACAGCTTCGCGATGACCGCGGACGCTTGCTTGACCTCGGCACCAAGGGCTCGGGGCAGACGCCCTACAGCAGGACCGCCGACGGCCGGCTGACGCTGAAGGGCGGAGTTCGCGAGGTGCTGGCGACCGAGATGCTCGAAGCGCTCGGCGTTAACACGTCGAAGAGCTTCGCTTTGTTCGAGACCGGAGAGGAACTGGAGCGCGGTGACGAGCCGTCGCCGACGCGCTCCGCGGTGCTGACGCGGCTCAGTCATGGGCACATCCGCATCGGCACGTTCCAGCGGCTCGCCTTCTTCAGTGAGGCCGACAATCTGAAAACGCTGACGCGCTATTGCCTCGATAATCTCTACGGCGAGCAACCATCAGCCGACGACGCCGAGAATGCGCTCAGGCTCTTCGACCGGGTAAGCACCGCAACCGCGGCCTTGGCCGCTTCATACATCGCCGCCGGGTTCGTCCATGGCGTCCTCAACAGCGACAACATCAACGTCACCGGCGAGAGCTTCGATTACGGCCCGTGGCGCTTCACGCCGGAGTGGGATCCGGATTTCACCGCGGCTTATTTCGATCATTATGGCCTCTACGCGTTCGGGCGGCAGCCCGAAGCGATCCACTGGGATCTCGCACAGCTCGCCGGCTGCCTGTCCCTGATCTGCGAAGCCGCGAAACTATCCGAGATCCTGGGCGACTGGAGCCGCCGCTTCGACGATGCGCTGGTCGATGCGCTGCTCCTACGCCTCGGTGTTAAACGCCGCGACAATGACCGGGCGGTCGCGGGAGCCCTGGTTCGTGCGCTGGGCACGAGGGCGCAGTCGATCGATCGTATCTTCTTCGACTGGCGCGGCGGCGATGATCCCGGACCTGACCTCTACCCGGCGGAGCAGTTCCGCGAGCTCTCGGCGCTGCTCGAAGGGAGGCAACGCCCGAAATCGCATTGGTATTGGAGCGGCGAAGCTCCCTGCTCGATGCATATCGGCGAGGTCGAGGAGATCTGGTCGGCGATCGCCGATCGGGATGACTGGCAGCCCTTTAACAACAAGGTTAAGGCAATTCGTCTAATGGGCGAAGCGATGGGGCAGGATGCACGGACAAGCTGAAAAAAAGGCCGAGCCTGCTACGCGCAAGCCGGCGGCCGAAGAGCTTGTCTCTACCGAGCCGGCGACCGGCAAGCAGCTGTGGTCGGCCAAGATCGGCGACGCTGCCGCCGAAGTGGCCGCTGCGCGCGCCGCTTGGCCTGAATGGGCAGCACACTCCAACGCCTACCGGATCGAGGCCCTGCGGCGCTTCGCAAACGTCGTCCGCAAGGAAGAGCAGGGCTTTGCCGAACTGATCGCCCGGGAGACCGGCAAGCCCCTTTGGGAATCGAAGACCGAGGTCGCATCGGTCATCAACAAGGTCGAGATTTCGATCGAGGCCTATGGCGAGCGCACACCGCAGCGGCGAATGGAAGCCGCTCTCGGCAACAAGATCGCGGTCCGCCACAAGCCGCACGGCGTCCTGGCGGTGCTCGGCCCGTACAATTTCCCCGCCCACCTCCCCAATGGCCACATCGTCCCGGCACTGATCGCGGGCAACGCGGTGGTGTTCAAGCCGTCGGAGAAGACGCCGGCGACGGGCGAGTTCCTGGTCCAATGCTATCATGAATCGGGGATCCCCGAAGGCGTCGTTCGTCTGCTGGTCGGCGGGCCTGACCAGGGCCGCTCGCTCGCGAGCCAGGGCGGCATCGACGGCCTGCTGTTCACCGGCTCGGCTCGCGCCGGAATGGCGCTCCACAAGCAGTTCGCGGAAACGCCGCAGAAGATCCTGGCGCTCGAGCTCGGCGGCAACAATCCGCTGGTGATCTGGCACGCCAAGGACGTCGACTCGGCGGCGGCGATCGCAGTCCAGTCCGCATATTTGTCCGCCGGGCAGCGCTGTACCGCGGCACGACGGTTGATCGTCGACGACGCAGATCATGAGCCTCTGATCACGGCGATCCGCAAGCTCATCGACCGGCTGATCGTCGGCGAGCCGTTCGCCGAACCGCAGCCGTTCATGGGCCCCCTGATCGACGCCGCCGCTGCCGATCACGTGCAGGAGCAGTGGCTGAACCTGATGATGAAAGGCGGCAAGCCGATCTGCCGGCTCGATCGCCCCGACCCTGAGAAACCGTTCCTTACGCCGGCGCTGATCGACGTCACCGACGTCAAGGACCGTCCAGACGAGGAGATTTTCGGGCCTGTCCTGCAGCTCATCCGGGTTAAGGATTTCGAAGCCGCGATCGCCGAGGCCAACAACACCCGCTTCGGCCTCGCCGCGAGCCTGGTCGGCGGGAGCCCCGAGATGTACGACAAGTTCTGGGCCAACGTCCGTGCCGGCGTCATCAACTGGAACAAGCCGACCAACGGCGCGCCCTCCAATGCGCCGTTCGGGGGCGTCGGCCTGAGCGGCAATCATCGGCCGAGCGCCTTCTACGCCGCCGATTATTGCGCCTACCCCGTAACCAGCAGCGAATCAGATCGTCCGCGGGCCCTGATCGGCGAGGGCCTTCGCGACCCCAACATGCAGGAAGACTAGCAGGGTCGGCGGAAACAAGTTCAGGGTGACGGCCGTTCAAGCCCCTTGATGAGTAACAGTAAATGGATCGGCGCGGCCCTCGGCCTCGCCCTGTGCAGCACCGCTCTCGCCTCCTGCTCGGTCAAGAACGACCAGTCGGGAAGCCAGACCTCCCAGGCCGGGCAACTGGCCGTCAACTGGACCAACAAGACCGAAACGCAGCTCCGCGACGCCATCGCGGCTGCCCCGGCGAACGGCCTCAAGCCAGATCTCTTCCTGAAGGGGGGCGAGAGCGGTGCGGCGCTGACCGAAGCCGCGCTGAAATATGCGTCGGCGCTGGCGAACGGCTATTCCGACCCGAAGAAGCTCTTCGAGGTCTACACGATCCCACGCGAGACCGTTGACGTGAAACCGGGACTTCAGCAGGCGATCCAGAAAGGCGACGTAAAGGGGTGGCTCGATTCCCTCGTTCCGCAGACTGACGAATATCGGGCACTCAGCCAAGCGCATATCCATTTCCTGCAGCTCGCGTCCAAAGCGCAATTCCAGCCAGTTGCCGACGGCAAGCCAATCAAGCCCGGCAGTCGCGATCCGCGCGTCGCCCAGGTCGTCGGCGCACTGCAGGCCGTCGGCTACGTGTCCCCGCAAGGCTCGGATACGACCACGTATTCGCCGCAGCTCGTGACGGCCGTGAAGGCTCTTCAAGGCGAGTTCGGGTTCAAGCAGGACGGGATCATCGGCGGCGACACGCTCGATGCCTTGAACGCGGGCCCAGCCTATCGCGCGCGGCAGTTGGCGATCGCCATGGAGCGCCTGCGCTGGCTGCCCCGAACACCACCCGCGACACGGATCGACGTCAACACGGCGGCGACGGTGCTCGACTATTGGCGCGACGGCCAGCACGTGGACCACCGCAATGTGGTCGCAGGTGAGCCTGACAAGCCGACGCCGCAGATACAGGCACCGTTATTCCGGCTCGTCGCCAAGCCGACGTGGACCGTTCCGAAAGGCATCGGCGAAAAGGAAGTTGCCGATAAGGGGCCGGGCTGGCTCGCGAAGAACGGCTTCGCGATGAATGACAACCTTTGGGTCCAGGCGTCCGGTCCCAAGAATTCGCTTGGACTCGTCAAGTTCGACATGCAGGACAAGGAAGCCATCTACCTTCACGACACGCCCGCCAAGGCCCTGTTCGGGATGCCCGACCGCCATCGCAGCCACGGCTGCGTCAGGGTCGAGAATGCGCTTCAGTTCGCGACCATGCTCGCGAGCCAGGAGAACGTGCTGGATGAATACCAGCAGGCGATGGAGGGCGCCGAGGACAACAAGTTCGTGAAGCTGCCCCGCGAAATTCCGGTCCGCCTGCTATACCAGACCGTTTTCTGGGACGGCTCAAGGGTGCAATTCCGGCCGGACGTTTATGGCTGGGACAACAATATCGCGAAGGCGCTGGGACTCGCGCCCGGTGCGCCGATCCGGATCGAGCAGCCCGAAAGCAGCGACGATATCGGGCCCTAAACGGCTGAAGGCGCCGGACCTCGCCGACGCCTTCGCCCCCTCCCACGCGCGGCGGCGAGCCGCGCATCGTCCTCGTCAGCTGCGCCGCTCCGGCAGCCTGCTTTCATCGGCAATGTCGCTAAACTTGGTGAAGCGGCCTTCAAATTTGAGCTGGTCCTTGCCGGTTCCACCGTGACGGTTTTTGGCCACGATGATCTCGGCAAGCCCGTAGGCGCGGTTCATCTTGTCTTGCCATGAAGCCAGGTCCGCATCTTCATCGGAAGGCTTCTTGCCCGCCAGGTAATATTCTTCGCGGTAGATGAAGAGCACGATGTCGGCGTCCTGCTCGATCGACCCCGATTCACGAAGATCTGCGAGCTGCGGCCTTTTGTCCTCGCGCTGCTCGACCGCACGACTGAGCTGCGAGAGCCCGATGACAGGCACGTTGAGCTCTTTCGCGAGTTGCTTGAGGCCGCGGCTGATCTCCGAGATTTCCTGTACGCGATTATCTCCAGCGCTCCCCTTCCCAGTCCCCTGAAGCAGCTGGAGATAATCGACGATCACCATGCCGATGCCCTTCTGCCGTTTCAGGCGGCGAGCACGGGCACGCAGCGCGGCGATAGTGAGGCCCGGCGTGTCGTCGACGTAAAGTGGCAGGCTATTCAGCCGGTCAGCCGTTCGCGCGAAATTTGCGAACTCCTGGCGCTGCAGATTGCCCGTCCGGATTTGCTCCGCCGTGACTTGCGACTGCTCAGCCAAGATGCGGGTTGCAAGCTGCTCGGCCGACATTTCGAGGCTGAAGATCGCAACCGGCGCTCCGCCCGATTTAGCTGGTTCGGTCCCGTCGGCCTGGTCTTGCAGGAAACGCTCGGCGGCGGCGAAGCCCATATTTGTTGCAAGCGCGCTCTTGCCCATGCCGGGCCTCCCCGCGACGATGATGAGGTCTGATCGCTGCAGTCCGCCAATCCGCGCATTCAGTGCGTTAAAGCCCGTCGTCAGGCCGGTAAGGCCGCCGCCTCGGTTGAGCGCGGCCTCGGCGTTACGAATAGACTCCATGGCAGCCTCGCCGAAGCTCTTCGCCTTGCCTTCGGCACCCCCTTCTTCAGCCACCTTGTATAGCTCGGTCTCGGCGCGCTCGATCTGAGCGAGGGGGGCAACATCCTCACTCGTATCGAGCGCGCCCTCCACGAGCTCGCGGCCGACGCCGATGAGGGCGCGCAGCAGCGCGAGATCGTAGATCTGGGTCGCAAAATCCCGTGCGCCGATCACCGCAGCGCCGGACCCGGTCAGCTGGGCGAGATAGGACGGCCCGCCGACCTCCTTCATGCCCTCGTCGGCCTCGAACAGCGGCTTAAGCGTGACCGGGTTGGCGATACGGTTCGAGTCGGTCAGCCGCAGGATCGATTCGTAAATTCTGCCGTGCAGCGGCTCGAAGAAATGATGGGGCTTCAGCTTCAGCTGATTGTCTTCGACCAGCCGGTTGTCGATCATCAGCGCGCCCAACAGCGCAGCTTCGGCTTCGACGTTTTGCGGGAGGGCCGGAGGGGCTTCTGACGCAGACTCGGCAATGCGGATCACTTCGGCCATGCGAGGCTCCTAAGCTCGTGTGGCCCCACATCAAGCGCGAACAAATGTAGCACAGCTGGGGATAAGTTGTGCACGAATCGGACGCCGGGTCGCAGGAATTGCCAGAAACGCGAAACGGCGCTCATCCACAGAAATAATCGGGCCCAAATTGAAGCACTCGGACCGGCCCGTTACGCACTCGCCATGGCGATTTTGTCCGACCGCTGGATTCGCGAGCAGGCGCAGACCAACGCCATGATCGAGCCGTTCGTCGAGGCCCAGCGCCGCGAAGGCTGCATCAGCTATGGCCTGTCATCCTACGGCTATGACGCGCGCGTCGCGGACGAGTTCAAGATCTTCACCAACGTCGATTCAGCTACGGTCGATCCGAAGGACTTCGCGTCGAACAGCTTCGTCGACCGCAAGACCGAGGTCTGCATCATCCCGCCCAACAGCTTCGCGCT
>Ga0136846_1221692_pt1 | contig 14323 bp, 15 predicted proteins | sample HopSoiMetagenom2_FD_96841 | JGI IMG/M metagenome (GOLD analysis project Ga0136846, IMG submission 96841) | Grasslands soil microbial communities from Hopland, California, USA - 2 Assembly 2016 (version 4) | ecosystem: Environmental > Terrestrial > Soil > Grasslands | place: USA: Hopland...
ACATACCCGACGACTGGTGTTGCCCCGATTGTGCAGTGCGCGAGAAGGTCGACTTCCAAACCGTCTAGATCCGTTGAGTCTGCGCTCACGGCGCGAAAGTGCGAGTAGCCGTCGCCCTCAGCGCAGAGTCAACACAAGAAAGGAAGAAGAAATGGATTACAAGCTGTTCATCTGCGTGCAGTGCGGATTCGAGTACGACGAGGCCAAGGGCTGGCCGGAGGACGGCATCGCCCCCGGCACCCGATGGGACGACATCCCCGACGACTGGAGCTGCCCCGACTGCGGCGCCGCGAAATCCGATTTCGAGATGGTGGAGGTTGCACGTTCGTGACAGTGGCCTGGGCGAGCGCAGCGACGGGAAGAGATAGCGTTGCGCCTGTGACCAGCCCGCGCAGCCCGCGAACCGCGCAGCGCATCCCGTACGCCGAGGCGTCGCGGGTGCTGTTGCGCGATTCGATTTTGGACGGCATGCGGGAATTGCTGCTCACCCGCGACTGGTCGTCGATCACGCTGTCGGACGTCGCGAAGGCCGCGGGCATCAGTCGCCAGACGATCTACAACGAATTCGGCTCGCGGCAGGGCCTTGCGCAGGGCTACGCCCTGAGGCTGGCCGACGGTCTGGTGGACCAGATCGAGGATGCGATCGGCGGCAACGTCGGCGACATTTACGCCGCATTCCTGCAAGGGTTCCGCGACTTCTTCGCCGAGTCGGCTGCCGATCCGCTGGTGATCTCGCTGCTCACCGGCACCACCAAACCCGACCTTCTGCAGCTGATCACCACCGACTCCGCGCCGATCATCACGCGCTGTTCGGCGCGGTTGACCGAGTCGTTCATGCATAGCTGGGTGCGCGCCAGCGAAGAGGACGCGGGGGTGTTGGCCCGGGCCATCGTCAGGCTCGCGATGAGCTATGTCTCGATGCCGCCGGAGGCCGACCATGACGTCGCCCGAGACCTGGCTAGACTCATGACGCCGTTTGCCGAACGCTACGGTGTGATCGAGCAGAGTTAGCGGGCGACCGTGCCCGGAACCAACACGCCTAATATGTAACAAAGCTAAGTAAGTGCGACGCGCCCACGAGTGAGGATTAAGAGGATGACGACCGCTCCAACTGTTTCGGGGCAGAGGCTGACAGCCGATGTTCGCAACGGCATCGACTTCAAGGTCGCCGACCTGTCCCTGGCCGAATTCGGCCGCAAGGAGATCCGGCTGGCCGAGCACGAGATGCCTGGACTGATGGCGCTGCGGCGCGAGAACGCCGACGTGCTGCCGCTCAAGGGCGCGCGCATCTCCGGGTCGCTGCACATGACCGTGCAGACCGCCGTGCTGATCGAGACGTTGGTTGCCCTCGGGGCTGAGGTGCGGTGGGCGTCCTGCAACATCTTCTCCACACAGGACCACGCGGCCGCGGCCGTCGTCGTCGGACCGCACGGAACCCCCGAGGAGCCCAAGGGCACCCCGGTGTTCGCCTGGAAGGGCGAGACGCTCGAGGAGTACTGGTGGGCCGCCGAGCAGATGCTGACGTGGCCGGGTGAGCCGGCGAACATGATCCTCGACGACGGCGGCGATGCCACCATGCTGGTGCTGCGTGGCGCGCAGTACGAGAAGGCAGGCGTGGTCCCCCCCGCCGAAGACGACGACTCCGCCGAGTGGAAGGTCTTCCTGGCGCTGGTGCGTGAGCGCTTCGAAACCGAGAAGGACAAGTGGACCAAGATCGCGGAGTCGGTGCAGGGCGTCACCGAGGAGACGACGACCGGCGTGCTGCGGCTCTATCAGTTCGAGGCGGCCGGTGAGCTGCCGTTCCCGGCGATCAACGTCAACGACTCGGTGACCAAGAGCAAGTTCGACAACAAGTACGGCACCCGGCACTCACTGATCGACGGCATCAACCGCGGCACCGATGTGCTGATCGGCGGCAAGAAGGTGCTCATCTGCGGCTACGGCGACGTCGGCAAGGGCTGCGCGGAGTCGCTTGCGGGCCAGGGCGCGCGGGTCGCGGTCACCGAGATCGATCCGATCAACGCGCTGCAGGCATTGATGGACGGGTTCGATGTCCGAACCGTCGAAGAGGCGATCGGCGAGGCCGACATCGTCATCACTGCGACCGGCAACAAGGACATCATCACGCTGGCGCACATGCAGGCGATGAAGGACCAGGCCATCCTGGGCAACATCGGCCACTTCGACGACGAGATTCAGATCGCCGCGCTTGAGCGTTCGGGCGCGAAGCGGATCAACATCAAGCCGCAGGTCGATCAGTGGGTCTTCGACAACGGCAAGTCGATCATCGTGTTGTCCGAGGGCCGGCTGCTGAACCTTGGCAACGCGACGGGCCATCCGTCGTTCGTGATGAGCAACAGCTTCTCCAACCAGGTGATCGCGCAGATCGAGCTGTGGACCAAGAACGACGAGTACGACAACGCCGTGTACCGACTGGCCAAGCACCTCGATGAGAAGGTGGCGCGCATTCACGTCGAGGCGCTCGGCGGCACGCTCACCAAGCTCACCAAGGAGCAGGCGGAGTACATCAACGTCGACGTCGAGGGCCCGTACAAGCCCGAGCACTACCGCTACTGAGTTTTCCGCGAGACTGCAGGCAGATCGTCATCTCGGCGAAAATCGCGATCTGTCCGCAGTTTCGGCGCGCCTCTGTTAGCGTCGCGGCCCGTGGGTCGGGGATTCGTGGGGGTCGTGATCGTTGTACTTGTCGCTGTAGCAACCGGTTTCGGCCCACCGACACATGCAGACCCCAGCAACGATGGCCATGACCCGTACTTCAACGACGACGAGTACGCCGAGTTCTACACGCCACCGGATCCGCTGCCGCCGGGTCAGCCGGGCGACGTGATCCGCACCGAGCCGTCGCGGCTTGTGCTGGAGCCGTCGGGTGAACTGGGCGCGATCATGGCGACGGGTACGCGAATCATGTACCGCAGCAACGACGCCCGCGGCAATCCCATCGCGGTGACCGGCACCTACTTCGAGCCGTACAACGACTGGCCCGGGCAGGGGCCGCGGCCGTTGATCGTCTACGGTCCCGGCACCCAGGGGCAGGGCGACCAGTGTGCACCGTCGCGGCAGTTCAATCAGGGCATCCACTGGTCGCCGTGGCTGGACCTCGCGTTCAACTACGAAGAGCTGTTCGTGTCGACGATGGTCGCGCGCGGGTTCGCCATCGTGATGACCGACTATCAAGGGCTGGGCACGCCCGGCTTGCACACCTACGTCAATCGGGTCGCGGAGGGCAACGCGATGCTGGATGCGGGGCGCGCTGCGATGCGGCTGCCCGAGACGTCGCTGGATCCGCATGGGCCCGTTGCCTTTTGGGGATATTCGCAAGGCGGTGGCGCGGCGGCCTCAGCGGCCGAGCTGGCGTCGTCGTACGCACCGGAGCTTCATATCGTGGGCACGTATGCGGGCGCGCCGCCGGCGGATCTGAAGGAGCTGTTCCCGTATGCCGACGGCAGCGCGCTCGTGGGTGTGGTCGGCTATGCGCTCAACTCCGTCATCACGACGTATCCGGAGTTCGAGGAGGCGATCCGGGCGACGTTGACGCCGCGGGGCGCTGACCTTCTGCAGAAGGTGCAGGACCAGTGCATCGCGGAGACGATCACGAAATTCATGTTTCGGCACCTGCAGCCGTACTTCAATGGCGACATCAATCAACTGGTCAACGAGGAACCATTCAAGTCGCTGTTCGATATGCAGAAGATCGGCCGACTCAAACCCAGTGCGCCGGTGATGATCCTGAGCAACCGGTACGACCCGTTGGTGCCGTGGACAGCGGCCAACCAGCTGGGTCGCGACTGGTGCGCCCAGGGCGCCGACGTGCAGTTCTGGACCAATGAGGAACCGCCGTTCATGAACAAGCTCGTCGTCAACCACGCACTGCCGATGTTGGTCGACGGGGAGCGGGCGATGCAGTGGATCGCCGACCGGTTCAACGGCTTGCCGACGACACCGAACTGCGGCGAGTTCTGAGCGACGGCGTCGCGGCCGTTTGTCACTTTGGCAAAAAGGGCTTGACCTCAAGTCCACTTGAGGTGCCAGGCTGCTCACATGAGCGACTGGACAGATGAGTGCGACGCCAGCGTGGTGGCTATCGACGACCCGTCGGCACGGTTCGTCCGGGACGTGTTGCCGTTGGTCGACCAGCTGTACCGCGCGGCGCTTCGGTACACGCGGCGGCCAGCTGACGCCGAGGACCTGGTGCAGGAGACGATGGCCAAGGCGTACGCCGGATTTCACAGGTTCTCCGATGGAACCAACGTGCGGGCATGGCTTTTCCGCATTCTGACCAACACGTGGATCAGCTCGTATCGCAGCGCCCAGCGACGCGTTGACGAGGTGCTTGCCGCCGACGTCGCCGAAGTGTGGCCGACTGCGGCGAAGAACCCGTCGGCCGAACTCGCTGTGCTGGAAGCGATGGGCGATGCGGATGTGCGCGATGCGCTGCAGGCGCTGCCCGAAGGACAGCGGTTAGTTGTCTACTACGCCGACGTAGAAGGCTTCCGGTACAAGGAGATTGCCGAGATCTTGGCCGTGCCGCTGGGCACGGTGATGTCGCGGCTGCACCGCGGGCGGGCCAATCTGCGTGCGTTGCTCATGGATATTGCCGCGGTGCGCGGCTACGCGGCCTAGGGACTTGGCGGTGCACCGCAGCGGTCCCTGATGTCGACGAGAGGCTGGCGGATGTTCGCCATGTCGGCTTGCTCGTCGGGGTGAACGGCCATGTATTGCTTCACTTTTGCGGCCACTTGTTCGCGTGACATGGCCTTGAGGCTCGTCATGAAGTCATTCAGGTCGGGGTGAGTGAACAAGTAGGCCGACGTCGACGCCGATACGCCGGCGCGCGCGCCTTCGAGGTCAGCGGCGCTGCAGTTCGGGGGATTGGCGGCGGGATCCTGGTTGGCATAGGCGAGCGGACTGGCGCCGAGCAGCACCGCGCCGATCCCTGCGCCTGTACACACAGCGGTGACGAGGCGAGACAACTTCATGGCTCACAGTTTGTGCACATCGGACCCATCATGCGCGCTAATCGCAAAGCGTTCCACAGGATACTGGGCCAGTACTCACAGCAAGCCGGCGTTGACGGCCGACTATCGGCGGACTGCCGATGTGCCCGGCTCTGAGCGACACATCAGCGACTTACTGGATGGCTCTGAGGCAGTACAGCCTTGCGGGCTCCTTTTAGGGAAATGGGTTTCGTGCCTGGAGCGCGGATCCTCGCATGCCTACGACGCGCCTTCTGACACCAAAGTCGTTCCTCGAAGCACGACGAACGCGAGGTCGGAGGCCGCGAGGTTCGCCGAGTCGCTCACCAGTCGCTCAGAGCGGGGCAAACATGAGCCCTGGTTCGCTGCGCCCCGCGTTAGGCTCGCCGCGTGCTCATCGTCATCGAGGGTGTCGACGGCGCAGGCAAGCGCACCCTGACCAACGGGCTGCGCGCGGCGTTCGAAGCCGCACACAAGTCCGTCGCCAGCCTTGCCTTTCCCCGGTATGGGCATTCCGTGGAAGCCGATCTCGCGGCCGAGGCATTACACGGCGCGCACGGTGACCTGGCGTCGTCGTTGTACGCGATGGCCGTGCTGTTCGCTCTTGACCGCTCCGCCGCCCACGACGAGATCGGGCACCTCACCGCCGCCTACGATGTCGTGCTGCTCGACCGCTATGTCGCTTCCAACGCCGCCTACAGCGCCGCGCGTCTGCACCAGGGCGCCGACGGCGACGTCGTCGAATGGGTTCGCACCCTCGAGTACGAGCGCCTCAGCCTTCCAAAGCCTGACTGGCAGGTGCTTCTCGACGTGCCGACCGAACTCGCCGCCGAGCGGGCCGAGCACCGCGCCAACGAGGAGGCCGACCGCGCCAAAGATGCCTACGAGCGCGACGGCGGACTGCAGCGCCGCACCGGCGAGGTCTACTCCGGGCTGGCCGGCGCCCAATGGTGCGGACGCTGGCTGGTCGCCGGCCCCGATGTCAATGCCGCCGCGTTAGCCGCGGAGCTGGGTCAATAGCCGACTCGCGGGCGTGCTACCGGCGTTTTATCGCAATCTGGTGACACCATGGACACTATGAGGCAAAGGATTCTGGTCGTCGATGACGACCCTTCGCTGGCCGAGATGCTGACCATCGTGCTGCGCGGGGAAGGTTTCGACACCGCGGTCATCGGCGATGGCACGCAGGCGCTCACGGCGGTCCGCGAGCTGCGGCCCGATTTGGTGTTGCTCGACCTGATGCTGCCGGGCATGAACGGCATCGACGTGTGCCGCGTTCTGCGCGCCGACTCCGGTGTGCCGATCGTCATGCTGACCGCCAAGACCGACACCGTCGACGTGGTGCTCGGCCTCGAGTCGGGCGCCGACGACTACGTCATGAAGCCGTTCAAGCCGAAGGAGCTCGTCGCCCGCGTGCGCGCCCGGCTGCGCCGCAACGAAGACGAGCCCGCCGAGATGCTGTCGATCAACGACGTCGACATCGACGTGCCGGCCCACAAGGTCACCCGGCAAGGTGAGCAGATTTCCCTGACACCGCTGGAGTTCGACCTGTTGGTGGCGTTGGCGCGCAAACCGCGGCAGGTGTTTACTCGTGATGTGCTGCTCGAACAGGTGTGGGGGTACCGGCATCCCGCCGACACCCGTTTGGTGAACGTGCATGTCCAGCGTTTGCGGGCCAAGGTTGAGAAAGACCCGGAGAACCCGCAGGTGGTCCTGACTGTTCGAGGAGTGGGATACAAGGCCGGACCCCCGTGATCTTTAGCTCGAGGCGGCGCATCCATCGGCGTTCAGCACCACTGTTACGCGGATTCGGTGCGCTGAGTCGGGCGATGGGTCTTGCGTGGCGCCGCTCCCTGCAGTTGCGTGTGGTGGTCCTGACGTTGGGGCTGTCGCTCGCCGTCATTCTGGTGCTCGGCTTCGTGCTGACAAGCCAGATCACCGACCGCATCCTCGAGGTCAAGGTCCGCGCCGCCACCGAGGAGATCGAGCGTGCCCGCAACACGGTCGGCGGCATCGTCGGCGGCGAGGAGACTCGGTCCCTCGACAGCAGCCTGCAGCTGGCGCGCAACACCCTGATCAGTAAGGCCGGCCCATCGTCCGCGGCGGGCCTGGCCGGCACGTTCGACGCCGTCCTGGTGGTGCCCGGCGACGGGCCTCGCGAAGCGACCGCGGCGGGGCCGGTGCAGCAGGTGCCCAACGCGCTGCGCGACTTCGTGAAGGCGGGCCAGGTCAGCTACCAGTACGCAGGAGTGCACACCGACGGTTTCTCCGGTCCGGCGTTGATCATCGGCAGCCCGACGTCGTCGCCGGTGACGAATCTCGAGCTGTACCTGATCTTTCCGCTCAACAACGAGGAATCCACCATCGCGCTGGTGCGCGGCACCATGCTGACCGGCGGCGTGGTGCTGCTCGGACTGCTGGCCGCGATCGCGCTGCTGGTGGCCCGCCAGATCGTGCTGCCGGTTCGGTCGGCGTCGCGGATCGCCGAACGCTTTGCCGAGGGCCATCTGACCGAGCGCATGCCGGTGCGCGGTGAGGACGACATGGCGCGGTTGGCGGTGTCGTTCAACGACATGGCCGAAAGCCTGCACCGCCAGATCACCCAGCTCGAGGAGTTCGGTAACCTGCAGCGCCGGTTCACCTCCGACGTCAGCCATGAGCTGCGCACCCCACTGACCACGGTTCGGATGGCCGCCGACCTGATCTACGACCACAGCGAGGACCTCGACCCGGCGCTGCGACGCTCGACCGAGTTGATGGTCAACGAGCTGGACCGCTTCGAGACGTTGCTCAACGACCTCCTGGAAATCTCCCGTCACGACGCCGGTGTCGCCGAGCTGTCCGTCGAGTCGGTGGATCTGCGCTCGACGGTGCAGCGCGCGCTGGACAACGTCGGACACCTCGCGCAGGACGCCGACATCGAGCTCATCGTCGACATGCCGGCCGACGACGTCATCGCCGAGGTCGATCCGCGCCGAGTGGAACGGATCCTTCGCAACCTGATCGCCAACGCAATCGACCACGCCGAGCACAAGCCCGTGCGGATCCGAATGGCCGCCGACGACGACACCGTCGCGGTGACGGTCCGCGACTACGGCGTCGGATTGCGGCCCGGCGAGGAGAAGCTGGTGTTCAGCCGGTTCTGGCGCTCGGACCCGTCGCGGGTGCGGCGCTCCGGCGGCACCGGCCTCGGCCTGGCGATCAGCATCGAGGACGCGCGGCTGCACCAGGGCCGACTGGAGGCGTGGGGCGAACCGGGCAAGGGCGCCTGCTTCCGGCTGACGCTGCCGCTGGTGCGCGGCCACAAGGTGACGACGAGCCCATTGCCGATGAAACCCGTTGGGCGCGAACGGCCGCCGAGGCGCACCGCCCGCGAGCGCGAACCCGCGACGGAGAACGCGTGAAACGGGTGCTGGCGGCGGTCTGGCTGCTGGTGTTAGTTCTCGCCGGCTGTGCCGGAGTGCCGAGTTCGTCGGCGCCGCAGGCCATCGGGACCGTCGACCGGCCCGCACCGCCGAGCCTGCCCAAGCCAACACCGGGCATGGATCCCGACATCCTGCTGCGTGAATTCCTCAAGGCGACAGCCGATCCCGCGAATCGTCACCTGGCCGCCCGGCAGTTCCTCACCGAATCAGCCTCGCGTGCATGGGACGACGCCGGTAGCGCCTTGCTGATCGACAACGTGGTGTTCGTCGAAACGCGCGGCCCCGACCGGGTCTCGGTCAACATGCGCGCCGACATCCTCGGCTCCCTGTCGGATGTCGGGGTGTTCGAGACCGGCGAGGGCGCGCTGCCCGATCCCGGTCCGATCGAACTGGTGAAGACGCCAGGCGGATGGCGCATCGACCGGCTGCCCAACGGCGTTTTCCTTGACTGGCAACAGTTTCAGTCGACCTACAAGCGCAACACGCTGTACTTCGCGGATCCCACCGGCAAGACCGTCGTGCCCGATCCGCGCTACGTCGCGGTCTCCGACTCCGACCAGCTGGCCACCGAACTGGTCAGCAAGCTGATCGCAGGCCCGCGCCCCGAGATGAACAACACGGTGCGCAACCTGCTCGGTCCTCCGCTCAAGCTGCGTGGCCCGGTGACGCGCGCCGACGGCGGCAAGACCGGGGTGGGCCGCGGCTACGGCGGTGCCCGCATCGACCTGGAGAACCTGTCGACGACGGACCCGCACACCCGGCAACTGCTTGCGGCGCAGATCATTTGGACCCTGGCGCGGGCAGGCATCAACGGGCCGTACGTGATCAACGCCGACGGCGCGGCGCTCGACGATCGCTTCGCCGACGGCTGGAACGCCTCCGACGTCGCTGCCACCGACCCAGGTGCCGCCGACGGTGCCGCCGCCGGCCTGCACGCACTCGTTGGTGGATCGCTGGTGTCGTTGAACGGTCAGCGGGCGACGCGGGTGCCCGGCTCATTCGGCCAGACGCCGAACCAGACCGCGGCCGCGGTGTCGCGTACGGGCCAGGAGGTGGCGTCGATCGTGACGCTGCGGCCCGGAGCGCCCGACATGGCGTCGTCGCTGTGGGTGGGCCCGCTGAACGGCAATGCGACACAGGCGATGGACGGCCGCACCCTGTCGCGGCCCAGTTGGTCGCTTGACGACGCCATCTGGGTGGTGGTGGACGGCAACAACGTGGTGCGGGCGATTCAGGACGCGTCGGGACAGCCGGCCCGCATTCCCGTCGACTCCACCGTTGTCTCGATGCGCTTCCCAGGAGCGATCGCCGAACTACAGCTCTCCCGCGACGGAACGCGCGCCGCGATGATCATCGACGGCCAAGTGATCTTGGCGAGCGTTGAGCAGACACCCGGCGGCGGCTACGCGCTGACGTATCCGAGGCGGCTGGGGTTCGGCCTGAAGAACACGGTGGTGTCGCTGTCCTGGCGCACTGGCGATGACATCGTCGTCAGCCGCACCGACCCGCAGCACCCGGTGTCCTACGTCAACCTCGACGGGGTGAACTCCGACGGCCCGAGCCGCAACCTGCTGATGCCGGTCACCACCGTCGCCGCCAATCCGTCCACGGTGTACGTCGCCGACGAGCGCGGCGTGCTGCAGCTGTCCGGTTCGGCGGCCGACAACGACCCGTCGTGGGCCGAGGTGCGGCCGCTGATGGTGACCGACGCGCTGCCCGTGTTGCCCGGCTGAATTCGAAAGCCTTCCGCTTATCTCACTGAACCATCTCCCGGCATCGCCCGTTGTGCAGACAAAACATCGCCAGAGGTGTTTGCTCACAAGCCAGGAGGGGATTATGAAAATCCGCGGTCCGATAGTCACGCTCGGCGCCGTTGCGGTGCTCGGGGTCGGCATATTGCTCGTGAACATTTCGAAGGAGGAGTCGTCCCCGCCCGCGAACCCCTACAGCCAGTCGACCACGACGGCTGCCGCGGCTACTCCGGTGGCCCCGCCACCTGCGCCGAGCACGCCTCCGCCACCGGCCTTTCCGGCCAAGGCGGACTACGTCGGCAAGATCCCGACCGCCAACGGCACGATCACATTGGAGATCACCGTCGACGGCGACAAGGCGATCGCCTACGCCTGCGACGGCAACACGATCGAGTCGTGGCTGCGGGGTAGCGCCGTCAACGGCGCTGTGAGCCTGGCCAACAAGGACAAGTCGAGCCGGCTCGACGGGCGCCTCGAGGGGAATGCGGTCGTCGGCACCCTGTGGATCGGCGAAAAGAAGTGGGACTTCAACGCTCCCGCCGCCCAGCCGCCCGCCGGACTCTATGTATACGACAACGCAGGCGTTCGCAACAGCTGGATCGTCGACCCAAGCGGGGGAGTGACCGGCGTGCAGCGGCGCCAGGACGGCTCGACCGCGCCCGCGCCCAAGCTGACGACCGACGGCATCGCGTCGATCGACGGTATCGAGGTCAAGCCCATTCGGGTTGAGGGGGACAGCAATGTCTGATCCCGCGGTCACGCAGCGAATCAGCACTCCCAGAAGCGGGGTAGCGGTGCTGATCGCCGTCGCGCTCGGCGCACTGGTCGCTGTGGCTCTCGGTGTCTTCGGAAAACTGCATGAGCCGCAATACTTTTCCATCAACCTCGCCGGGTTCTCCAGCGGGCTTGCCGTCAAAGCGTGGCTGTCGACGGTGGCCATGGGCCTGGCGCTGTTTCAGCTGGCATCCGCATTTGCGATGTACCGCCTGATTCCCGGTGGAAAAGCGCCATCGTGGATCGGCACCGCGCACGTGTGGTCGGGGCGGCTGGCGGTACTGGTCAGCGTCCCGGTCGCGGTGCACTGCCTGTACGCGCTGGGATTCCAGTCGTATGACAACCGGGTGCTGTTCCATTCGCTGTTCGGGTGCTTCTTCTACGGCGCATTCGTCACGAAGATGGTATTGCTTACCCGCAAAGGCCTTCGGGGATGGGTGATTCCGGTCGCCGGCGGCCTGGTGTTCTTCGGTTTGGTCTACGTCTGGCTGACGTCAGCACTGTGGTTTTTCGATACCAACGGCATCAAGTTCTAACTGAAAGGTGTTCTGTGAACATTGGAGAGTTCCCCATCCCGCGGCAGAAGGTTCTGCTCGGAGCTGGGCTCGGCCTGGTGACCGCCGTCGTGGCTGCCTGCTCGACATACGGCAAGAAGCCGGAAGCTGCAGGTGAATCCAGCACGACGACCGCGGCCCCGCCCGCGTCGGGTGCCCCCGTCGCCCCAGCAGCGAACGCCATCGCCAAGACGACCGATGTACCGGTGGGCTCGGGAGTGATCGTTGACAAGGTCGTGGTGACACAGCCGACCGGCGGTGTGTTCAAAGGCTTTTCGGCGACGTGCACGCATGCGGGGTGCACGGTGAACAAGGTGGCGGATGGGACGATCGACTGCCCGTGCCACGGCAGCAAGTTCAATCTCGACGGCTCGGTGGCCAACGGCCCGGCGCAGAAGCCACTTGAAGTCCGAGCGATTGCAGTCCAGGGCGACGACATCGTCCTGAGCTGACGGCTTGTCGGACCTCACGGCGACACTGACCGCGTGTTCGACCTTGTCCTTCCGCTCGAGTGCGGCGGCTGCGGCGCGCCGTCAACGCGATGGTGCCCCGCCTGCGCTCAAGAACTGGCCGTCAAGCCCGACCAGCCCCACCTGATCACCCCGCGCGTCGATCCCGGCGTGTCCGTGCTGTCGCTCGGTCGCTATGCAGGTCCCCGCCGCGCCGCCATCGTCGCGGTCAAGGAACACGGCCGCGCCGACCTGATCGCGCCGCTCGCCATCGCCCTGAGGTCCGGCATCGATCGCCTGCTCGCCTGGGGGGTCATCGACACCCCGCTGACCGTCGTGCCGGCACCGACCCGCCGATCCGCGGCCCGGCGCCGCGGCGGCGACCCCGTCACCCGGATGGCGCGGGCGGCAACGACGGGCCTCGACGGTGTGCACGTCATTCAGGCGCTGCGGCTGCGCGCCCTGGTTCGCGACTCCGTCGGCCTGTCCGGCGCCGATCGGCAACGCAACATCGCCGGACGCGTCAAGGTCATCAAACCTGTCGCCGGAGAGGTGCTCGTCGTCGACGACATCGTGACCACGGGCGCCACCGCGTCCGAAGCGGTCCGCGTCCTACACGTCGCCGGTGTTCACATCGCCGGTGTACTTGCGCTTGCCAACGCCTGACGGCTCCGGCGATTACTCCGAGATCAATCCAGCATGAAGAACTGAAAACGCGTCGGCGAATTTACTGGCACTACCGGGTGAACACGGACTACCGTCGGCACCAACCACCCGTGAATGCCTCACGGAAGCGCTCAACCCGAAGCGCCAGCATCGCCGACCAGCGGTAGGAGGTGAGCAGTCGACACCTTGCGCCGGCGGACGGAGCGACATGCAGGCCCGCCGGCGTGTATCTGAAGACAAGCCGGGCACGCCAAGCGTGCGGACGCGAAAGAGAAACGAGTTGCCAAGCATGTCAACCCAATCCGTGGACACAGACCGCACCATGCTGGTCGACGACGAGACGCCCGAACCCGCCCTCAACGCCGAGGTCGTCGTCAAGGGCCGCAACGTCGAGGTTCCCGATCACTTCCGCATTTACGTCTCCGAGAAACTGTCCCGCCTGGAACGATTTGACCGCACCATCTACCTCTTCGACGTCGAACTCGACCATGAGCGCAACCGGCGCCAGCGAAAGAACTGTCAACACGTAGAGATCACCGCGCGGGGTCGCGGCCCCGTCGTCCGCGGCGAAGCGTGCGCGGACAGCTTCTACGCCGCGCTCGAGTCGGCTGTCTGCAAGCTCGAGAGCCGGCTGCGCCGCAGCAAGGACCGCCGCAAGGTGCACTACGGCGACAAGACACCCGTGTCGTTGGCCCAAGCCACCGCTGCGATCGACCCGCTGGCCGACACACCACAGGACACGGCCGATGAGTCGCTGCAGCCAGACGGCGTCGCCGTCGACGACCATGAGCCCGGGCGGATCGTGCGCACCAAGGACCATCCGGCGACGCCGATGACGGTCGACGACGCGCTATCCCAGATGGAGCTCGTCGGCCACGACTTCTTCCTGTTCCACGACAAGGAGACCGACAAGCCCTGCGTCGTTTATCGCCGCCACGCCTACGACTACGGTTTGATTCGCCTGGCCTAGGGCAGACCTGCGTGTCGCCTACCATGGGTTGAAGTTCGAGACTCCAACCCATAGGGGATATTGCTGTGCTGTCGAAGTTGCTCCGCCTCGGTGAAGGCCGCATGGTCAAGCGCCTCAAGGGGGTGGCTGACTATGTCAACACCCTGTCCGACGATGTGGAGAAGCTCTCCGACGCCGAGTTGCGCGCCAAGACCGACGAATTCAAGAAGCGCGTCGCGGACGGCGCCGACCTCGACGAACTGCTGCCCGAGGCGTTCGCCGTCGCCCGTGAGGCGGCGTGGCGCGTGCTCGACCAGCGGCACTTCGACGTCCAGGTGATGGGCGGCGCGGCGCTGCACTTCGGCAACGTCGCCGAGATGAAAACCGGTGAGGGCAAGACCTTGACCGCGGTGCTGCCGTCGTACCTCAACGCATTGAGCGGCAAGGGCGTGCACGTCGTCACGGTCAACGATTACCTGGCCAAACGCGACGCGGAGTGGATGGGTCGCGTGCACCGCTTCCTGGGGCTCAGCGTCGGCAAGATCCTCGCCGATATGCCGCCCGAGCGGCGTCGTGCCTCCTACAACAGCGACATCACCTACGGCACGAACAACGAGTTCGGCTTCGACTACCTCCGCGACAACATGGCCTGGTCGAACGACGACCTCGTCCAGCGCGGCCACCCATTCGCCATCGTCGACGAGGTCGACTCGATCCTCATCGACGAGGCACGTACCCCGCTGATCATCAGTGGGCCGGCG
>Ga0136846_1223826_pt1 | contig 14321 bp, 17 predicted proteins | sample HopSoiMetagenom2_FD_96841 | JGI IMG/M metagenome (GOLD analysis project Ga0136846, IMG submission 96841) | Grasslands soil microbial communities from Hopland, California, USA - 2 Assembly 2016 (version 4) | ecosystem: Environmental > Terrestrial > Soil > Grasslands | place: USA: Hopland...
CGCAGGACGGCGTCGACGATCGGGCCCCAGACGCGGCTCTCGCCCCTACTGCCGCGAACCCGGCCGATGAACGGAACGCGCACCCGGTCGACGCCGTCGCCCAGCCGCGAGAGCAGCGCGGGCAGCACCGTCAGCGAGCCGAGCATCGCGATCGCGACGACCAGGATCGTCGCGTAGGCGAAGGACTCGAAGGTCCCGTCGCCGGTGAGGAACATGCCGGCCATGGCGACCATCACGGTCAGGCCGGAGATCAGCACCGAGCGTCCGGAGGTTGCGGCGGCGGCCTCGATCGCAGCGCGCTCGCTGCGTCCCGCGGCGCGCTCTTCGCGCTCGCGCCGGAGATAGAACATCGAGTAGTCGATGCCCACCGCGAGCCCGACGAGCAGCACGACGGCGTTGGCTTCTTGCGCGATCGGCAGCACGTGGCTCGGCAGGGCCGCCAGGCCGAAGGTCGCGAAGACGGCGGTCAGCGCGAGGAGCAGCGGGATCCCCGCCGCCACGAGCGCGCCGAAGGCGATTACGAGGATGACGAGCGTGAGCGGGATCGAGAGCGCACCCGCACTCTTCAGGTCGTTGGCGAAGGCGGTGTCGGTCGCCTTGGCCGCGCTCGCCTCGCCGAACTCGCCGATGAAGAAGCCCGGATGGGCACTCTGCGCATCGTCGACGCTCGCGAGCACTGGCCCGAGCTTGTCGCCGGCGTTCTCCTTCTTGCCCCGGATCTCGAAGTCGACGACGGCCGCGTGCCCGCTTTTGGAGATCTGGCCTGCGCGGCCACGGTCGAGCGGCGAGCGCACGTTCTCGACGGCCTGCTGCTTCGAGACGCGCGCCACGACGTCGGCGACCGCGGCGTCGAACGCGGGTGAGCCGACTCGCACCGAGCCGCTCTGGACGAGCACGCTCTCGTTCGCGGGCAGCTTGAAGCCGGCGTTCAGGAGACGGTCCATCCGGCCGGACTGGCCGGGGCCGGCGGTGTTCGGGTCGATGGTCTTCGTGCCCACCGCGCCGCCGACCAGGAACGCGACGACGACGAAGGCGAGCCACCCGAAGGTGGCGGTCTTCCAGTGATCCGCGCTCCAGCCGCCCATGCGGGCTGCCAGGTTGCGGCGAGCGGTCGTGCGGAACATGGCGTTGCTCCTTTCGGGTTGTGCTGTCACGGGATGTCGACCTTGCTGACGCTCGTCGCGGTGGTGCGTTCGGCGACGAAGGGCGGCAGCAGCTCGAGCGCGTCCTCGGCGTTCGCGCTTTCCACCGTCCACCAGATCGCGTGGCCGCCCGAGCGGCAGGACGCGAGCGTCGGGAGGTGCCGAAGCGGGCTTTCGTGCCCCCGGAAGGACGCGAAGACCACACCGCACTCGTGCGGCTCGTGGTGGTGGTGCAGGAGGTACTGAGCCATGCCGCGAGCCTGGCCGCGCGCTGCCGCCGCGACATCGGGGGGTCACCCTGATTTCGGGTTCCGCCGACCCTGATCTACCCTGGTTCGGAAGGAAATGGCCCTGCTCAGCGACCAACTCGTGGGACGTGTCGAGGAGCTCGGCTCGTTCGAGCAGGTCCTCGCCGAGGTGGATCGGGGCGGCGCCGCCGCGCTGCAGCTGGTCGGCGAGCCCGGGATCGGCAAGAGCCGCCTGCTGGCCGAGTTCGCGTCCCGCGCCGATGCCGAAGGACGGCTGGTTCTGGCGGGCTCAGCGTCGGAGCTCGAGCGGGACCTGCCGTTCGCCGTCTTCGTCGATGCGCTCGACGAGTACCTGCGCGGGCTCGACCCGAGCCGCCTCGAGCAGTTGGACGACGACGTGCTGGCCGAGCTCGCCCAGGTGTTCCCGTCACTTGCAGGCCGGGCGATCGGGCCGGTGCTCGCGTTGCAACACGAGCGCTATCGCTCGCACCGAGCGGTGCGTGCGCTCTTCGAGCTGCTCGCGCAGACCCGCCCGCTCCTGCTGATGCTCGACGACTTCCACTGGGCGGACTCCGCCTCGATCGAGCTGTTCGGGGCGTTGCTCCGCCGTCCGCCCGCCGCACCCGTCCTCGTCGCCGTCGCGGTGCGCCCGCACCAGGTGGCCGACCGCCTGGCGGCCGCGCTCGAGCGAGCGCACCGCAGCGGGGCCCTCGCGCGCGTGGAGCTCGGCGCCCTGTCCCAGCTGGAGGCTCGCGAGCTGGTCGGCGAACGCGTCGACGCCTTCTACGAAGAGAGCGGCGGGAACCCGTTCTATCTGGAGCAGCTATCCCGCTCGGCGCCCCGCGAGAGCGCTTCGGTCCCGGGCGCCGAGGTCGCGCTCGCGGGCATCGACGTCCCGCCCGCCATCGCCGCGTCGCTGAACGAGGAGCTCGGGCTGCTCTCGGAGGGCGCGCGCCGGGTGCTGGAAGGAGCCGCAGTGGCGGGCGACCCGTTCGAGCCCGAGCTGGCCGCGGCCGCCGCCGACACGTCCGAGGCCGAGGCGATGGACGCCGTCGACGAGCTCCAGCAGCTCGATCTCGTCCGCGACACCGACGTGCCCAGGCGCTTCCGGTTCCGGCACCCGCTCGTGCGGCGCGCGGTGTACGACGCCACGCCCGGCGGCTGGCGTTTGGGCGCGCACGAGCGCTGCGCGCGACTGCTCGCGGAACGAGGTGCCAGCGCGGCGGCGAGAGCGCATCACGTCCAGCGCTCTGCCCGCGAAGGCCACGCTGACGCGGTCGCGGTGCTGCGCGAGGCCGGCGAGGAGACGCTGCGGCTGGCCCCGGCCAGCGCCGCGCAATGGTTCGCCGACGCACTGCGCCTCCTCCCGCAGACGGCCGTCGCCGAGCGCATCGAGCTCCTCCGCGCCCGCTCGGGGGCGCTGATCGCCGTCGGCCGGTACGCAGACAGCCACGCCGCGCTCCTGGAGGCGCTCGCGATCGTGCCGGAGGGATCCGACACGCTCCGGGCGGAGTTGTCGCGCTCGTGTGCGGCGGTGGAGAGCCTGCTCGGCCGCCACGAGCAAGCCGGCGCGCGCCTGGCCGCAGCCCTCGAGCACCTGCCCGACCAGGGCTCGGCCGAGGCGGTCACCCTGATGACGGAGCTCGCCGTGAACCTCATCTGGCGCGCCCGCTACGAGGAGATGCGGCAGCTGACCGAGCGCACGATCGCGGCCGCGAGGCAGCTCGGAGATGCGCCGGTGCTGGCGACGGCGCTCGCCGTAGGGGTGCTCGCAGATGCGATGACGGGAGCACCCGAGCGAGCGGAAGCGAGCCGCCTAGAGGCGATCACGATCGTCGACGCACTCTCGGACCACGAGCTCGCGCGCCACCTCGACGCACCGGCCAGGCTGGCCGGGGTGGAGCTCTATGTCGGGCGTTACGCGGAGGGCGAAGCACACGCGTCCCGCGCGTTGGCCGTGGCCCGCGCGACCGGCCAGGGCGAGCTGCTGCTCGTGCTGATCGCGACGCTCGGCGGGCTCTGGCGGCTGCGCGGGAAGCTCGCCGAGGCGGGCGAACTGCTCGACGGCGGCATCGAGGCGGCGCGCCTGCTGGGCAACGCGCACGCACTGGTCTGGACCCTGCTCGGCCGCTCGGCCGCGGCACTTCACGCCGGCGATCTGGGGCTTGCGCTCGCCGCCGCCCAGGAGGCGTTCGACCTCAGCGCGAGCCTCGACGAGGGCTTCCACTCGGCGGAGGCGGCGGTCGACCTGGCCCGGGCACTGCTCGAGGCCGGTGAGCCACAACGCGCGGTCGACCTCTTGCTCGGCTCCGCCGGCGGCGAGGAGCTGGTGCTGATCATGGGCGCGCCGCGAGCCCATTACCTCGAGTCGCTCACTCGCGGCTGGCTCGGGCGCGGCCGACCCGTCGAAGCACGGCGGGCCGCGGACGCCGCTGAAGCCTGGGCCTCGACCCTTGAGCTGCCGATGGCGCGCGCCTGGGCCAACCGGGCGTCGGCTGCCGTCGATCTGCACAGCGGCGATGCCGCCGAAGCAGCGGACCGCGCGCTCGCAGCCGCTGCCATCGCCGACGAGGTCGGAGCTCCGGTCGAGGCGGCGCTCTCCCGCACGCTCGCCGGCCGTGCCCTCGCCGTAAGCGGCGATGCCGAACGGGCCACTACCGAGCTGCAGCGCGCGGCGCAGGCGTTCGATGCGTGCGGGGCGCTGCGCTACCGGGACGAAGCCGAGCAGGAGTTGCGCAAGCTCGGGCACCGCATCCACCGGCGCACGCGGCCGGGCACGACGAACGGGACCGCGATCGAGTCGCTGACCGAACGCGAGCTCCAGGTGGCAAGGCTGGTGGTCGACCGCAAGACGAATCCTCAGATCGCCGCCGAGCTCTTCCTCAGCCAGAAGACGGTCGAGACGCACCTGCGCAACATCTTCCGCAAGGTCGACGTCACCTCACGCGTCGCGCTGGCGCAGGCGGTCGAGCGCGCGGACGCGATGGACGGGGCGGGGACGAGAGCGTCCTAGGAGCGGTTCTGCCGCCAGATCTCGACCTTCAGCGCCGCCGCGTAGGCCGCCCAGGCCGGCTTGCGCAAGCTCGGGTACCAGGACGCGACGGAGCGGCCGGTCGCGGCGGCGCCACCGGCGCCCGCCGCGACGACCGCCGCCGCGTACTTGAGCCCGCGCATCCCTCGAGAATACGCGGAGCCGATCAGGGGATCAGCACCTTGTTGATCACGTGGATGACCCCGTTCGAGGCCATCACGTCGGCCTTCACGACGGTCGCGCCGCCGACGATGACCTTGCCGTTCTTGACGCGGATCGAGACCGACGAGCCCTGGAGCGTCTTGGCGGACCTGAGCTTCATCGCCTGTGCCGCCGTGACCTTGCCCTTGACCACGTGGTAGAGGAGCACCGCGCGGAGCTTCGCCTTGTTCTTGGCGAGAGCAGAGAGCGCCGCCTTCGGCACCTTGGCGAAGGCCGCGTCGGTCGGAGCGAAGACCGTGTACGACCCCTTGCCCGCGAGCGTCCCGGCGAGGCCGGCCTTCGACAGCAGCGAGGTCAGGGTCTTGAACTGCCCCGCGGCGACCGCGGTCTGGACAATGTTCTTCTGACCGGTTGTCGCCGGGCCTGCGGTTGCGGTCCCGGCCGCTACTGCCAGGGCCACCGTGAGGACGGCGAGGATCGAGATGCGCTTCATCGTTCGTCTCCTTTCGTGTCGCGCGCGAGGGCGCACGGCTGGTTGGTTCGGATCACGCGGCCGGCCGGCGGTCGGCGCGTTTGTCGGGGAGCTGCCGTACGTTCCGGAGCTGCTGTTCGGCCTGGTCGCGGCCGTCGAGGATCGCGCCGTAAATCGGGAGGGCGATCCCGATCGCCACGATCACCATCACCAGCAGGCCCATTCCGAAGAGCCAGCCGGTGCTCATCGCGAGCTCCTAGAGGTGAGGCCGCCGAGCGCGAGGATCGACGGCACCCAGAGGCCGACGAAGATCCCCTGGTCGTGGTTGCCGGTGAACCAAAGGCTCACCGAGAGCACGAACGAGATGAACGCGCCGAGCAGGATCAACCCCTGTCCCAGCGCTGCGGCCTGTCCAGCCGCCGGAGCCACCCATGCCTTCTCCATCGCTTACCTCCCTGTACGTACACTCGACAGACTCTGCGCGAGAATGTACAGAGTCATGCATCTTCTGTCAAGGATCTGTCGAATGTGTGTAGAGTGATCGCATGACGGCCGACACCGGAGCGCTGCGGATCGGGGAGTTCGCCCGCCGTGTTGGCGTCAGCCCGGAGCTCCTTCGGGCGTGGGAGCGGCGCTACGGGCTGCTGCAGCCGATTCGCTCGGACGGCGGCTTCAGGCTCTACACGAGCGGCGACGCCGAGCGGGTCGCGCGGATGAAGAACGCGCTCGACGAGGGCCTCTCGGCCTCCGAGGCCGCGCGGCGGGCGCTCGCCCACCCGCGGCCGGCCGAAGGGCTGCTCGACGACGCGCGCGACCGCATCCTCGCCGCTGCACGTGCGTACGACGATGCAGCCGCGCAGTCCGCGCTCGACGAGGCCTTCGCGAGCTTCGCGCTCGACACGGTGTTGCGGGAACTCGTCCTCCCCCTGCTGCGGGAGATCGGCGGCGAGTGGGAGCGCGGTGAGCTCGAGGTCGGGCAGGAGCACTTCGCGACCAACCTGATCCGCGAGCGGCTGCTCGCGCTCGCGCGCTTCTGGGGTCGCGGCGGCGGCCCGCTCGCGATCCTCGCCTGCCCGCCGGGCGAGCGGCACGACATCGGCCTGATCGCGTTCGGCCTCGTACTCCGCTCCCACGGCTGGCGAATCCTCTTCCTCGGCGCCGACACGCCGCTCCCCACGCTCGCGAGCGCGGTGGAGACGACGAGCCCGCGCCTGATCGTCGTGGCGAGCATGGACGAGGCGTTGCTGGAGGTCGAGGGCGCGGCGCTGCGGCGGCTCGCTCGCTCGGCGCGGCTCATCCTCTCGGGCGCGGGCGCGACCGAGGAGCTCGCCGCACGGCTCCGGCTCGAGCGGGTCGACGGCGACCTGGTCGCGGCCGCCGAGACCGTCCCGCAGGCCTAGGCGCGCTTCGCGACCCGCAGGACCGGTGCGGCACGCGGCCCGACGCGATCAGCTAGCCGGCGAGCGCTTCGGCGGCCACGGCACGAAGACCGACGTGCGAGCCTGATAGCGCCGGTACGCCTCGCCGCGCGAGCGCAGCGACGACTCCTCCGCCGGCGGAATGCCGGTGACGAAGAGAACGAGGTAGAGGATCAGCGCGGGCGCGAGGAAGGCGAGCCAGCCCCACGGCGCCGTGACCGCGATCAGCGCGTACGCGAGCCAGGTCAGCGTCTGGAAGAAGTAGTTCGGGTGGCGCGACCACGCCCACAGGCCGCGATCCATCACGCCCTCCCGTCCGGACGCCTTGAACGACGCGAGCTGTCGGTCAGCCGTCGACTCGAGCGCGAACGCGCCGACCCAGAGCGCGATGCCCGCCCACTGCACCGGTGCGAGCGAGCCGTCCCGGTTGAAGCACACGAGCAGCGCCGGCACCGAGAGCAGCGCGGCCAGGAGCGCCTGCGCCTGGTAGAAGATCGCGAAGGTGAGTTGCTCGCGGCCCTTCTCCGCCCAGCGGCGCCGCAGCTCCCGGTAGCGAGAGTCCTCGCCCTTGCCAAGCCGATTGCGCACGAGCAAGGCGACCCGGGCGTTCTCGATCCCGACCGGCAGCGCGATCGCGAGCCGCTGCACCGTCGAGCCGGGCCCGAGCAACGCGTAGAGCAGCGCGCAGAGAACGATCGACGTGCCCCAGCCGGCATCGACCGCCGTCGCGTCGCGCGTCCGGCGCTGCCGGAGGTAGAGGACGGCCAGGAGCGCCGCGGAGACGCCCCAGCCGAGCAGCCAGAGCTGCCAGCGATCCTCGATCACGCCGCGGCCACCGCCTGCTCGATGTGCTCGGTCAGCGCGCGCGCCGCCGCGATCGTTGGGCGGCCCACCGCGACGGTGATCGGCTCGCCGACGTCGATGCGCACCCGCGTCCGGCGCGGCAAGGGCCGCGTGCCGCTCAACCGGACGGGCACGAGCGGTGCACCGGTCACGAGCGCGAGCCGCGCGGCGCCGCGGTGCCAGCCGTGCTGCCGCTCCGGCTTCGACGTCCCCTGTGGGAACATGCCGAGCAGCGCACCGTCGCCGAGCAGGCGTCCCGCCTCCGAGATCGCCGCTCGGTCGCCGCCGCCGCGTTCCACCGAGAAAGCGTTCAGCGAACGCAGCACAGCGGCAACCGGCCGCGAGCGGAACAGCTCCGCTTTCGCCATGTAGTGGATCTCGCGCCGCGTCGCGACCCCGAGCACGAACGGATCCCAGATCGACTCGTGGTTCGCGACGAGAATTGCCGGCCCGTCCTGCGGGATCCGTTCGGCGCCGACGACCTCGACCCGGTAGAGCTGCCGTACAAGCTCACGGAAGCCGACCTGGTCGAGGAACCGGTACGCATTCATGCCGCGCTCCCCGGTCGGACGAGCAGGAGTTGCGCGTCGCGCAGGGCCCGCATCCGGAACGCCGCCTCGCAGAAGGCGAGGTAGAAGTCCCAGGTCCGCTCGAAGCGGCGGTCGTAGCCGAGCGCGCGCACCTCGTCGAGCCGCGCGTGGAAGCTCGACCGCCAGCGGCGGAGCGTCTCGGCGTAGTGCTCACCGATCTCGTCGACGCCGACGATCCCTAGCCGCGAATGGCGGGCCGCCGCGCTCGCGAGCGCCTCGAGCGAGGGGATCAGGCAGCCGGGGAAGACGTAGCGCTCGATCCAGTCGGGCGTCGTCCGGTAGCGGTCCCAGCGCTGCCCAGGCACGAGGATCGTCTGCACCGCCGCGCGGCCGCCGGGGGCGAGGACGCGGTCGATCGTCGCGAAGAACGTGCCGTACTGCTCGGCGCCGATCGCCTCGATCATCTCGATCGAGACGACCTTCGTGAAGCTGCCCTCGATGGTCCGGTAGTCCTGCTCGAGGATCTCGACCGGCAGCTCGCCCGCCCGCTCCCGCGCGAGCGCAGCCTGCTCGCGCGAGATCGTGATCCCGGTGACGCGGCAGCCGCGCGTCGCCGCCGCGTAGCGAGCGAAGCCGCCCCAGCCGCAGCCGATCTCCAGCACGTGGTCGTCCGCAGCGAGCGACAGCGTCTCGCAGAGACGCTCGTACTTCGCGCGTTGCGCCTCGGCGAGCGTCATCCCGGGCCGCTCGAAGACAGCGCAGGAGTACGTCATCGTCTCGTCGAGCATCAACTCGAAGAGCTCGTTGCCCAGGTCGTAGTGGTAGGCGATGTTGCGACGCGCGCCGAGGAGCCCGTTGCGCCGCTGCAGGCGGGGGCGCAGCTCGAGCAGGCGGCGGGTCCGCGCGTGGCGGTCGGCGGCGGCGTCGGCGTTGCGCAGCAGCAGCTCGAAGAGCGCGACGAGGTCGTCGCTATCCCACTCGCCGGCGGTGTACGACTCGCCGAGCCCGAGCTTGCCGCGTGTGGCGAGCCGACGGAAGAACGCCGAGTCGTGGATCGCGAGGCGCACCGGAGCGCCGGCGCCGAAGCGCCGCATCCGGCCGTTCGGAAGCTCGATCTCGAGGGTGCCGCCCTCGAGCCTCGCGAGCGCCCGCTCGAGCACGGCCGTGGCAGCGCGCTCGAGCGAGCGGCTGCGCAGCGGCGCCGGCTCCGCGCGGACGCTCACGTGCGCACGCTCCCCTGCCCCGGCACGAACGGCGGCTTGCGGTGGAACGGCACGCGCTTCAGCCAGAGCCGCAGCGCCTGGAAGTGGATCAGCGCGGTCACCTGCAGCGGCTGGAGCGGATAGCGCAGTAGCAGCGCGGCGAGCGACGCCTCGGTCAGCTCGCGGCGCCGGCCGTGCAGGACTGCGGTCAGCGGGCGCGTGCCGTCGTCGTCGCGGACGTGGATCCGCGCCCACACCTCGTCGCCCGGCTGGGAGAAGGCGTACTCGTAGCTCTGGTCAAGCCCGAAGAAGGGCGAGACGTGGAGCCGCTTGCGGTGCTCGTACCGCAGCTCCGGCCCGCGGAGCACCTCCGGCAGGCGCTCGCCGAAGGTGTTGCTCAGCTCCGCGACCAGGCAGGCGAGCGAGCCGTCGGCGCGGTAGCACCAGTAGAAGCTGACCGGATTGAAGACGTAGCCGAGCACCCGCGGCTGGGTGAGCATCAAGACGCGCTCGATCGAGGGGTCGCCCGCCGTCTCGACGACCGCCTGCTTGAGCGGCGCGCTGCCGTCGAAGTGGTCGCCGTCCCGGAGCGAGACGACGTTCCGGCGGTTGACCGAGAAGAGCCGCAGTCGCCGCTCCAGCTCGGCCAGCTCGTCGAGGTCGAACAGCCAGTACGAGACCGGGTAGCGGAAGACGTGGCGCGCGGGCGCGCGCCGCGCGTGCATCAGCGTCCCGGTGTAGACGGCGGATCTCACCAGCCCACCCCGAGTGCGCGCGCGGCGGCCACGCCGCTCGCGAGGCCGTCCTCGTGGAATCCGTTGCCGAAGTACGCGCCGGCGTAATGCGTCCGGCCGCAGGCGAGCCGCGGCAGCTCCGACTGCGCCCGGAGCGTCCCGACGGTGTAGAGCGGATGCTCGTAGGTGATGCGCTCGAGCACGTGCTGCTCGGCGACGTCCTGGTTCAGCGTCACGCAGTAGTCGCGCTCGGCGTCGAGGCCCTGGAGCCGGTTCAGGTGGTAGGTGATCGTCGGCCGGCCCTCGTCGCCGAGGCGGTAGTTCCAGGAGGCGCGGGCGCGCTCGGTACGCGGCAAGAGGCTCGAGTCCGTGTGCAGGACGGCCTCGTTGGTCGCGTAGGCGAAGCCGCCGAGCACGCGCCGCTCGTCCGCGGTCGCATCCTCGAGCAGGCCGAGCGCCTGGTCGGCATGCGTCGCCAGGACGACGTGGTCGAAGCGCTCGACCTCGTCGCCCACCCGCAGCTCGACGCCGTCCGGCGAGCGGCGCAGCGAGCGGACGGGGCTATCGAGCCGAAGACGCTCGCCGAGCCCGGCCGCGATCGCGTCGACATAGCGGCGGCTACCGCCTGTCACGGTGCGCCAGCGGAAGCGGCCGAAGCCGAGCATGCCGTGGTTGTCGAAGAAGCGGATCGCGGAGGCCGCCGGGAACTCGAGCGCGCGGCCCGGCGAGGTCGACCAGAGCGCCGAGGTGAGCGGGACGAGAAAGTGGCGGCGGAAGCGTTGCGAGTAGCCGTTGGCGTCGAGGTACTCGAGCAGCGACTGCGACTCGTCCTCGGCGCGCGCAGTTCGCAGCCAGCGCCCGATTTCCCACAGCAGCGCTACGAATCCCGGCCGCGTGGCATTGGCGCGCTGCGCGAACGGCCTGCGCCCCGAGTATTCGAGCCCGCAGCGGCCGCAGCTGACCGAGAACGACATCTCGGACGAGTGCGTCGCGACGCCGAGCTCGGCGAATAGCCGGCCGAGGAGCGGGTAATTGCGCCCGTTGTGAACGAGGAAACCGGTGTCGAGCGCGAGCCCGTCGTGGGCGACCGTGTTCGCGTGCCCGCCGGCGCGACCGTCGCGCTCGAACACCTGCACGTCGTGGGCGCGCGCGAGCAGGTAGGCGGCGCCGAGCCCCGAGATGCCGCTGCCGACGATCGCGATCTTCATCGACGAGTATTCGCGCGAGCGGCGCCGGTAGTTTGACGGGCGCCGATCGAAGTTCGGATAAGCTGGACATACATTGGACGAAACTTATACCACATCCACCCCCGTCGCGACCGTCCGGCCGGCGACGAGCCGCGTCAGCCAGGTGGTGACGCTGGTCGCCGTGGTCGTCCCGCCGCTCGGCGTGCTCTCGGCCATGGGCCTGCTCTGGGGCGTTGCCTTCCACCCGCTCGACCTCGCGCTCTTCGCCGGCTTCTACGTCGTCTGCGCCTTCGGCACGACCATCGGCTTCCACCGCTACTTCACGCACCGCGGCTTCGAGACGAGCGCGCCGCTGAAAGCGACCCTCGCGATCCTCGGCTGCATGACGATGCAGGGCCCGCTCACGCAGTGGGTGACCGACCACCGCAAGCACCACGCGCTCTCGGACCAGCCCGGCGACCCACACTCGCCGCACGTCGGCCACGGCGAGGGCGCGGTCGGCGCCCTGCGCGGCTTCGTCCACGCGCACGTCGGCTGGCTGTTCTCGAACCTCGGCATGGAGCAGGGGCGCGCCTACGCCAAGGACCTCTACGACGATCGCCTGCTGCGCCTGATCGACCGCGCCTACCTGCTCTGGGTCGTGCTCACCCTCGGCCTCCCGTTCGCGCTCGGCTACTGGATCGGCGGAACGCTCAGCGCCGGCCTCGCAGGCCTGGTCTGGGGCGGCCTCGTCCGGATCTTCGCCTACCAGCACGCGACCTTCAGCGTGAACTCGATCTGCCACATGTTCGGCCGGCAGGGCTACCGCTCGCGCGACGAGGCGCGGAACAACCGCCTGGTCGCCTTCCTCGTCTTCGGCGAGGGCTGGCACAACAACCACCATGCCTTCCCCGCCTCGGCGCGGCACGGGCTCGACCGCGGGCAGATCGATCTCTCCTGGGCGGTGATCCGGGGTCTCGAGCGCCTCGGGCTCGTCTGGAACGTGAAGGTGCCGGACGCCGCGCAGCTCGAGCGGCGGCGGCTTCAGAGCGCCGCGAGCTGAGCGGCGACGTGCCGCTCCCAGGCCGCCGCGCGCGGCAGCGGCACCGCCGGCCCCCAGTGCGCCCGCAGCGCGACGCCGTGCAGCGCGCCGGGGATCACCTCGTACGTGCCAGGGACGCCGAGCGCCCGCGCGCGCTCGAACCCGCGGCGTGAAGAGGCGGGCGAGACGCCCGGGATCCCCGGCAGCCAGCGGTCGAGCGAGCCGTGCAGAACGTCGAGGCGCTTGCCGCGCAGCGGCCCCAGCGAGAGCCGGTCCGGAATCCATGGCGCAAGCCCCAGCACCCGCTCGACCGACGGCTCGTCCGCGGCCGAGATGGCGACAGCGCCCCCCATCGAGAAGCCGAGCAGCAGTACGCGCCGCCCGCCCACCGCGCTCACGGCCGCGCGCGCGTCGGCGACGCACGCCTCGAGCCGACGCCACGACTTGACGCGGTAGCGGACCTCGGCGAACGCGAGCTGCCGAAAGCGCGGCGCCAGTCGGCGCACGAGCCACTCGAGCGACGCGCTCCACGTCCCCTCCACCTCGTCTGACTGGCCGCCGTTCACGCAGATGACGGCGGTTGCCCCGTCGCCAGTGATGCGCAGCTCCGCGCCGGTCCGGAGCGTGACGAGTTCCTGCGACAGCGTCACTCCGCCAGACGCGCGGCGAGCCCGTCGAGCGCGGCATCGCCCATGCGCTCGACAGTCGAGCCGAGGAACGGCTCGGCGACCCGGTAGAGCCCCTTCAGCCGCAGGTCGGCCTCGTAGCCGACGCGCGCTCCGCGGTCGCCTGGCGCCACCGTGATCACGTCGTCCGACAGCGCCTTCTCGCCCTCGCCGCGCAGCGCGATGCGCCGGCCCTCCTCGTACTCGGTGACGACGTACTCGAAGCGCTGTCGCCGCTCGCGGAACACGGCGATCACCTCGAACCGGCTGCCGACCGCCGTCGGGGCCGGCGTCACCCGACGCGCCTCCACGATCCCCGGATCCCACTCGGCGGCGTTGGCGAAGTCAGCGAGGTACGCGAACGTCGCCTCGGCCGGACTGTCGACCTCGATCTCCCTCCGATAGCGCATGCCGCCATGGTAGGCGCCGCGGCGCAGGCGGAGTTACCCGCAGCCGGGCCAGAGCCCTAGTCGCGCGAGCGGCCGACGCGATAGCGAACGTGCGTCGCCAGCGGCGAGTGGATCACCTCGAGCGGCTCGAGGTCGGGGTCCGGCACATCGTCGAAGATGCGCTCGCCCGAGCCCAGCAGGACGGGGACGAAGTCGAGCACGAGTTCCTCGATCACGCCCGCCGCGAGCGCCTGCCGCACGGTCGAGGCGCCGCCGGCGATATCGACGCCACCTTCGCCCGCCGCCTCGGACGCGCGCGCGAACGCCGTGTCGAAGCCCTCGGTGACGAAGTGGAACGTCGTCCCGCCTTGGAGCTCGATCGGCTCGTGCTCGTGGTGGGTCAGGACGAAGACCGGCGCGTGGTACGGCGGCTCGTCTCCCCACCAGCCGCGCCACTCCTCTTGCCACGGCCCGCGCACCGGGCCGAACATATTGCGGCCCATCACGTAGGCGCCGCGCGGCCGCAGGAGCAGGTCGCGCGCGCGCGCGTCGGCCTCGTTCAGCGGCTCGTCGATGTGCCAGTGGTGAAGCTCCATGCCGCGCGCGCCAAGCGGGCTCTCGAGGCTCTGGTCCGGGCCGGCGACGAAGCCGTCGAGGGAGATCGACATATGGCAGGTGGTGGTCATGCCGCGATCTTCTCAAGCACGGCGTCGACCCGCGCGAAGCCGGTCTTTGCGCCCGCCTCGACCCCGTAGTTCATCGTCGTGTCGCGCTCCTCGGGCGTCTCGAAGCGCATCGTCTGGGTCAGCTTGGTCTGCTCCCCGAGCTCCTCGAACTCCAGCGTCTGCAGGTGGTTCTGGAACGTCTGCACGAGGCGCGCCGGTGGCTCGACCTCGCGGAACTCGCCCTCGACGACGCCGTGCGCGGTGCGGAAACGGTAGCTCCCGCCCGGACGGAGGTCCAGCTCTTCGACGACCGTGCCGTCGCCCCACCACTCCGGGATCAACTCCGGGTCGGTCCAGACCGAGAAGACGTGCGCCCGCGGCGCGTCGAAGACCCGCTCGACGCGGATCTCCACCTCGCTCGGGGTGGTGACGGTGGTCTCGTTCACGGTCAGCTCACCGCCTGCTCGACCAGCTTGGCGATGTTCGCCTCGTCGGCCTTGGTCAGCTTGCCCAGCGCGTAGGCGATCGGCCACATCGCGCCGTCGTCGAGGTTGGCGTTGTCGTTGAAGCCGAGCATCGCGTAACGCTCCTTGAACTTCCCCGCGTCGCGGA
>Ga0136846_1221377_pt1 | contig 14318 bp, 12 predicted proteins | sample HopSoiMetagenom2_FD_96841 | JGI IMG/M metagenome (GOLD analysis project Ga0136846, IMG submission 96841) | Grasslands soil microbial communities from Hopland, California, USA - 2 Assembly 2016 (version 4) | ecosystem: Environmental > Terrestrial > Soil > Grasslands | place: USA: Hopland...
CTCGCTGACCGACGGCGAGACAACCGTGTCGGCAGCCGCCGGGGTGGTCGATTTCTTCGCAGGCGGGACCCGCCAGGGCCGATCGTGCGGCGTTTCGGCCTGAGGGGAACTTGTATCGAGCCCGCTGACCATTGCCAGCGCCGCACCGCGTGCAAGCGCCAGCTGGGTGTCGACTGAATCGGAGACGGGTATCGGCAAGGCCTCGGCGATGGGCTCCGTGACCTTATCTAGATCAGCGAGTGCGCCGACAAGGTACAGGCTTTCCGGTAGCCAGCCGTCCCTGCGGAAAACCGTCCTGAGCCACTCGACGAGGTCCTCAGCGGTGTCGCGGGTATCGGTGACCGCGGTGCGCACCGAACCGGCCCCGGTCGCAACGACCATGATCGACGCTGCTTCGGGCTCGAGAATGCATAGACCGGTCTTGGTGTACTCGTTTTCACGGCCGGAGGCAATTCCCCACGCCTGGGCCGCCTTACTCAGTGAGATGGGGTGTATGTTGTCAAACCCCAAGTCTGCCAATGATTTCAGCAGAGCCGTGCCGTCAGCCTCGACGTCCTCGGTCCATGTCACCTGGACAGATCCGACCTTGTGACCGCTTGCCGTTGCGATGGACTGTGCGCCGCGGGCGGCCGCCGCATGCTGGGATGTGTCACCGCCGGCGCCAGACTGGACATCGAAGGCATCGTGGTCGAGCGTGGCGGCGTCAGGGCCTTGTCCGTCGAGAAGCACCCACCCGACGCTGGTAGATGTCATCGACAGTCCCAGCACCGTCTGCACCTTTGGCCCCACTCTCGTCGCTGAACCGACGTCGCCGCCGCGGGTCAAGCCCCACCCGAAGCGAGCATAGTTTGCTCGCTCTTGCACGTCATCTCGTACCGAGAAGAAGCGCAACACCGGTGATGTGGCGTTTATCGACTGGCCGACCAGCGGTGTTACCGCGGGCAAAATTGACGGTCACACCCGCAAATTTCCCCGAAAGAGCCTGGGCGGTAGGCGTTGCTCCTTTCACGCGGCAGCGTTAACCGCCCCGACGTGCTGCTCAGTGGTCCGATGGCAACCGCCGAATCAGGCGGACAATTGGGCGACGATGGCCGCGGTATCCATCCAGACGCATTCGCGGCTGATGATGCCGTCGCGGGTGCCGCAAATGTGCAGCAGCCGGAACACGTTCCGGTGCGCGGCACCAACCGGCCGGAATCGTTGACCACCTCGATGCGGAAGCAGCCGCCGATGTCATGTGCTGGTCGGCGCGGTCACTGATCCGAACCGCCCTCGAGCAGTCAGCCGACAGTCAATTGGCGCGCCGATCAACGGCATCCGAAGATCGCGGAGTCTCCGGTGGGACCCACTCGAACGGTACGGCCTGAGATCGGTAGACCATCCTGGTCAGCGTCGGGCGATCAACACCGTCGACGGTCGGGACCTTCACCTCGGGTTCGCCTGCGACGGCGTAATCCTATACGGCGTGAGGTATTCCCACACCACCTGTCCCGACGGCGTCACCTGGAAGATCCGGCCGTGCATGCCCTCGGTGATCAACGTATTCCCATTCGGCAGGCGCTGCGCGTTACTGACGAACGAGCTGAAGAACGTCCACGACGGGCGGCCAGAATCCTCCGCGGTGTATTGCCAAACGATGTGCTCGGTGACTGGGTCGATCTCCAGCACGCGCGAACCCGCGTAGATCCCAAGGGGCGCTGGCGGATAACCCGCACCGCCCTGGTTGTCGAACACGAGCAGATTGCCCGCGCCGGGAAGCCCGTCGGCGATCAAGTGCGGGTTGTGCTGGCCGGAAATCTGGTCGAGCGGACGCGGCAGGCCATGGCTGTTGATCCGCTGATGCTCAGCGCCCGGCTCCGCGTCGAAGTACGGACCAAGCCGCCACACAATCTTTCCAGTGCCCTTGTCGATCAGGGCGATGATGTTGGCCTTGCGCGAGCTGATCAGGATGTTGTCGGGGTGGAAGACCGTATTGGGGTCATCGCGGTGCCAATGGTTTGGCCCGAGCGTGTTGGCGCTGTTGATTTCGAGATAGCCCCAAATGTTGTCGGGTTGACGTGCGACGCTTCGGCGCAGGTACTCGAATCCTTCGGGCGTGAAGCCGAGTTCGTCGAGGTGGTCGCCGGCCCTCCAGTCCCAGACGATTCGCCCGTCGGGTGCGACCTCGTAGAGTCCCTGGTCCCCGACAATGTGTGGGCCCAGCGCCGGAACTTCACGCGGGATCGCCACGAGAATGAGGCGGTTGCCGCTCTCGAGCAGTTCCCAGTCGTGGTTTTGGCGGGCCGCGCCGCCGGGCGCCTCGGTCCCCCACTCCCAGAGCTTCTCCCCTGTCCACGACAGCTGGCCGACGGTGCGGTTGCCGTAGATGCCGCCGGGTGAGTTGTCCAGCTGTGTCAGCTGAACGCCGATGTCGCCGATGCGTCCGGCATTGAGCGCGGGGTCGATGATCCGTGCTGGAACACCGGCATGCGGCCACTCGTTGCGCACCACACCGTTGAGGTCGATCAGCCGGGTGACACCGTCGGCGCCGGTGTAGAGGACGTAACTGCCGTATGCACGGTCGGGGTCGTGATGGGTCACGCCACTGAACTGAACGAAGGCCATGGCGAATAGTCCTACCAGCGGTAGTGGGCGCGTTCGAGGGTTGAATTCGCGATGATCCAACCGAATTGGGTGGCGCCCGGTATGGATCAGCAACGAGCATCTCGGCATCGTGGCCGCCAACAAGCCCTGTCAACCGCTATAAAGCGACGCATTCAGCGAACCGGCACCGGCAGTCATTATTTTCGTACTCACACAATGCCGCTTTCGGAAATGGAATTGCGCGCCGAAACACTCCTCGCGAAATTGGCCCGACTCGAGCTGCCTGCCTGCTTGATGGCAACGACGACTGGCGTTGCGCGCGAGTCGGGTTGGCGCCGAATGACCCTTAAGGCCGCGCGTGCAGAAATGATTTGCTGCTCAAGATCATCTCGCCAGATTCACCGCACAATCGGGATAGCTGAAGGTGGAAACTGTGCGATAATGCAAATCGATAAACCTACCGACGAGATCGCTTGCTGGTGGGAGGAGATCAAAATTTCGACGCATCTGCGCCTCGCGGCGAGTGTCTGCGTGCTTACGACAGGTCTCTTCATTGGTAGTGCCGGCGGAGCGATCGCCGCAGCGGATACCGAAAGCACTGATTCCAGCACTCAGAGCCAGGGTGCTGACGACTCGAACCAAAGCGTCAGTTCCGCGCGCTCGCCGACCGGGTCCAGTGCTGCCACCCCGGGAGTGGCGACCACTCACGGGCAGGCGACGCGCCCGACTCTTCCTGACCTCATCCGCAAGCTTCAATTGCTCGGGATGCCACAGCAGCGCCCTGCCGCCGACAAACCGACAACCACTGTCGCGGCGGATGCAACAACCCAGGCTGTCACAGACACCGACAAAACAGCGGGTTCCGACGTCACACCGGCGACTACGGACCCCGTCGCATCGGATTCAAATCTGGTGGCAGCCGATTCAAACGTGACCGCGCCGGTAACCGACGTCGTCGCATCGAATTCAAATGTCCCCGGATCGTCTACCAATCTGGTCACGCCCGCCCTGAAATCTGTCGAGCCGGTGACAAATGCGGTCGTGAAGGTTGCGACGGTCGTGCAGGCGGTTCCTGGTTTGGTCCTGTCGCTTCGTACTTCCACCACGCCGATCGCTGACGTCATCGCGTGGGTTCAGTACATGCTCACCTCGGTCAACGACGCGATCGCCGCCCTCGCACAAATGCCGAATGACTTGTACTCGCTGCTCGGTGTTGCGGCGGCGAACGCAGCGGTGATCGAGGCCGGCGCCAATGATGCTGCTGGGCTGTCCGCTGCAGCCGGGTTGACCCTCGCGCGCCCAACGTTGCCAATGCCACCGCTGAGCTCGCCCATTTCCGGTACCGCGGCCGTCCCGTCGCTTGGGAACGTCACCGCACCCGCCATGCTCGGCGGAATCGCTGCCGCCGGGTTGAGCCAGGATTTGTCGCTGTCCGGGACAGCGCCGCTAGCGCCCGCGGCCGTCGGTCCGACGGGTGCGCTGTCGTTCCTCGAGCACACCATAAGGGCGGTCCTGGCACCGGCTTCACTGTCGGCGCTCGCCGCGCTTGCCCTGCCGGGCGTCGGCGGTCTTCTGATCGTTTGCGCGGCCGGGGTTCGGGTTGGATACCGCCAGGCCAAGGTCGCCTTTGCGGTGCGATCGACGGGCATCGCGCGCTTCGCCCGTCAGGGGCCGATAGGCGTCGTTCGCTCGGGTTCGTTGATAGCCCTGCATTCGCGCTCAAGCGTTGGCCGGCGTTCGCGCAGTCTGCGCGTCGTCCGTCCGCACGCGTCTCGGACGGCGCCACTTTTCGAACAAGTCGCCTAGTAACCAGCCAAATTCAGGCGTGACGCGGGAGATTATCTCCTGCTCGCGGTGCTTCGCCGGCAACCTGGAGCGGCTCGCCGCGACCAGACGGGTTGATGTAGTCGGGCCTGTGACATTCCGCGGTCGCCGTGCGACATACGAGCATGGGCATATCGAGCTCGCACCGGATCGCACGCGTCGTCGGGGCCGTGGGAGCTGCCGCATGGGCACTCTCGATCGCATTTGTTCAGCTCCCGGTCGCAGACGCGGAGCCGTGCCCAGATGTCGAGATCGTGTTCGCTCGCGGCACGACCGAGCCACCCGGTGTTGGTGGCGTCGGACAGGCTTTCGTCGACTCGGTCCGTTCGCAGTTGGGGGGACGCTCGGTTGGGGTGTATGCGGTCGACTATCCGGCCAGTCGCCATTTCGACAGCAGCACTCCGGCCGGTGCGAATGATGCGAGCGCCCACATCCAGTCCATGGCTGCGAACTGCCCGAACACCCGCTTAGTGCTCGGCGGATACTCCCAAGGCGCAGGCGTGATCGATCTATCCACCACGGCGATGCCACCACAGGTCGCCGATCACGTCGTTGCGGCGGCCCTCTTCGGGGCTCCGAAGAGTGCCTTTGCAGACACACTCTCCCCCGGCCCCTTGCCCGCGATCGGCCCTCTCTACGCAACCAAGACCATTGACTTGTGTGTGCCCAACGATCCAATCTGTTCCGACGGCCGGGACATGCGTGCGCACGTTGCCTACGTCGAGACCGGGATGGTCAGCCAGGCAGCAACTTTCGCCGCCAGTCGGATCTAGCCGAGATCAGCAATTCGGAACCAGCATCGTGAATGGTGGGAAACATCAAGCAGTAGAACGACGGTCGAGGGAGAAGTACAGCAAATGGAATTAGCCATACGGTCGTACGTTCACCGCGCGCCCGGCGTCGCGATGTGTCAGCATTGGTCCGTGATGCCACGCCACATCGCGGGATTGTTCGGCGCTGCGACAGTGGTGGCTTGCGCGATTCAGGTTGCACCGACACCCTCCGCGCATGCGGCTCCCTGCCCCGATGCCGAGGTGGTATTCGCCCGCGGCACAACAGAAGCACCCGGTCTTGGGCCGACGGGAGATGCGTTCGTCGACTCCCTGCGCTCGCGCGTCGGCGCGAAGTACATCGGGGTGTACGCGGTCGACTACCCTGCCACCACCGACTTCCCCACCGCCGTAATTGGAATTACGGACGCGCGCGCACATATCCTTGCGACCGCTGCGAACTGCCCTCAGACCAAGGTGGTGGTTGGCGGATTCTCCCAAGGCGCGGCCGTGGCGGGCTTCGTCACCGCGAACGTGGTGCCAGATGGGGTTTCTCCGCTGGATGTGCCCGCGCCGATGCCGCCCGACGTGGCCAACCACATCGCGGCGGTTGCCCTGTTCGGTAAACCGTCGACGCGGTTCATGCACGCGATCAATGACCCGCCGATCACCATCGGTCCGCAGTATGTGGCCAAGACCATCGACTTGTGTGTCGACAACGACCTGGTCTGCGATTCCGATGGCCGTAGCTTTTCCGCACACAACCAGTACATAGACGCCGGCATGGTTGACCAGGGTGCGACTTTCGTCGCGAATCAACTTCAGGCGAGCTGGGCCGCGGATGCGCTGGTGCCACCGGCTGCCGGCGGTGCGGCGCCATCACCGCAGACGCAGCCGACGCCGCTGCCACTTTCCGCGCCCGTACCCCCGGTTGCACCGCAGGCACCCGTAGCGGCGGCTGCGGGCCCGTCACCGCATCTTCCGTCGGCGCCTGTACCGCCCGGCCCGCCTGCGCCGCCGCCTATCGCGCCGCTCGCCTGACAAAGCGACCTGGCCGCCCGTCAACATCGTGACGAGCGGCCAGGCAGAGTGGTCAGGGCGTTCAGGTGCCCTTGGCGTAACGGGTCAGGAAGCCGATCGCCGAAATCGCCGCGGCGACACCGATAACGCCCCACAGCACGAGCGGGAAGACCAGTGAAATCGGCGACCAACCAACACTGGAGAACGTCACCGCCGTGTAGAAGAGCCAGATCAGACGATAGACGCACCAGAGTGCGGTGAGGCCGCTGGCGATCCCGAGTCCCAGGCTCGTATTGCGGTCGACACGGTTGATCTGTTCCTCGATGCGGGTGGGCACGATGTTCATTGCTGTTTCCCTTCCGTGGTGCGCTGCCTCGTTGGCGTCGTCATCGCGGCAAGTACAGATCCCCTGGGCGGCTACCGATCCCAACAATCGTGTCGGCGCCGGATTCTGGGAACGGTGTCGTCACGGCCTGCAAATCGAATTCGGCTGTGCTGCAGGTATATTCGGTGAACGACACGCATTTGGCAGCGGTCTCAGGACATAGTTGACGCCTCTAACGACATTGCCGTCACCGCCGTTGTGTCGGAGAGAGCCCATGTAAGTCGTCAGCGGGATAACCAGACAGGTAGTCTCTCGTGCGCGGCGCGGTGCCGCAGTTTGCCACGGAGGAAATACGACATGCGCACCTTCAACGTCGCCTTGCTCGTCGCGGCTATCGCCGTCTTCAGCTCGTCCGGTTTGGCCGGGGCTGCGCCGAAGGACTACTGCGCCGACCTCAAGGGCGGCAATACTGGCCGGACGTGTGAGATCCAGCTGGCCGACGCCGGCTACAACGTCAACATCAGCATCCCGCTGGACTATCCCGACCAGAAGTCGGTGGCCGACTACATCGCCCAAACGCGCGATGGGTTCCTCAACGTGGCCAAATCGGGGGCGCCCCGCGACGTGCCCTACGAGCTGGACATCACCCCAACCAACTACGTGTCAGCGATACCGCCGCGCGGCACGCAGGCCGTCGTCTTCAAGGTGTACGAGAACATCGGGGCCGCCCACCCGCAGACCATGTACAAGGCGTTCAACTGGGACCAGTCCTATCGCAAGCCGATCGTCTGGGACACAGCGGGAGACGACAAGAAAACCCCGTTGTGGCGGATCGACGACCCGCTGAAGACCGTGGCACCGATCGTGCAGGCTGAGCTGCAGAAGCAGACGGCACCGCCAGCGGCGATCGCGCCGACCGCACCGCCAGTGGCGATTGCACCTACGGCGTTGTACGACCCGAATAACTATCAGGATTTCGCGGTGACGAACGATGGCGTCATCTTCTTCTTCAGCCAAGGTCAGCTGTTGCCCGAAGCTGCGGGCGCCACGCAGGTATTGGTGCCGCGTGCCGCAATCGATCCGATGCTGGCTTAGTTCGACCCGTTGACGAAGATAGCCACACCGCGTCGACACGACAGTAAAGTGCTGTTGGTGGGCAGAAACTTGTTAGCCAACGGCCGCGGTCGCTGGTTGGCATTGGCGGCTTCGGTCGCCGTCGCCGCCGCCATATTTCACGCCCAAAGCACAGAGGCTCCGTCCGGCGTTGAGATCCCTGCATCGACGCCGCCGGGCCAGGTATCTGTGCCGGCGAGCGCACCGTCCGTCGCCACTCCCTCGGAGGCGGAGTTGATGGCGGCAAGCGCGCCTGTCGCCACGCCGGGATTCCAGTTCGCGTTACCTGTTGGCGTCGCGCCGGAAGCTGGGTTGCAGGTCCATACCATCAGGGCGGCGCGTGCGATCAGCGTGCTGTTCCCCGAGATCACCACCATCGGCGGCTACCGGCAGGATGCCCTGAAATGGCATCCCAACGGGTTGGCGATCGACGTGATGATCCCGAACTATCACAGCGAGGAGGGCATCGCGCTCGGCAATCAGATCGCCGGGATGGCCCTGGCGAATGCGAAACGCTGGGGAGTGATCCATGTGATCTGGAGGCAGGGCTTCTACCCGGGCATCGGAGCGCCGAGTTGGACCGCGGACTACGGCAATGAGACCGCCAACCACTTCGACCACGTTCATATCGCCACCGACGGCGGTGGATACCCGACCGGGAACGAAACCTACTTCATCTGATCCGTGCGCCCGGCTATCGGTAACCGCGCTTCAAGAGGTGCTTGGCGCCGGCGGTCATGGCGGCGGGGCTCGCGACGCTGAAGTCGAACGCTTCGGCCAGCCGGTCGGTGATGTTGAACGCCAGGCATACGGCCAAGGCGTCCTCGATCTGCTGCCGGGAAACGCCTTCGGCCAGCACAGCGCACACGTCGTCCGGCTCGATGTTGTGCGTCCGCGTGAGCTTGCCGAGCATGCGAAGCGTCGCCCGGAGCGGCTCGTCGATCGGTGCGGTCTCAAGATCGGCAAGGGTGGCAACGACTTTCGCATCATCGCCGTACCACAGGCCCGACGTGGCCGAGTGCGCGACGATGCAGAACTGCGTCTCGTTCACCTTGGAGACGAACGCCGCCATCAGCTCGCGATCGCCGACCGACCAGGCCGAGGGTCCGCGCATTGCCTCGTGGGTGAGATCACCGCCGCCGTAGAAGTCGGGGCGGTAGAACGCCAGCTTGACGGCGTCTACCACCGGCTGGCGTGAAACGAGTCGAATCATAGCGAGCAGAGCCTTCGTACGCAGGCGGTGACCGTGGTCAAGGATTTCCAGCCTCATCGCTCATCCCTCTCCGGTTGCGAGGGCCAGCGCGGCAAGCGCGTTGTTGTACTGCCGGCTCGCCTGGCCGATCGCGGCGCACACCACGATCTCGAAGATCTGGTCTTCGCTGAGACCCGCGGTGCGGACAGCGGCGACGTCTTCGTCGGTCACCGTGTCGGCGCGGTAGGCCACCTTCTCGATCAATGTGCGCATCGGTTCAGTAAGGCCGGCATTGTCGAACGCGGCCCGGCGCAGGTCGGGCGGCGCCTTCCCGTCGCGGTCCAGGACGCGGGCGACGAGCGCGCGATGCAGTTGGGCTATGTCAGTCATCGTTATTGGGGGTTTCCTCTCGGTAGGAGTAGGCGATGCGTTGTTGCAGGACAGCCTGTTCGGCGGGGTTGGCGGTGAGCTCGAGGGCGCGGCGATCAGCCGCGCGGGCCTCGTCAGTACGGCCGAGTTCGCGCCAGAGATCGGCGCGGGTGGCGTGGTAGAGGTGATAGCGGTCGAGTTCGCTTGCGAGCGCGTGCAATTCGGTCATCGCCGCCTCGGGACCGGACCGGTAGCGCAGCGCGATGGCGCGGTGGAGTCGGGTAACGGGTGACGGCGCGAGGTGAATCAGCATGTCGTACAGGAGAACGATCTGCTCCCAGTCGGTGTCCTGCCAACAATCGGCTTCGGCATGGCAGGCGATGATCGCAGCTTGCAGTTGGTACGGACCGGGGCGCTGCAGTTTGGCGGCGCGGGCCAACACCCGAGTGGCCGCTTCGATCGTGTCTCTGTCCCACAGGGACCGGTCCTGGTCTTGCAGCAGCACGAGGCGACCGTCGACGTCGAAGCGTGCGGCTGCGCGGGCGCGGTGCAGCCGAATCAGCGCGAGCAGGCCCGCTACTTCCGGCTCCGTCGGCATCAGCTCGTGAAGTAGCGACGCCAGCCATTCCGCGTCGTCAACGAGATCGCGCGACTGCGCCCGCTCGGCAGTCGACAGGTAGCCCTCGTTGAACAGCAGGTAGATCACGGCCAGGACCTCGGTCAGGCGGGGGCCTAGTTCGTCGTCGGCTGGAATTCGGTAAGGAATCCGTGCGTCGGTGATCTTCTGTTTGACGCGGGTGATCCGTTGCGCCATCGTCGTCTCGTGCACCAGGAATGCTCGGGCGATCTGGGCAGTGGTCAGCCCGCACACGACCCGCAGGGTCAGCGCGATCTGCGCCTGCCGGGGTAATGCGGGGTGGCAACAGGTGAAGATCAGCCGCAGCCGCTCATCGGCCTCGGGCTGCACGGGCCACTGGAGTTGGGTCAGCTTGGCGAGGTAGTTGTGTTCGCGCCGTAGTGCGTCCAGGCCCTTGCGTCGAGCGACCGTGAACAGCCAGGCGTCCGGTCGCTCGGGTATCCCTTCGACTGGCCAGTGTCGCAGTGCAGCCAGCACGGCGTCCTGCACCAGATCCTCTGCGGTGGCGAAGTCGCCGGTCACCTGCATCAGCGAGGCGGCCAATCGGCCCGCGTGTTCGCGCACCACGCGGGCTAACTGGGCGTGCTCCACATCAGTCACATGGACTCAAACTCCACAGGGCGGATCTCGACGACCGGGCAGCCCGGCCAGGTCTTGGCCGCTCGCAACGCCTCATCCATGTCGGCGACCTCGATCTCGACGTAACCGCTCACAACCTCTTTGCCCTCGACAAAAGGCCCATCGACGATGACCGGTTCACCACGGTCGAGTCGCACGGTCGTCGCCGTCTCGGGTGCTTTCAGCTTGCTTCCACCCCGCAGCTTGTCCTTGTGGCTCGCAAACCATTCGTTGACCCGGTCATACGCCCGCTCGCGCTCCGATGGGCTCATGGCCGCCATATCGCTTGTGAATTGCTCGGTTTCGACGAACAAGAGCACATATTTCACAGCTCACACTCCTTGCATCTCGGCCATGCGCCGCATCATGTCGGCCGGTTCCACGTCCTCCACATGTGTGGAGATGGTCCAACCGTGACCGAACGGGTCGACGAGGTACCCGTCCCGGTCGCCGTAGAACTGATCCTGCGGGGGCCGCTGGAGCTGCGCGCCGAGCTTCACCGCTCGCGCGACAACGTCGTCGACGTCCTCGACGTAGATGTAGAGGAAGGTTGGGGAGCCGGCGAGGCCACCAGGCGGCGGCGCTTGGGTGCCCTGGGCTGGCGATTCTTCCTCAACGATGAGAACCGAATCACCGATCTCGATCTCGGCATGGGCAACCGTGCCATCGAGGTTGGGGATGCGCATCCGCTCGGTCGCGCCGAAAACCGCGGCATAGAACTTGAGGGCCTGGTCGCCACCGTGAACAACCAGGCAAGGCGTGACGCGGCGGTATGAGTCCGGTATCGGGTTGGGCTTCGTACTCGATGGCATCCGATCTTCCTCCTCGTTAGAGATTTTCCGATTCCTATAACAAAGACGATCGGCGGCACGCTCGATACGACACGGGCGGGACCTCAACTGAACGTGATTCAAGCGGGTCGAAGTACTCACGAACAACCCTCAGCGCAAGTGGGAGTGACGTATCGAGTGGGCGCCCGTTGCATTCAATGCGACACGGTTGCGGCTCGCGTTGGCGTTTCGACGGTGCGGCCGGTGGCCTGGGCGATATCGCACACCAGTCTTTGCAGCGATGCCACGATATCGGGGTGAGCGACGATCAGGTGCGCTCGACGCCAGACCGTGAAGCCCGCCCCGGCGGTGGGGCGTCGATTGATGAGTTGCTGGATCGGGCCGTGACAGCGATCAACCGCGGTGATCGTGTCACCGCGACGGCCTTGGCGGGGCAGGTGCTGGCCGCTGATAGCGCGAACGTCGAGGCCGAGGACTTGTTGGCTGCGCCGAGAGATCCAGGTGAGATCCGGCGCTTGACCATTCTCTTTGCCGATCTGGTGGATTCGACGGTGTTGTCGACGCGGGTGGAACCCGAGACGTATCGAATTCTTGTGGGTCGTTATCGCGAGCAAGTGCTGCGTGCCGTGAACCGGTACGAGGGGCACATCGGCTCCACCAAGGGTGATGGACTGCTTGCGGTGTTCGGTCACCCGGTCGCCCACGAGGATGATGTGCAGCGCGCCGTGCTGGCCGGTCTGGAAATCGCTCGGGAGGTCGCCCGACTGAGCGACCAAGCGAAACGCCGCTTAGGAATTGAGATCAACGTTCGAGTGGGGGTGCACCGCGGACTGGTGTATTTAGACACCGCCCACGACGACGTGGATGGGCTGGCGGCGAATTTGGCTGCGCGGGTCTCAGGCCTGGCAGCACCCGGCGGAGTCGTGGTCTCAGACGTGGTTCAGGCGTTGGTACGCAACAAGTTTGAGTTGGAGGCTTGCCCCGCCGAGCTGGTGAAAGGTGTCGCGGAACCAATCACCCATTACCGCGTGGTGGCTGAGCACGCGCCGGCGCGGACGTCCCGTCGAGGTGCACTGGTGGGCCGCGATCAGGAGTTGACACTGCTGCAGAAGTATTGGGCGCGGGCGCAAGCCGGCACATTGAGCACTCCCGGTGTGGTGTTTCGGGGCGAGCCCGGAATTGGCAAGTCCCGGCTGGCCGCAGCGGCCGCTCAGCTGGTCGAGGACTCCGGGTCGGTGGTGCTTGACTTGATCGGGTCGCCATTTCACACCGGTGCCGGCCTGCACCCAGTGCGCACACTGTTGGAGCGTCGTTGCGGCATTGACCGAAGCACCGATCAAGCCCAACGGCTGCGACTGCTGAACTCCGAGGTTCGCGCCCTTGGGCTGGATGCTCAAAGCATTGTGCCGTTGTTGGCGCCCGTGCTGGGCATCGATGCGACAGCCGGCTACGAGCGGGTGGCTGCGGAGGGCCGGAAACTCTACGAGCTGGTCGCACAGTCCGTGCACACCTATCTGCAGGCGTGTACCGGAAGCGGGGCGGCGCTAGTGGTGGCCGAAGATGTGCACTGGTTCGATTCGTCGACCCACGAGGTGCTCGACGCGCTGCTGAGCGATGGCGACGGTCAGCTCCTGGTGGTGATCACGGGTCGGCCCGGTGAGTGGTTGCCGGCGGGTTGGACGGTCAAAGTCTTCGACGTGGCCCCGTTGACCGACGAGCAGACCGACGAACTGATCACCGCGCTGGATCCTGGCTTGGACGCCGGTGACCGGGCCGCGGTGATTGCGCGCTGCGACGGAGTGCCGTTCTACGTCGAACAGGTTGTCAACGGACTCAATGAGGCCGCGGTACCCGAAACGCTGTATGAACCGCTGTTCGCCCGGCTGCGGGCCAGCCCGAAGGTGGTGCCGGTCGTGGAGGCCGCCGCCGTCATCGGCCGCCACATCGATCGGCGCCTGCTGTCGTCGGTGGTCGACCTCAGCGACAACGAAATCGACGATGTCATCGATGAGCTCGAAGCTGCCCTGGTGCTCGAGCGGTGGGAATCCAGCAACTGGCGGTTTCGGCACGAGCTACTGCGCGAGGTTGCCGCCGAAATAGCGCCGCCGAGTGTGCGGCGGGGCCTGCACGCCAAGGTGGCCGATGCCCTGATCGGTGACGCAGCAGGCGCCCAGCCGGAATGGCAACTGGTCGCCGTTCACTACGAGCACGCCGAGCGGTTCGGCGAGGCGGCGTCGGCCTACCAGCGCGCATCATCGGAAGCGCTGCTCCGCGGTGCGCTTTCCGAGGCCCGCGCATACCTGACCCGGGGCCTTGACCAACTCGACCATGCCGCACCGGGTCCGGACCGCGACCGCCTCGAAAAGGCACTGCGTCTGGAGCGCGGACGCCTCGCCGGAGCGACGGAGGGCTACCAGAGCGCCGCTGCCGGCGCTGACTACGAGCGGTGTTTACAGTTAGCCGGGACCGACCTGCGTGAAGAAGAACTGTTCGCCACGCTGGCCGCCCTGGCGGGCTATTACGTCACGCGCGCCGACCTGCACCGGGTGGTCAAGGTGCTCGAGTCACTGCGCACCGGCCTTCAGCACGGGCGGAAGTGGTTCGTGCCGGTGATCGACGCCTACTTCGGGTTGGTGGCACTTCTGCGCGGCGAGTTCGACGCCGCCTGCACTCACCTCGGATCGGCCATCACCGGTCTCGCCGAGAACGACCAGGACAGCGCCTACCTCCACCACCCCGAGTGGTATGCGGCCAGCGAGCCGCTCGTGTACGCCCACACCCACCTGGCCACGGCCCGCTTCATGCGCGGCGATCTCGCCGGCGCCGAAACCGAGTTCGCGCATGCTGCACGGCGGGCTGAGCAGCTCGGCTTTCCGCCGGGCCCGTACACGATCGGCTATGGATTGATGCTGGAGGTGGGGATGCGTATCGAGGCCGGCCAGCTCGACCGTGCGGCGGTTCAGGCCGCCGACCTGAGCGCGCTGGGCGAGCGACACGGCTTCGATGTCTGGCAAGGCGTCGGGGCCACCTGGCAGGCCGCCGTCGGAGGTCTGTGCGCGGTCGGCGCAGACGAGAC
>Ga0136846_1231983_pt1 | contig 14317 bp, 15 predicted proteins | sample HopSoiMetagenom2_FD_96841 | JGI IMG/M metagenome (GOLD analysis project Ga0136846, IMG submission 96841) | Grasslands soil microbial communities from Hopland, California, USA - 2 Assembly 2016 (version 4) | ecosystem: Environmental > Terrestrial > Soil > Grasslands | place: USA: Hopland...
GCGCCCGGGCGCCGCGCAGGGCGATCGCCAGCGGCTGGCCGGGCGCATCCACGGCGTAGCGCGCGGCCCACTGCACGAACTCCACCGTGCCCGGCGGCAGCGGCGGCTCGGCCAGCCGCTCGGCCACCGGCTTGAGGGGACGATTGCCGCCCAGCGCCTCGCGCAGCTGCACCACCACGCCGCGGATCAGCCGCGGGCCCAGGGGCACCGACACCTGGTCGCCGGGCTCCAGCCCCATGCCTTCCGGCTCGGCGTAGTCGAACGCCTCCGGCAGCGGCATGGGAATCAGGACGGAGGCGATGCGGCTCATGGTTTGAAGTGCAGGCCTTCGCAGCTACAAGCGGCCTGAACAAGAGATAGGATCGATGCAGCTCTTCCTCGACACCACCGACACCAAGGTCCTCGCCGATCTCGCCGCCACCGGCCTCGTGGACGGCGTCACCACCAACCCCTCGCTGATCGCCAAATCCGGTCGCAACATGCTGGAGGTGATCGCCGAGATCTGCGGCATCGTCGAAGGCCCGGTCTCGGCCGAGGTCTCGGCCATGGACACCGCCACCATGCTGGCCGAGGGCCGCAAGCTGGCGGGCCTGGCCCCCAATGTCGTGGTCAAGGTGCCGCTGACGCGCGAGGGTCTGGTCGCCACGGCCGAGTTTGCGGCGGAGGGCATCCAGACCAATGTCACCCTCTGCTTCTCGGCCTCCCAGGCCCTGCTCGCGGCCAAGGCGGGGGCCAGCTACATCAGCCCCTTCATCGGCCGCCTCGACGACCACGGCGCCGAGGGCATGGACCTGATCGCCGAGATCCGGGCGATCTACGACAACTACGACTTCGACACCGAAATCCTCGCCGCCTCGATCCGCAGCTCGCAGCACGTCAAGGAGGCGGCCCTGGCCGGCGCCGACTGCGCGACCATCCCGCCGGACGTCTTCCTGGCCCTTTTCAAGCATCCGTTAACCGAACGCGGGCTCCAACAGTTCATGGCGGACTGGAAAGGCACCGGTCAGTCGATCTTGTAGGGGCATGGATCCATGGACGGCTCGCAGGGCGAATTCGAGTTTGGCGCCGCGCCCCTGGAGCCGTCCGCGGTCCGCCGCTTCCTGGCCGACAACCCCGACTTCCTGCGCAGCGACGAGGGCCTGCTGGCCGAGCTGGGCCTCAGCGTCGCCACCGGCCAGGTGATCGAGTTCGCGCCCATGGCCCGGGTGCACGCCGCCCACCAGCGCGAGGCCGAGCAGCGCCAGCTGCTGGAGGAGATCGCGCGCGCCAACTTCACCGCCCAGGCCCAGACCCACGGCGCGGTGGTGGATCTGCTGGACGCCCGCAACAATTCCGACCTGGCCCGCCGCGTGGACGACATCGCCCGCAACCGCTTCGGCCTGGCCGCCGGGGTCATCGCCCTGGAGAGCGAGGGCCTGCCGCCGGCGGGCTGGCGAGAGCTGGTGGAGGGCCAGGTGGACCTGATCCTCGACGGCACGCACCGGCTGGCGCGCATGGGGCGGGTCCCCACCGCGCTCGGCCTGTTCTGCCGCGACGCCGGCGAGATCGCCTCGGTGGCCATGGTGCGCATGGCCATCTGGGAGCCGTCGCGCCAGGGCCTCCTGGCCTTCGGCTCCCTGGACCCGGAGGGCTTCACCCCGGACATGGGCCACGAGCTGGTGGCCTTCCTGGCCCGGGTGGTGGAGCGGACGGCGGAGCGATGGCCGCTGCTCTGAGCGCCCCCCTGCTTTCAGGCGGGCAGGCCCGGGCGCTCTGGCTGGAGCACCTGGCCCACGAGCGCCGCGCCTCGCCGCGCACCCTGGAGGCCTATGGCTTCGCCGTGGGCCGCTACATCGCCTTTCTCGAACAGCATCGTGGCGAGGCCCTGGACGTCGCCGCCCTGGCAGGGGTGAGCGCTGGGGAGGTGCGGGCCTGGCTGGCCCACCTGCGCTCCGGCGAGCGGCCGCTGTCGCCGCGCTCCATGAGCCAGGCGCTGTCGGCGGTGCGCACCTTCCACCGCTTTCTCGATCGGCGGCTGGACGCGCCGAACCCGGCCCTGGCGCTGGTGCGCGGGCCCAAGGTCAAGGCCGGCGCACCCCGGCCGGTGACCGAGGACCAGGCGGCCGGCCTCCTGGCCGAGCCCGGCCTCGACCCCGACCGCGAGGACTGGGAGGCCGCCCGCGACGAGGCGGTGCTGACCCTGCTCTACGGCTGCGGCCTGCGGATCTCCGAGGCCCTGTCGCTGAGGCGCTCGGACGCGCCGCTTCCCGAGCTGCTGCGGATCACCGGCAAGGGCGGCAAGACGCGGATGGTCCCGGTGCTGCCGGCGGTGGCGGCGGCGGTGGAGGCCTATCTGGCGCAGGTCCCGTTCGCCCTTCCGCCCGCCGAGCCGCTGTTCCGGGCCAAGCGGGGGGGACCCCTGAGCCCGCGCCATGTGCAGGCCACGGTCCAGGGCCTGCGCGGCCGCCTCGGCCTGCCCGCCAGCGCGACGCCGCACGCCCTGCGCCATTCGTTCGCGACGCACCTGCTGGGGGCCGGGGCGGACCTGCGGTCGATCCAGGAGCTGCTGGGCCACGCCTCGCTCTCGACGACGCAGCGCTACACCGAGGTCGACGCCGCGGCCCTGCTCAGCGCCTATTCAGCGGCGCATCCGCGGGCCTGACCCGCGCCTACACCAGCACCCGCGTCGGCTTCTTCTTCACGGTGACGAGGTAGCAGGAGCGCACGCCGCGGCCGGAGTCCTGCAAGGCGAGCCTGGGCGGCAGGGCGGAGCGGTTGGTCACATAGTAGGGCGCCGGGCGGCAGCGGACGGGCGTGCGCTCGCCATCCGAGGCCGGCTGGCTGGCGGGCCCTGCGGCGACCAGCGCCGAAAGCATCAGGGCCGCGGCGCTCATCGTCCGACGCTGGTCCCGACCACAAGCGGCGCCGAGCAGCCCTCAACCGTGCGCAAGACCGTCTTTTCGTAGTCGGGCTTGGGCATGTCCTCGAGCCGCCGGGCGCGCATCCGCTCGCTCTGGCGGTACAGCAGCGCCGGCTCCCAGTCGGTCTGATAGCGCCCCGTGGCCTTGCAGGCCGCAGAGGTGGCGAAGGCCGGCCCGAACAGGCGGTGGGCCTGGAGCGAAGGACTGGCGTCCAAGGCGCCGGCGTTCGAGACCAGGGCCGTGGCGGCGGCGATCATGGCGAGCATGGCGAGCCTCCCACTGCGCGATGCGAGGCCAGAAGCTGCCACCGCGCGCGGCTGTGGCCAAATTAAGTTTCGGCCACCTTTTGGCGGGGACTCACAGGCGGGGCCGGACTCAGTCGCGCACGAACCGCAGCCAGGCGACGCCGCCGTCCTCGCCGGCCTCGGTGCAGCGGAAGCCCTCGCGCAGGTAGAAGGCCTGGGCCCGGCGGTTGGCGGCCTGGCACTTGAGCGACAGCGGGCCGCCGAGCGCCGCCGCCACATGGTCCAGCAGCGCCTTGCCGACGCCGCGGCCGCGCTCGGTCACATAGAGCGAGTGCAGGAAGCCCTGCGGCCGGTAGAGCGCCGCCAGGCCGACCAGCCGGCCATGCAGCCGGGCCACGAACACCTCCTCCTCCCGGGCCGCCGCCAGGAAGTCGTCGGCGCTGTGCCGCTCCGGCGGCAGCCAGGTGAAGGTGTCGGTCAGCACGCGCACATAGAGGTGCGCGCAGTCGGCCAGCTCCTCCGGCTGCGCGCGGCGCAGGACCAGCGCCGCGGAGCGGTCAGGCGTCAGGCCTGCATCGTCCACCCTTCGACTCCCATGGCGGCCTGGCGCAGGGCCTCCGAGCGCGTCGGGTGCGGGTGGCAGGTGCGGGCCACATCCTCGCTCGCGGCGCGGAACTCCATGGCCACGCAATATTCCCCGACCATCTCCGAGACGCTGGGGCCGATCATGTGCACGCCCAGCACCTCGTCGGTGGCGGCGTCGGCCAGCACCTTCACGAAGCCCTCGGTCTCGTGGTTGATCTTGGCGCGGCTGTTGGCGGTGAAGGGGAACTTGCCGGCCTTGTAGGCGCGGCCCTCGGCCTTCAGCTCCTCCTCGGTCTTGCCCACCCAGGCCACTTCGGGGCTGGTGTAGATCACGCTGGGGATGACGCCATAGTTCACGTGGCCCGCCTTGCCGGCGATGGCCTCGATGCAGGCCACGGCCTCCTCCTCGGCCTTGTGCGCCAGCATGGGGCCGTGGGTCACGTCGCCAATGGCCCAGACACCGGGGGCGGACGTCTTCCAGTGGTCGGTCTCGATGAAGCCACGCTTGTCCGGCGTGATCCCGACGCTCTCCAGGCCCAGGCCCTCGGTCCAGGGCCGCCGGCCGATGGCCAGCAGGACGTAGTCCGCCTCCAGCGTCTCGGCCGCGCCGCCGGCGACGGGCTCATAGGTCAGGCTGACCGCCTTCTTGGACGCCGTGGCGCCGGTCACCTTCATGCCCAGCTTGAACGCGATCCCCTGCTTGGTCAGGGCGCGCTGGAAGGTCTTGGCCATCTCGGCGTCCATGCCGGGCGTGATGCGGTCCAGGAACTCAACGACGGTCACCTTGGCGCCCAGCCGGCGCCACACCGAGCCCAGCTCCAGGCCGATGATCCCGGCCCCGATCACCACCAGGTGGCCCGGGACTTCCGGCAGCGACAGCGCGCCGGTGGAGTCCACGATCCGCTGCTGGTCGACGGCGACGCCCGGCAGGCCGGTCGGGACCGAGCCGGTGGCGATGACGATATCCTTGGCGGCGAGGGCGGTGACGGCGCCGTCGGCGGCCACCACCTCGACCTTGCCCGCGCCGGCGACGCGACCCGCGCCCTGGAAGCGGTCGACCTTGTTCTTCTTGAACAGGAATTCGATGCCCTTGGTCAGGGCGCCGACGGACTCGGCCTTCTGCTTCATCATCTGGCTGAGGTTCAGCTTCGGCGTCACCTCGATGCCGAGGGTCGCGAACTCGCCCGAGGCGGCGGCGAACATCTCCGAGGCGTGCAGCAGGGCCTTGGACGGCATGCAGCCGACGTTGAGGCAGGTGCCGCCCAGGGTCGAGCCGCCGTCGATCCCCTTATCGACGCAGGCGACCTTCAGGCCCAGCTGGCCGGCCCGGATCGCGGCGTTGTAGCCGCCGGGACCGCCCCCGATGATGACGACGTCGTAGTTGGTCTCAGCCATGGAATTCGCCCTGCCTCAGGTGGGGGCGCAAACTAGGCTGCGAAAGTGTCAGGTCAACCTCGCGCGACCTATCGCGGCGGCGGGTTCGTCGTATTGCCCGGTGAGGCGGTGCTGGAACCCGTCGTCGAGCCCGTCCCGTTCGACGTGGTGCTCGAGCCGGCGGCGCCGGTCGTGCTGTCCTGCGTCGCGCTGGAGGTCGTGCTGGCGGTGCTCCCGCGGGTCGAGGCGGCGGAGGCGCTGTCGTCGGACATCGAGCTGCAGGCGCCAAGGCTGAGGGCCAGCAGGGCGACGCCGAGCGCCATCTTCGGAATGGCCATGGAAGGGCTCCCGGTTGCGACGGTCCCGTGCCGTCCCGGGGCCAACCGGCTGTCGCGGCGGCCTGTTCCGCAGTGCAACAAATGTCAGGCGCTGAGGTAGACGACCCCGCGCTGGGCGCCGGCGGCGGCCGGGGCGCCGGCGGTCTTGCGCAGCATGCGGCCCAGGCGCTCCAGCACCGCCGCGCCGCTGAACGGCTTGGCCAGGCAGTCGCGAACGCCCAGGCCCACGGCCTTGCGCACGTCGTCCGCCGCCAGGGCGCGTCCCACCAGCAGCACCGGGACCGGCCGGCGATCCTGCAGGTGCTTCATGGCCTCCAGGAAGGCCATGCCGTCGATGCCGGGCAGGTCCCGCTCGAGGATGATGGCGTCGAACCGCGAATTGCCCAGCACCTCCAGGGCCGCCTGGGCGCTGCGCGCGCCGAACGCCTGGAAGCCCGCCACGTCGAGGCGGATCTGCACCATCTCCAGAGTCGTGCGGTCGTTGTCGACCACGAGGACCTTGGTGCTGCGACCGTCGAATTGCATGCGGCCGCCCCTAGAACATGTCGACGTCGCCGGAGTCGGCGTCGTCGGCCTCGTCGTCCTCGGAGCCGCCCAGCCCCGCGGTCATCCGCTCGGCGAGGGCTCCGAGGGTGATTTCGGCGATCGCCGCGTCCACCGGCAGGGTCAGGTCGGCCGGCGCGGCCAGGCTCATGGTGCGGGTGAAGGCCGAGAGGCTGGTCAGGTGTTGGGCTAGGAGGTCGACCCCGTGCAGGCCCTGCAGCATCCGCTCGCGGTCGTCGTCGGTCAGGCGGTCCATCACCTCGCCGATCACCCGGTCGAGGAAGATGCAGCGGGCGCCGGCCAGCTCGATCTCGGCGGCCAGGACGTCCAGCGTGGCGGCCACGCTCGGCGACAAAGCCTGCCCTGATGCGATCCCGGCGCCCATCCGATCCCCCAATATGCGTACGGGAAAGTCTTCGCGGATCGGTGCTAACGCTTGGTGAACCGCCGGAAACGATGTTCGCCGAAGCGGGACCGTTTAGGTTCCCAGCAGCAGCCCCAGGACGGCCGCGAACCAGCTGCGTCCGCGCCGTGGCGAGACGGCGTCCTCGGCGGGCTGGGGCGGCGGGCGGCGGTGAGCCCGCAGGAAGGCGCGCGCATCCGCCGCATCCTCCTCGGGCGCCCAGATGGCGAAGCCGCCCACCGCGTTCTGAAGCAGCGGATTGGCCTGGGCCAGGTGCTCGTTCTGCAGGTGCGCGGCGATGCCCGAGGCGCGCAGCGCCGCGGCGGCGACCTGAGCCTCGCCGAGGTCGAAGATCCGTGCGATCTGCACCAGCGCCATGGCGCCGACCATCGCCCGGCCGGGATCAGACGTCCAGCAGCAGGCGCTGCGGGTCCTCGATGGCTTCCTTGACGTGGACCAGGAAGGTCACCGCGCCCTGGCCGTCCACCACCCGGTGGTCGTAGCTGAGGGCCAGGTACATCATCGGGCGCACCACGATCTGGCCGCCGACCACCATCGGCCGCTCCTGGATCTTGTGCATGCCCAGGATGCCCGACTGCGGCGCGTTCAGGATCGGCGTCGACATCAGCGAGCCGTAGACCCCGCCGTTCGAGATGGTGAAGGTGCCGCCCTGCAGGTCCTCGAGCGCCAGTTGGCCGTCGCGGGCCTTCTTGCCCAGGGCGCCGATGGTTTTCTCGATCTCGGCCAGGCTCAGCGCGTCGGTGTCGCGGACCACCGGGGTCACCAGACCGCGCTCGGTGCCGACGGCGACCGAGATGTCGTAGTGGTTCTTGTAGATCAGGTCCTGGCCGTCGATCTCGGCGTTGACCTCGGGCACCTGCTTCAGGGCGTGGACGCAGGCCTTCACGAAGAAGCTCATGAAGCCCAGCTTCACGCCGTGCTTCTTCTCGAACACATCCTTGTACTGGTTGCGCAGCGCCATGACGCCCGACATGTCCACCTCGTTGAAGGTGGTCAGCATGGCGGCGGCGTTCTGGGCCTCCTTCAGCCGGCGGGCGATGGTCTGGCGCAGGCGCGTCATCCGCACCCGCTCCTCGCGCTCATGCACCTCGCGCGGGGCGGCGGGCGCCGGGGCCGGCGGCGGGGCCTTGGCCCGGGCTTCCAGCGCGGCCAGGGCGTCGCCCTTGGTGATGCGGCCGTCCTTGCCGGTGCCGGCGATGGCGCCGGCGTCCAGCCTGTTCTCGGCCACGACCCGCTGGGCTGACGGCGCGAGCACGGGCTCGGCCTTGGGGGCGCTGGTGTCCGGCACCGGGGCGGAGGTCGGCGCGGCCTTGGCCGGCGCGGGTTCGGGCTGCAGCTCGCCGGCCGGGACCGGCGTGGGCTTGGAGGAGGGGGCGGGCGCCTTGGTCCCGCCGTTGGCCTTGGGGGCCGCAGCGGCCGCAGCGCCTTCGGTGATGCGGCCCAGCACAGCGCCCGGCTCGACCGTCGCGCCCTCGCCGGCGGCGATCTCCGACAGCACCCCGTCCGCCGGCGCCGCCACTTCCAGGCTCACCTTGTCGGTCTCCAGCTCCACCAGGATCTCGTCCTTGCGGACCGTGTCCCCGGCCTTCTTGGACCACTTGGCGACGGTGGCTTCGGTGACGGATTCACCCAGCGCCGGGGTCATGATGTCGGCCATCGGGGGAAGGGCTCCTTGGGATCTCTCGGACACAAACAAAGAATGCGGCACAAACAAAAGATGGGGGCGAGCCCCCGGGCAGGACGGGACGGGCGGGGTTTAGCGAATTGCTCCCGCCGCGTCAGCCCTCGGTCTTAGGCGAACGCCTCGGTGAGGAAGGTCTCCAACTCCTTCAGGTGGCGGCTCATCAGCCCCGCCGCCGTGGAGGCGCTGGCCGGGCGGCCCACGTAGCGGGCGCGCTTGGCCTTGATGTTCATCCGCTCCAGGGTCAGCTCCAGCCATGGGTCGACGAAGGTCCAGCCGCCCATGTTCTTGGGCTCCTCCTGGCACCAGACCAGCTCGGCGTTCTTGAACCGCTTCAGCTCGCCGGAGAGCGACTTCAGCGGCCACGGATAGAACTGCTCCAGGCGCAGGATATAGACGTCGTCGCGCCCGCTCTTGGCCCGCTGCTCCACCAGGTCGAAGTAGACCTTGCCCGAGCAGACGATGACCCGCTTGATCTCGTCGTCGGGGCGCAGGGTGACGCCGCCCACGTCGCAGCCGGCCTCCGCCCCGTCGATCATCACCCGGTGGAAGCCGGTGCCCTGGTCCATGTCGGCCAGGTTCGACACCGCCCGCTTGTGGCGCAGCAGCGACTTGGGCGTCATCACCACCAGCGGCTTGCGGAACTCGCGCAGCACCTGGCGGCGCAGGGCGTGGAAGTAGTTCGCAGGCGTGGTGCAGTTCACCACCTGCATATTGTCCTCGGCGCAGAGCTGCAGGTAGCGCTCGAGGCGGGCGGAGGAGTGCTCCGGCCCCTGGCCCTCGTAGCCGTGCGGCAACAGCAGGACCAGGCCGCTCATCCGCAGCCACTTGCGCTCGCCCGACGAGATGAACTGGTCGATCACCACCTGGGCGCCGTTGGCGAAGTCGCCGAACTGGGCCTCCCACAGCGTCAGGGTGTTGGGGTCGGTGAGCGAGAAGCCGTACTCGAAGCCCAGCACCGCCTCTTCCGACAGCGCCGAATCCAGCGCCTCGAAGTGCGCCTGGTTCGGGCCCAGGTTGCGGAGCGGGAAATAGACCTCCTCGGTCTTCTGGTCGACGATACCGGAGTGGCGCTGCACGAAGGTGCCGCGCACGCTGTCCTGGCCCGAGAGCCGCACCGGGAAGCCCTGGTCCAGCAGGCTGGCGAAGGCCAGGTGCTCGGCGGTGGACCAGTCCAGCCCCTCGCCGGCCTCGATGGCGTCGCGCCGGCCCTTGATCACCCGCTCGACGGTCTTGTGCACCTCGATCCGCTCGGGGATGGAGGTCATCTTGCGTCCGAGGTCGAGCAGCTTCTGCTTCGGCACGCCGGTGGCGTAGCGCTCGTCGCCGGTCGGCAGCTGCAGCCCGGCCCACTTGCCGTCCAGCCAGTCGGCCTTGTTGGCGTGATAGGCCTTGCCGGCGTCGAACTCGGCGTCGAGGAACTTGTCGAACTCGGAGATCCAGCCGTCCACGTCGGCCTGGCCGCACACGCCCTCGCCGATCAGGCGCTGGGCGTAGAGGTCGCGCACGCTGGGGTGGCCCTTGATCTTGGCGTACATCAGGGGCTGGGTCATCGTCGGGTCGTCGCCCTCGTTGTGACCGAACCGCCGGTAGCAGAACATGTCGATGACCACGTCCTTGCCGAACAGCTGGCGGTACTCCGTGGCCACCTTGGCGGCGAAGGTCACCGCCTCGGGATCGTCCCCGTTCACGTGGAAGATCGGCGTCTCCACCATCATCGCCACGTCGGTGGGATAGGGCGAGGAGCGCGAGTTCTTCGGGCTCGTGGTGAAGCCGATCTGGTTGTTGACGATGAAGTGCATCGTCCCTCCCACGCCGTAGCCGCGCAGGCCCGAGAGCGCGAAGCACTCGGCCACCACGCCCTGGCCGGCGAAGGCCGCGTCGCCGTGCAGCAGCAGCGGCAGCACATGGCCGCGGCCGGCGCCCGGCTGTTCGCGCAGGGTGAACGCCTGCTTGGCCCGCGCCTTGCCGATCACCACCGGGTTGACGATCTCCAGGTGCGAGGGGTTGGCGGTCAGCGACAGGTGGACGCTGTTGTTGTCGAACGTGCGGTCCGACGAGGCGCCCAGGTGGTACTTCACGTCGCCCGAGCCCTGCACGTCGCTGGGCAGGGACGAGCCGCCTTGGAACTCGTGGAAGATCACGTGGTAGGGCTTGCCCATCACCGCGGCCAGGACGTTCAGGCGGCCGCGGTGCGGCATGCCGATGACCACGTCCTTCATGCCCATGGCGCCGCCGCGCTTGATGATCTGCTCCAGCGCCGGGACCATGGCCTCGCCGCCGTCCAGGCCGAAGCGCTTGGTGCCGGGGAAGCGGCGGTGCAGGAAGCTCTCGAACCCTTGCGCCTCGATCAGCTTCTTCAGGATGGCGACCTTGCCCTCCTTGGTGAAGACGATCTCCTTGTCGCGCCCCTCGATGCGCTCCTGCAGCCAGGCCTTCTCCTTGGGATCGGAGATGTGCATGTACTGCACGCCGACATTGCCGCAGTAGGTCCGGCGCAGGATCGCCAGGATCTCGCGGATCGAGGCGGTCTCCAGGCCCAGCACGAAGTCCAGGAAGATCGGCCGGTCGAAGTCGGCCTCGGCGAAGCCGTAGGTGGCCGGATCCAGCTCGGACGCGTCGCCGGGGGTGGTGGCGATGCCCAGCGGATCCAGATTGGCCTTCAGGTGGCCGCGCATGCGGTAGGCGCGGATCATCATGATGGCGCGCAGGGAATCCAGGGTCGCGGCGCGGACCTGATCGACCGAGGCGGTGGGCATCCGCGCCTCGACCGCCTTGCCGACCTTGGCCTCAACCGCCGGCCACTGGCCGTCGATGGCGGACAGCCAGTCGGGCCGCGGGCCAGGCGTCTCGGGCTTCGCCCAGGCCGGCCGCTCGGCCGCGCGCTTCACCTCGTCGCTGCGGTCGGCCAGCGAGAGGAAGAAGGCGGCCCAGGACGGGTCCACCGACTTCGGGTCGCTCGCCCACTTGGCGTAGAGGTCCTCCACGAAGGCGGCGTTGCCGCCGTAGAGGAATGAAGTCTCGGCCAGGATGTCGTTGATCAGGCCTGCGTCGTCCGCCATGTCGTCCGCCTTACCGCGGGCGGGCCCACGGACTTCGAACGAAGGAGCCGAGGGCGGACCGCCCTAACCAAATATCCGGCGCCTCAGGCGCCCTTGAGAACTTCCAGCAGCGTCGTGCCCAGGGCCGCCGGCGACGGGGAGACGCGGATGCCCGCGGCTTCCATCGCGGCGATCTTGTCCTCGGCGCCGCCCTTGCCGCCCGAGATGATCGCGCCCGCGTGACCCATGCGCCGACCGGGCGGCGCGGTGCGTCCCGCGATGAAGCCGACCATTGGCTTCTTGTTCGGTGAATTCTTGATGAATTCCGCCGCGTCTTCCTCGGCCGAACCGCCGATCTCGCCGATCATGATGATCGACTCGGTCGCCGGGTCCTTCAGGAACATGTCCAGCACGTCGATGAACTCCGTGCCCTTGACCGGGTCGCCGCCGATGCCGACAGCCGTCGTCTGGCCGAGGCCCACCTGCGAGGTCTGGAACACGGCTTCATAGGTAAGGGTGCCGGAGCGCGAGACAACGCCCACCGAGCCCTGCTTGAAGATGTTGCCCGGCATGATGCCGATTTTGCAGGCATTCGGGGTCAGGACGCCCGGGCAATTGGGCCCGATCAGGCGCGACTTCGAACCCGACAGCGAGCGCTTGACCTTGATCATGTCGGCTACCGGGATGCCCTCGGTGATGCAGACGATCAGCGGCACTTCGGCGTCGATGGCTTCCAGGATCGAGTCCGCGGCGAACGGCGGCGGCACATAGATCACACTGGCGTCGGCGCCCGTCTGCTTCACCGCCTCGCCGACGGTGTCGAACACCGGCAGGCCCAGGTGGGTCGAGCCGCCCTTCCCGGGGGTGACGCCGCCGACCATCTTGGTCCCGTAGGCGATGGCCTGCTCGGTGTGGAACGTCCCCTGGCTGCCGGTGATGCCCTGGCAGATGACGCGGGTGGTCTTGTCGATGAGGATAGACATCTCTTACGCAGCGCCCCGCACGGCCTTGACGATCTTCTCGGCGCCGTCGGCCAGGTCGTTGGCCGGAATGACGTTCAGTCCCGAGTCCCGGATAATCTGCTTGCCGAGCTCGGCGTTGGTGCCTTCCAGGCGCACCACCAGCGGCACGGCCAGGCCCACTTCCTTCACCGCGGCGACCACGCCGTTGGCCAGGAGGTCGCAGCGGGCGATGCCGCCGAAGATGTTGACCAGGATCCCCTTCACGTTGGGGTCGGCCATGATGATCTTGAACGCCGCCGTCACCTTCTCCTGGGTGGCGCCGCCGCCCACGTCGAGGAAGTTGGCCGGCTCCGCGCCATAGAGCTTGATGATGTCCATGGTGGCCATGGCCAGGCCCGCGCCGTTGACCATGCAGCCGATCTCGCCGTCGAGGGCGATGTAGCTGAGGTCGTACTTGGAGGCCTCGATCTCCTTGGGGTCCTCCTCGCTCTCGTCGCGCAGGGCCACGATGTCCTTGTGGCGGAAGAGGGCGTTGGAATCGAAGCTGACCTTGGCGTCCAGGACGCGCAGCTGGTCATCCGCCGTGACGATCAGCGGGTTGACCTCCAGCATGCTCATGTCCTTGGCCACGAAGGCCTCGTAGAGCTGGCCGAGCAGGGTGCGCGCCTGCTTGGCGAGGTCGCCCTTCAGGCCCAGGGCGGTCGCCAGCTCCAGACCGTGGTGCGGCCAGACGCCGGTGGCGGGGTCGATGGTGAAGGTGGCGATCTTCTCCGGCGTGGAGTGGGCCACTTCCTCGATGTCCATGCCGCCCTCGGTGGAGGCGACCACCGAGACCCGGCTGGTCTCGCGGTCCACCAGCAGCGACAGGTAGAATTCCTTGGCGATGGCGGCGCCTTCCTCGATGTAGAGGCGGTTCACCTGCTTGCCCTTGGGCCCGGTCTGGTGGGTCACCAGCACGCGGCCCAGCATCTCGGCCGCGTTGGCCTTCACGTCCTCGACCGACTTGACCACCCGCACGCCGCCCTTGGCGTCAGGCCCCAGGCCCTCGAAGCGGCCCTTGCCGCGCCCGCCGGCGTGGATCTGGGACTTCACGACGAAGACCGGCCCGCCCAGCTTCTTGGCGGCCTCGACCGCCTCGTCGACCGTGAAGGCGGGGAACCCGCGCGGGACCGCGACGCCGAACTCCGCGAGGACGGCTTTGGCTTGGTGTTCGTGGATGTTCATGAGGCCTTGGGGGCGACTTAAAGCGGCTCGCCCCTACGGCGAGTGTCGGGGCTTATAGGCGCCGCTCCCGGCGATGACAACCGCGTGAGGGCCGAATTACGCGGGTCTGTGCCGCAAGGTCAGCAGCCGTGCGGACGCGCCACGCCGGCGCCCTCAGCGCGCCGTTTCCACCGCCGCCGTGGCCCGCCGCTCCAGCTTGCCCCAACCCACGCGCACGCCGTGGAGCGCCGCGTCGATGGACTTGACCACCACATAGTACATCAGCTGGCGGTAGCCGAAGCGCTGCACCGGCATCCAGATCAGGTCGCCCCAGGGCGCGCGCTTCTCCAGCGCCATGCCGATCGCGCCGGCCGACAGGTCCAGCATGATGAAGGCCGCCCAGTATTCCAGGCTGCGGATCAGGTCGTCCGGCGACCACTCCGTGAAGTGGTAGGCGAAGCCGTAGGTGGCCGAGATCAGGCTCCAGACGATGGCCAGGTCGACCAGGGGGGCGATGGCGGTCAGCACGATCTGGAAGGTCCAGATCATTGGCAGGGCCACGAAGCCCAGCACTGGCCGGCGGGTGTCGAACAGGGCCGAGCGGTGCTTCCACAGGCACTGCAGGGTGCCGAACGACCAGCGGAAGCGCTGCTTCAGGAGGCCCCCGACGGTCTCCGGCGCCTCGGTGTAGGCGCGCGCGTCCGGGTCGAACTGCACCTTCCAGCCGGCCTGCTGGATCGCCAGGGTCAGGTCCTGGTCCTCGGCCAGGGTGTCGGCGGGATAGCCGCCCATCTGGGTCAGGGCCTCGCGCCGCCAGGCGCCGACCGCGCCCGGCACCACCGTCACCGCGCCCAGGGCCGCCAGGGCGCGCCGCTCCAGGTTCTGGGCGGTGACATATTCCAGCGCCTGCCAGCGTGTGATCAGGTTGCGGCGGTTGCCGACGATGGCGTTGCCGGCCACCGCGCCGATCGCCGGGTCGGCGAACCAGCGGGCGAGGCGGGCCAGGGTGTCCGGCGGAAAC
>Ga0136846_1230175_pt1 | contig 14314 bp, 10 predicted proteins | sample HopSoiMetagenom2_FD_96841 | JGI IMG/M metagenome (GOLD analysis project Ga0136846, IMG submission 96841) | Grasslands soil microbial communities from Hopland, California, USA - 2 Assembly 2016 (version 4) | ecosystem: Environmental > Terrestrial > Soil > Grasslands | place: USA: Hopland...
CGCACGCTGCTCATCGACGCCGATTTCCGCGCGCCGCGGCAGCAAAGCATCTTCAACATTCCCGACCGCTTCGGCCTGTCCTCCGCGCTCTCCGGGCGCGCCGAGCTCTCGAGCGCGCTGCCGGTGACCGGGCTCACCGGCCTGTCGGTGCTGCCGGCCGGCCCGGTTCCGCCCAACCCGCTCGAGCTCCTGTCGCGCGCGAGCTTCGCCGCGCTGCTCGCAAAAGCACAGGCCGAGTACGACATCATCATCATCGACACGCCGCCGCTCGGGCTGTACGCCGACGCGCAGTGCGTGGCGTTCCGCGCCGCCGACGCCCTGCTCGTCACCCGCCAGCACCAGACGCGCCTCGCCGACACCGAGCGCGCGGTGCGCGAGCTGACCGACGCCAGCGCGCGCGTAGTCGGCACTTTGATGAACGCGTACTAAAGCCGCCGCGATGGCTGCGACAACGCTGCGCTACGAGAACCCGAGCTGGGTTCCGGCGGCGGGCGCCATGGTGGCGCTCGCCGTCGGTTCGGGGTACGCGCTCGCCATGGGCGAGTTGGCGGGGCTGTACGTCGCCCTCGCGCTCATCGGCAGCGTCGCCGTGCTGCTCGACTTTCGCATCGGCGCGCTGGTGCTGCTGCTGATGCTGCCCGCTTCGGCGAGCACGCTGTTCCCGCACAGCCTGATGCAGATCACCGGCCTGAATCCGCTCAACCTGCTGTTCGTGGCGACGTTCGGCGCGTACGTCGTCAGCGGGCGCGCTCAGCGCTCGGTCATCATGCCGGTGCCGCTCATCGGGCTGTTCATCGTCCCGATCGCAATCGCCGGGCTGATCGGCATGCAGCACGTTACGGAGATCCCGTCGTTCTTCTACGAGATGGGGCTGGTCACCTATTTCAACGGCATCCAGTACCTGCTCGCGAATGTGGTGAAGCCCATGATCATGGTCGGCGTCATCCTCATGATCGGCGCCGCCGCGGCGCGCTCCGACAGGCCCGAGCGGATGATCGTCGCGCTCGCGCTCTCGATGTGGCCCTTCGCGCTGATCCAGATCGGCTTCGTCGTCCTGCAGGCGCCCTCGCTCGCCGAGCTGGCGGGCGCGGACGATCGCGGCTTCTACACCCCGCTCGGCATGCACGCCAACGACCTCGGACGCCTGCACCTCTTTGCGTCGGCGCTGCTGCTCTTCGTCTGGGCCGAGACGCGCAGCGCGCGGCTCAAGCTGTTCCTCCTCGCCACGCTCGGGCTGATCGGCTTCGCGCTGATGCTCACGTTCTCGCGCGCGTCGATCATGGGTGCGATGGTGGTGGGCGCGTTGTTCCTGATGTGGAAGTTCAACGCCAGGTCTCTCGCCCTCGCGGTGATCGCGGTCGCCGTTGCAGCGGTGGTGGGGGCGGAGGCGCTCTACTCGCGCCTGATGCTCGGCGTCGGGCAGGGCGCCGACGCGGTCAGCGCCGGGCGCATCGACGGCATCTGGCTGCCGCTGCTGCCGGAGATCTGGAAGAGCCCGCTATGGGGCAGCGGCCTCGACTCGATCCTGTGGTCCTTCCCCATGGTGAACGAATCGATGCTGCGCGTGGGCCACCCGCACAACGCCTATCTCGAGGCGCTGCTCGACATGGGAATCATCGGACTCGCGCTTATCGGGACGTATTACATCGGCGTGTGGAAGGGCTTCCGCGCGCTCGGCGCCGACGCTTCGCTGAACCCCGAGCTGCGCGGCCTCTTCCAGGGTGCGAGCGCAGGGCTGATCGCGTTCCTCATCACCTGCATGGTCGGGAGCACCCTGCGGCCCGAGGCGGCGCTGTGCTACCTGTGGATCGCCATCGGCCTCATGTATGGCGTGCGTGGCAGGAGGCCCTCGCGTTAGATGCGCAACATGTCGCTGGAGCGCCGGGGCGCCGCACCCTTGGAACGCCCGGGGGAGCCTGCCGCCGCGCATCCGGGCCATGCCGGCCGAGCGCGCGCGCACATCTGCTTTGTGGCGCCGCACGCCTGGCCGGTGCATTCGGGCGATCCGACCATCGCCGAGGTCGGCGGCGCCGAAGTCCAGCAGAGCATGCTGGCGCGGCTGCTGGCGGCGAACGGCTACCGCGTTTCGATGATCTGCCTCGACTACGGGCAGCCGGATCGGGCGCTCGTCCATGGGGTGACGGTTTACAAGAGCTTCGCTGCTAGCGCCGGCGCGCCGGTGCTGCGTTTCTTCCATCCGCGGCTCACCGCGACTTGGCGCGCGATGCGCGCGGCCAGCGCGGACGTGTACTACTGCCGTTCGGCCTCGATGTGGGTGTCTGTCGTCGCCGAGTTCTGCCGCCGGTACGGCAAGCGTTCCATCTATGCCGGCGCCTCGAACATGGATTTCGTGCCGGGGGACGGCGGCCAGATTCGCTACGCGCGCGACCGCTGGCTCTACCGCCGCGGCCTCGCGCGGGTCGATTGCATCGTGGCGCAGAACGAGGCGCAGCGCGAGAGCTGCCGCGCGGCCTACGGGCGCGAGGCAACCGTCATCGCCAGTTGCTACCAGCCGGCGACCCCGCTACGCACGGGTGCGCCGCGTGATTCAGTCCTCTGGGTGAGCACCATGCGCGAGGGCAAGCGTCCCGCACGCTTGCTCGAACTTGCCGCCCGGCTGCCGCACCGGCGCTTCGTCATGGTCGGCGGCCCCTGCGCCGGCCAGGAGGAGCTCTTCGAGCGTACGCGCCGCGAAGCGGCGCGCCTGGGCAACGTCGAGCTCACCGGATTCCTGCCGCTCGCCGAGGTGGAAGCGTGGCTCGACCGCGCCCGCGTGCTGGTGAACACGTCCGACTACGAGGGTATGCCGAACACCTTCCTGCAGGCCTGGTCGCGCGGCGTACCCACGCTCGCGACCGTCGACGTCGAAGCCGCGGTGCACCGCCGCTTCAGCGGCATCGAGGATGGTGCGCGCCAGATCGATGCACTGTTCGAGGATGCCAGGCTGTGGCACAGCGCGTCGCGGCAGTGCCTGGAGTACTTCGGACGTACGCACTCGCCGGCGCATGCGCTGGAGCAGTACGGGCGCCTCGTCGCGGAGCTCCTCGCATGAGCGCCTCCTTCAACGCCCTGAAGCGACGCGCTCTTTCGCTTGGCGCGGTGAAGAGCTTCGACCAGGCGATGCAGTTCCTGCTGCCCGTCGTGCTGGTGCGCTGCCTCGATGCGGCGACCTTCGGCGAATACCGGCTGCTGTGGCTCGTCGTCGGCACCGTAATGGCGGTGGCGACGCTCAACATGTGCGGCACGCTTTATTTCTTCGTGCCGCGCTCGCCGCCCGGGCGCAAGCGTCTGCACGTGCACCAGACCATGCTGTACCTGGCGGCCGCCGGCCTCCTATGCGCGGCGGCGGTCAGCCCCTGGAACCCGCTGCTCCCCCCCGCGGTGCGTCCGCTCGAGGCGTACGGGCTGCTGGTGCCGGCATTCGTCGCCCTGTGGGTGAGCGCGATCCTGCTCGACTTCCTGCCGACGATCGACGAACGCATCCGCTGGCAGGCGTGCGCAACGCTCGGCGTGACGACGCTGCGCACGCTGCTCGTGGCGGCAGGTGCGTGGGCGAGCGGCGAGTTCCGCGTGATGCTGTGGCTCCTCGTGGCGGTCGTCGCCGCGAAAGCCGTGCTCCTTTTCGTATACGTGCACCATCGGCATGGATTGGGGCGGCCATGGTTCGAGCGCCGGGCGTTCGCCGAGCAGTTCGCCCATTCGGCGCCCCTCGGCGTGTCGAATGCGTTCTTCGGGCTGCGCGGTCAGTCCGACCAGTGGGTGGCCGCGAGCCTGTTCTCGCTGTCGAGCTTCGCCGCGTTCTCGATCGCGGCGCTGGTCGGACAGGTCGTGCACATTTTCCGCGTCTCGGTGCTCGAGGCACTGCTGCCGAGCATGAGCCGGCTGCAGGCTGCGGGCGACGTGCGGGGCATGATGGACATGAACCGGCGCGGCAACATGCTGGTCGCGACGGCGCTCTTCCCGCTGCTCGCCTTTGCCTTTGCGTTTGCGGGCGAGCTGATCACCGTCGTCTACACCGCCTCCTACGCGGAAGCTGCGCCGGCGGTGCGTCTCTATGCATTCGGCCAGGCGGCGCTGGTGGTGGAGGTCGGCAGCCTGGTGCTGCTTCTGCGCCAGGGTTCGTTCGTTCTCTGGGTCACCGGGGCAGCGCTCGCGCTTTCGGTCGCGGTGAGCTGGTTCGGCGCCCACCACTTCGGCCTCGCCGGGGCGGCCGCAGGCAGCGTCCTCGCCATCTATTTCGACCGGGCCCTGACGCTGCGGCGGATCGCGCGTCTCACGGCGACCCCGTTCAGCGAGCTGCAAGATTGGGGCGGGCTCGCGAGGACCTTTGTCCTTGCCGCGCTCTCGGCGGCGCTTGCCTGGGCCGCCGTGGCGCAATTCCTTGCGGGCGCCCCACCGGCGCTGCGCCTCGCGGCCGGCGCCGCGATCCTCGGCGCGGCATACGCGGCGACTAACCTGCGTGGCGCGCTGCTCGGCCTGCGCATCTCCAAGGAGCAGGCATGAGGGCCGTGTTCATCACCGCCACCCTCGGGTTCGGGGGCGCCGAGCGCCATTCGATCACGCTGACCAATCGGCTCGCCGAGCGCGGCCACGAGTGCCACGCCGTCTACATCAAGGACGACCCCGCTCAGCTCGAGCGGCTGCGCGGCGCGGCGAGCGTGCGCTGCCTGCGCGCCGGCCGCTACCTCGACCTGAGCGCCGTGCAGGCGCTCGCTGATTTGTTCAGGCAGGTGCGCCCGAGCGTCGTGGTCTCGGCCAATCCCTACTCGATGCTGTACGCCTTCCTCGCCATGCGGCGCTCCGGCGTGCGGGCGCCGCTTGCGGTGACTTTCCACACCACGCTCCTCCTCGGCGCGAAGGAATGGCTGCAGATGCTCTACTACCGGCCGTTCTTCTGGGCGGCCGAATGCCTGGTGTTCGTGTGCGAGGCGCAGAGCCGCTACTGGCTGCCGCGCAAGGTCGCCGCGCGGTCCAACCTGGTCATCCACAACGGTGTCGATCCGGAATACTGGAAGCCGGCGAGCGCCGAGGCGGCGTCCCGGATGCGGGCGCTGCTCGGCTATGCGAGGGACGACTACGTGATCGGCATCTGCGCGGCCCTGCGGCCCGAGAAGAACCATGTCCAGCTGATCGATGCGCTCGCGGCGCTGCGTTCGCGCGGTATTCCGGCGCGCGTGCTGGTGATCGGCGACGGCCCGATGCGCCCGGCGATCGAGGCGCGGGCGGGCGCGGCCGGCCTGGCGGACGCGGTGCGAATCACCGGATTCCAGCAGGACGTGCGCCCCTACCTCGCCGCGTGCGACACGGCGGTCCTCTGCAGCACCACCATCGAGACCTTCTCGCTCGCGGCGCTGGAGGCGATGGCGCTCGGGCGCCCGGTGGTGCACTCCGACATCGGCGGTGCCGCCGAGATGGTGTGCGACGGCGAAAACGGCTTTCTCTTTCCCGCCGGCGATACGCCGGCGCTGGTGCGGCGGCTCGCCGAGCTCGCCGAGCCGGCGCGGCGCGCCCGCATGGGCACGGCCGCGCGCGAGCTCGTGGTGGCGCGCTTTTCCGAGCGCGCGATGGTCGAGCGCTACGAGACCACCCTTCTGAAGCTCGAAACGAAATGGAGACAACGTGACAACCTACGAAGAAGCGCGCCAGCGCATTAGGGCAGGCGCAAGCACCTGGCTCGTAACCGGAGCGGCCGGGTTCATCGGCTCGCACCTCGTCGAGCAGCTCCTCGGGCTCGACCAGAAGGTGGTGGGCCTCGACAATTTCTCCACCGGCAAGCGCGACAACCTGGCGCTCGTGCGCGAGGCCGTGGTCGAGGGGCGCTGGAAGAGCTTCCGCTTCAGCGAGGGCGACATCCGCTCGCTCGACACCTGCGCCGCGGCGTGCCACTCGGTCGACGTGGTGCTGCACCAGGCGGGCCTCGGCAGCGTGCCCCGCTCCATCGACAAGCCGCTCCGCACGCACGACAGCAACGTCAACGGCTTCCTCAACATGCTGCTCGCCGCCCGCGATGCCGGCGCCGAGCGGATGGTCTACGCCAGCTCGAGCGCGGTCTACGGCGACCATGCCGCGCTGCCCAAGGTCGAGTCCGAGATCGGGCGCGCGATGTCGCCCTACGGTCTCTCCAAGCGTATCAACGAGCTCTACGCCGACGTATTCGCCGCCTGTTACGGCTTCCGCAGCGTCGGGCTGCGCTATTTCAACGTGTTCGGGCCGCGCCAGGATCCAGACGGCCCGTACGCGTCGGTGATCCCGGCCTGGATCGGTGCGCTGCTGCGAGGCGAGCCGGCCTACGTGAACGGCGATGGATCCTGCGCGCGCGACTACTGCCACGTCGACAACGTGGTGCAGGCGAACCTGCTCGCAGCGACCGTCCAGGATGCGCAGGCGCTCGGCCAGGCCTACAACGTGGCCGTGGGCGAGCAGGCCACGCTCACGGAGCTGTTCGAAATCATGCGCGCAGGCCTCGCGGCGCGCCTACCGCACCTGGCCCACGTGCGTCCGGTGCACCGCGCGCCTCGGCGCGGCGACATGCTGCTCTCGCGCGCCGACGTCGCCAAGGCGGCGCGGCTTCTCGGCTACCGGCCGAAGTTCAACCTGCGCTCCGGCCTCGAGCAGACCATCGACTGGTACATCGGCCGCATGCTGCCAGCAGACCAAAGGAGGCTCGCGCATGTCTGAAATCCTCGAATTCCCGCCGCAGCCGGCGCCGCTCGCGCCGACCCGGCAGGCCGCCGACGCGGCGCTGCCCACGGTCGCGGTCGTTGGCTTGGGCTATGTCGGCCTGCCCGTCGCCACCGCCTTCGGCAAGGAGCGCCGCACCATCGGCTATGACCTCTCGCGCAAGCGGGTCGAGAGCCTGCGCCACCAAGTCGACGCGACGGGGGAGATTTCCACCACCGAGCTGATGGCGGCAAATCACCTGCGCGCCACCGCCGACCCGGTGGAGCTCGCCCAGGCCGACTTCATCATCGTCGCGGTGCCCACGCCGATCAACGCCGCGCGCCAGCCCGACCTTGCTCCGCTGGAGGCGGCGAGCGAGACCGTCGGCCGCCACATGAAGCCCGGCGCAATCGTGGTCTACGAATCGACCGTGTACCCGGGCTGCACCGAGGAAGTGTGCGTGCCGCTGCTCGAGAAGCATTCCGGGATGCGCTGGCGCCAGGACTTCCACGTCGGCTACTCGCCCGAGCGCATCAACCCCGGCGACCGCGAGCACACCTTCACGAAGATCGTGAAAGTGGTGTCCGGGGACGACGCCGAGACGCTCGAAAAGGTGGCGCAGCTCTACGGCTCGGTGGTGAAGGCCGGGGTCTATCGCGCGCCTTCGATCAAGGTCGCCGAAGCGGCGAAGGCCATCGAGAACACCCAGCGCGACCTCAACATCGCTTTCGTGAACGAGCTCGCCATCATCTTCGAGAAGCTCGGCCTGGACACCGCCGAGGTGCTGAATGCCGCGGGCACCAAGTGGAATTTCCTGCAGTTCCGCCCGGGTCTGGTCGGCGGCCACTGCATCGGCGTCGATCCGTACTACCTCACCTACAAGGCCGAGCTCGCCGGCTACCACCCCGAGGTGATCCTCGCGGGCCGGCGCATCAACGACGGCATGGGAAGCCATATCGCCCGCAAGACCGTGCAGCAGATGATTCACGCCGGGCGCAACATCAAAGGCGCCCGCGTCAACATCCTCGGCCTCACCTTCAAGGAGAACGTGCCCGACATCCGTAATTCGAAGGTGATCGACATCGTGCGCGAGCTGCACGAGTTCGGCGTGCAGACCTATGTCCACGACCCGCTCGCAAGCGCCGAGGAGGCGCTCGTCGAGTACGGCGTGCGGCTTTGCGCCTGGAAGGACCTCCCGGCGGCGGACGCGCTGGTGCTCGCGGTGCCGCACCGGGCGTTCCTAGAGCTCGGGCCGGCGGCGTATCTCGACAAGCTGGTGCGCCGCGGCTGCCTGATCGACGTGAAATCGGTCTGCGATGCGGCCGCCTTTCGGCGCGAGGGGGTGAGCGTATGGCGTCTCTGAGTCCACGCCTCGTCATGCTCGGCCCCGCGCCGGGCACGCACGGCGCCATCGCCGGCCTGATCGAGATCTACCGCGAGCGCGGCCTGTTCAAGCGCTGGCCGATCGAGTTTGTCGCCGCCTCCGGCGAAGGGCTCAAGGGGACGCTGCGGGCGGTGCGCAATTTCGCCCTGCTGCTCCTCCAGGAGCGCAATCTGGCGGTCCACGTGCACGCTGCAGCCGGAGCGGCGTTCTGGCGTGAAGCGCTTTTCATGGCGCTCGCGGCGGCCGCGCGCTGTCCGTTCATCCTGCACCTGCACGGCGCCGGGTTCGAGCGCTTTTACGACGAAGCCGGCTCGCCCGGGCGGCATGCGCTGCGCTTCTTCCTCGAGAACGCCGCCTGCGTGGTCGTGCCGTGTGAATCGCTGCGCACCTGGCTGCGTGGCGCGGCCCGGCGCGCGCAGGTCGCCTGCGTCCCGAATCCGGTGGTGGCGCTCGAGGCGCCCGCCGCGGCACGCCAGCCGAACCTGGTGCTGTTCCTCGGAAAGCTCGACGCGGTCCACGGTGTCTTCGACGTGCTCGAGGCCGTCTCGGCGTTGCGCCCGGCGGTGCCCGACGTGCGCCTCCTTTGCGCGGGCGACGGCGACCGGGCCGCGGTGGCGCGCCACGCCGAGTCGCTGGGGATCGCCGACGCCGTGAAATTCACCGGCTGGGTGGGACCCTCGGGCAAGCGCGCGCTGCTCGAAAGCGCGGCGGTGTTCGCGCTGCCCTCGTATGACGAAGCGCTCCCCACGAGCCTGCTCGAGGCCATGGCGGCGGGGCTGCCTGTAGTCGCTTCGCCCGTGGGCGGCATCCCCGAGGTGCTGGTGGACGGGGTGAACGGTTTCCTCTGCGCGCCCGGCGACGTCTCGAGCCTCCAGCGGCTTCTGCGCAAGCTGCTCATCGAGCCAAACCTCGGGGCGCGCATGGGGGCGGCGGCACGCGAGTCGGTGCGCTTGCGCCATGCGCCTGAGCGCTCGCTCGCCCGGCTCGAGGCGCTCTACGCCGGCATCGGCCTCACCTCGTTCGGCGTCCCGGCCGCGCACAAGCCGGCCAATTAGGAGCCACATGTCCGGCATCGCCGGCTGGATGGCGAAACCGCACCTTGCGCCCGAGGACGGGGCGATGGCCGCGGTGCTCGCCGCGCTCGGCCATCGCGGGCCCGACGGCGCCGGCGGCTGTGCTTTTCAAGGCGCGCGCCACCGCGTGGTGCTCGGCCAGCGGCGCCTGGCGCTCGGCGAGTCCGAGGGCGCCGGCGGGCCCTGCTGCGACGCGGCCGCCGAGATCGGCCTCGTCCTGGACGGCGAAATCGACAATGCCGAGGCGCTGGTGCGCGCCTATCGGAGCCGCGACACGGAGGTCGTGGCGCGGCTTTCCGGCGCATTTGCATTTGCGCTTTGGGATGCGCGCAAGGAGCGCCTGCTCCTCGCGCGCGATCGCTTCGGCGAGAAGCCGCTGTATTACTGCGAAAGCGGCGGCTCGGTGTTCTTCGCCTCGGAGATCCGTGCGCTCCTGAAAATTCCCGGTATCCGGCCCGAGGTCGATCTGCGCGCGGTGCGCAACTACCTCGCATGGCGCTACGTGCCGGGGCCGGGCACGCTGTTCAAAGGCATCCATAAGCTCGCGCCCGGAACGTATACCTTGTGGCAGCTCGGCAGGCGGCGCGACGTGCGCTACTGGACCGTGCCCGATCGAGAGCCCGGCGACGGCGGCAAAATGCCCGCGGATGATGCGGTCCGCGGCTTCCTCGAGCGCCTCGAGGACGCGGTCACCGCACACCTCGCGAGCGGCGCTAGCGTGGGCGCGTTCCTCTCGGGCGGTCTCGGCTCGAGCGTGCTGCTCGCGCTGGCGAGCCGCCAGCACGGCAAGCTCAAGACCTTCGCGGCGGGATTCGCCGGCGAGCCCTCGGCGGAGCGCGCACACGCCGCGAAGGTGGCACAGCATTTCGGCGCCGAGCACCAGGAGGTGCTCCTCCCGGCGGTGGAGCTGCCAGCAAAGCTCGCAGAGGTTGTCGCCTGCCGCGGCGCGCCGCTGGCCGAGCCCGCGGATCTGCCGCTTTACTTCCTCGCGCGCGAAGCGGCGCGCAGCGTGAAGGTCGTGCTCACTGCCGAAGGAAGCGACGAGCTGCTCGGCGGCCGGCGCAGCCACCTGATGGAGCGCTTCGGCTGGCCGCTCGCCGGGGGCGACTGGCGCAGCCGCTGTGTGCGTACCCTCGGCGGCCTTGACCCGGCGCAGTGCGACCGGCTGGCAGCGCCGGTATTGAACGGCGCGTCCGTGCTCGACACGAACCCGCCATTCGATGCCGCGGAAGGGACGAGCACACTACGGCGCATTCTCTACTTCGAGCAGGCGAGCCGGCTTCCCGACCACGTACTCGAGCGCATGGATCGAATGACGATGGCCGCCTCGCTCGAGGCGCGCGCGCCGTTCCTCGACCATCGGCTCGCGCGCTACGTCTCCACGTTGCCCGACGAACACCGCGTGCGCGGGCTGGGCGGTAAATGGATCCTGCGCCAGGCGGCACGCATGCTCCTGCCGAGGGCGCTGCGCCGTCGGCCCAAGCCCGGTCCGAGCCAGCCGGCGGGCGACTGGATGGGGCGCGAGCTACTGCTCGAGCACCTGCACGGCGCGTCGTCGCTGACGCGCGGCTACTACAACGCAGCGGTGCTGGACCGCCTGCTCGACGAGCATGTCAAGGGAAGGCAGAACTACCAACAACTCATATGGATGCTTCTGAACCTGGAAATCTGGCACCGGAGCTACCGGCACGCCTGAGGCCGAAGCCCCGCTGGCTGCTGAATCGCCTGCGCTGCATGACGCCCGCGGAGGTCGCGTTCCGCGGCGCGCGCGCCGTGCAGGCGCACGCCGAGCGCCTTGGAATCGTGGGCGGGGCGCCGCTGCCCGCGCCGGACCTCGCGGCCTCGTGCCGTCCGTGGGTGTACCCGCCCGCAAACGGGCGAGCCTCGGGCTACGTCGCGGCGGCGGAGCGCATCCGCAACGGCGCACTCGACATTTTCGCGCTCCGTGGCGTGGAGGTCGGCCAGCCGCCGCGCTGGAACCGCGATCCGAAAACCGGCATCCAGGCGCCGCTCGCCTACGGCAAGACGCTCGACTATCGCGACCCGGACCTCGTCGGCAACATTACTTACCTTTGGGCGCCGAACCGCCATCGCCACTTCGTGACCCTGGCGCAGGCCTATGCCGCGAGCCGGCAGGCGAAGTACTTCCACGAGCTTGCCGAGCAGCTCGAGAGCTGGCTCGTCGCCTGTCCCTACCGGCTGGGCCCCAACTGGGCGAGCGCGCTCGAAGCCTCGATCCGGCTGATCAACTGGTCGATCGCCTGGCAGCTCGTGGGCGGCGTGCGCTGCCCCATGTTCGAGTCCGCGCACTACGCGGAGCTGCGCACCCGGTGGCTGCGCTCGGTGTATCAGCACGCCGAGTTCGTGCGCGGCTGGTTTTCGCTTCACTCTTCGGCGAACCACCATCTCATCGGCGAGGCGGCGGGGCTGTTCATCTGCGGGGTGACCTGGCCGCACTGGAAGCGCGCCGCGGCGTGGGTGGCGACGGGGAAGCGCATCCTGGAGCGCGAGGCGCTGGTGCAGAACGCGCCCGACGGCGCGAACCGGGAGCAGGCGCTGTCGTGTCACCGACAGGTGCTCGATTTCATGCTGCTCGCGCTTTTCGCCGGTTCGGCGAACGGCCGGGCGTTCCCGGCCGATTACAGCGCGCGAATCGAGGCGATGCTCGACTACCTTGCCTCGATCATGGATGCGCAGGGCAACGTGCCGCAGCTCGGCGACGCCGGCGACGCCGAGGCGGTGCGGCTTGCCGAGGCCGAGGGGTTCTGTCCGTATCGCTCGCTTCTCGCTACCGGCGCGATTCTCTTCGGCCGCGGCGACTTCAAGCTCAAGGCGGGCGCGCTCGACGACAAGACGCGCGCCCTCGTTGGCGTCGGCGCCGAAGAGCAGTACGCCGCCCTGGATGCGAGGAGGACGCGCCTGCCGTTGCGCCGGACGTTTCCCCAAGGCGGCTACTATGTGCTCGGCTGCGATTTCGACACGCCGCAAGAGATTCGGCTGCTGGCCGACGCCGGGGCGCTCGGCTATCGCTCGATCGCGGCGCATGGTCACGCCGACGCGCTGGCGTTCACGCTGTCGGCCGGCGGCCGCGAGTTTTTCATCGACCCCGGCACGTACGTCCATCACACGCAGGCCGGGTGGCGCCAGTACTTCCGCGGCACCTCCGCCCACAACACCGTGCGCGTCGACGGCGAAGACCAGTCGGTGCAGGGCGGAAGCTTCATGTGGCTGAACAAGGCGAACGCCGGCTGCTCGCTATGGGTCTCATCGGCGGACAAGGACTGCTTCGAGGGCTGGCACGACGGGTATCGGCGCCTTGCCGATCCGGTCAAGCACCGGCGGCTGATCGAGCTCGACAAGAGTAGCCGCCGCATCGTGTTAGACGACACGCTCGAGATGGCCGACGAGCATGAGGTCGAGCTCTTCTTCCACTGCCACGAAGCGAGCGACGTACGGGCTTCGGGCGGTAGCTTCGTCGTCCGCCGCGGCGATGTCTCGGTCCGACTGACGCTGCCGAGCGCGCTCGGCGCCTCGGTGCAGGTCTACCGCGGCAGCCTTGCGCCGATGTCGGGGTGGATTTCGCGCGCCTTCGACTGTCGCCAACCCGCGCCGACCATCGTCTGGCGTGCGCGCCTCGCGGCACGCAGCGTATTGCACACCGAGATCCAGGTGCGGTTCGCATAGGCAGTCGTCAACCGGCCTTCCCGGCCTCGATGCCGCCGCCCGCGAGGAGATCGTCCGCGGTCAGCTCGTCCGTCTGCTTCGCCGCCTCGCGGATGGCGTGAGCGCGTTGGTGCGCCTCGCGCGCCTTGTCGAAGCACTGCTCCGCGGCGCGCGTATTGCCCGCGGCGGCGAATTTCTCTCCGAGCCGGTTGAGCAGCATCACCGCCTCGTCGAGCGCCCGCACGCCGTCCCAGAGCTTCTCCTCCAGGATCTCGTTCGCGCTCTGCAGCAGCGAGCTGGCGCTGACCGCATGCCCGGTATGGCAGCGAAAGCGCACGATTTTCCCTTCCTTTAGCAGCGTGAGCACGCCACGGCAATCCGGGCAGGTAAATGGGCTCAATTCGCCGAAGCGCATCACGTTCTCCTCGAGGGCGTCGCGCCCCTCGGCGATGTTCACCTCCAGCCGGGTCTTTTCCTCCTCGTCGGCCTCGATCCTCGGCAAGGGCGGGGCCTCTTCGTGCACCAGTCTTCCGATGAGATCGCCGATGCCGGCGACGGGCAGCGTGTAGTCGGGGTTCGTGTGCTCCAGGGCGTTGAGGGGCATCGAGCGGATCATCGCGTCGGCGGGCTCCTGGACGATCGCGGTGCCGCCGCGCAGCTTGATGGTGTAGAGGCCTGCGGTGCCGTCGTCGAGCGCCCCCGTAAGCACGACACCGATTACGCGCGGGCCGTAGATATACGCCGCCGAGCGGAACAGGGCATCGACCGCGGGGCGGAAACGGTTCTCTTTCGGGCCCTTCGTGATGCGGATGTAGCCGTTCTCGACCAGCATGTGGTGGTCATTGGGTGCGACATAGATCTGCCCCCGCTCGATGCGATCGCCGTCGCTCGGGTGGCCGGCGCGCAATGGGCCGCTTTTGTTGAGCACCGAGGGCAGGATGGTCTTGAGCCCCGGGGAGAGGTGCCACACGATGAACACCGCAGCCGGCAGGTCGGCGGGAAAGCGGCTCACCACCTTCTGCAGCGCGTCCATGCCGCCGGCCGAGGCGCCGATGACCACGATGTCCTTGCGTGCCATGCCGGTGCCTAGCAATCTACAGGCCGGCGCTGCGCCTGACGTGGCGCCCCGCTTCGACTCTGGCTAGGCCATTTCGTCCATCGTCAGGATGACGCCTTCGCGCTTGCGCGAGGGCGACAGGAGCGGCGTGCACACTACGGAGCAGCGGATGCGCTTGCCGCGCCGGTTGGTCGCCTCCACGGTCACTTCGCGTGCATCGGCCTCTCCGGTGAGGCAGGCGCGGATCGGCGTGCGCAGGTCGGACACCGGTAGCCCGATGTCCAGGCCAAGAAACGAGCGCCCCCGCACTTCGTCGGAGCGAAGCCCCCACAGGTCCTCCGCACGCTGGTTCCACATCAGCACGTTGTAGTTCGGATCGATCACCGCCGCGCCGCCGGGCAGGCTCGCCAGCACCGATTCCAGGAACGCGTTCAGGTGGTTGAGCTCGTCGCTTCTCTGGCGCAGCTCCTCGTTGAC
>Ga0136846_1222581_pt1 | contig 14313 bp, 8 predicted proteins | sample HopSoiMetagenom2_FD_96841 | JGI IMG/M metagenome (GOLD analysis project Ga0136846, IMG submission 96841) | Grasslands soil microbial communities from Hopland, California, USA - 2 Assembly 2016 (version 4) | ecosystem: Environmental > Terrestrial > Soil > Grasslands | place: USA: Hopland...
ACCAGATCCGGGGGCGGAGCGGTCCCCATGCCCAGCAGGATGTGGTGCAGTTCGTCGCGGAGCTGCGCCTCGTTCATGCCCAGCAGCCGCCCGTACGGCGGATCGTGCGGGGCGACCTGGGAGGACAAAAACAGCCTGGACGGCAGCGGTGCCCCGCGCCCGGCAAGGCACCGGGTCGTCTCGACGGCGGCCAGCGCGGACCCGCAGTGCCCGAAGAACCCGAACGGCCGGTCGAGGTAGGGCAGCAGGCCGTCGGCCAGCCCTTCGGCCATCTCCTCGTACGTGCCGTAGGCAGGTTCACGCATTCGGTTCTCTCTGCCGGGCAGTTGCACCGGGCAGATCTCGACGTGGTCCATGAAGCGCGGCCATTGCCGGTACATGCTGGCGCCGCAGCCCGAATAGGGGATGCAGAACAGCAGGGCCGCGCTGTCCTGGGCGGGTTCCCGGACGAGCCACTTCTCACGTCGCATGTTCATCGCTCCTTGACCTTGGCGGTGATCGGCAGATGCTTGATGCCTGATACGAAATTGGAGGCCAGACGTTCCGTCTCACCTGCTGGCGCCAAGTCGACGAAACGGCCGAACAGTTCGGCGAACAGGAGTCGCAGGGTGACGCGGGCGACGCTGTGGCCGACGCAGTGGTGAGCGCCGACCCCGAATGCGATGTGGCGATTGGGGCGCCGTCGGACGTCGAAGGTGAAGGCGAGCGGGAACACGTCCTCGTCGCGGTTCGCGGAGGCGATCCAGACCACGACGGCGTCGCCGGCCTTCACGTGCGTGCCGCTCAGCTCCACGTCCTGGGTGGCGTACCGCATGAAGTAGGTGATCGGCGAGGCCCAGCGCAGAGCTTCCTCGACACCACTGCGGATCAGCTGGGGGTGAGCAGCCCAGTCGTCGAGATCGGGCGTCCCGAACAGATGATCCAGCGCGAAGCTCGGTGCGTGCGGGGTCGTCACGTTCGCCCCGAGCAACATGCTGTAACAGTTGGAGACGATCTCGCCGAGTGACATCCGGCGCCCGTCGAACTCCGTGCGCAGCAGCACGCTGATCAGGTCGTCGCCCAGGTTCTTCTCTCGTTCCTTCACGATGTCCTGGAAGTAGGCGAACAGTTCCCGGTGCGCGGCTTCCAGGGTGTACTTACGGCCACGCGGGTGGCGGTATTCCGGATCGTCCGGCGCGATGCAGACCGTGGTCAGCCAGGTGAGCCGGTCCCAGTCCTCGCTGGGCAGCCCCATCAGGACGCCGGTGACCGCCATCGGCATGGCGAGCATCGCGGTGGCGAAGTCGAAGGTGCCGCCGTCGGCGAGAGGGCTCAGTAGCCGGACGATCTGCTCACGGATGATGTCCTGGCTGCGTTCCACGGCTTTCAACGTGAGCGCACGCTGCAACGGCTCGCGCATGACGCCGTGCCGGGGCGGGTCCGTGACGGCCAGTTGGCTGCCGCCCGCCGGGTCGTCGGTCCCCAACAGGTCGATCATAGTGCCGCGTTCCGACGTGAAGCTGGTGTAGTCGCGCAGCACGATGTCCGCGTCCGGATAGCGGGTCACCGACCAGAAGCCGAGCTGGTCATCCACCGCGTGCCAGCTGACGGGATGGTGACGGCGCAGCTCGCGCCATATCGCATGGGGATCACCGTGGCTGTGAAGCGCCGGGTCAACAAGGTCCGAGGCTTCGTGCTGCACGGGGCAGCCGCCGGTGGCAGCAGGTTCGGTCATCACCGGGCCACCTCCGCGGCAGCGAGCGAGGGGGACAGGCCAAGGAGGTTCTCGGCGAGTTCGGCGACGGTGGGTTGCAGGTACAGCATCCTCGCCTGGAGGTCTACCTGGAGGCGGCTGCGCAGGGTGTCGATCAGGTCGACGGCGAGCAGGGAATGGCCGCCGAGATCGAAGAAGTCGTCCTCGACGCCGATCGGCTCGATGCCCAAGAGCGCACCCCAGATGTCGGCGATCTCCGCCTCCAAGGCGGTCCGGGCGGGCACGAAGTCGTTCCAGACGTTGCGCGGTACCCGGGTCGCGGTGGGCAGGGCTCGTCGGTCGATCTTGCCGTTGCGGCCCAGCGGCAGATCCGGGCGGACCAGGACCGCCCAGGGGACCATGTGGTCCGGCAGGGTCCGGGCCAGCGCCTCGCGCAGCAGCACGCCGAGTTCCAGCGGTTGTACGGCCGTGCTCTCGACCGGGGTGACGTAGGCGATCAGTCGTTTGCCGCCGCCTTCCACGGTCTGCGCGACCACCGCCGCCTGCCGCACGCGCGGATCCGCGGCGAGCCGGGCCTCCACGGTGCCTGGTTCGACCCGGTACCCCTGAATCTTGACCTGCTGGTCGGACCGTCCGAGGAATTCCAGCTCGCCGCTCGGCAGCCACCGCGCCAGGTCGCCGGTGCGGTACATGCGCCCGGGACGGCCTGGGTACGAACAGGGCACGAAGCGCTCGGCGGTCGCCCCGGGCCTGCCCAGGTATCCCTGCGCAAGGCCGTCGCCCATGGCGTACAGCTCACCGCGGACACCGACCGGGACCGGCCGCAGGTTCGCGTCGAGCACGGCCACCGAGGTGCCGCGCACAGGCCTGCCGATGGGCACTGGCACCCCCTGTGCAGGGGCGGCCGTGCTGGTCCAGCAGGATGTGAACGTGGTGTTCTCGGTGGGGCCGTAACCGTTGGTGAAGGTGAGGTGCGGATGCTCGGTCATCAGTGCGTGTACGTGCTGCGGGGCGAGCACATCACCACCGGCGACGACGTGCCGTAGGCCGACGAACGCCTCCAGGTGCGCTTCGACCATGAGGTGGAACAGGCCCGCGGTCATCCACACCACGGTGATGCCCTCCTCGCGGAGGGTACGGGCGAGTTCCCCGGCGTCGATGGCGCCCGGTGCGAACAGCACCAGTTCAGCCCCGTTGACCAGCGGCGCCCAGATTTCCAGCGTCGACGCGTCGAAGGCTACCGGGGCAACTTGCAGGAACACGTCATCCGGGCGGATCTGCATCCAGTCCGGCTCGCGCACCAGGCGGGCCACCGCACGGTGCGGGACCGCCACGCCCTTCGGCTCCCCTGTGGAACCCGAGGTGTACGAGACGTAGGCCACGGACTCCGGGGTGACGGCCGCAGGGCCGACCGCTGCCTCGTCGCCGGCCGCGGCAGGATCGTGCGTGGCGACCCCCTCGGGCAGACGGTCATGGAGCGACGCGTCGCAGACCACCAGCGTCGCGCCGGCGTCCGCGAGGAGGCGGGCGTTGTGCGAGCTGTGGTCGTCCGGATCGAGCGCGAGGTATGCCGCGCCCGCACGGAGCACCGCGAGGAGGACGACCACCATCTGTGCCGAACGCGGCATCAGCACTCCGACGACTGCCCCGGCCCGGACTCCCCGGCCACGCAGGGCGGCGGCCAGCGTCCCGGAGCGGTCCGCCAGTTCGCGGTACGTGATGCGCTCGGCTCCCCGCAGCGCAGGCGCCTGCGGGGTGCGGGCCGCCTGCGCCAGTACGAGTTCGTGGACGCATGCAGATGCCCCGGACGCAGGGGCGCGCGTGCCATCCCAGCGTGCCAGCAGTTCCCGGTCGGCCTCCGTCCCCAGGTCCAGCCGGGACACCGCAACGCCCGGCGTCCGCGCGGTCGCCGACAGCGCTGCGGCCACCGCCGAACGCACCAGGTTCTCGTTCTGCGCGACGGCGTCCGGCAACCGGACCTGCACCGTCGCGAGGGTGCCGTCCGCCGCCAGGCCGGCCAGCACCTCGGCGTCGCCTTCCGGCTCCTCCAAGGGCCCGCTGCGCGCCGTGGTGCGGGCGCCCTCCAAGGCCTCGCCGACCCGATCGGCGAGCAGGGTGAACGCCGGATCGTCAGTGACGTCCACGGGGACGGTCAGTGACCCCGCATCGGCCCCGGACCGCACCTCGATCGACAGCTGTTCCCGCCCGGTGAACCGGTGGACGGCGACGGCGAGGGCGGCGAGCGTCAGCTCCGCGGGCTGCGGTGCGTTCTGCACTTTGTCAAGATCTTGCACGGTCGTCATGTGAGTCCTTGCCATAGCGAAGCACCGGGTCGCCGACGGTCCGAGCGGGTGCGGAATACTGGGTGGCCGCCGGGCTGAGGTACGGGGGGTTGCATGGACGAGCAATTGATCGTGGAGGCCCGTTTCAACGGGCCGCCGCAGAGCGCCCAAGGGGGCCTCGCCTGCGGCAGGTTCGCGGAGCGGGGACGGCAACTGTTGGGAGTCACCGGTCCGGTGACCGTGACCTTGCACGAACCGCCGCCGCTGGACACACCGTTGGAGGTCGAGCGGGCGGGGGGCCGGGTGCACATCTGGCACGGCGAGACGCTGGTGGCCTCGGTATCGCGGACAAGCGCGCCCATCGCGACGCTCCCGTGCGTCGCACCGGAGGTGGTTGCTGCGGCCGAGCGGAACCACGTGCCACCGGACGCGCACCCCTTTCCCACGTGCTTCGTGTGCGGGCCCGCCCGCACCGCCGGGGACGGCCTCGCCCTGACGCCGGGCCGGCTGCCCGGCACCGCGTCGATGACGGGCTGCCGATGGACACCCGACCTCTCGCTCACCACAGGGCCGGGCAGCCCAGTCCCGGCAGAGTTCGCCTGGGCTGCGCTCGACTGCCCCGGGGGCTGGACCGCCGACCTGGCCCGGACCCCCATGGTGCTCAGCCGCTTCACGGTGGATCTGGCGACCGCGACGCTGGCCGGCACGCCGTACGTCGTCATCGGCCGGCTGGACCAGCGCGACGCGCACACGCTGACCACCACCACCGCGTTGTACCGCCATGACGGGGTCCTGACGGGACGGGCGTTGGCCAGATGGGTCCGGTATCCGCCCGGTGCCACGGACGGGTAAGTCCGTGACACCGGGCCCTGGTTCGAGTCATCGCCTTCTCCGCCTCGTTCGTCCATCGAAGTGATGGTCGAACACGGCGCCCACCGGACCAAGTCGGGGATAACCCTGACCTGTTGCCGCCGCCCGGGTCAGGAGGTCGCTGCCCGTTCGGCGAACCCGATGCGGCCGACAAGGTTGGCCACTTCGGCGCGCGAGCAGACTTCGAGCTTGGAGAAGATCCGGCTCAGATGGGTCTCCACCGTCTTGTGGCTCACGCCGAGCACCCGCCCGATCTGCTGGTTGGTCCGCCCGCGGCTGACCAGGACGGCCACCTCGCGCTCGCGGCCGCTCAGGAGTTGGAGACTGGGTTGTTCGTCCAGCCCCTCGTCGGCGACCGGATTCTCGGCACCGCATATCTCTGGGGCCGCCTCGGGCCGCCCGGGCGCGAGCCGGGCCAGCTCGGCGCGGAGGCGGTTGCGCAGCGAGACGTGCGCGGCCCCGGGCGGGATGAGCCGCAGCGCGGCGGCATACCAGTACGGAGTGTGTTCGGCCGTCAGCCGGGCGGCCTCCATCAGCGGTACCAGGCTGCCGAGATCCCCGACGTGTGCCGTGCGTTCGACGTGGATGGCACAGGCAGCGGCAGACTGCCGGCGCTCACGGAGTACGGCAAGTGCCCTGAGATGGGCGCCGAAACGCCACCCGCCGGGTACCGCCGCGTAGATCACCCAGCGCATGATGAGGTTGCGCAGTCTCAGCTGACCGGCGCAGCCCACCAGGCGAACGAGATCGGCCGCGAGCAGTTCGTCGATGCCCTCCAGCACCTCATCCAGTGTCAGTTGTGCCACCGAGCCGAGGAGAGCCGGGTCGAATTCGCCGCCTATGACCGCGGCGGCGTATCCGACCAGGGTCGCCCGGCCGCTCAGGCCGGCGAGGTCGGAGAGAAGACCGGCTGCCTCGCCGGGGAGCGTGCAGTCCGGGCCGGGCAGCGGCCCGCCCGTACATCGGCCGGACCCGGCGCACAGCGCAGAAAGGATCTTGACGTACTCCGGGTTGCCGCTGGATTCGCGCAGTTCGTGGTCTCGGTGCGCCTCGCAGAGCGAGCTGGCACCCAGGCGGTCCAGTTCGTTGCCGCTGAGTCCTTCCAGGACGATCTGCCGGGCTCCCCCGGCGCCAAGCGCGTGCAGCATCTGTGGCGAGGTCTGGCGCGGTCTGCGGGCCACTACGACCACCTTGCCGCCGGGCACTTCCTCGTCGAGGAGGCGTGAGATGCCGCGCACAGACTGGCCACGGATCCGCTGGGCGTCGTCGAGCAGGACCAGGCTCGGGGCCCCGTCACCGGGGCGCGCGGCGCTCCGGTGGCCGACGCAGGCGCCACGATCCCGGGCCTGCCTGGCGAACTCCGTGAGCAGGCGGGTCTTGCCGATGCCGGGTTCGCCCACCAGGTCGACGATCGCGCACTGGCCCCGCTGCACCGCTGACAGTTCCTCGTTCAGTGTTCGGAGCACTGCGTGCCGGCCCACGAACCCGCCGGCGACCGGCAGCTGAGTGTAGCGGGGGGCGCTCATCGCCCGGTCCCGGTGCGACAGCCGGACCGATCGCACCGTCGGGAGAAATCTCGAATGCGGCATTTTCGATGTTCGGACAGTTCGCCGGATCTGCCACCGACGGAAATACCGATATTCGACAACTCATGGGACCGGCCACCCAACTTGAATTCCATGCTCCCCCGTATCTTCGTACCGCCAAGCGAAATGGATCCTTCATGACGCGTGCAGAGATTGTCAATACTTGGAAACGGATTGGCGGATTCCTGTTGGTGCATGCCGAACGACGGGTACGGGCGCGGGGTTCCGGCGTCACTGTTCGCCGACCGTAACGGCATGAATGACCAGGCAGGCCGTCCGGGCCCCCAGAGCGCAGACACCGGCGCCTTGGCTGAATATGCCCTTAACCGGCCGGTTCGTCAGACACCGGGCCATGTCCGGCACTCGCGTATTCTTCTTGCAATTCACCCAGTCGCTCCGTCAATTCAGTGAGGGCGCTGAATTCGTAGATCGACCTCAGCGGGACCTTGAAACCGAGCGCATCGGACAATTCAGCGCTCACCCGTACTGCGCTCAGCGAGCTTCCGCCCAGCAGAAAGAAGTCGTCGTCGTCCGTTCCCGTCGGTTCGACGTCGAGCGCCTTCCGCCATACCGACCGCACCAGTTCTTCCAGCGCTTCATCACCGGTCTGGGCTGCCGTCGGCCGGGCGGGGGGCCGGGGGGTTCCTGCCGGCTCGGCGCCCGGGCCGGGGCGACAGGTGGATGCCGTGTCCGCCGGGGCCGACAGATCCGGCGCGGGAAGAGCGGACACCGGCTGCGCCGGCCCGCCGCACGCGGCGCTCAGCAGGGCGGCGTAGGACCTCAGCAAGCGCTGGACGGTCTGCCGGTCGAAGAGTGCGAACGGGAAGGTGATGCCCAGCCGTCCCCGGCCGTCCCCGGTCGCCAGGGTCACCTCCAGGTCGTACGGCGCGTACCGCACGTCGTCCGGCAGCCGGGAGACTTCGGCCCCGGCCAGCCGCAGCGGGGCGGCGAGGCCGTCGGCGGAGGACACTCCGATCCGGAACAGAGGCTCCCGGGCAAGGCCCGGCAGTGCCCCGACGATGCGCTCGACCGGAATCTCATTTTCCTGCCCGTCCAGCAGCACATCCCGCGTCCGGCGCAGCACTTCGGCGAACGTCAGGTCCGCATCGGCCGTCAGCCGGGCGGGGAGCACGCCCGCGAAGCAGCCGATGAGCTCTTCGGTACCGGGGACGGAGCGATTGGCAACGGCGATGCCCGCCAGTACCTCTCGCTGCCCCGTCCAGCGGCCTGCCAGCACGCCGAACGCAGCCAGGAGCACCATGAACGAGCTCACGTGCTCACTGCGGGCCAGCACCGCCGCCTGTGTCATGGTCGCGGCGTCGATCTCCACCGCGACGTGTTCGCCGCGGTAATCGGCGCCCGGCGGCGCGGGACGGTCTGTGGGCAGCGACCGGTCGGCGGGCAGAGCGCTCAACTGCTCGCGCCAGTAGGCCAGAGCCTCGCCCTCATCCTGGTCCGCAGCCCGGCGGGCGGCCTGCGCCCAAGCCGTGTAGGACAACGTCAGTTCGGGCAGCCCCGCGGGTCCGCCCTGCACGCGTGCTTCGTACAGCGCGGCCAGATCATGGTTGAGGACGCCCATCGACCAGCCGTCGCCTGCGAGTTGATGCATCCTCAGCAGCAGGACGTGTTCGCCGGGCCGGACCACGAAGAGGTGCGCCTGGAGCAGCGGCCCGGTCTCCAGGTCGAAGCCGGCCGCGTGGATCTCAACCGCCCTGCGGCGCAGCCAGGCGGCACGCTCCGCCTCCGCCAGTTCCGGGACCGGCTCGACGGGCAGGGAGAAGGCGGCGGGATCCGCGACCACCTGGACCAACTCGCCGTGCCGTACCTCGAAACGAGTGCGCAGGGGTTCGTGACGGGCCACCAAGTCGGAGAACGCCCCGGTCAGAGCCGTCACGTCCAGCGAGCCCAGGATCCGGTACGTCGGCCGAACGGAGAAGGACGTGTTGCTCTGACCTCGGAGATCCTGTGCCACCCACATCCCGTGCTGCTCGTACGACATCGGACGGTGCATCGTCTTCCTCTCCAGGCGGTCGGGGATTCACCTGCCGTGCCGACAGGCGGCGTGCGCGGGCAGATGGGCGGCGGCCCACGGCCCCTCGCAGGCTAACCGCCCTTGAAGAAGGGGAAGTTGCCGATCGGGTCAGGGAAAGCCCTGACAGGCCACCCCCCCGTTCGGCGCCTTAGCCTCGTGCGGGTGACTGTCATGATGCAAACGAAGGCCCTGACCGTGGCGATCGGTGGCAGGCAACTGCTGGAGGGGCTCGACCTCGTGGTTGCGCCCGGTGATGTCGTGGGTCTGGTCGGCCCCAACGGCTCAGGCAAGTCCACGCTGTTGCGCACCCTCGCCGGGCTGCACCTACCCGATGCAGGCACCGTGGATTTCAGTCCGCCCGAGGCCGTGATCGGCTACCTCCCGCAGGAGCCCGACTGCAGCCCTGGTGAGACGGTCGGGGCCTACCTGGGCCGGCGCACCGGCGTCACCGCGGCCCAGTCGGCCCTCGACGAGGCGACCGCGGCCCTGACCGAGGGCCGGCCCGGCGCGGACGACGCGTACGCCCAGGCCCTGGAGACCTGGCTGCAACTCGGCGGCGCCGACCTCGACGAACGGGCGGTCGCGGTCACCGCCGGCCTCGGACTCGACGTCTCACTCGCCGTGAACATGAGCGAACTCTCGGGCGGCCAGGCGGCACGCGCCGGTCTCGCGGCGCTGCTGCTCTCGCGCTACGACGTCTACCTCTTGGACGAGCCGACCAACAACCTCGACCTCGAGGGCATCGCACAGCTGGAGAAGTTCGTCGGGGCTCTGCGCTCCGGCGTCGTCGTTGTCAGCCACGACCGCGAGTTCTTGGCCAGGACGGTCACCCGCATCGTGGAACTCGACAAGGCCCAGCACCGGATCCGGCACTACGGCGGCGGTTACGACAGCTACCTGGAGGAACGCGAGCGTGCAAAACGGCGCGCAGTCGAGGACTACGAGGAGTACGCGGACACCAGGGCGGGGCTCGAAGCGCAGGCGAAGGCGCAACGTTCCCGCAGTGAAAAGGGAGTGCGCAACGCCCGCAAGAGCACGGACAACGACAAGATCGGCCGCCGCAACCGCGCCGAGTCGGCCGAGAAGCAGGCCGGTAAGGCACGCCAGACCGAACGCCGCATCGAGCGGCTTTCGGTCGTCGAGGAACCCCGCAAGGAGTGGGAACTGCAGATGGAGATCGCCGTGGCGGCCTCCGTCGGGGTCAGCGTCGCCACCCTGCGCCAGGCTCTGGTCCGGCGCGGCGACTTCCGGCTCGGCCCGGTGGACGTCCAGGTCGACCGGGGCGACCGGGTCGCCATCACCGGACCGAACGGTGCCGGCAAGACGACCCTGCTCGGTGCGCTGCTCGGGCGGACGCCCCTGGAGTCCGGGGCGGCGACACTGGGGTCGGGCGTCGTCGTCGGTGAGGTCAACCAGGCCCGGGACCTGTTCATCGGCGACGAGCCGCTGCTCGAGGTGTTCCGATCGGCGGCTGGTGACCAACCGGCCACCGAAGCCCGTACGCTGCTGGCCAAGTACGGCCTGCGCGGCGAGGACACCCTGCGTCCCGCGGCGACGCTGTCTCCCGGTGAGCGGACCCGGTCGGCATTGGCACTGTTGCAGGCGCGCGGCGTCAACCTGCTCGTGCTTGACGAGCCGACCAACCATCTCGACCTGCCGGCCATCGAGCAGCTGGAGTCGGCACTGGACGCCTACCCCGGCACCCTGCTGCTGGTGACCCACGACCGACGGATGCTCGAGGCCATCGGCGTCAACCGCCGCTTCCAGGTCGCAGACGGCCGGGTCACGACCGACTGACCGCCGGGGGCAGTCCGCTGCCGGCCGCCCGGACACGGACGTTACGCCCTGGCCGGTCCGCCGCCGTCAACAGCGGTGCCAGGGCCGCCCGGTCGACCTTGCCGGTCGCCGACACCGGCAAGGTGGACATCACCCGAATGCGGCTCGGCTGCATGTACTCGGGCAGCGCCGCGCGCAGGTACGACCGGACGGTCGGCTCGTCGGGTCCTCCGTCCCCGCCCACCGTCCGAACGGCCAGACCCAGTTCCCGCTCGGTCAACTGCCCGAGCGGGACCGCCACCGCCTCGGCGACGCCCGGCATCCGGCAGGCCGACTGCTCAATCTCACCGAGTTCGATGCGGTAACCCCGGATCTTGACCTGGTGGTCAAGGCGCCCCAGGAACTCGATCCAGCCCTCAGCCGTCCAGCACGCCCGATCGCCGGTGCGATACATCCGTTCCCCGGATCGCGGTGCCCACGGGTCGGGAAGGAAACGTTCGGCGGTGAGCGCCGCGTCGTTGAGATAGCCGACGGCGACGCAGGCGCCCGCGATGTAGAGGTCGCCCGGTTCGTCAAGCCCGCAGGGCGTGCCGTCGGCTCGCAGGACGTAGTAACGGGCGTTCTGCATGGGATGCCCGTAGGGAATGCTCTTCCACTGCGGATCGACGGCCTCGACCACGTAGTCGTTGGACCACACGCAGGCCTCGGTGGCTCCCCCCAGGGCGACCAGCTGCGCGGCGGGAAAGACGCGTGCCAGCTCGTCGAGCGCCGTGAGAGGCACCCAGTCGCCGCTGAGGAAGACGCGCCGCAGTGCTGTCCCACCGTCCTCTCCGCTCGCCCGGAGAAAGGCCAGGACGGCGGTGAACGCCGCCGGAGCCGAGTTCCAGAGGGTGACGCCGTGGGTCACGAGAGCCTCGCGGACGCGGTCCGGCTCGGCAAGATCGGAGTCCGGCAGAAGCAGCAGGCTGCCGCCGGCGCCGAGCACGCCGAACAGGTCGTACACCGACAGGTCGAACGAGAACGACGCGACCTGGACCATCACGTCGTCCGGCACCACCCCGTGGCGGCGGTTGAACCACTCCACGAGGTTGACGACGCTGCCGTGCCGCACGGCGACGGCCTTCGGCGCACCGGTCGAACCCGAGGTGCTGATGGTGTACGCGAGGTCATCCGGCCCTGGCGAGACCAGCGCCGCGGCCGTCCCGGGAACGCCTGCCCCGTTCGAGGCGGCAAGGGGCAACGGGCGCTCGGCGCTGCCCGTCCGGGCACCCGGCACGGACCGAGGAACTTCGGGCGGAACGGTCAGGATCACGTCGTAGCGGTCCGCCAGCGGGCCGGCCAGGTCGCCCGGTTCACGTCCGAGCACCTCGGCGCGCAGCCCCGGGTACGCGTCGGCCAGCCCCTGCCACCAGTCCTGGGGGATGCGCAGACTACCGGGGAACTGCCCGGAATCCGGGGGGATGACGTCCGCGACGACGATCGCGGCTCCCGTCGGCAGCGCGGCCATGACGTCGTGCAGCACACCGCGCAAGTAGCCCGTGTCGGGGAAGTACTGGATCACGCTGGCGAGCACGACGACGCCCGGGTCCTCGACGTCGTCGACCGCACGGCCCGCCTCGTGGGCGAAGCACGCGCTCGCTGTCACCGGCAGGCCCCGTTCGTCGGCCCAGCGCGCCATGCGCCCCATCGCGGCCTGCGAGGCGTCGAGGGCCACCAGCCGGGCGACCCTGGGCGCCAGTTCGGCGGCGACCAGGCCGCTGCCGGCGCCTATCTCCACCACAGCACTGCCCGTCCGGTGCCGATCGAGGACGAGCCGGGCCACGTGCCGGGCGTAGTCCCGCACCTGCTCCGGCTCGAAGCGGAAGCCCTCGCGGTCGAGGTTGAACCCCGCAGCGACGCAGATATCGTCGGAGGCGGTGATGCCGTCCCACACCTCCGCCAGCTCGCAGAGGCCGGCAACGGGCGCGGCCGGCCCGGGAGTCCGGAACACCTGCCGGATGTGCTCGCTGCCTGCTGCCAGTTCGAAGACGCGGCGGGCGAACTCGGGAGCGGTGATCAGGGACGTGGCCCGCAGAGAGCTCAGCACCTGGGCGATGCGCTGGTCGGGCCAGCGCGGGTCGAGGGGCACGTAGTGGGCACCGGTGCGGACGACGGCGAGGATCGCCGCCACGCAGTCCGGCCGGTGGTCCACCAGGACGCCCACTGGTGTGCCGTGCCCGACACCGTGCGCGGCCAGCACCAGGGCCATACGACTGCTCTCGGCGGCGAGTTCGCCGTGGCTGAGTGCGACGCCGCGGGCGGTGCGCAGGGCAGGCCGGTGACCGTGCGTCCGCGCTGCTCGGTCGAGCAGGTCGACGACGGTGGCCGCGGTGTCGTACGGCCGGGAGGTGGCGTTGCCGGCCGTCACCAGCGGGGGAAATCCAGTCATCCGGCCGCTCCCTGTCGCATATCGGCGAGCAGGGCGGCGGCCACTTCCTGTTCGTGTTCCCACAGGTAGAAGTGATCGCCGTCGTATGTGCGCAGGGAGGCCCGGTTCGAGGTCAGCTCCCGCCAGGGCTCAAGACCGGACACGGGGACGAGCGGATCCTGTCGCCCGCCGAAGATGCTCATCGGACAGCCGAGCGGCTCCCTGGGAACGTACTTGTACGTTCCCACGAGCCGCAGGTCGGCCCGCAGCGACGGGAGCACCAGCTCCAGTAGTTCCGGGTTGTCCAGGATCACCGAGGGCAGCCGGCCGCCCTCCTTGGTCTTGGCGATCAGTTCGTCGTCGGACAGCCGGTCCGCGGCGGAGACTTCGTGGTCCACTTGCGGGGCGATCGCGGACGAGATGACCAGGAGCGCGGGTGCCGGCAGGGATCTGGCCCGCAGTTCATGAGCCACCTCGAAGCCGATCGCGGCTCCCAGACTGTGCCCGACGAGGACGAAGTCCCGGCCGTCGACGGCGGCCGCCACCTCTGTGGTGAGGTCGTCGACGACCTGGTCGAACTGCTCGTACGGCGCCTCCTGCCAGCGGTCCTGGCGACCGGGCAGCTGCACCGCGCTGACCTCGAAGCCGGCCGGCAGCAGTTCGGCCCAACTCCAGTACGAGGAGGCGCTGGCCCCGGCGAAGGGGAGCAGAAAGACGGCTGTGTTGCCGAGCGCGGTCAGGCGCACCAGGTTTCGGCTCATGAGTTCTCCACCGCGGGAGTCAGTGACGACGGCGCGTCGCCGGGCGCAGGGGCGTCTCCGAAATTGCGTACGTCGCGCAGGAACAGCGGCAGCACGGTGGACAGCAACAGGACCGCCAAGGCACCCACCAGCACCGAGGTGTTGCCCAGCAGCCCGATCGCCACCGGCGCCACCGCGAGGCCGACGGGCGCCAGCGCGAAGGTGCCGAGCATCTCGACCGACAGCACCCGTCCCAGCAACTCGTCGGGGACGGAGCGCTGCAGAGCGCTCATCCACAGGACGCCGAAGACCGAGTACCCGAAGCCCGTGACGACCATCGCGAAACCCAGAACGTACAACGGGAGTTCCAGGGCGAGGCAGAGCAGCTGGAAGCCGAGCAGCGCGAGCGCACACACCGCTGTCACGCCGCTGCGGGTGGACTTCAGGCCGGCGGCCACGAGACCTCCGAGGACGGACCCGGCGGCCTGCAGGGCGACCATCACGCCGAACGCGGACAGCTCCCCGCGCTCTTTGAGCAGGATCGGCAACAGGACCAACGCCGGGCCCATGACCAGCAGCAGCTGGACGGTGCCCTGCAGGATGATCACCATGACCCAGGGCCGGGCACGTACTGCGGACAGCCCGGCGCGTGCCTCCTGGAAGACGCTCTCCGAAGCGGTCCGCTCCGGCGCCTTGTCCTTGATACCGATCAGCGTCAGCAGGCTGATCACGAAGGAGACGAGGTTCACCAGGAGTGCGGTGCGCGGCCCGCCCAGCGCGAGCAGGAGACCGCCGAGGGCCGGACCGGCGATGGCGGCGCTGCGTGTCGTCATCGACCGCAGCGCGTTGGCAGCTGCCAGGTCCTCGTCCGGAACCAGCGACGGGATCAGCGCGCCGAACGCCGGCTGGAACAGCGCCGCGCCGGCG